>Ga0126305_10000540_pt1 | contig 16397 bp, 17 predicted proteins | sample Plot26_FD_92536 | JGI IMG/M metagenome (GOLD analysis project Ga0126305, IMG submission 92536) | Serpentine soil microbial communities from UC McLaughlin Reserve, CA, USA - Plot26 | ecosystem: Environmental > Terrestrial > Soil > Grasslands | place: USA: UC McLaughlin Reserve, Lake County... | reverse complement strand
TCCAGGTGACCGCGCCGTCCGTCGTGCGGTGGACAGTCCCGCCGGAGGTCGTGAAGCAGGTTGTGTCACTGGTGCAGAGCAGGTCCGTGGCGGGCGGCCCCACCGGCACGGCCGTGCGGCGCGTGAACGTCTGGCCGCCGTCTGCGGTCGAAAGCACCGCGTTGTTGGCGAGCACGATGTACCCGACGGCCGACGACGGGAAGGAGAAGGCCCCGACCGCTGCCGGACAACTCAGGTCGCTCGCCGAGAACGGAAGCCGCTGGAACGTCGCGCCACCGTCGTCGGACCGGCGAAGCGAGCAGCCGCCGCCGACGACGATCCGGTCCGGCGAACCGGCCGTGCGCACCCGGCGGAGGTCAAGGGTGAGCCCGGTCACGACGCCCGACCAGCTCGATCCGGCGTTCGTGCTCTTGAGCAGGGTCCCGAAGGCGCCGGCTGCATAGCACGTCGACCCGCCGCAGACGAGGTCGGTCAGGTTGTTCGGTCCGAGCGTTGGATTGCCCGAGTACCAGCCGGAGTGCGGTGTGTTCACTCCGGCCGAGGCTCCGGCGATGAGCGTCAGCGCCGCCGCCACAGCTGCGGCGGTCCAGGCGCGGCCACGCGAGTGGAAGAGCGTGTGCATGAGAGACCCCCTTCCCGCGTCCGCTGCTTCGGCGGCGAGACGCTCCGTGGAAGGAGCTGATCGTTACTTGCCGGCGGCCCGGTTACAAGGGGCTACGCAGGACTTTTCAGGCTGTCCGTACTTTTTCCGAGACGTTCCGAACGCTTCCTAACGAACCTCGGTCCGCGGCGGCCGCTGGATCAGCCAGAGACCCGCGATGATCGCCGTGCCCCCGATCACCAGGTTGACAGCTAGCTCCTCGCCGAGCAGGAGGACCGAAGCCAGCACGCCGAAGATCGGCACGAGCATCGCGAAGGCGGACGCACGCGCCGGGCCGATGCGGCTCACGCCCTCGTAGAACAGGACGAACGCGAGGACGGTCCCAAAGACCGCAAGGTAGAGGATCGGCAGCCAGCCGTCGGCACCCGCATCCTGGAGGTCGTTCCACCCCTGCTCTGCCAGGCTGAAGGGGATCAGCATTGCCGTGCCGGTCGCGGTTGCGTACAGGGTCGACGTCACTGCCCCGAAGCGGGCGATCGCCGGCCGCCCGATCAGCAGATAGATCGCCCAGCAGAGCGCGCCGGCGACGAAGAGCGCCGCTCCCGCGAGCCGGTCGCTCTCCAGCGGGCCGCCCGGATCGACGACGAACACCAGCCCGGCGAACGCAAGGACGAGGCCGGCGACTGCGGGGCGGGACACTCGCTCGCCGAGCACCGCCCAGCCGAGGAGGACGGTGAACACCGGCGCGAACCCCGGCACGATGATCGCCCCGTCCGAGGCCGGCGCGAGCTCGAGGCCGTAGAGGAAGAACACGTTGTAACCGGCAACCGCGGTTGCACCCATCGCCAGCACGAGCGGAAGATTTGCGCGGCCCGGCGCCCGAATCGGCCCGTGTCGCGCGCCGGGCCATAGCGCGAGCAGCGCCGTCGCAATCGAGAACCGCACAGCCGCAACGGTGAACGGCGGGACCTCCTCGACGGCCAGCTTCCCCGTCGGCCAAGTCCCGCCGAAACAGACGGCCATGCCGAGCAGACAGAGGTAGGCAGTCCGGGCAGACGCCATTCAGGGAGCAAACGGCGCGGCTGCGAGTTCTATGCCGTCGGCGCGACGGGTTAGGGCTTGGCCGGATCCGGGGGCGGCGGCTGCATCATCGCGCCCGGGACCGGGAACGGCTTCGGCTTGGGTGCCGGCTTCCGCTCGCGGCTCGGCTTCTCCTCGGCCTCGGCCGCCGGAGCCTCCTCCGGGAAGACCTCTTCCTCCGAGGCGCCGTCGAGCAGCCGCACGAACTGCTCCTTATCGATCGTCTCGCGCTCGATGAGGATCGCCGAGAGGCGGTGCAGCTCCTCCATGTGGTCCTTCAGGACCTGGTGCGCGCGCTCGTGCGCCTCCTCGATCACGCGGCGGATCTCCTCGTCGATCTCGCGGGCCACTTCCTCGGAGTAGTCCGGCTCGGCGCTCATCTCGCGGCCGAGGAACGGCATGTCGTGGTTCCGGCCGAGCACACGAGGGCCCAGCTTCTCGCTCATCCCGAAGCGCATGATCATCTGCTTGGCGGTGCTCGTGACCTTCTCGAGGTCGTTCGCCGCGCCGGTCGTGACCTCGTTGAAGACGAGCTCCTCAGCGGCGCGACCGCCCAGCGTGGCAGCCAGCTGGTCCATCAGCGTGGACTTCCGGGTCAGGTACCGATCCTCGCGCGGAAGCGAGATCGTGTAGCCGAGCGCCTGGCCGCGTGAGATGACCGAGATCTTGTGGACGTCGGTGTCTTGGTCGAGGTAGTGGCCGACGAGAGCGTGGCCCATCTCGTGGTACGCCGTGACCTTCCGCTCCTCCTCGGACAGGAGCCGGGTCTTCTTCTCCGGGCCGGCGATCACACGCATGACGCCTTCCTCGAGCTCCTCCTGCCCGATGGTCTTCCTGCCGCGGCGGGCCGCGAGCAGCGCGGCCTCGTTCACCAGGTTCGAGAGGTCGGCGCCCGTGAACCCGGGAGTACCTGCGGCGAGCGTGTCGAGGTCGACCTCTGGGTCGATCGGCTTGCCCTTGGCGTGAACCTCGAGGATCTTCTTGCGGCCCGAGCGATCGGGCCGGTCGACGACGATCTGTCGGTCGAAGCGGCCCGGGCGCAGCAGCGCCGGGTCGAGGATGTCCGGCCGGTTCGTGGCCGCGATCAGGATGATGTTGTCCTTCAGCTCGAACCCGTCCATCTCGACGAGGAGCTGGTTCAGCGTCTGCTCGCGCTCGTCGTGGCCGCCGCCGAGACCGGCGCCGCGGTGGCGGCCGACCGCGTCGATCTCGTCCATGAAGACGATGCACGGCGCCGCCTGCTTCGCCTGCTCGAAGAGGTCGCGGACGCGCGAGGCGCCGACCCCGACAAACATCTCGACGAAGTCGGAGCCGGAGATCGAGAAGAACGGAACGCCCGCCTCACCGGCGACGGCGCGTGCGAGCAACGTCTTCCCGGTGCCGGGCGGCCCGTAGAGGAGCACGCCCTTCGGGATCCGCGCGCCGAGCGCCTGGAACTTCTTGGGGTTCTCGAGGAACTCCTTGATCTCGTGCAGCTCCTCGACCGCCTCGTCCACGCCGGCCACGTCCTTGAAGCCGATCTTCGGCGAGTCCGGGGTCATCCGCTTGGCGCGGGACTTCCCGAACGACATCACCTTCGAGCCGCCGCCCTGCACCTGGTTCATCAGGAAGATCCAGAAGGCGATCAGGATCACGAACGGCAGGAGCGAGGTCAGGAGCGACCACCAGGGCGACCCGCCGACTGCCTTGGAGTCGAAGTTGACGCCTTCCTTCCTCAGCAACCTCTCGAACACGACGAGCGACTCCGGGCTCGGATAGGCAACCTTGATCTTCTTGCCTTCCTCGTTGCCGCCCTGCGGCTTGTACTCGACCGTCAGCTGCTGCTTGCTCGGATTGGCGACGATCTCCTCGAACTGGCCGGGATCGTCCGCGACCCGCGTCTGGAGCTCGGAGTAGGTGACCTTCTCCTGCTTCTCACCCTTCATCAGCGTCTGGCTCGCCAGATAGACGAGCAGGACGATGACGATCAGCGGGAAGAGGGCAGAGCGGAAGAACCGATTCATAGGCGGTCTATCGGCCAGGGTAGCAGCGGCCTTAGCCGCAAAGCTTGGCCCAGATGGGGTGAGTCAGAGGCCGCCGGCCGCCTCGTCACCGAGCACTCCGACGTAGCGGAGATTCCGGTAGCGCTCGGCGAAGTCGAGCCCGTAGCCGACCACGAACCGGTTGGGGATCTCGAAGCCCGTGTACCGGACGGGAACGTCCACCTCGCGGCGCTCCGGCTTGGTCAGGAGGGCGCAGATCTCGAGCGACGCGGGCCTCCTCGCGCTGAGGGTCCTCTTCAGGTACGAAAGCGTGAGGCCGGAGTCGATGATGTCCTCGACGACAAGGACGTTGCGGCCCTCGATCGACTCGTCCAGGTCCTTGAGGATCCGCACGACGCCCGACGAGTCCGTCGAGGCGCCGTAGCTGGAGATCGCCATGAAGTCCACCTCGCAAGGCACGGTGATGTGGCGCATCAGATCGGCCATGAAGAAGACGGCGCCCTTGAGCACGCCCACCAGGAGCAGGTCCATCCCGGCGTAGTCGGCCGAGATCTCGGCGCCAAGCTCCGCGATCCGATCGCGCAAGGCGTCCTCCTCGATCAGCACCTCGGCGACGCCCTGTTCCACCTCAGTCTTGAACGTACTCAGCTCGCACCCCCTCGGCCTCGACGATCCCCGGCACCGCGACGACTTCGTCTCCGCGCACCACGAGGGGCCAGGCCTCCCGTTGCGAGCGCGGGACCTTGGCGTCCACGAAGACATCCTGCAGCTTCTTCGAGCGGTTTGCGAGCCGGTCGCCCGCACGCCAACCACGGACCTTGAGGCCCGAAACCGACGAGCTGATTCTCCAGGGGCCCCACCGGATCTCTCCTTTCAGGTCCACCGGTCCGCGTTCGAGCCAGACATGGTCGTACTCTCGCACGGCCTGCACGCCGCCGCCGAGGTCGACGCGTGCAGAGCCGACCGCACTCCCCGTCAGCGCGTCGAGCGGGCTCGGACGGCCCTCGGCGAGCGCGAGAAGATTCCTCTCCGCTCGCTCGTCGAGCCGGCGGAGCAGAGGCAGGATCTGATCGCGGATCAGCCCGCGCTTCGTTTCCGGGTTGGTGGAGTCGGTGCGGAATGGGAGCCCGACAGCCTCGCAGTACGCCTCCGTCTCGTCGCGCCAGACGCCGAGCAGCGGACGGACGACGCCGTCCTCCCGCTTGGGCTTGATCCCGCCGGGCTTCCCGCTCGACACCAGCCGGTAGACAACGGTCTCGACCTGGTCGGATGCCGTGTGGCCGGTGGCGCGCAGACTGTCGGTCGCGAACGAGTAGCGGAGGTCGCGCAGCTCGGCCTCGGTCGAGGCCGGCGGAGCCTCCACGACCTCCGCCCCGAGGACGTCGGCGCAGAACCTCGCGTCCTCGTCCGATTTGTCGCCGCGCAGACCGTGGTTCACGTGCAGCGCGGAGACCGCGTACCCGAGCTCGCGCAGCGAGTGCCACAGCGCGCACGAGTCCGCACCGCCGGAGACGAGACACGTCACCTCGGCGCCGGCCGGGATCAGCTCGTGCCGGCGGATCTGCTCCTCGACGCGCTCGAGGAAGTCCATCGCCCTATTGTGGCCGCCGGTGCTCCAGGTAGGAGGCGGCCATGAGCACCGCCCACCTCGCAACCCAGAGGCCGACCGCGAGCAGCAGAAGCTTCCTCACGGGTACACGGGGTCCTGAACCCATTCCTCGATCCGGTCCGCGGCCTCGCGCAGGCTCGGCTCGTAGAGGATGTGCGGCTCCGCCGGAGTGACGAGAGGCATCTTCGCCGAGGGCCGCCGCCCGTCCGCGGCCGCCAGGGCGAAGGCAATCGGGAGCGAGTGACAGACGACGAGGATCGTCTCCTCATCCCGGGCGAGGAGCGCGCGGAAGGCGCGTGCGTAGCGCTCGGCGATCGCCGCACGGGCCTCACCCTGGCCCGGCGGGACATCGAGCGGCCCGTGCGACGCGGCCCACTTCCGGTACTCCGCGAGCGGTTTGCCCTCGAAGGAGCCGTAGAAGGGATCGTTGAGGTCGCGCAGGACGATCCGCGGCACCGCGCGGTCGCCCAGCGCCAGGTCTGCTGTTTCCCGCGTGCGGCCGAACTCGGTGACCACACAGAGGTCGATCGGCTCGCTCTCGAGGCGGTCGTACAGCCAGCGGGCCTGCTGTTTTCCCTCCTCCGTCAGCCCGACGACGACGGATGGGTCGCCGTTGACGAGCGCACGGGCGGAGTAGTCACTCTCGCCGTGCCGGACGAAGATCGCGCGCTCCATCAGTGTCCCTTCAGGTAGTTCCGCCCCGCCTCCGGGGTGCGAGCAGCAAGACAGGGAGCGTCCATACCTGAACGGTATGGACGCGACCGAGGACGACGCATGGCGCAGTCTGATCGCGCGCCGGAGGAGATGGCGTGTGCTGCCTGGAGGGGCACTAAAAGAGGACGGAACGGTAGGTGCCCACGCGGGCCATGCCGATCGCCTCGTAGAGACGGATCGCCGCGGGGTTGTCGGCGCGCACGAAGAGGCACACGCGGGGGACGCGCTCGAGCAGCAGCCGCACGAGGTCGCGGAGCCCGCGCTGCGCGTACCCCTGCCCGCGCACCTCGGGGTCGACCCAGACCTGCTGGAGCTGGACGGCGCTGGGCGTCCACGCCGACGCCTCCGCCTTGAAGAGGATCGTCCCGTCCTCGGCCCAGATCCACGAGCGGCTCTCCTCGATCTGCTGCAACGTGCGCTGGCGGAAGCCCTCCGCGTCGGCCGCCATCGGATCGAGGCCGAGCTCGCCCTCGTGGGTCGCGGCGCAGGCCGGAAGGAGCAGCTCGAAGTCGGCGCGGGTCGCCTCGCGGATCCGCGTCGCTCCAGGCTCGGGCGCGTCGGAGATCGCGAAGACCGGCTGACCCGGGCGGTCCTCGCGAGGCTTCTGCATCCGTGAGCGCACGGCGCCCCACAGATCCGACACCGCGTGCTCGCTTCCGATGAACATCTTCGGCCGCGCGGCGACCGCTACGTCCGCGAACGCCTCACAACCGCGTCCTGACGGAACGAGATTTGCGCCGACGTGGCACAGCGCCGTCACAGCCCCTCCGTCGACGGTGGCAACCAGGCGGCCCGGACCGCGCCTGGCCACCTCCTCGAGGTACACGCGCTCGATCGGATCCTCGGCGCAGAAGGCGAGGACCCGGCCCAGATCCGGTTCGACCAGGCGGTTTGCTTTCGTAACCATCTAACCCTTTACGGTGGTGTCAATCTCCGCTACGCTGATCGCATGCTGCCCGATCCCGGAGACAGGGAACCGGCCCCGGAGCCACTCAGGCTGGTGCAGGCCTTCGTGAACACGGTCGATGTGGAGAACGGCATCGAGGAGCTCACGGATCCGGGGAGCCTCCACGACGTGCTCAGCCAAATCGGCGCGCTCGACCCGGGAGCGCCGGAGCTGAGCCAGGTCGACCTTCGCCGGGCGCTCGCCGTGCGCGAGGCGCTCCGCAGCTTGCTCCACGTCAACGTCGGGCTCGCGGCCGATCACGCCGCGCTCGACCTGCTCGACCGCACCGGCTCGACCAGCGGGCTCTCCGTCCGCTTCGGGCGCGACGGCACTTCGCGCCTGACCGCGGACGGATCGACGCTCGACGGCGCGCTCGGGCGGATCCTCGCAGTCGCCTACACGGCAATGGTGGCGGGTGACTGGACGCGGTTGAAGGCCTGCCCGCGCGACGTCTGCGGCTGGATCTTCTACGACCGCTCTCGCAACTCGTCGTCGCGCTGGTGCGCGATGTCGGTCTGCGGCAACCGGACGAAGACGAAGCGCTTCCGGACGCCGGCGGTGACGCAATGATGGGGATCCTTCGCTCGCCGCGGAAGCGGAAACGCCTCGCGTACGCCATCGTGATCCCGCTCGTCGTCGTCGGGCTCGTCTACGCGGGGGCCGCGCTGCTACCCAAGGCGGAGGAGGACCCGCCGGAGGTCTTCAGCAACAAGGAGGCCTACAACATCGCCGCCCACGAGAAGTCCGTCCGCCTGACGCGCGCCGATCGCAAGCTCGTCAACGAGACGATCGATGTCGTGATCAACGACGGCGTCAAGCGCCAGAACCCCTCTGCCGTCTACGAGATCGTGACTCCGAACCTCCGGAGCCAGGCCAGTCGGAGCGATTGGCGCCGCGGCGACATCCCCGTCTTTCCCTACCCCGCGCTCGGCAAGAGGTTCCACGGGTGGACGATCAACTACTCTCAGCAGAACCACCTGAACGTCGACCTGCTCGTGATGCCCTCCCGAAACCGCGCCACCCTCGGGCCTGTCGCGCTGACGATCGATCTCCGCAAGGTCCAGAAGAAATGGCTCCTTGACGGGCTCTTCCCGGTCGCAACGTTCGCCCCGATCCCGCCGCAGGGAAACCGTGGCCCCGTCGTCTCGACGTACGACCTCGTTCCCGCCGCAGCCGGGTCAGCGCCGACCGGCGCCCACAGTCGCCTGAGCTACGCGTACTTCGTCCTCCCCGGTGCGATCATCGGTGGCGGAATCGCATTCGTCGTGGGCTTCTTCGTCTTGCGGGCGGTCCGCGACCGCCGCGCGCACCGCCGCTATCTGGCGCAGCGCTCCCTTCGCACCGAATAGGCTCCCCGCGCATGCCGATCCACGTCCGCGCCGAGCCCGGCGACTACGCCGAGGCATGCCTCCTCCCGGGCGACCCGCTCCGCGCCAGGTACATCGCCGAGACGTTCTTCGACGACCCCGTGCAGCGCAACGAGGAGCGGGGGATGCTCGGCTACACGGGAACCTTCGAGGGCAAGCCGGTCTCCGTGCAGTCGACGGGAATGGGCTGCCCGACGGCGGCGATTGTCATGGAGGAGCTCGTCCAGCTCGGCGTCAAGAGGTTCCTGCGGGTCGGAACCTGCGGAGGGCTGCAGCCGGACATGCAGCTCGGTGACCTCATCGTCGCCGTCACCGCGGTGCCGTCCGACCGAACCGTTGACAAGCTCGTGAACTTCGAGCCCCACGCGCCGACGGCGGACTTCGGCCTCGTCCACGGTGCCGTCCACGCCGCGAAGGAGTCGGGAAAGAAGGTCCGAGTCGGGCCGATCGTCTCCAGTGACCTCTTCTACAACCCTGACGACGGCCAGTACGCGCGCTGGTCCGACCGCGGGATCCTGGCAGTCGAAATGGAGGCCGCGGTCCTCTTCACGATCGGCGCACTGCGCAAGGTCGCCGCCGGCTGCCTGCTCACGGTCAGCGATGTCGTCGTCGAGGGCGAGTTCGTGCGCATCTCGGACGAGGAGATGAAGGCGGCGGTCGACCAGATGACCGAGCTGGCGCTGCGGACGATCACCTCGGACAAGAGCTGAAGACCGCGCTCCTCGTCAACCCGGCGTCCGCGAACGGCAAGACCGGGCAGCGCTGGCCAGAGCTCGCTCGCGCCGCCCACGCGGCCGGACTTCGCGGCGAGGCGATCTTCTCCGAGCGTCCGGGCCAGCTCGGAGACCTGGCGCGGGAGGCGGCGGACGAGGGCGCCAAGCTGCTTGTTGTCTTCGGCGGCGACGGAACCGTCCACGAGGTCGTCAATGGCATCGCCGGCCGAGAGGACGTCGAGCTCGCCGTCGTCCCTCGCGGCACGGGCCGGGACTTCGTCCGCACCCACGGGATCCCGAAGCGGCTCGCCGACGCGCTCCGCATCGCGCAGGAAGGCGAGGCGCGCCCGTTCGACCTCGGCCGTGCCACCTATCGAGTCGGAGATCACGACGAGACCGCGTTGTTCGCGAATGCCGGCAGTGTTGGCATGAGCGGCGCCATCGCGGCGAAGGCGAACAACACGACGAAGGTCCTCGGCGCCAAGACGTCGTACCTGATCGCGCTCGGCGCGGTCTTCGCGCGCTGGAAGAACGTGGAGCTGGCCGTCAAAGTGGACGGTGAGTCGAGGAGCGGGCTGATGGAGGACGTGATCGTCGGGATCGGCCGCTACCAGGCCGGCGGGATGATGACGACGCCCGACGCCGAGCCAGACGACGGCCTCTTCGACGTGCTGCTGATCAAGGACGCCACGAAGCCGGAGGTCGTCCGGGAGCTACCCCGGATCTACAAGGGCACGTGGCTCCCCCACCCGAAGGCGGAGGTGCTGCGCGGTCGCCTCGTCGAGGTCGAGACTCCGGACCCGCTGCCGATGCAGCTCGACGGCGAGCAGCCCGGCACCTCCCCGGTCCGATTCGAGATCGCGCCGGGCGCGATCCGGCTCCGGGTTCCCGCTAGCTAGACGGCGTCTCGCGCGTCGTCCCGGCGCTCTTGCGCGCGGACGAGCTCGCCGAGCGCGTCGTCTTCGGCGTCGCCTTGGGCTTCTGGAGCTCCGCGAGCTGCTTCTCGAGTTTGGCGACTCGCTTCTCGAGCTCGTCGAGGCCCCGAACCTTCTTCTGGACGTCGTCCATCCGCTCGCGGAGGCCCGTGACGCTCTCGACTACCCGGGCCGTCCTCTGCGAGCCGGCGACGCGGGAGAGCGCGCCCTCGCCCTTGTCGGCGAGCCTGCTCAGGATGTCCTGCTTCTGATTCGCCATCGGGGGAACCTTACCCCGGTCGGGAGGCGCTACACCTGCACGTGGACGGGAGTCCCCGTCGGCGCGAGGCGCCAGAGCCGCTTCACCGTCTCGTTGCTGACCCGGATGCAGCCGTTCGAGACCGGCAGCCCGAGCAATGAGGGACGGTTCGTGCCGTGGATCGCGACCGGTCCACCCTGCGGCCACCCGTGCAGGACCTCCGAGAAAGCGGAGATGCCGATCGCAGCCCAGCCGTACGGCCCTAGCGGGTCGTCGCGGAAGCGCTGATTAACGTAGAAGCGGCCGGTCGGGGTCGGGGTCGAGCGTGCGCCGATCGCGGCCCTGGCGCTCAATACCGGCCTGCCGCGGTCGAACGCCGTCAGCCTGCGCGTGGAGAGGTCGACGACGAGGCGCGTCCGGAGCGGGCGAAGCCTCACGTCCCTGGCGCGGACATAGCCCGCCTGCCCGTGCGGCTTCAGGGGCAGCAGCACGCGGTACCACGCCGCCTTGCAGCGGGCACCGGGCACCGACCCGAGCGCGGCGAACACGGTCGGCACGCCGTTCACGTTGAGCCGGCCGAAACGGGCGAACGCGCGTCCTCCTGGGCTACGGAAGACGTAGGTGAGACGAGCACGGACGTCGACCGCGTACGACCGAGTCGAGGTGACCAGCTTCGCACGTTCCGAGCATCCGAGTGACGTCCGACCGGTGTCGGAAGCTTGTATGGATTCAGTGAACACGACCGCCACGGCCAAACAAGCTGCTACTGCTGCCGTCGCAGGTAATTGGAGTCTCAGCACGAAATCGACATCGCCATTTCGAGGGAAGAATTAAACCGACCTGGCCGTCAGGCCGAATGAAGGCACAGTGAACATGCTCCGCAGGACAAGAACGCACCGGCATCACGAGGTCACCACCCACGTGATCCGGCAGCGGGCGGGCGTGCCGTACGAGGTCGAGCAGCGTGTCTGTCGCGATTGCCGCACGGTGATCGCGGAGCGCGCGCTCCGCCGCGCAGCGGCTTAGCTCAGCTCGCCAACGAGCGCCGTCAGCGTCTCGCCGGCAGCGCCATCGCATTTGACGGCCGCCCGGCCGTCATAGGACGTCGGCCCCTTGTTGACGATCGCCACCGCTCCGCCGTTCGAACGCGTCTCCTCGGGAAGCTGCGACACCGGCCAGACCTCGAGCGCCGAGCCAACGACGAGCATCAGCCCGGTCGATCGCGCCAACTCGTAGGCGCGGTCGATCGCTGCCTCGGGCATGAGCTCGCCGAACATCACGACGTCCGGCTTCACGATCGCGCCGCACCGCGTGCAGGCCGGTGCCTCTGCACCCTCGAGGAGCGCGAGCAGCCCGTCGAGGCTGTAGGACGCTCTGCATTCGAGGCACGTGGAGCTTCGGATCGAGCCGTGCACCTCGGTGACGTCGCGGCTTCCGGCCCGCTGGTGCAGCCCGTCGATGTTCTGTGTCACCACCGCCGACGCGTAGCCCGCGCGCTCCAGCTCGGCGAGCGCGCGGTGGCCGTCGTTCGGCTCCGCCTCCACGAGCACGCGCAACCGGAGCGAGTAGAAGCTCCAGACCTTGACGGGGTCGGCGCGGAAGGCCTCGATGGTCGCGTACTCAGCCGGGTCGTACTTACCCCAGATTCCGCTCGGCGAGCGAAAGTCCGGAATCCCGCTCTCGGTCGAGATGCCTGCGCCGGTGAGGACGACCGCCGGGCCCCGCCCGCGAATGAGCTCGGCGAGCCGCGAGATCTCAGGCACGCCGCCGGAGGGCGAAGAACCCTCCCACCCCCAGCGCGATGGCGACGAGCGCGAGAGAGCCCTCGACGACCCGAGGATTGCGCTCGAGGAACGACCGCGTGTCGTCGGGCGGCTCCCAGGCCGGATTCTCCCGCTCGGCGCCGAGCTGTCCCGCCACGATCGGCGTGAGCTCGCGGCCCGGTAGGCGCGCGAAGTCGTACGTCGGTGCACGCGCCGACCGGTTGCCGTAGAGCAGGCGGAACGGCGGCGCGAAGCCCCCAGGGAGGACGACCGCCCTCGACCGCGCGCGAGCCTCGACCCGCAGGGAGCGCAGCGGCGCGTCGTCGCCGTTCCGGATCACGACGCTGAGCATCCGGTGGGCTGCGTCCACAGGCACGTCGAGCTGGACCACTCCCTCGCGGCGGAGGATGCGTCCGCGCTGCAGGACGCGGAAGACTCGTTCACCGTTCGAACCGCTGATGACGACCGGCCGGTCGAACCGAGGCGTCGTCGTGCTGATGCGGACGAGGTCGACGGGCAGCCGCTCATACCGACGTCCAGGCCGACGTGGGTCGCTCGCTCACGCTGCTCGATCGAGACGTCCGACTCGATGAGATCAAGTGGAGGCCGCCGCGGCGCGTTAGAGACCGGACGGCCACAGGAAGCGGAACGCCGACGCCGCGAAGCTGGAGGAAGCGGTGATCGGTCGGCGGGAAGACGAGCGTCGTGCTGGTCGCGGCCGTAGCTCCTCGCAGGTCGAAGACCGCCATCGCAACGAAGAACACGATTCCCAGGAGGACGGCGAGGCCGCCGACCCAGGCGAGGAGCCGTCCGCCCAAGAGCTCCTCGAAGTCGATGTCGCGCCTTGCGGCCCGCTGCCGCGCAGCCGGCGGCGCTGCAGGTTCGGGCCTTCCGGCGGGCACGCGAGGCACGACAGATCGGGCGGCCGGCGCAGGCGTTGACGCCTCCAGCTCGGCGACCCGCCGCTCGAGCCGCTCGAGCGCGGCGGCGATCTCCCCGAATCGCTCTTCCGCGGCCTTGTCGATGGCCGAAAGATGGCACGTCGGAGCGGACGCCGCCGAGAATCTTCCTAGAGTTGCGGCCTATGCCGTTCCAGCTCGAGATCACCGTGCGCTTCGCCGAAACGGATGCGCAGGGCGTCGCCCACCACGCCGCCTACCTCGTCTGGTTCGAGACCGCACGCGTCGAGTACCTCAGAAGGTTCGCCGGCGGCTACCAGGCTCTACGGGACACCGGCGTCGAGGCCACGACCTCCGAGGTCCACGCCCGCTACCTCCGGCCCGTCGCTTTCGACGACCGGCTCGTGATCCACACCCGGTGTACCGAGATGCGCGGTGCCCGCTTCAGGTACGAGTACACGGTCGAGCGGAACGGCGAGCTCGTCGCCGAAGGCTGGACGGGACATGCCTGCGTCGACGCCAAGACCATGCGGCCTACCCGCGTGCCCGCCTGGTTAGTAGAGGCGATTACGCAGGCGGAGGCGGCGGCGGATCCTTCGGCGGGGGCGGCGGCGGATCCTTCGGCGGTGGGTCCTTAGGCGGAGGCGGAGGCGGCTCGGGCCGCTCCTTCGTCCCGTACTGGACAACCGTCGGCTCGGACCGGTAGTACGAGGCCCAGGTCGTGTCGTAGAGCTTCTTGCCGTCCGCGGTGTAGACGCGGCGCGTGACCGCGGTCTTGCGCGACGGCTCGCCGACCTCCTTCGTCCTCTGCTCCCCTTCCCAGATCGTCGGATCCGGGATGCGCTTCACGGCCGGAGCTCCGGTGACCTCGAGCGGAGCAGTCTCGACCTCGACGCGCCGGTTGACCGGCGTCCCGTAGAGGTTCACGGTCAGCTCCGAGGCCCCGACGAAGGTACGCAGGAGCAGCCACTTGTTCGTGTCGTTCTGGAACCGCAGGTCGAGATCCGGGTAGTTGACGGTGGCGTCACGGCCCTGCGGGTAGTGCGAGATGTAGAGCGCGTGGTTCGTCCGCGACGTGATCGAGAGTCCTGCATCGAACGCCGCGTTGAAGACGGTCGTGGAGACCTGGCAGACACCGCCGCCGATCCCGTTCTGGAGCTCACCGTTGATGATCACCGGCGCCTCGAGGAAACCGCGCTCGGGCGAGCGCTCGCCCGTCGTCTGGTTGAACGAGAACTCGGCGCCGGGGGCAATCAGCGCGCCGTCGACGAGCTGCGCGACCAGCCGGACGTTGTGCATCCGGTTCGGATCGCCGCCGTAGGTGGTCGTGTAGCCGGCGACGAGGCCCGTGATCCCCATCGCCCGCGCCTCGCGCGTCGTCCGCTCGGGCGCGGTCCTCTCGACGACGAGACGCGCCGTCCGCTCCGTCGGCGCGAGCGCGGCGGCGAGGATCGCCTTCCGCGCCGCGGCGACGTCCAGGCCGAGGCCCGGCAGCGACGGCTTGACGGCGACCGAGCCGCCGGAGACCACGAACTCGGCGTCCTGCGGCGGCCGGTCGACGCTCTTGCGGAACCGCTCGAAGTACGCGTCGGCCCTCGGGCCGCCGATCGCGAGCGTCGTGGCCCCGTTGCGCGGCAGTTGCAGCAGCTGCGCGATCCGCCACCGGGGCATGCGCCAGCGCGTCTCGCCTCGGACGAGCCGGACCGGGCCCGAAACGGCTGTCTTGACCTGCGAGACGACCGGCGCCAGGTCGGCGGCGGTGACGTCGGGCTGCGTGATCTCGACCGGGAGCGGGACGGGTGCCCGCTCGAAGGCGATCAGCGAGGTCATCATCCTCCGGGCCGCGGCATCCCGGTCGAGCGTCCGCCCCGTGGCGCCGCGGACGACCAGCGGCTGAAGCCCCTTCATGTGGACGGCCGCCTGGCGCTCGGGCCGATCAATCCGTTTCGCGAGCACAGCGAGCTTGTGGTTCAGCAGGTCGTCATAGGCGCGGGCCGGAGGCGTGATGTCGCCGCCGAAGAAGCGCTGCCCGAGCCGGCGCAGGCCGCGCACGGGAGCGAAGCCGTCACCCTGGCGCCGCGCGGTCTCGACCGCCGCCTGCCAGTCGACTGCGAGGACGACCTCGTTCGGCCGTACCCGATGCTGCCGCGGCCCCGCCGTGAAGGTGACGGGCTCGAGCTTCATCTCTTCGTAGCGCTGCTCCAGCCGCCGAACGGCTTCGCCCGTGGTCAGCCCACCGATCGGCAGGCCCGAGACGGTGGCGCCCTCCGGCAGCTTCTGCGGCGACCCGGCGAAAATGAGGCCGAGCGCGAGGGCGCCGAGGACGAGGGTGCCGACGCCGACGAGGGACCACTGAAGGGCAAGCCGCCTTCGGGCAGCGCGCTTTCGGCGGAGATACACCGCCCTCGTACCGGCCTCCGCGTACAAGGCTTCGAGTGTACCCACGCCACTGGTCGGTTCAAACCGCCGCGGCGAGGGCGTGGAGCTCCGAGATCCGGTCGCCGCGGAGGTCGAGTTCTTGCCACTCGCAGCCTTCGAGAATCCGCCCGTCCGAGAGCGCCGCGAAGAGGCGGCCGTCCGGTCCGAACGCGAGTGCGTACGGCATCGCGCGTCCGGGGTCGGCGACCTCTTCCCAGGGCCGATCGCCGTCCCGCCGATAGATCCGTGCCTGGGCGTCGCGCCCTCCGTGCGCGGCGAAGGGCCCTGTGCTCGCGCTCAGGAACCAGACGTCGGGGTCGGCCGGATCGGGCGCCACCGACCACGTGTAGTTCCGGTCGCGGCCGTCGTCGGCCGGGTGCCAGCTCTCGCCGCCGTCGTCACTCCAGGCGGATCCGCCGCCACCGGCCTCGTACGCGCGGCCCTGCTCCCGCGGATGCCAGGCGAGCGAGTGGACGTCGGGCTGCGCCCCCGGCCGGTGGTCCTGCCAGGTCTCGCCGCCGTCAGTCGAGCGCATGAGACCGCCGAGCTCGATTCCGACGAGCAGGAGATCCGCGTCGTGCGGGCTCGGCGCGATCCAGCGGACATGCGACGTCCAGGGCCTTGGCGGGAAGCTCCAGGTCGGGCGGGAGGGAAGCTCGAGCAGCGCATCGAGCGCCCGCCACGAATCGCCGCCGTCATCGCTGCGGAAGAGGCGGCTCGGCTCACAGCCGGCGTAGACCGCGCCGTCGGCGGCGGAGACCGCGAGCGAGAAGACACCCTGCTCCGGCAGCTCGACGTCCTCCCACGCCTGTCCTCCGTTCAGGGTGCGCCTGAGCCCGTGCTCGCGGAGGCCGGCGAAAGCGGTGTCCGGATTCGATGGGTCGACGGCGAGGCAGTGGGCGCCGCTCCCCTCGAGCGACACGGAGACGTCCCAGGCGCCGTTCGCCTCGTCCAGCCGGGCGATCGCGTCTCCGGTGGCTGCCCAGAGCCTCAAAACGTGAACAGCTCGATCCCGCCGCTCACGTTCAGCTCCACGCCTGTGATGTACCCGGCGAGGTCGGAGCACAGGAACGCGATCGCGTTCGCGATGTCCTCCGGCTTGCCGGTCCGCCGCAGCGCGGTCCGTCGGATC
>Ga0126305_10000537_pt1 | contig 16428 bp, 19 predicted proteins | sample Plot26_FD_92536 | JGI IMG/M metagenome (GOLD analysis project Ga0126305, IMG submission 92536) | Serpentine soil microbial communities from UC McLaughlin Reserve, CA, USA - Plot26 | ecosystem: Environmental > Terrestrial > Soil > Grasslands | place: USA: UC McLaughlin Reserve, Lake County... | reverse complement strand
TAGACGTCGGGGAATGGGACAACTCTCTCATGATGAACTCTCCAGGACAGTCGGGCGATCCTGCGAGCCTCCACTACTCGGATCTCTTCCGTCCGTGGGCCAGAGACGAGACCGTACCATTGCTGTACAGCAGAAGAAAGGTCGAAGCTGCCACCGAAAGGCGGATCATACTCGAGCCAACGAAGCGGTGAGTGCGCCCCTTGTAGTCGGCCGATACCGCTTTCTACAACCTAGCCCAACTAATGACACACGAGGAAACACACCAACGAAGTGACACGATAGTCGTGTACACTATAATCGTATGCATTGAAGCTGTGGAGGCGTCTGGACGATGAAGAACATTACTTTGAGTGCGGACGAGGGTTTGATCGAGGCCGCGAGGGAACGGGCGAGGGCCGAGCACACGACCCTGAACGAGCAGTTCCGGCGTTGGCTAAAGGATTATGCGCGACGTGAGCAGCAAGCGGACGAGGCAATGGCGGTGATCAGGGAGTTGCGCGGCAAAGTCCGTACCGGTGGCCGCAAGTTCACCCGGGACGAGATGAATGAGCGATGATTTTATAGACTCCAATGTCTTTATCTACCTGTTCGATGAGACGGACGAGCGCAAACGTGAAATAGCCGATGGGATCGTAAAGTCCGCTCTGCAGGATCACAGCGCAAGCGTCAGCTTTCAGGTCGTTCAGGAGGTCTTGAACGTAGTAACCCGCAAACTGCCGACGACGATGACGGCGGAGGACGCCGGTCGTTTCCTCGAACAAGTACTCGGGCCCTTGTGGAGGACCTACCCAAGCCTGGCGCTTTATCGTCGCGCGCTCGGTGTACAGGCGCGCTACCGTCTTAGCTTCTACGACTCTCTCATCATTGCGGCTGCCCTCGAGGCGGGCTGTAGCCGACTCTACAGCGAAGATCTACAGGACGGACAACGGATCGAAGGATTGACTATCGAAAATCCGTTTCGTGAGTTGTGAATCGCGAAGCCTGGGATAGTTCCGTGTCATACGCAGTCCGGGTGAACAGCAGTGCCAGCGCGCGTGGACACACGTTTTGTGCTAGCCGTGGATTTCCGCTTAATCAAGGGAATGACGGACGAGGAGGGTCCGGCGTGAGTTCGCAGCCGGAGAACGCGACTGACTGCACGGACTCGGGATCAGCAGTCAATTCACGCTTCCAGATTCCCAATTCCACATTCGTTTCCTGGTAGGGTATGCGGATGGTTAGCAGGAGCGTAGGGAACGTCTCTGGTGGAACTCCGTATGTCTTGATCGACGGCCCGAAGATGGAGAGAAACATCCTGAAGATGGCGGATGTTGCCCGGGAGAACCGGGTCGCTCTGAGGCCGCACGTGAAGACGCATAAGGTCCCTGGCATAGCAAGGGAACAGGTGGAGGCAGGGGCTGCGGGGATCACGGTGGCCAAGGTCTCCGAAGCCGAGGTCATGGCGGATGGTGGTGTGGAGGATATCTTTATCGCCTACCCGCTGGTGACCGAAGCGAAGATCCGGCGGGCAGTCCGGCTGGGCGAGCGTGTGGCGAGGCTCGTCGTCGGGGTGGATAGCCTGGAAGGGGCCAGGAGACTCTCGGATGTAGCGGGGGATCTCACCCTGGAGGTCAGGCTCGAGGTCGATTCAGGGCTGAGGCGTACCGGGGTTCTGTATGACGAGGCTGTCGGGCTGACTAAGGAGATCGGGGCCATGAGGAACCTGGATCTCACGGGGATCTATACGTACCGTGGCGCCGTTCTGGGCGGCTCGAAGACGTTGGAGCTCGAGAAGGCTGGCCTGGAGGAGGGTCAGCTTATGGTCTCGCTGGCGGATCAGATGAGGGAGCGGGGCATAGGGGTGGATGAAGTCAGTGTGGGTTCCACTCCGACGGCGAAGTACGTGGCGAAGGTGGACGGGGTGACGGAGATCCGGCCAGGAACCTACGTGTTCTACGACAGGATGCAGGCCCGGCTCGGCGCCTGCTCTCTCTACGAATGCGCAGCTGTCGTGGTTTGTACGGTGGTGAGCAGACCTGCCCGGGATCTTATCATCATCGACGGCGGGAGCAAGACGTTCGCCACCGACGTAGGACCCGGCGCGGAGCCGCTGAACCTGGAGGGGTACGGCCACGTAGAAGGATACCCCGATGCCGTGCTGGAGAGGCTCACGGAGGAACACGGAATGCTCTCTGTGGACGAAGACTGCGACCTCGAAATGGGGGACACGTTGCAGATAATCCCCAACCACATCTGCAGCACGGTGAATCTGCACGATGAGGTGTACATTGTTAGGGAGGGTGGTGTGGAGGAGAAGCGGGTAGCGGCCCGCGGGAAGGTCAGGTAGGGGGGATGGCGGTGTTGGACCTCGTGATCGAGAACGGTCGTCTGGTGGACGGAACAGGGAACCCCTGGTACTTCGGCGACGTTGGGATCAAAGATGGCCAGATAGTCGAGGTCGGAAGGGTACAAGGGAGTGGACTCGAGAAAATCGACGTCGGTGGTCGGGTCGTCGCGCCCGGTTTCATAGATGGCCATTGCCACTCCGACCTCATGGTGTTGGATGACCCTGGGAGTGAGATCAAACTGCAGCAGGGGGTCACCACGGAGGTGGTCGGGAACTGCGGGATGACCCCGGCCCCCTTCACTCCTCACAACCTGGATCTGCTCCGTACCTACGTCGAACCTGTCCTCGGCAACACGGGACAAGAGTGGCGCTGGGAGTCCGTCGAGCAATACTTTGAAGCTCTGCTCGAGGTTAAACCTTCCGAGAACGTGGCCACCTACGTCGGACACGGGACACTGAGGATAGCCGTGATGGGCTTCGAGAACAGGCCGGCCTCGGGTGAAGAGCTGGATCGTATGAAGGGTCTGCTCGAGGAGTCCCTCCAGGCCGGGGCGATAGGGTTGTCCCTCGGACTGATGTACGCGCCGGGCAGCTACACGCCGAGGGAGGAGCTCGCTGAGCTGTGTTCCGTGCTCTCGCGCCACGATGGGTTGCTCGCTACCCATATCAGGGGCGAGGGGAACAGTCTGGTCTCCTCCCTCGAAGAGGTCATTTGGATCGCCGAGAGGTCCGGTGTTCCGCTCCAGATCAGCCACTTCAAAGCAGCAGGAGGAGCCAACTGGGGCAGCGTAAGTGAAGCCATGGAACTTATCGAGGACGGAAGGTCCAGGGGCCTCGACGTTACCTGCGACGTCTACCCTTACACCGCAGGGTCCACCTCCCTGACCACGTTGCTCCCTCCCTGGGCCCTCGAAGGCGGTGTCTCCCGGACCCTGGAGAGGTTAGGAGATCCAGCCTCAAGGGACAGGATCAAAGCCGAGTTGCGAGAAGAGCAGGACGATTGGGACAACCTCGTAGCCTCCACAGGCTGGGACAGCGTGTATATCTCCTCGTTGAGCAGAGACGATGATGCGAACCTGGCGGGCAAGAATATTCTGGAGGCAGGTGAATCGAGGGGAGTAGACTCCGAGGACTTCATGATGGACCTGCTGCTGGAGCAGAACGGGAAAGTCTCCATGGTCTTCTTCCACATGGCCGGCTCCGACGTGGAGCAGGTGATCCAGTGGGAAAGATCTCTCATCGCTTCGGACAGCCTGCATGACCAGGCCGAGAAGCCCCATCCTCGTCTCTATGGTACCTTCCCGCATGTCCTCTCCAGGTACGTCAGAGAGAAGAAGTTGCTCACCCTCGAGGAGGCCGTCAGAAAGATGACCTCCTTCCCTGCCAGCAGGTTCAAGCTGGGCAAGCGGGGACTGATCGCACCCGGATACGTCGCGGATCTGGTCGTGTTCGCCCCCGAGACCATCCTGGACACAGCCACCTACGAAGACCCCAAACACTTCCCCGAGGGGATCTCGCACGTCCTGGTCAATGGGAAGAAAGCCGTAGAGGCGGGCTCTCTTCTGAAGACGGGAGCAGGCACGGTTATTGAGAGGAGCACGCCTTGAGCCTCGCAGGGAACATCGGTGGAGAAGATCTGGGGCAAGGAACTTCGATGACGAAGGTCGGCATAGCCGCCTTTATTGGGGCGCTGGTCGAATGGTAGGACTACTTCCTCTACGGGTTGGCGGCGAGCAAGGTGTTTACCCAGCTGTTCTTTCCGCTCGAGAACAGGCTCTTTGCCACCCTGGCGGCCTTCGCAACCTTCGGTGTCGGTTTCTTCTTCCGCCCCTGGGGGGCGCCATCTTCGGACACTACGGCGACAGACTCGGCCGGAAGGCCATACTCGTTCTTACCCTCCTGCTCATGGGTCTTGCCACCTTTCTGATGGGCGTCTTGCCGACTTTCCAATTCGTGGGGCTCCTCGCCCCCATATTGCTCGTCGTCCTTCGCGCCTTGCAGGGCGTCGCTGTCGGGGGCGAGTGGGGTGGCGCCGCGCTGCTGGTGGTCGAGCACGCCCCTGGCGGGAGACGCGGCTTCTACGGCAGCTGGCCCCAGATGGGGTCGTCGGCCGGGCTCTTGATCGCGACCGGTCTCTTCACAGCCGTGTCGTCATTGCCGGAAGAACAGTTCCTCGCCTGGGGCTGGCGGATTCCTTTCTTGCTCAGCATTGTGCTTGTGGCGGTGGGGCTGGTTATACGCTTGAAGATAGCCGAGACCCTGGCGTTCCAGAAGGTAAAGGAGGCAGGTGCCGAGGCACGAACGCCCATCGTCGATGCGGTGCGAAACTATCCCAAGAGTCTGTTTCTAGTCATGGGCATGCGTGTTGCCGAGAACGCTTGCGGCTACATCTTCACCGTCTTCGTGCTCGATTATGTTACCCAGGAGTTGGGCTTGCCCACCAGCGCGGCCTACGCCGGGGTCATGATCGCCGCGGGGGTGCAATTCGTGATCACACCAGTCTACGGCGCGATCTCTGACCGCATCGGCCGGCGGCCGGTGTACATGTTCGGCGCAGGGTTCCTGATCCTGTTCGCCTTCCCGTTTTTCTGGCTCGCCAACACGGAGTCGCCGATCCTGATCCGGCTAGCCATCGTGCTGGCCTACGCGGTCGGCAACGGCGCGATGTTCGCAACCCAACCGGCCTACTTCTCCGAGCTCTTCGGCACCAACGTCCGTTATAGTGGAGTCTCCCTGGGATACCAGCTCTCGGCCGTTTTCGCGGGCGGCCTCGCCCCCTTTATCGCTACCGCGCTCCTCGGATGGGCGGGTAGCTACTGGCCCGTCGCTCTCTATGTGATGGCTGCGGGTTTCATCAGCTTCGTCTCCGTCTACCTGGCCACCGAATCTTTCAGGGAGGATCTCACCGCGGAACTCGCGAGAGACCCCGCCTCACAAACCGGCGGTGCAGGCCAGACGACCTAACCGGATAAAGCGAGCAACCAGCAAGAAGGGAGAAGTAATGAGAAAGACCGTAATGGCAGAGAAGGGTCCGGCTCCCGCCGGACCGTACTCCCACGCCGTGGTCGCCGGCGACTTCGTGTTCATCTCGGGGCAGGGTCCCGTGAACCCGGAGACGGGCACCATGCCTGACGGCTTCACGGATCAGGTACGCCAGACGTTCGAGAACGTAAAGACGATCCTCGAGGCCGCCGGCACGAGCCTGGACAACGTCGTGAAGGTCAACGTTTACGTGACCGACCTGACGCAGTTCGCCGAGTTCAACGAAGTGTACAAGGAGTACTTCGATCACGACCCCCCGGCACGGACCACCATCGGCGCTGCCCTCCTGCTCGGCATGCTGGTAGAGGTGGACTGCATAGCCACAGTCGAATAGTTCGCAACGCGGAGCCGGTGCCGCCTCGTGGATTCCCACTTTCGCGGGCATTCCAACCGCCATCAGGCGGCGAGCGCCTGCCCGATCCAATCCAGGGCCTGCAACCGGCAGAAGCCGTAATGGTAGAAGTCGAGACGCCCCAAACCGCGTTCGCGCGCGAGGGCGACCTTCGCGGCCAGGTTGTCGGCCGACCGGCAGTCGGGAGGCATCGGACGGAGCACGAGGCCGAGTTGCGAAGTGTCGGGGATCAGGGCCCGGTAAGCTTCGAGATCCAGGCTCAGCCTGCCCGGGTCGGCGGCGTATCCGGTCGCGGCGATGGTGTCGCACACTCCGGAAAGCGCTGCTGCATCGACACCCATCTGCCACCCGAGGGCGGGTGCTGCCTCGCCTTCGGGATGCCCGGTCGCGAAACCCTTCTCCGCGCCGCAAAGATCCAGGAACGCAAGGCTGGCGCCCTCGCCAGAGGCCGCTCTCGCCACCTCGTCCACGAGCGAAGTCACGGTCTCCGCCCTCGTGTCGAGATACCCTAGCATTTGCTCGCCTCCGAAGGGTTCGAGGTCCTTCCGCGTCAACTCCTCGGAATCCTCACCATCCCCGCTATCTGCAAAGCGACGTTCGAGTTCATCGCGTACGGAACGATGGACCATCTCAGCGTCTACCCCTTTGCTGCGGGCTGCCTCGAGGCAGTGGTCGCAGAAGCACAACCCGAGCAGGTAGGTGCCGATGGCTCCGAGATCCTCGAAGTAGCGCTCGTGATGATAGCCGTGCCCGAGGCCGTGGAAATGCAGCGACTCCGAAAGGATGGAAGTTACCTCGTAGCGGGCGATGTCCGAGGTGAGCGCGCACGCGTACGTTCGCACGTAGGGATTCGAGGGGCACAGATCGGTCAGGTACCGATCTCCGAAAACGTTCTGCGTGGCGCACTCGGGGTGCGCGAAGCCTAACCGGTCGTTGTGCAGGAACACAACCCAGGCGTTTACGCGCATCCCCCGCTCACCGGCAGCCTCACACAGCTCGCCGAGTGGGTCGCCCGCGCGGGCGAGCTCGCTGACACAAGGTTGTAGCCGCATTCCCTCATAGCGCGGGGAGTCCGGCGGAAAAAAGACGGCTCCACCCTCCAGATAGCGCACTTTACGCACCGGATTGTGAGGAAAGATGTCCCTGGCGTCATGGTAGGCGACGGCCATCGTCAGCCCTTCCACCCCCGCCCTGTTTCCGACGTTGTCCAGGACCGTATCTACGCCCTCGTCACGGAGGTCGGTGGCGAAGGCGAGCATCGATGACTCCATCAGGCCACCACACTATCTATCGGGGGACCTACGACCAAAGCTCCCGAAACTAAAGGCTGAAGTGCTGACGAGCGAAGGCCGCAAGGCCTGAGCGTGCTGAAGTGCTGACATGCTTCATTCTCCCTGACCTTCGATCATCTCTTCCATCATCTGCATGTTGCCGGCGGTGAGTCCTCCGTCGACGGGGAGAACGGCGCCCGTGATCCAGGCCGCATCGCCCGAGGCCAGAAACAGCGCTGCCCCGGCCACGTCCTCTGGCTCACCGACGCGGCCCAGCGGATACCACCTGTTGAGGCGTTCGAAGACCTCGGGGTTCGCCCTCCTGCGCTCCTCCCAGGCGGGTGTTCTCAAGGTGCCTGGGGCGATGGCGTTAACACGAATTCCGGAGGGTCCGTTGCGGACGGCGAGGCTTCTCGTAAGGCTGAGGATGCCGGCCTTGGCCGCGCTGTAAGCTTCGTTGCCGTAGTAGGCCAGGGCGTTCACCGAGCTGATGTTGAGAATGACCCCGTACCTTTGCTCCAACATGCCAGGGAGCACGGCCTGCGAACATAGAAACGAGCCCTTCAAGGTTGTCGCCACGTCCGCATCCCATTTCATCTCGCCGAGGCTGAGGAAGTCGGCGTCGGTAGCCTTCGCCGCGTTGTTGATCAGTACATCCACCGGTCCGTACGCTTCGCGGGTCGCCTCGACCATGGCTTGGACCTCGGACGCGTCGGCCACGTCCGTCGTTTGCGCCAGGGAATCGCCACCCGCGTCGAAGATATCCTCTGCGACTGCGACAGCGCGTCCCCTTGCTATATCGGCGACTACGACGACGGCACCTTCCTCAGCGAAACGGTGTGCCAGTACGCGACCCAGCCCCGATCCGGCCCCCGTTACGATGACAACCTTGTTCTCGAACCGCATCCTTACCTCCAAACCCCTGCCTCCGGCATCAATATAGACGAAAAGGCCGACACTCGATCCTTACGTGGGGCGAACGACCAATAGTGCGCCTAAGGTGAAGGATTCATGGGGTGGTGATCAGGGAGCGGACCAGCGTCTATTGTCGAGGTGCGGTGGTCCGCAAAGAGGAGTAAGGTTTCCAACCACGGGCACCAGGACGAGGGCAAATCAGAGGGCCAGGGCATCCTTCAAAGGACCCTGGCCCTCTTGGTGTAGTGCCGGAGCCCGTCCTAGACCGCGCCTTCCTGGACCTCGGTTATCTCGTCCGCAACCAGATCATGCGCTTCGCGGTGTACGGCCTCGGCCGCTTCCTTGTTGGGAGCTTCTACGAGGCAAAAGACCTCTCCCGTTCCCTCGTTGAACCAGTACCTGTGGTATTTCACCCCGTACTCTTCCTGGATCTCTTCGTCTCTTCTGTGGGCGTCGGCTACGGCATCAGCGGTCAACCCTTCCACAGCCTTGTGGTGGTCCATGAACATCGGTATCGGGCCAGTCCTCCTTTTCCGGACGCTCCCCACCGGAGCGCCTCGCGTCTATTCTAGCCAAGGCTGCGAGGAAAGCGCCACCTCCCAACCCGGGGTGGGAGGAGCTGCGAAAGAACTGTCACACTGCAAAAATTCTCCACTTAGCGTATAAAGGGTCCGTGAGATCACGCGAGCCGGAAGGAACACCGAACAATGTACGGTGAAAACGCGCCACCTTCCTGGGCGCGGTTGCCCGGCGCGCGTTGCCGGGCGGTCGAGCACCTGACGAAGCTGGACGGGCTCAAGGAGTTCGAGCTCTTCGAAGGGCTCGAAGAGGGGTTCTTCCAGGCGCTCGCTATAGCGGCCGAGGTGCTCGAGCTCGGCGCAGACACGGCCCTCTACAGGGAGGGCGAACCCTCGGGAGCCGTGTACTTCGTCGGCGAGGGGCGCGTGAAGCTCTACCGTTCCTGGGGGGGACCCAAGCCGCGCGATCAGATCCTCGGCGTGGTCGGTGACGGCTCCGTGCTCGGCCTCGGGGCTGCCATCGAAGGCCGTACCCAGACCCAGGGCGCCACGGCCCTCACTGACTGTGTGCTCTACGCTGTCTTCCGCGACGACCTCTTCGAGATCATGGGCCGCTTCCCCGGTGGCGCCGTCAGGCTCTCCAGAGCCCTGGCAGCAAGAAACCGTGAGCTGGAGGATCTCGTCGGTGACCTGGTCTTCCGCAGCGCCCCGCAGAGGGTGGCGCGGATGCTCCTCAACCTCGCCACAGAGGAGGGGCGGGTTACCAAGAGGGGCGTCGTCTTTGCGCCTTCTCTGAGCCGGCAAGAGATGGCCGAGGCGACTGGCATCTCGCGCGAGGCCCTCTCGCGCGCCCTCTCCCGTCTCGCCAAAGAGGATATCCTCGACCTCGGCAGCAAGACCATAACCATACTCAAGCCAGCCGAACTCCGCTCCCGTACCTGAGAACGACTCGCAGCAAGAACGGTTTTTGATCAGGATCACACGCCCGTATGATCGTGGTCATGGGCCGTGTTGACCCGCGTCAACAGCGGGTGTTGAGGGTGGGAGCAGGCTGGTATAAAGCCGCTACGAGACGCTCAGAGAGGAGGAACCCTTGACCTATGTGATCACGGAGCCTTGTATCGGCACCAAGGACCAGAGCTGCGTCGAGGTCTGCCCGGTGGACTGCATCTACGACGCCGGCGACCACTTCATGATCAACCCCGAAGAGTGCATCGACTGCGGCGCCTGCGAGCCGGAATGCCCGGTCGAGGCCATCTACCCCGAGGACGAAGTCCCCGACGACATGGAGAGCTACACCACCAAGGCCGCCGACTACTTCGAGTAGGTCGCGAAGGGGTCGAAGACCCCTTCGCAAGCATTTCAGCACGCTCAGGCTAACGCCTTCGCTCGTCAGCACTTCAGCTTTTTGTTCTCGCTGAATGCTGGTAGTTCGTAGCCGCATGCGCGATGCGCAGGGCATCCATACCCCTGCGATCGCATCGCTTTATACTCTCCTTCATGGAGGAGGGTAGGTGGCGGACGCTCGGGCGAGATTACCTCTACGAGAACCCGTGGTGCGCGTTTCGTGTGGACGACGTGGAGCTGCCGGACGGGGCAAGGATCGAGTACGGGGTCCTGGAGAGCGGCGGGTTCGCCGCCGTGGTACCGGTTACGGGTGGGGGGGACGTGGTGCTCGTGCGCCAGTGGAGGCAGCCCCTCGGCGCGTTTACGCTGGAGCTGCCGACCGGCGGGGTCGATGCCGGCGAAGAGCCTGCGCAGGCGGCCCGCAGGGAGCTCCTGGAAGAGACCGGCTACAGGGCTGAAGGATTGGAGCACCTGGTCTCCGTCCACACGAGCACGGGGCGGAGCACGGAGGTCTGCCACCTTTTCGGGGGTACGGCGGTGAAGGACGAGCAGGGGGCGCGGCCCGAGCCTACGGAGTTCATAAGGGTGATGAAGCTGCCGTTCGGAGAGGCCCTGGACATGGTATCTGCTGGTGCCATCACCGACGCCGCCACCGTGCTGGGGTTACTAATGCGTGCGGGTGGTGCCGCCACCGGCCGTGGGTTACACTGAGGGCGTCAGAAAGACCGGGGAGCCGTGAGGCTGAGAGGGCACACAGGTGCCGACCCGCTGAACCTGATCCGGGTAATGCCGGCGCAGGGAGAACCCGGAGTCTCTTATCGGCGCATCCCCGTAGACCACGAGGAGGGTGCGCGTTTGAACGCCTTCAGAGATACCAGAGTACTGACCGAGGCGGCGCTCGCCGTAGCGTTGTCGTTCGTCTTGGGATTCATAGTGCTCTTCAAGATGCCTTTCGGCGGCTCCGTCTCCCTGGAGATGATCCCCCTGATAATCCTCGCCCTGAGGCAGGGCTGGAGGGTGGGTGTCGTCGCGGGGACCGCTTACGGGCTGCTCGATCTCGTCATAGATCCCTACGTCGTGCATCCTCTGCAGCTCTTACTAGACTACCCCCTGGCCTTCGGGGCCCTAGGGCTGGCGGGACTCTTCAAGCCCACGGTGCGGGGTGCGGTCCTCGGCGCCACCGTTGCCGTTTTTGCGCGCTTTGTGTGCCACTTTTTATCGGGTGTGATCTTCTTCTCCTCCTATGCTCCTGAGGGATGGAACCCTTACCTCTACTCGGCTGCCTACAACGCTGCGTACCTGGCCCCGAGCCTGGCCATCGCTATCGTGGTCACCGTGGTGTTGCTGAAAGCGCTGCAAGGAGCGCAGCCTTCACCGAGGCAACTGCGCTACGGCGCTCGATAACCTGGTAGCTTGCGCGCGGCGATCTTCCTGAACGGCTCTCCCGACTCGCGGGGCCTGATCCAGCACGTCTGCGCACGTGCTGACCTGGTAGTCGCCGCCGACGGAGGGGCCAGGTACGCGCTCGAGGCCGGGGTCGTCCCCGACCTCGTCATCGGGGATATGGACTCGCTGGGAGTAGACCTCCTGCGGAAAATCGAGAAGCTCGGAACCCCCCTGGAACGCCATCCGGTGAGGAAGGATAAGATGGACGGCCATCTCGCGGTACTGGCCGCCAGAGAACGGGGAGCGACCGGGGCTGACCTCCTGTGCGCCGTGGGAGGAAGACTGGGAGCCCTCTTCGCCGTCCCGCACATCCTGCTCGCCGCCGAGCGTATGGGGTTGCAATGTAAGGTAGTGTCCGACCACGTAAGGATGTTCGTGATCGAAGCCGGATCTCGGACGCTGCAAGGATCACCACACGATAGCGTCTCGATCTTCCCCCTGGCCGGTCCCGCCACCGGTGTAACCTTCCAAGGTATGGAGTATCCTCTGCAGAACGCCACTCTGGAACCTGGAGACACTATCGGGTTCCACAACGAGCTCACAAGCAACGAGGCCAGGATCAGCGTGGGCAAAGGCGCCCTCCTTGTGATGCAAGAGACCGAGGTTCCGTGACAGGGTATACGGACCACTGCGCTCCCAGGTTCTAAGATAGTTCTCGCTTATGCTTGCGGCTTTGCGGCCAGAAACGGTTCTTGGCAGGACAGAGCATCGTCCCTACCCCGTTCCTACCGGTCCGTGGGCCCTCGGGATGAGCTGGCGGGATCTGCTCTTCATGCACTGGCCCGTGGAGTCGGAAGTGCTCAGGCCCCTCGTACCACCGGCCCTGAGCATCGACACCTTCGAAGGCGACGCCTGGCTCGGCGTCGTACCATTCGACATGATCGGCGTAAGGCCCCACTTCCTGCCTACCGTCCCTGGGCTCTCGCACTTCCCCGAGATAAACCTCCGCACCTACGTGACGGCGGAAGGCAGGCCTGGCGTCTGGTTCTTCTCCCTGGACGCCGGCAGCCGCATCGCCGTCCGTCTCGCCCGCGCCACGTTCCACCTGCCTTACTTCGACGCCGAGATGTACTGCCACGCCTCGGGCGATGAGGTCGACTACCGCAGCTTACGGACGCACAGGGGCGCGCCGGGGGCGAAATTCGAGGCGCGCTACAGACCCGTGGGAGAACCATTCGAAAGCGGCGAAGGGTCCATCGAGCGGTTTTTGACCGAGCGCTACTGCCTCTACAGCACGGACAGGAGGGGCCAGGTTCGCCGCGCAGAAGTCCACCACCATCTCTGGCCCCTCCAGCCTGCCGAGGTCGAAGCACGTACGCTCGCCATGACGCAGCAAATAGGCCTGAAGCTACCTTCGACAGCCCCGATCCTCCACTTCTCCAAACGCCTGGACGTCCTCGCGTGGCTGCCACGACGGGTAGGCTCGTGAGCTAGAGAAGTTCGCGAACTGCCCCTCCAGGACCGTATACTTGCCAGATGGAGGATAGACCCGAAAACCTCGCGAACACGCCGTGAAGGCGGATCTCGTCTCCGGCCTCCTGCCCGTGGGGGAGGACGGTCGCATGCTGTTGCTCCAGCGCCCGACGGGCACCTGGGAGCCGCCGGCCGGCCGTCTGCAGCCAGGCGAGAGCTTCGAGGAGGGGGCCGTCCGCGAGCTCTACGAAGAGACCGGTATCCTGGCCTTTCCCCAACGCATCATCGCCACCTGGGTAGGCGAGGCGCCGAGCGGTAGGCGTCTGGCCTCCGTCACCTACGCGGGACGGACCGATGGAGAGAAGGTACGTCTCTCCGAGGAGCATCTCGACCACAGGTGGGTGACGCTCGAAGAGTGGATATCGTTGCCGAGCTGGTGGAACCACGAGAACATTCGGCGCATAGCCGGGCCCGTGCGGGCGCTCGGCGAACCGCCCGATGACGAACCGTCAGTACCGTCCTCCCGCGAGGACGCCGGCGTAGTTCCTGCCAACCTCGGGGCCGGAGCGGTGCTCGTGAACCTCGACGGCGCCGAGCCACGGGCGCTTCTGCTGAGGCGCCGCAAACCGCCAGTAGGGTTGTGGGAGAACCCTGGCGGCATGCTCGAGGAAGGTGAGGACTTCGAGGCCTGCGCCGTCCGCGAGCTCTACGAGGAGACCGGCGTGAAGGCCACGGTCGAAGACCCCTGGTGGGCCAGGGTCGAGCCCTGGCGCGATCCTGGCGACCCCGAGCTCTACGCCGGTGTGGGCTTTCTGGCGAGGTATCGGGGAGGTGAGATAGACCTGGAGGGTGCCGCCCACGACGCCTGTCTGTGGGCGACGGAAACCAGATGGCGCTCGCTGCGTACCTGGTATACGAAACGAGAATCGGACGTACTCTGGAAGACCATCAGGGAGATGCAGCGATAGACGAGCAGGAGAAAGAGCAAAGGGAGGACAACGCGCTTCGCAGTTCGAAAAAACCGGGGTTGACGCAACTCCTCGGGATAGTTCTGCTCGTGGCCGCCGTCCTGTTCTGGGTAGCAGTTCCGGCCTTGCTGTTGACCCCGCTCTCCGTCGCGCAGAAGGCCTGGGCGAGTTCGGCATTCCTGGTCCTGGGAGAAGTAGCGTTCTGGGGCGCGGCCCTGGTGCTCGGGCGCGAGGTCTTCCGCCGGTACAGGAGGTTCCTGGATCCCCGCGACTGGTGGGGCCGGAAGCGGCGTTGAACGAGTTCGAGGTTATACGTAGGATCTCAGCCCTCTTACCCCCGGCGCCCCGCGAGGTGCTCGTGCCCCTGGGGGATGATTGCGCCGTCATAGAGGTCGGGGACAGGACGTGGGTGGCCGCCTCCGACATGCTCGTCTCGGGCAACCATTTCAAAGACTGGGCCACGCCAGAAGTCGTCGGCTACAAGGCCGTCGCCGTCAACGCTTCGGACGTGGCGGCGATGGGCGGAACCCCGAGGTTCGTCCTGGCCTCGGGAGGAGCGCCGGATCCACAGACGGCGCTGCGCTGCTTCGAGGGTGTCGTGGAGGCCTGCGAAGAGTTCGGCGTCTATCCCCTAGGGGGCGACACGACCCGCGCGGACGTCCTCACGGTGGACGTGGCCATCCTCGGGGAACTGGCCACAAGGCCGGTACTGCGGTCGGGGGCGAGTCCCGGAGATCTCCTGGCGGTCACGGGCGAGCTCGGCGCCTCCGCGGCCGGACTGCTCGCCCTCGAGGAGGGCACGACCGGCTGGGAGCGCCACATCCGCAGGTGCTTACGGCCTGAACCGAGGCTCGAAGCCGGGCGCGCTGCGGCCAGACTGGGCGTTGGCGCCATGATAGACCTCTCCGACGGTTTGGCATCCGACGTACGCCACGTGTGCGAGAGGAGCGGGGTAGGTTGCGAAGTGCGCCTGGATCTCTTACCCATCAACGAGGACACCAGGGCGCTGGCAGAATCCCTCGGGCGCGACCCCGAGGTTCTTGCCGCCACAGGAGGAGAGGATTACGAGCTCCTGATCTCTGCTCCCGAGCCCGTCCTCGACGCGCTGGCACATGAAGTCGAAGTACCCCTCACCATGATCGGCGAGATTACGGAGAGCGACGTCGTGTTCAGGCGTTTGGAAGAACCGGTCAGAGGATTGTCGGGCTGGAACCACTTTGCCTGAGAGCCTCATCTACGTCCCTTTGGACCTCGGCCGCGAGCGCAATATCCACTTTCCCCAGCTCCTCCCGAAGTCGTTCGAGCAGCTCGAAGCCCGCTGAGAGATCGCCGGATGCGCCCATGTCTTCCAGCCGCGTGAAGAGGCCGACCAATCCCCCTGCACCCAGGTTGCCCGAGCCGCCTTTGAGCTTGTGTGCCAAGGTCTCGATGGTCGGCGCGTCGCCCTTCTGCAGGGCTTCTTCGACCGTCTGAAGTCCCGAGCGCGCATCTTCCAGGAATATCCCGGCGAGCTCGGCCACGATGTCCGCTTCGTCTTCATCCTGCAGCCCGCGCAGCCGTGCGAGCACATCGCGGTCGATGGGAGCTTCCCTGCGCACCGTGCCACGATCGGCGGGGAGTATCCATCTCTCGAGGACGGTGTCCAGATCCCCCGACTTTACGGGCTTGGAGACGTAGTCATCCATACCGGCCTCGAGGGTCTTCTGCCTGTCGCCCTGCATCGCGTTGGCCGTCATCGCGATTATGGGTACGTGACGACCGTCGCCCGCGGCTTCGCGACGTCTTATCTCGGCAGTAGCCTCGTAGCCGTCCATCCGTGGCATCTGTACGTCCATCAGCACAGCCCCGTAAGAGGCAAGGGCGAGGGCTTCCAGGGCCTCCCGGCCGTCACTTGCGACGTCGACCTGGTAGCCCAGGTTCTCGAGCATGCGCACAGCGACCTTCTGGTTAACCGGGTTATCCTCAGCGACGAGCACCCTGGAGCGGGAGCCGGCACTCTGTCTTTTCGAGCTATGAATAGCCACGGGCTGTGGCTCCTCGCCCGCCGCCGACCTGCCGAGGACAGTCGCAAGGGCGTCGTAAAGCTCCGACTGCCTCAAGGGCTTGGTCAGGTAGGCTTCTATCCCCACTTGGTCGGCCTCTTGGCCGTCAGTGCGACGTCCCAGCGACGTTAGCAGCACGAGCCGGGTGGGGGAGAGGTCAGGGTCGGCTTTGATCCGCCTGGCGAGCTCCATGCCGTCCATGCCTGGCATCTGCATGTCCAGGACCGCAAGGTCGTAAGGTACATTACCGTCCACGGCGGAGCGGAGCTCTTCGAGGGCCTGCGGACCGCCCTCGACGCTCGTGGTCTGCACTCCCCAGGAAGAGAGTTGCTTCTCGAGGATCGAGCGGTTGGCCCTGCTGTCGTCGACGACCAGCGCCCGCCGTCCGGCGAGATCCGCGGTGATAGAGGGCGCGGAACGGGCATGCGACGGTTGCTTCTCGAAGGTCACGGCAAAAGAGAAGGTGCTGCCGACGCCTGACTGGCTCTCGACGCTCATCTCTCCGCCCATCAGGTTTACCAGTTGCTTGCTGATGGCCAGACCGAGCCCGGTACCACCGTAGTGGCGGGTCGTCGAGGCATCGGCCTGGGTAAAAGCCAGAAAAAGGCGCCTTTGCTGTTCGCGCGACATGCCGATGCCTGTGTCCGAAACCTCGAAATAGACCTTGGCGCTCTCCTCATCTTCGTCGGCGAGTTTGACCCGCACGACGACTTCCCCTTCTTCGGTGAACTTGATCGCGTTCCCCAGTACGTTCGTTAGCACCTGCCGCAGGCGGCCAGGGTCGCCGC
>Ga0126305_10000536_pt1 | contig 16438 bp, 20 predicted proteins | sample Plot26_FD_92536 | JGI IMG/M metagenome (GOLD analysis project Ga0126305, IMG submission 92536) | Serpentine soil microbial communities from UC McLaughlin Reserve, CA, USA - Plot26 | ecosystem: Environmental > Terrestrial > Soil > Grasslands | place: USA: UC McLaughlin Reserve, Lake County... | reverse complement strand
GACCCGTGGTCAGCCGGGTGCGCTTTCCGATGCGTACGGGCGCACGGCTACCGACCTACGGGTCTCCCTGACTGATCGTTGCAACCTGCGGTGCAGCTACTGCATGCCGGCCGAGGGTTTGGACTGGCTGCCAGCGGCAGAGGTTCTCACCGATTCCGAGATCGTGCGGCTGGTGGCCATCGGTGTGCGGATGTTGGGCATCACCACCGTCCGGCTGACCGGCGGGGAGCCATTGCTCCGCAAGAATCTGGGGCAATTGGTCGCCGAGCTGGCCACCCTCGAGCCACGACCCGCCATCGCTCTGACAACCAACGGCATCGGGCTGGCCGGGCGTGCGGATGCGCTGGCCGCGGCTGGGCTCGATCGGATCAACATATCGCTGGACACCCTGGACACAGCGACGTTCGCTCGGCTGGCCAGGCGGCCAAGGCTGCCCGACGTACTGGCCGGTGTCTCCGCCGCCCGGCGCGCAGGCCTACAACCTGTCAAGATCAACACCGTCCTGATGCGTGGCATCAATGATCATGAGGCCATTGACCTGCTGCGCTGGGCGATGGCTGAGCAGGTGCAGTTGAGGTTCATTGAGCAGATGCCACTTGACGCGCAGCATGCATGGCAGCGAACGGAGATGATCACTGCGGACGAGATCCGTGCCCGTCTGAGTAAGGAGTATCAGCTTGTCGAGGACCCCGCTGATGCCGCCGCCCGTGGCAGCGCGCCGGCCGAGTTGTTCCGTGTTGCCGGAACCGATTATTCGGTGGGCATCATCGCGTCTGTCTCCAAGCCCTTCTGCGGAGCGTGTGATCGAGTGCGGCTGACCTCAGACGGCCAAGTGCGGAACTGTCTCTTCTCGCGTACCGAGTCAGACCTGCGGACCCCGATGCGTGCCGGAGCAAGCGATGAGGAGCTGGCGGAGCTGTGGATCGCCGCGGTGGCCACCAAACTCCCGGGGCATGGCATCAATGATCCGTCGTTCCTCCAGCCCGATCGACCGATGTCAGCGATCGGCGGTTAGCGGCTCGACCTCGCGCAGGAAACCTCGGGCCCCCAAGAATCTGGTCAGCGAATCGCGATGCTCATCGCATGCTAGCCAGTGTTTCCGGCGTTCCGTGGTATGGATCTTGGGATTGTTCCAGCGCAGGTCGAATGTCGCGGGCCTGTGGCAACCCCTGGCGGAGCAGGTCAGGTCCTCCTCGGGCAACGGGTCAACGCCGTCAGGCAACGCGCCCGCTCCGAATGTCACTGGTCGGGGAGCCGCCGTCGATCACGTCACTGGTCTCCTCATCGGACTCGTGTCCAGTGGTCAGCTGTGGAGCGTCGCTGGCGGGTGTGGGAATCGCGGCTACCGCCCACCGCGAAGCTGAGCGTCGATTGGCCTGGTTAGCGAGAATGACCGCGATCAGCGGGAGGAAGACCGCACAGCCGAACAGGACCCAGCGAAAAACGCCGGGAACGAAGATCATCGCGACGAAACAGGCGGTCCGGAAAGCCATTGTGTAGGTGTAGCGGCGGACTCGGGAGGACATCTCTTTACTGGCTCCGGACCGGGCGTCGGTGATCAAGGTCGCCGGCGACCGCTGTCCCTGACCGCGGCTGGAAACCTGCGCACTGCCTGCCACCTTGTCAGCCTACGCCTGCTCGCGAGGCCTCAAGTCAGTCGATAGCGTGACCTTCGTGACAGCACCCAGCCCAGACATCGCCGACCAGAAACTGGAGGGTACGGCGCCGCGCGTCGCTCTGGTGACAGGTGCCAGCAAAGGAATTGGACGGGGGATTGCCGAGCGGCTGGTCGGTGCGGGCCATCGGGTTGCGGCGACCTACCGGACCGGTGACGTACCCGCTGGTGTGCTGGGTGTGCAGTGCGACGTTACCGATCCGGGTCAGGTGGATGTAGCATTCGGCCAGGTCGAATCGGCACTCGGCACCGTCGACATCCTGGTGGCCAACGCCGGCATCACCCGCGACACGTTGCTGATGCGGATGACCGACGCCGATTGGGATGCGGTGATTGCGACCAACCTGACTGGGGCGTTTCGGGTGGCCAGGCGGGCCGCCCGTCCGATGATCAAGAAACGCTTCGGCCGGATCATCTTCATCTCCTCGGTTGTCGGGCTGCTCGGCTCGGCTGGCCAGGTTAATTACGCCGCATCAAAGTCTGGCCTGGTGGGCCTGGCGCGCTCGCTGGCCCGCGAATTGGGCTCCCGCGGCGTCACCGCCAACGTTGTCGCTCCTGGTTTCATCAAGACCGACATGACCGCGGAGCTGGGCGAGGACTTGACCACGAAGTACGCCGCACAAATACCTCTGGGCCGGCTGGGCGACGTCGACGATATCGCGAGCACCATCGAATTCCTTGCCAGCGACGGCGCCGGCTACATCACCGGTGCGCTGATTCCGGTCGACGGCGGTCTTGGCATGGGCCACTGAAGGAGTTGACGTGGGAATCCTGGAGGGCAAGAACATCCTGGTAGCCGGAGTCACGCTCGACACTTCGATCGGCTTCCATGTCGCCCGTGTTGCCCAACTCGAAGGAGCGACGGTGATCGTCTCCAACTTCGGGAGGGCGCTGAGCCTAACCGGGCGAGTGATCAAGAAGCTGGATCCGGTGCCGCCTCTGCTTGAGGTCGACGTGACGAACGACGATCATCTCTCCGGACTGGTCGACGCGGTGCGTCAGCATGTCGGCTCTCTGGACGGCCTGGTGCACTCGCTCGCTTTTGCCAATCCGGAGACTGCACTCGGCGGGAAGTTCTTGAGCACGCCGTGGCAAGACGTCGGGACGGCCCTGCAGGTCTCCGCCTACTCATTGACCTCGCTCACGATGGCCTGTCGACCGCTGTTCTCAAATCCTGCCTCGGTGGTCGGCCTGACGTTCGACGCCCGGATCTCCTGGCCCGTCTACGACTGGATGGGAGTGGCCAAAGCGGCTCTCGAAAGTACGAGCCGGTACCTGGCTCGCTACCTCGGCCCAGATGGCGTTCGGGTGAACCTGGTCGCCGCCGGGCCACTGGAGACGCTGGCCAAGAAGGCGATCGGGGGCGCTGAGGAATTCAACGAGGTGTGGAGTCAGCGGGCGCCCCTCGGCTGGGACCCGAAGGACATGGAGCCCACCGCCCGGGGAGTGGTGGCCTTGCTCAGCGACTTCTTCCCGAAGACGACCGGCGAGATGATTCACGTCGACGGCGGTCTCCACTCCACCGGCGCTTGACGGTCTAAGGTCTTCACATGTGACCTTTTAGTCACCTATTATGGTGACGTGGACGAGGGGGACGAGGTGTTTCGGGCGCTGGCGGACCCGACCCGCCGAGCCATCCTCGACGCGTTGTTCGAAGCCGACGGCCAATCCGCCGGTGATCTTTGGGCGCGTTTTCCCGAGATGACCAGGTTCGGTGTCAGCAAGCATCTCAGCGTTCTGCAGGACGCCAACTTGATCACCACTGTCAGACAAGGCCGGACCAAGCTGCATTACCTGAATCCGGTTCCGATTGCCCAGATCGCCCACCGCTGGATCAGCAAATATGCCGCGCCTTTTGCCAGCGCCCTGGTCGATCTGGAACAGCAGGTCATCGACCCCTAGGAGCTGCCATGCCCATCACCGCGCACGTCTATCAGATCTATATCGCGGCCACGCCGGAACAGGTCTGGTCGGCGATTACCGACTCAGCGTGGACCCGCCGATACTTCCATCGAACGTCATTTGTCAGGCCCCCAAGTCGCGGGAGACCTTACCGGACGGTCACCGACGACGGTCGGCCCGCAATCGACGGAGTGATCGAGGACATGCAGCCGCCCGCGGAGGGGCAACCGGGTCGCTTGGTGCAGACCTGGCACGTGCTGTACGACGCGGCCATGGCTGATGAGCCGCCTGGCCGGGTCGAGTGGACAATCGAACGGGCCGGCGAGGGGTTGACCAGAGTTCGGCTGGTGCACGGCGACCTCGCCAGAAGCCCGCTGACCTGGGCAAATGTGAAGGACGGCTGGGTCTGGATTCTGGACAGCATGAAGAGCCTGCTGGAAACCGGCCGTGCACTGCCGGCCGTGATGGATGAGGCGGACCCGGTGGAGATCATCGAGCCCGACTGGCACCGGGCGCAGGCCGTCGAGGCGAACAACTCACTCTGGGACTTGTTCGACAAGCCTGTACGGACCGCTGAGGACGATGAAGAAATGCTCCGCCGGGCGTACGCTGCGGCCTTTCATTGGCAACGCGCTCGGGATGCCAAGCCGGAGAACGCCGCTCGAGCCGATTACATGATCGCCAAGGCGCTGCTGCTCAGCGGCCAGCCGACCGCGTCACTGCGTTCCGCCGAGCGATGCCTGGCGATCTGCCTCGAACATGGACTGACCGACTTCGACCTCGCCTATGCGCAGGAAGCACGGGCCCGCGCGCTGCGAGCGTTGGGTCGGGACGCCGATGCTGCACAGGCCTGGGCGGCAGCAACGTCGATCCCGGTAGCCGATCCGGAGGACCGGGAGATTCTCGAGGCAGATTTCGCCGACTACTGATCAAACCTCAGGAACCGTGCTCGCCTGTAGGGTTTTCCTCCATGGCGATCGTGGTTGACCTGGCTGGAGTGACCATCGTTCGCGGTGGCTCGACGCTGGTGGACGACATCACCTGGCGAGTCGATGAAACCGACCGTTGGGTCGTCATCGGCCCCAACGGCGCCGGCAAGACAACACTGCTGCAGGTCCTGGCGGCCCAGATCCACCCCACCAGCGGCGTGGCCGGCTTGCTGGGTGAAGTGCTTGGCACGGTCGACGTCTTCGAGCTTCGACCACGCATCGGGTTGACCTCAGCAGCTTTGGCGGAGCGCATTCCGCGCGCGGAACGGGTGCACGACGTCGTGGTCTCGGCGTCGTACGCCGTGCTCGGTCGCTGGCGGGAAGAATACGACGGGCTTGATCACGAGCGGGCGAACGAGTTGCTGGCACAGATGCGGATCGACTCGCTTGCCGATCGGACCTTCGGCACCCTTAGCGAAGGCGAACGCAAGCGGGTCCAGATTGCGCGGGCTCTGATGACAGATCCAGAGCTGCTGTTGCTGGACGAACCGGCTGCCGGGCTTGATCTGGCCGGAAGGGAGGCCCTGGTTCGCACGCTGAGCGAACTGGCTCTCGACGAATATGCGCCTGCCACTGTGCTGGTCACCCACCACGTGGAGGAGATTCCGGAGGGCATCACCCACGCGCTGCTGCTCAGAGGGGGACGGGTCGTTGCGGTCGGTGAACTTCGCGACACATTGACGGCCGACAACCTCTCAGCGACGTTCGACATGCCGCTTGAGTTGACGGAATCCGATGGCCGATGGGTCGCCCGGGCGGTCTGATGGGGTGCGGTGGTGCGATCGCTCAAGCGGACACAATCAAGATGGCACCATTGATGGTGAGGCGGGTGCGCCGTGGGAGAGAACTTGACCGACTGGCTGGGTGACAATGGCTGGGCGATCTGGCTCAGCCTTGCATTCCTGTTGGGTGTCGCCGAAATCCTGTCGCTCGACCTAGTGTTGATCATGCTCGCGGTGGGTGCGCTGGCCGGTGCAGCTGTGGCGGTTCTCGCTCCCGGGCTGTGGTGGCTACAGATTCTGAGTGCTGCCGGGGTATCGGTCCTGATGCTGCTTCTGCTGCGACCGACGTTGATGAAACGGGTACGCAACATGCCGGGCTACCGCTCCTCGACTGCGAAACTCGTCGGCAGCACTGGCATCGCCGTATCCCAGATCGACAAGCACGGTGGCGAGATCAAGGTTGACGGGCAGAGCTGGACGGCCCGCCCGTACATCTCCGAGGTGGTGATCGAGCAGGGCACTGAGATCGAGGTCTACGAGATCGACGGAGCCATCGCCGTGGTCTACCCCAAACACGGCGCACTGCCTTAAAGAGCTGGGGTTGAGAACAGGCTGAACCCAAACGGGTTCTGCGGATAGGACTGAAGTGGACGTCACCTCATTGATCGTTGCGCTTGTGATAGCGCTCGCGGTGATCTTCTTTATTGCCAACGCGGTTCGGGTCATCCGGCAGCAGCGGGTCGGACTTGTCGAGCGGCTGGGGAAGTTCAACCGCACGCTGGAGCCGGGCCCCCATCTGGTCGTGCCGCTGTTGGACAAGGTTCGCTACAACATCGACATGCGGGAGAACGTCGTGCCGTTTCCGCCCCAGGGTGTCATCACCGAGGACAACCTGATGGTCAACATAGATTCGGTGATCTTTTTCCAGATCATCGACCCGGTACGCGCCGCCTACGAGGCGCAGAATTACGTCCAGGCCATCGAACAGCTGACGATGACGACCTTGCGAAATATCATCGGCGGTCTTGATCTCGAGCAGGCTCTGACCAGCCGGGAGCAGATCAACCAACAGTTGCGGGTCGTGCTGGATGAAGCAACCGGCAAATGGGGTATCAAAGTAAACCGAGTGGAGCTGCGGGCAATCGAACCACCGGCGACCATTCGGGACGCGATGGAGAAGGGTGCCCGGGCCGAGCGCGACAAGCGGGCCGCCATCCTGATCGCGGAGGGCCAGCGGCAGTCGCAGATCCTTTCCGCAAGCGGTGAAAAGGAGTCAGCGATCCTGCGGGCGCAAGGCGATCGGGAGGCCGCAGTATTGCGAGCTCAGGCCGATAGGCAGGCGCAGATGCTGCATGCTGAAGGTGAGGCCCAAGCCATAACGACGGTTTTCAACGCGATCCACGCCGGCCAGCCCGACCAAGCCCTGCTGGCCTACCAGTATCTGCAGATGCTCCCGACCATTGCGCGCGGTGACGCCAACAAGGTGTGGATCGTGCCGAGCGAGCTCAACGATGCGCTGAAGGGTCTCGGCAGTGCCGCGAGCAAGATCAGCTCGGCCATCCCGGCGGTCGCCAACGGCGACTTCAAGCCTCCACCTGAGGTAGACGTGGCGAGCGAGATCGCGAGACAGAACGCCGAGGAGGAAGCCGAAGCACAGCGGACCGTACAGGAGGCGATCGAGGAAGCCGCCGAACTGGAGAAACCGCTTCGCGGCGAGCGATCCCTGCCTCGTGGCACAGCCGACCAACCGGCGGTGTCCGCCGGACCCAACGGTCATGCCGAACCGGCCGTCTCCGACAGCGGGTCCGGGGCCGAGCAGTTTCAGCCGTACTCTACTCAGGTGCCGCCTAGCCCGCCGCAGTGACTTGGCTCGAGCTGCTGGCCCTGGTTGTGGCCGGTGCGGCTGCGGGCCTGATCAACACCGTGGTGGGATCGGGAACCTTGATCACCTTTCCCACCTTGCTGGCGCTGGGGATACCGCCGGTCACAGCCAACATGTCCAACACTGTGGGACTCGCGCCTGGTTCGGTGTCGGGTGCACACTCGATGCGCACCGAACTGAATGGGCAATGGACACGAGTGCTCCGCCTTGGGACGGCATCACTTATCGGCGGCATTGTGGGTGCCCTGCTGCTGTTATGGCTGCCTTCTGAGGCGTTCGACGCCATAGTCCCAGTGCTGATCGGCGTCGGCTGCCTCCTGGTCATCATTCAGCCTGCCCTGACCCGGCGAATCGTTGCTCGGCGAGTGCGGCTCTCCACCGATGAACCCGGCCCGCACGGCGGGTTCTGGTTGTGGTTGGCCATTCTGCTGACCGGTGTCTATGGGGGTTACTTCGGTGCCGCCCAGGGTGTCTTGCTGATCGGGGTCATGGGCATTGGGTTGGTGGAGTCGCTGGCCCGAATAAACGCCGTCAAGAATGTGCTGGCGGCGATCGTGAACGGGGTGGCCGGCGTTCTCTTCGTGATCATCACCTTCGTGCCAACCGCCCAGGAGGAGGCACGAGTGAACTGGGCGGCTGCGGCCGCCATTGCAGTTGGTTCGGTGCTGGGAGCGCAGCTCGGGGGCAGGGTCGGCCGGAGGCTACCGGCGACGCTCTATCGGGTGGTCATCGTTGCGGTCGGGGTGGTGGCGATCATCAGCCTTGTCTGGGAATGAGGTCGACCGACCCTTTACCAGATCGACTTTGAGCCCCGTAGCGCCACCTTGAGCCTCGTATCCGGGGCTCAAGGTGTACCCGCGGGGCTCAACGTGGCGGGTTCGCGCGAAGTGGCAGGTTCGCGCAGCCCTGACGGTCCAGCAGTCTCCGATGGACTACTGAGTGATGCTCATAACGTCCGTGCCCGGCAGAGCTGCCACATCGGCCCCCTTGATCGCGATCTTGCTGCCGCGGATGCCGCTGCCGATCACGATCCAGTCGGACCTGGCTACCTGATCATCGACCAAGATCGGCCAGTCCGGTGGCAGCCCGATCGGCGTGATGCCCCCATACTCCATACCTGTCTGAGCCACGGCGTCGGCCATGCTGGCGAAGGAGATCTTGCGCAGGTCAAGATGCCGGCGGACTGTCTTGTTGATATCGGCCCGATCAGTTGCCAGCACCAGGCACGCCGCCATCGTGGATGTTTCGGCGCGGCGACCGGCGACGACCACGCAGTTCGCCGATACGGCAAGCGGTACCTGGTATTGCTCGCAGAATGCTGCCGTGTCGGCCAGCGTCGGCTCGATGGCTGCCACGTAACAGGTCATGCGCTGATCCGCGATCGCTGCGCGAACTGGCTCGGCGAGCAGCTCGGGATGATCACGTGCTGGAAGCCAACTGGGGCTGCCGAGGGTTATGGAGTCTTCGGCCACCGGCTCAGACTAGGAGCAGCTCGATTCCCTTGCGGCCTGCGTCCCGGTTGACCACCGTAGGCTGGGGGATTGTGGGCATCGCCGTGATCGATGGCGCCGACGATCCCCGGCTGTCGGACTACGTCAGGTTGCGTGACGCGTCATTGCGCAGGCTTGTGGAAACTGAACGAGGGCTGTTCATCGCCGAGGGCGAAAAAGTGATTCGCCGTGCGGTCGAAGCCGGTTACCGGCCGAAGTCGTTCCTGCTCACCGAGCGCTGGCTCGCCGGGCTTGTCGATCTGACCCAAAGGTGGCCGGAAGTTCCCATCTACCTGGTGACCGAACGCGTCGCCGAGGACGTCACCGGATTCCATGTCCATCGGGGCGCCCTTGGATCCCTCCATCGCGAGCAGCGCCATCAAGTCGAGGACCTGCTGGCGCTACCCAGGATTGTCGTCATCGAGGATGTTGTCGATCACACCAACGTCGGTGCGATCGTGCGGAACGCGGCGGGTCTGGGTTGGGACGGCGTATTGCTCGCGCCACGGGCAGCCGACCCGCTCTACCGCCGTGCGATCAAGGTCAGCATGGGGGCGGTGTTCTCGCTGCCTTGGGCACGACTGACCGACTGGGCGGGAACTCCCCAATTGCTTCGAGGTGCTGGCTTCCGGACCGTTGCCTTGAGCCTGGCGGATGACGCTGCGGACCTCGAGGCTGTTCATGCCCAAGTGGGCGCGGACCAGAAGATCGCAATTCTGCTCGGCACTGAAGGTGCAGGACTGTCCGCGAGTTGGGCACGCAGCGCGGACCTTCGGGCGCGAATTCCGATGTCTCCGGGCGTCGACTCACTTAATGTCTCGGCAGCCGCGGCGATCGCCTGCTACGTACTCGGCTCGGACTCAGTAGGGACGCGGGGGGACACCGGCCAGTCACGCGGATAGCGGTCGGCGGCCTCGGCATGGATCTGGTTGAGCTTTTTTCGTGCTCGGCTGGAAAGCCGGTCGCCGAAGACGATGCCGTTCAAGTGGTCGGTCTCGTGCTGAAGGCAACGGGCAAGCAGCCCAGTACCGAGCACCTCGATCGGGTTGCCGAAGGCATCGACGCCGCGACATGTGGCCTGGTTCGGCCGGGCCAGCTCTATGAATGCGCCCGGGAGGGAAAGGCAGCCCTCGTCTGATGCTTCGAGCTTTCGATCCTTGCCTTCGGGCAGCAAAACCTGCGGGTTGCACACCACGCCGATCTGGCGGACCTCGGATTCGTCCACGCAATCGAAGACGAAGAGCGCCAGGTCAACGCCGACCTGAGTTGCGGCTAGTCCGACGCCCTCGGCTGCATACATGGTGGCGAACATGCTTCGAATGAGTTGATGCAAGTCATCATCGAACCCCCGAACCGGCCTGGTCATGGCGTGCATCACCGGGGTTCCCCAGCGCACGATCGGCAGGACTCGGCCACCCGTTCTGAGGTCCGCAACGCTCAGCTCTGGGGTCGGATTCACGGACCAAAGCTACCGTCCGATCTGACTGAAAACCGGTTAGCGGAGTGGCGGCTTGTGCGGGTCGGCCCTTGCGCTGATCGTGGTGTCGTGGAGCCCGGGGAGGAGTTGAGTCCGGCATATGCCGCCGTGCTGGGCGATTATGTCCGGCATCTTCGACTCAACCGCAACCACTCCACACACACGGTTCGCGCGTACTCAGGTGACATATCCGGATTCCTGGTGCACCTTCAGCGGCTCGGGATAGGCTCGCTGGACCACGCGTCGCTGGGCAGCCTCCGGAGCTGGCTTGCCAAGCAGCAGTCGCTGGGTCAATCTCGCGCGACACTGCAACGCCGGGCCGCGGCCGTACGGATGTTTCTGGCCTGGGCACACGAAGTCGGGCACGCGGCGAGCAATCCGGCCGCGAAACTGCGTTCACCGAAGACGGTACGAAAACTTCCAGCCACTCTCGGGCAGGCCGACGCGGCTGAGATGCTTGCAGCCGCGATTGCGCTAACAACTGAGGCAGGGGGACCGGCTTCTCGCCGAGACGTGGCCATTTTGGAGCTGCTCTATGCGACGGGCATCCGGGTTTCTGAACTCGTCGGGCTGAACATCGACGATCTGGACATCCAACACGGCACCGTACGGGTAACAGGCAAAGGGCGCAAGGAACGAAGCGTTCCGGTTGGCCGGCCTGCGCTGTGTGCGCTCGAGGTGTGGTTGGGACAGCCTCGGGAGGAACTGGCGACAACCGAGTCCGGCACCGCGATCTTTCTCGGCCTGCATGGCCGGCGGATTGATCAGCGGGTGGTGCGCCGGATCGTCCACCGCGCCCTTGGAGTCGTGGAAGGGGCTCCTGACCTCGGTCCGCATGGCCTCCGGCACGCCATGGCAACCCATCTGCTGGAAGGCGGTGCCGACCTGCGGAGCGTGCAGGAAATGCTCGGGCACGCTTCGCTCGCGACGACCCAGATCTACACCCACGTCACCAACGACCGGCTTCGTACGGCCTACCAGCAGGCCCATCCGAGGGCCTAGCACCAGCACGCTCAGACAGGCTCAGGCATCGTGGTGGTTACAGCCAGGTCATCGGATCCACCACAACGCCGTCCAGCCAGATCATCAGGTGCAGATGGCATCCCGTCGAAAAGCCGGTGCTGCCGACGTAGCCGAGAACCTGGCCCTGGCTGACCGGTTGGCCGACGCCGACGACATAACGGGTCGCGTGGTTCAGGCCGGTGATCACCCGCCGGCCGCCGACGACCCCGTGATCGATCATGAGGCGGTTGCCGTAGCCGGCGTTGTAGTAGGCAGAGCTGACCCGTCCCGTGTACGGCGCCCGGATCGGTGTGCCACAAGCGGCGCCGATGTCTGTGCCGTCGTGCAGCTTCCACGTCCGGAGAACGGGATGGAATCGCATGCCGAATCCCGATGTGATCGCGCCGGGCACTGGTGAAACAAATCCGTGATTTCCTGCCGATCCAGCTGAAGTCGGCAGTGTCGCCGGGGTGGGGAACCGGGCGATCTCGGCGGCTCGCGCTGCGGCGGCCGCCGTTGCCACATCACGCTGAGCGGCGCCGACCAGCCGTACGGATCCGCTGTGGTCGTCGAGAAGTTGCAGGGGATTGAGGTATTCCTCGCTACGTCGCAGCCCCCAATGCAGACAGCTGGAGGAGCAATGCGAGCCGAGCCCGATCCGGCCGATCACCTGTCCGGCGGCGACGGTCGCTGCAGCGTCGACAGCGGGGAGGACGGGTTCGTAAATGCTTCGCACGGAGCCGTGATCGACCACTACGACGCCGCGTCCGGCAATGGTGCCGGCAAACCGAACCGTGCCCCCAGCGGCTGCCCGTACCAGGGTTCCGACCCGTGCAGCCAGGTCCACACCTCGATGACCCGCATTCCAGCGCTGAACCGGTGGATCGAATCCCCGTGTCACCTCGGGCCGCCCGTCCAATGGCCAGACTCCCAACGCGGGAAGTCGCGGCAGGGCTGACGCGCTGGCCGCCTCCGAGATGATCGCCATCAGGACCGCGACGGCCAGGATGAATGGGCGCACGACCGACATGTCGATACATTGCCGATCGGCCGGTCGATCGTTCGGGGTTGAACGGATCTGTGGATCCTGGTACCAGGCCGACGGAACAATGTGCACAACTTTCTCCGGTAACGTCGAAGCGCTAAGCTCTCCGCGGCAGTCCACCTGGACTGACTTCGCATGCCCGAAGCATGTACGCGGCACATCCGGTCTCCTCCCGGCGGAGCAGGGGCGAGTCTGTGTCGTGAGGGCATCAGGCGGCGTCGAAAGGCTCGGCGCCGAGAAACCGTACGCCGGGCTCTCGCCTGCCCGGTAAGGAGAGGAAACGGCCATGGCCGTCGTCACGACCCGTCAGCTCCTTGAGAGCGGCGTCCACTTCGGGCACCAGACCCGTCGGTGGAACCCGAAGATGAAGCGCTTTATTTTCACCGAGCGCAACGGCATCTACATCATCGACTTGCAACAGTCGCTGACCTACATCGATCGGGCCTACGCGTTCATCAAGGACACCGTCGCCCGTGGGGGCCAAATTCTCCTCGTGGGGACCAAGAAACAGGCTCAGGAGGCGATCGCCGAGCAGGCAACGCGTGTCGGCATGCCTTACGTCAATCAACGTTGGCTGGGTGGCATGCTCACCAACTTCCATACGGTGATCAAGCGGATCCAGCGGCTCAAGGAGCTGGAGGGCATGGACTTCGACGATGTCGCCAACTCCGGACTGACCAAGAAGGAAGTGCTCGGCCTGCGACGCGAGAAGGAGAAGCTGGAAAAGGCTTTGGGCGGCATCCGGGACATGACCAAGACGCCACAGGCAGTCTGGATCGTTGACACCAAAAAGGAGCATCTGGCCGTAGACGAGGCCCGGAAGCTTCGGATCCCGATCATCGGCATCCTTGACACCAACTGTGATCCGGACGAGGTGGACTTCGCGATCCCGGGTAACGACGATGCGATCAGATCCATATCGCTGCTGACCCGGGTGGTTGCCGATGCCGTCGCCGAAGGTCTGATGGCCCGCTCGGGCGGCGTCCAGACCGGGGCTGAGGCCGAGGTTGAACCGATGCCGGACTGGGAGCGCGAGCTACTGGGCGCCTCTCAGGAACCCTCCCCGGCCGTCGCGCACGACATTCCAGCAGCCGACGCCGCGCCCACTCCTGGTGAGGAGCAGCCTGAGGACGCGGCGGAACTCGCCGAAGCCGCCGCGGATGCTGCCGTCGACGTGGAGCGGCAGCTTGACCAGCCGGTCAACAACTAGATCAAACCAGTCGCACGGAAACAACACGCAACAAGGGGATTACCGAACAGATATGCCAACGATCACCGCGGTCGACGTCAAGAAGCTTCGGGATTCAACCGGCGCCGGCATGATGGATGCCAAGCGCGCTCTGACCGAAGCCGAGGGCGATTTCGACAAGGCCATCGATATCCTGCGCGTCAGCGGCCAAGCCAAGGCCGCCAAGCGCGGCTCGGAGCGTTCGGCGACGAACGGGTTAGTGGCCTACCACGATGGCGCACTGCTGCAGCTGGGCGCCGAAACCGACTTCGTCGCCAAGAACCAGGAATTCCAGGCCTTGGCAGCCGAAGCGGTTAAGGCGGCAGCTGCTAGCCGCGCGGATTCGGTCCAGGCCGCCAATGCGGCCGCCCTGCCGTCCGGCCGAACCGTGGCCGAAGCGATCCAGGAACTGGCGGCAAAGATCGGGGAGAAGTTGGAAGTAAGCGCCGCAGCGTACTTCGACGGCAGGACTGCGGTCTACCTGCACCGGCGGGCGTCTGATCTGCCACCGCAGGTGGGCGTCCTGGTCGAGTACGACGGATCGGACGAAGCGGCTGCAAGGACCGTCGCGATGCAGATCGCGGCGATGCGGCCGCAATACCTCAACCGTGACGAGGTGCCGGCCGAGCTGGTGGAGAACGAGCGTCGGATCGCCGAGGCCACCGCCAAGGAAGAGGGCAAGCCGGAGCAAGCGGTGCCAAGGATCGTCGGCGGTCGGGTCAACGCCTTCTTCAAGGATGTGGCTCTGCTTGACCAGCCATCGGTCACCGACAACAAGACTCCGGTCGGCAAGCTGCTTGCCGAGGCCGGCGTGTCGATCAAGCGGTTCGTCCGATTCGAGGCGTCCGGCGCCTGAGCTCTGGAGTCTTCAACCCGTCACCGGAGGTTTCGTGACCAGTCCTTACAAGCGAGTACTGCTCAAGTTGTCCGGAGAGGTCTTCGGTGGCGGGAAGGTCGGCGTCGATCCAGACATCGTTGCCGGCCTGGCGAGCCAGATTGCCGAGGTTGTCCGGTCAGGTGTCCAGGTCGCCGTCGTCGTCGGTGGCGGCAACTTCTTCCGGGGCGCCGAATTGCAGCTTCACGGGATGGAGCGGGACCGCGGGGACTATATGGGCATGCTCGGTACGGTGATGAATTGCCTGGCATTGCAGGACTTCCTTGAAAAGCTGGACGTCCAGACCCGCGTGCAGACCGCGATCACCATGGGCCAGATCGCTGAGCCGTATATACCGCGTCGCGCCGAGCGTCACCTGGAGAAGGGACGGGTCGTTATCTTCGGGGCCGGCTCAGGTCTGCCCTACTTCTCGACTGACACGGTCGGCGCACAGCGTGCGCTGGAGATCGGTGCCGAGGTGCTGCTGATGGGCAAGCAGGGGGTCGACGGTGTTTACGACGCCGACCCGCACAAGCATCCCGGCGCGACCAAGTTCGACGAGCTTACCTACGACGACTTCTTGGCCCGTGACCTCAAAGTTGCCGATGCGACCGCGATCAGCATGGCTCGGGACTACAAGCTGCCGATGATCTTCTTCAGCCTGGATACCGACGGATCCATCGTCCGAGTGATTGCGGGTGAGAAAATCGGTACGATCGTCCACGCCTAAGTCGCTAGGAGCAGATTCTCGTGATCTCCGACATCATTCGCGAAGCCGAGACCAAGATGGCCCACGCGATCGAGCACGCCAAGGAGGAGTTCGCGGCGATTCGTACCGGTCGTGCCCACCCGGCGATGTTCGCCAAAATCACCGCCGACTACTACGGTACTCAGACCCCGCTGCAACAGCTCGCCACATTCCATGTGCCCGATGCGCGGGTCGTTCTGATCACGCCGTACGACCGCTCCGCAATGACCGCCATTGAAAAAGCCATCCGTAACTCAGACCTCGGGGTGAACCCGTCCAACGACGGCAACACGATCCGGATCACATTGCCACAGCTCACCGAAGAGAGACGCAAGGAGTACACGAAGCTCGCCAAGCACAAGGCTGAGGACGCTCGGATCTCGATTCGGGCCGCGCGACGTGCGGCGAAAGAGGCGCTGGACAAGATGGTCAAGGACAAGGAAGTCGGAGAGGACGAGGTGATCCGAGCCGAGAAACAGCTCGATGCCTCCACCAAACGGCACACCGACGAGGTCGATGAGGTCCTCAAGCACAAGGAAGCTGAGCTTCTCGAGGTCTAGGTGACGACGAGCAATCCGGTGACGGCCCCCGCTGACCCGCCGGTCGAGAGCCGTCGGGTAAAGGCGACTCGCCGGGCAGGCAGATCTCTGCCGGCAGCCATCGGAGTAGGAGTCGGCTTCGGAGTTCTGGCAGCCCTATTCCTGATTTTCTTCCAGCTGGGCTTCGTGTTTCTTGTGGCGGCCGCGACAGCTGCCGCAGCACGCGAGCTCCAACGTGAGCTGCAAAGGCAAGGCCTGAACGCGGGGCTGGCGCCAATCCTTGCGGGCTGCGGGGTTGTTGCGGTCGTGCCGTACGTCTTCGGTGAGCTCGTCTCACTTGCCGTACCGATGATCGGACTGGTCCTGATCTGTATAGCGGGAACGGTGCTCGCAGCGATGATCTGGCGGATTCCGCAGGGCTCAGTCGGGTATGTGCGCGACGTCGCGGCAAGCCTGATGATCATCGCCTACGTGCCGCTGCTGGGGTCCTTCACCGTGCTGATGCTGGCTGGCGTAAACGGCGCCGCGCGAATCGTGGCATTCATCCTGATAGTGGCGATGAGCGACACCGGCGGATTGATCGCCGGGGTCCTGTTCGGCAAGCATCCGATGGCGCCGACCATCAGCCCGAAGAAGACGTGGGAGGGCCTGACCGGCTCGCTGATTTTCGGCGTGGGCGCCGCTGTGGGCACAGCAATCTTCGGTCTCAAGGTGCCCTTCTGGGTGGGGGTCGTGCTCGGCGTCGCCCTGGTCGTGGTCGGTACCTGTGGTGACCTGATCGAATCAATGATCAAGAGAGACCTCGGGATCAAGGACATGAGTTCCTTCCTGCCCGGGCACGGGGGAGTCATGGATCGTCTCGATT
>Ga0126305_10000535_pt1 | contig 16447 bp, 13 predicted proteins | sample Plot26_FD_92536 | JGI IMG/M metagenome (GOLD analysis project Ga0126305, IMG submission 92536) | Serpentine soil microbial communities from UC McLaughlin Reserve, CA, USA - Plot26 | ecosystem: Environmental > Terrestrial > Soil > Grasslands | place: USA: UC McLaughlin Reserve, Lake County... | reverse complement strand
AGGAAAACCAGTATTTAAATAAAAGATACACAGCCGTCGCAAGTGGCTTCATGTCTCAGCCTAATTATTCTTTTTGCCTTGCATTACTTCTTTCACAGCCGCTTCGATGCCTTTACCACTCACTTCCACCGGTTCTACATACAACCTGCTTGAGATGATCTTGTCGTTTTGCATTCCGATTATCATTACTCCACGCATGAACAATTTGCTGTTATCCCTTCTTGTTCCCCGCCATTCCCATTCCGTCCATACAGAATCATTGTTAATGGCGTATCTTATTAACTGCGCTGAAAAATCGGGCATTTCATCAAAATTAGAAGTCCAGTTTTTTCTCACCTGCTCCGGTCCCCGGAAAGTGCGGTCAGGATGAACAGGTTGCTCACTGTGATAGTTCTCATCAAAACATGCAACAAAGGTTTCAATGTCATGGTTGTTGAGCGCATCCCTCAGCTTAAACAATAAAATTTCTGCATCCATTTATTCTGTTTTATGATCAGGGAAAAATAGCGGCTAATTGCACCAATGGCGGCCAGCAAAGATCAATCTTGTATTTGAAAAATGCACCGTTGATCTTTTAATGCTTCTTGATATTCTTCAGTTGTATCCATTGATACCAGCGATACTTCTTCACTCTTATATTTTGCCTTTAACTTTTTCCTGAGCACTGCTTTGTGAAAACGGTAGGCTTGTTTGTGATTTTGCAATATTAACCCGGGCACCTTTAAAGGCTTGTTATCATCCCCAAAAGCCACCATGGTAAAATAACTCGTGTTGGTATGTTTTACCTGGTGTGTTTTAATATTTTCAGATGTTACCCGGATACCGATCACGAGCGAAGAATTACCGGTATAGTTTACAGAGGCCAAAAGCGATACCAGGTCGCCTACTTCAACAGGTGCCAAAAAATCGACTCTCTCTATCGCAGCAGTTACACAATAGGCATTTGTATGTTTAGCCGCACACACATAAGCTACTTTATCCATTAATGAAAGTATCACACCCCCATGAATTTTTCCACCAAAATTGGAATAAGAAGGGATCATCAGTTCGGTGAGGGTTGTTGCTGACTCTGAAACTTTTTTATAATCTTTCATGCTGGCATCGTTTTTAAAATCACTGTTTGTAAAACTCTTGTTGTATCCAGTATTTCTATGTTGAAGATTTGTAATGGTGAAGGGTAAAACGTTTCCACCCACTTTTTGCTTTGGCTTCAACTGCCCAATTAAAGCCGCCTTCAGGTTCTGGCCAGTATATCATTCGTGCAAGTCCAGCCGGCATTTCTGCTTCAAAGCAGATGGCTTCAGCATGAACATCAGTTCCATCTGCTAATTTGCCCTGGGAGTTTTTTCCATCAGAAGTAAATGACCAGGATGTAAGTATGCCGTCACGTATGCCAATAACTGCATGTTCAGTGTATAAAGATCTTGAAAGATCCCATATGGCTGTTAGTTGGATATAATTACCTCTGAGTATAGGTTCAAAGGTTCGCGTACACTTTACTTTTCCCATGGGGGTTTCGGCTTCTGCGATCCACGAACCGATCAATGGAGAGAGTAGTCCTAATTTCCCCCGTCCTTTTTTCCAAATCGTTTTTTGTTTAGCCATACTTTAAAAATTATAATTTAACTACAGGATGCGCCATTAACTAATGTACAACAGAATTATAAATGGTGACAATTTATTGTCAAACCAAAATATTCTTTCATTTTCCAAAGCGTTCTTTACCTTTTTCTTTTTATGTTTTCTTTGGGTTATTTTGCTGCTCTCAGGATCTTGTCCATGACTTCAGCGCTCTTTCTAATTTTAAAAAAGTTTCTTTCCAGCCTGTTAAGTAATTATGTGCGGATGCTGTTCCAAGATTTTTGTGCTCAAAGATCATGGAAGTGCCATCGTTTATTGAATCAAGTGATATGTTCACGAGTGACTCAACTCCTGGCTCATTTTTCCATTCCCATGTAAATAAAAGTTGCCTGAAATTTTCTACGATAAGGTATTTACCCATGCATGTATGCTCAGTTCCATCTCCATCTTTAAAAGTTATTTCATAAGATCCACCTTGCTCTACATTCAACTTTGCGCTCAGGCCTTTGCCATTTGGATCGGACCCAAACCATTGTAATATAAACTCCGGTTCGGTCCATGCTTCCCAAACTTTTTCCGTTGTTGCCTTAAGACTTGTTTCTATCCTTACAGCATCATCATTCATTTGTTTTCATTTGGTAGTTACTTCAAACTTTAACCCGAATATTCATTATCCCTTTTTTCTTTCATAGCTTTTTTCTGTTCTTCTGCTGCTCTTAACTCTATCCGTCTAATTTTACCGCTGATCGTTTTAGGAAGTTCTGTTACAAATTCAATAAGCCTTGGAACTTTATACGGCGCCAAATGTTTTCTGCAATAAGAGAAAATTTTATCTGAAAGTTCTTTTGTCCCCTCACTACCGGGAATCAATACAATAAATGCTTTTACTTCCTGTCCTTTGATCGGGTGAGGACTGCCAACTACTGCAGATTCTAATACTTCATCTATTTCCAGCAGAACACTTTCTATCTCAAAAGGGCCAATGCGATAATCAGATGATTTGATCACGTCATCATCTCTTCCAACAAACCAATAGTAACCATCTTCATCTTTATACGCTTTATCACCTGTGTAATAAAGCCCATGCCTGAAAACCTGTTTTTGTTTTTCCTCATCCCCGATATATGATTTGAAAATTCCACGGAAACGTTCAGGATGCACGCGAACGGCGACCTGCCCTGTTTCATGAACAGGCAATTCATTCCCGTCAGGATCAGCGATCATCGTATCATAAATAAAAGTTGGCTTACCCATCGAGCCAAACCTGACCTTGCTACCGGGCAGGTTACAGATCATGCAAGTACTTTCTGTTTGTCCATATCCATCCCGTATCTCAAGTCCTGTCCCGTCTTTCCAGATCTTTATAACCTCTGCATTGAGAGGCTCACCTGCACTTACACATTCGCGCAACGAAAATTTGTATTCACTTAGATCTTCATTGATCAGCATTCGCAAGGCGGTTGGAGGTGCACAGAGGGTGGTTACTTTTTGATCCTGGATAATTTTCAAATAGCTGCTGGCTACAAATCTTCTTTTCGGAACATAGCCAAAAACAGTAGCTCCAACATTCAGCGGGGCAAACACACAACTCCATGCAAACTTTGCCCATCCCGGTTGCGAAATATTGAAATGTTTGTCGCCGGCTTTTAACCCGATCCATGCAGCAGTGGTTAAATGGCCCAAAGGATAACTTGACTGGGTATGTACAGCAACCTTGGGCATTCCTGTAGTACCTGAAGTAAAAAACCAAAACAAGTCATCATCTTTATTTGTATCTGCTGCCACCGCTTGTTTTTCTTCTTTGTCAATTTCGCTATAAGATATCCATCCATCCTTTTCTCCATCCAGCAACAATTTCACTTTCACAGCACGATCGTATTGCAATAAAGCCTGGTCCATTTTTTCTGCATTATCCCTGTCTGCAATAATTACTTTCGGGGATGCTTTTTGAAAACGATAAACGATATCATTTACGGTAAGTATGCTGGCAGCGGGAATTAAGATCAGTCCACCTTTGATAGCAGACAGGTAGCTTATCCATAAACCTTCATTCAATCCACACATGATAAACACATCATCTCCCTGCTGTACGTCTTGCTTTCGCAAAAGGTTCAATAGCTGGTTGGATCTTTCTGATCCCTGCGCATAAGTGGTTGTTACAGTTTCTGACGGATCATCGGTAACCAATTCCAGCATGTTGCGATTGGCATGCGGGTGTACCACCAGGGGCTCAAATACATCCCTGACCCAGTTGAATTGGTTGTGAACCTCAATTGTGCATTCAGATAATTTGTGGTATTCACCATCTTCGATGATCGATATTAATTCAGTAAAGGTTTTTTGGAATTTGCCAGGCATGAATACTGATGTTATTTGGTTTTAAATTTCACGTCATAAGGTTTTAACGGGTAACCTTCAGCAGATTTGAAACTAAGACTTGTGATAATAAATTCATATTCATGATCCGGTTTCATTTCTATTTTGAGTATAAAGGAAGTGCCATCATCAGAGAATCCAACAACACCGGCAATAGGAGAGTAGTCTTTTCCACGAGTGCCATTGTTTATAGAATATCCTTTTTTATTCATGGGCGCGGAGAAAACAATTTTTAATTCTTTGATAGCAGGATCAACTTCTTTATCTCCGTTTGCAAAAGGCTCCAGCTTTACTACGTAAGGTTCTTTGGCCTCAAATGCTTTAACAAGTTCCGCTTTATTCAATGGCTCAGGATAATATTTTGAATTTCTCAAAAAACTTTCGATATCATCTTCATTCTTAAAGTTCAATTCAATGATCTCTTTAATAGCTTTTTTCTTATCACCGGAATTATTATAATAGGATTTACAGATCGTGTAACCCATAAAGTAACCAAGATCAGCAACTGTTGTTGCAGTTGAGCCATTGTATAACCAATTGGAAGAATAGGAAGTGAACATTTCTTTTTTGAATTGTTCTTTTAATTCTGTTTCATGTGCCCTTCCGTAAACGATATAATTATTTTGCAGTAGCCTGCCGGTCACCAGTTCAGTAATAAGATCACATGCTCCTTCTTTTATTGCCTGTCCCAGCAAATTACGCGGATCGCCTTTTTGTTGGGTATGTACATATTCATGAATATTTAATGGAACTATATTATCCGGCTGTTGATTTTTAAATACACTCTCAAGCCATTTGTTGGGAAATTCTGATACATCGGTTGATGCATTACCCGTCGCAATTTCTGATCCTATCAAAACCATATCATTCATGGTGGTACCACCTGACCGTAGCCCGCCAATAGTGAAATACATTTTCGCTTCTTTAAGCCCGGGGTATAATTCTTTGAATTTGTTTATGCTTTTTTCTATTTGTGATGCATATGATTTGGCTGTAAATGTATTCGGCCGGATGGAAATCCAGAACTTTGGATACAAGCGAATAAGTTGCACCCAGAGTGCGGGCGTATAATTTCTTACTGCCATAAAAGCTTTTAGGCCTTTGGTGCCCTTGTCGACATAAAGTTTTTGAATGAAGTCGATCTGCTTTAAACTGTCTTTTGTTGTTTGGGTACTGTCGTAAGCTGTCCAGAAGTTATCAATGTCAGAAGTAAAAACGTTTTGATCCTTCTGCGCTTTTGATGCAAATGAAAGAATGAAAAGAAGATGAATTGTTACAAATGCGCCCTTCATATTACGATCTTTTCTGAGATACAAGATTTATGGAGTAGCAATTTACAACGTTGTTTTATATAATAAAAGATCCTCCGGTTCGACCGGAGGATCTTAAAAGTTTGCCATTTATTTTGAATTTTTATCTTAAAAATAAGATCTCCCTGTATTTTGGCAAATACCACTCACGATCATCAACAAGCAACTCGAGTTTATCAACATGGTAGCGGATGTCATCAAAGAACGCATCCTTCACCTGGCTTTGATAAGCAATGGCTTTTGTTCTTGTTCCCTGTATATTGTTACATATCTTTCTTGCTTCGATCATCTTTTCAACCAGGTCACCGGTTTTACTGATATGTTCCGAGATTTTTTCCAGTATTTGTTTTTGATTGGCAAATGCTGATTCTTTTAATCCTGATTCTTTCAATCCCTTGATATTGTTAGCCAGCAAATTCTGATATCGGATAGCAGCGGGTAAAACATGGCTTGTAGCCAGTTCACCCATGATGCGGCTTTCTATCTGAACTTTCTTAATATATTTTTCCAATTCTATTTCATGTCTTGCTTCTAATTCCCCGTGAGTGTACACGTCATTATTTTCAAAAAGCTTTTTTGCTTTGTCTGTTACCATTGCATCCAGAGCAAGAGGGGTGGTTTTTACATTCGGCAAACCTCTTTTCTCTGCTTCTTTTTGCCATGCTTCGCTATAACCATCACCTTCAAACAAAACTTTTTCACTTGCAATGATATATTGGCGTAACACATGCATGATGGCGATCTCTTTTTTATCGCCCTTTTCAATATGTGTATCCACTTCCGATTTGAACTTTTTCAGGGTATCAGCCATGATCGTATTCAATACTGTCATTGCGTTGGCACAATTCGCAGAAGAACCAACCGCACGGAATTCAAATTTATTTCCCGTAAACGCAAACGGCGATGTTCTGTTCCTGTCTGTGTTATCAAGTAACAATTCAGGAATGCTTTTATGAATATCGATCTTCAACATGCTTTCGTCTGTCTCATCCATTTTTGCCGTTACTCTTTCTTTGAATTCGTTTAGAACTTTTGTGAGGTATTCGCCGATGAAAACTGAAATGATCGCCGGAGGGGCTTCATTGGCTCCAAGACGATGGTCATTTGGTGCAGAGGCGATCGACGCTCTTAAAACATCAGCATAATCATGAACAGCTTTAATAGTATTCACAAAAAAGGTAAGGAACATCAGGTTTGTCTTTGGCGTTTTACCAGGAGCCAAAAGATTTACACCAGTATCAGTCGCCATGCTCCAGTTATTATGTTTGCCACTGCCATTTATACCTGCAAAAGGTTTTTCATGCAGCAACACTCTCAACTTGTGGCGGCGGGCGACCCGATCCATCACATCCATCAATAGTGAGTTATGGTCGACGCCAACACTTACTTCTTCAAAAATGGGGGCACACTCATATTGTGCAGGAGCCACTTCATTATGTCTTGTACGAAGAGGAATACCTAATTTGTAAGACTCATTTTCATAGTCACGCATAAATGCATACACTCTCTCTGGAATAGAACCAAAATAATGATCTTCTAATTGCTGACCTTTTGCAGAGCTTTGACCATAAACAGTTCTGCCGCACAGGACCAGGTCAGGCCGGGCGTTAAAGAGGCCTTCGTCAATTACAAAATATTCCTGTTCCCAGCCCAGGGTGGCAGTAACTCTTGTTACATTTCTATCAAAATAATTACAAACATCAACTGCAGATCTGTTCAAGGCTTCCAACGCTTTTAATAATGGTGCTTTGTAGTCAAGTGATTCGCCCGTATAAGAAACAAAGATGGTAGGAATGCAAAGTGTTTTTCCATTACCGATCTCCATGATAAATGCAGGAGAGGATGGGTCCCATGCAGTATAACCCCTTGCTTCAAAAGTGGCACGCAAGCCCCCGCTCGGAAAAGAAGATGCATCTGGTTCTTGTTGTATCAAGGCGTCACCTTCAAATTGCTCAATAGGAGTACCGTCACTTTTTATAGTAAAAAATGAATCATGTTTTTCCGCAGTAGTGCCTGTCAAGGGTTGAAACCAGTGTGTAAAGTGAGTTACCCCTTTTCCTTCTGCCCATGACCGGATTCCACTTGAGATCTGGTTGGCCATTGCACGATCGATCTTTTGGCCGGTCCTGATCGAGCCAACAAGGCTTTTATAAGCTTCATCACTTAAAAATTCCCTCGCAGTTTTTACTGTAAATACACTTTCACCGAAAATGGCTGTGATCCTGGTTGGATTTTCTACCTGCACTTCCTGAGCAGAAGATAAATTGTTGATAGCGTTAAATCGTAATGACATGATATTTCTTTTATGCTTTTTTAATTGGTCTCAAATATAAAAGGTAAGCCCTGTTTTAAAGCTTACCTTAAAATTTGGTGAATAAATATTTATAACAACTGTTCGCAAAAGATCATTAAGCAACTTTCTTTTCGAGTTGTCTCAAATTTGCTTCAGCTATTTTCACAGTCTTAATTATTCGGGCCGCTACTTTATAAGGATCGGCAGCGCTATTCGGACGACGGTCTTCTAACCAGCCTTTCCAGCCTTTTTCAACAGTGCCGATGGGGATGCGAATTGATGCACCACGATCAGAAACGCCAAACTTAAAATCGGTTATTGCGGCTGTTTCATGTTTACCAGTAAGACGAAGATGATTGTCTGGTCCATATACTTCGATATGTTCTTCTATAAATGGCCTGAAGCCTTCACAGATCTGTTCATATATATCCTTGCTTCCGCAAGTTCTCAATAATTCATTGGAGAAGTTTGCATGCATGCCGCTACCGTTCCAATCGAGATTGCCAAGAGGCTTGCAATGCCAGTTGACAGCGATGCCATATTTTTCTCCGATCCTTTCCAATAAATAACGGGCAACCCAAACCTGGTCGCCGGCTGCCTTTGCACCTTTGGCAAAGATCTGAAACTCCCATTGACCGGTGGCTACTTCAGCATTGATGCCTTCAACATTCAATCCGGCTTCAAGACATGCATCAAGATGCTCTTCAACCATTGCACGGCCAAAAGCATTTTTTGCACCTACTGAACAATAATAAGGGCCTTGTGGTCCGGGGAAACCGCCTTCGGGAAAGCCGATAGGTTTATCGGTTGCAGGATTCCACAAGAAATATTCTTGTTCAAATCCAAACCAAAAATCATTATCATCATCTTCAATGGTTGCTCTGCCATTGGATTCATGAGCAGTGCTGTCCGGGCTTAACACTTCACACATTACGAGGTATGCATTTTTTCTTTGTGGGTCTTTCGCAATAAATACTGGTTTTAATAAACAATCAGATGAACCACCGGGAGCTTGTTCAGTAGATGAACCGTCAAAGCACCATACCGGGCAATCTTCTAATTTGCCGCCGAAGTTTTTTTCGATCTTGGTTTTACTTCTCAGGCTTTGTATAGGCTTATATCCGTCCAGCCAGATGTATTCGAGTTTTGATGACACCATAACAATTGCATTTAAATTTTGATAAAGGGGTTTCAATGCAAAAAAAAGCATATTGGTGAATAAAACCAATAAATTTTGGAGTTAACAACAATTTTAGCGGAGAAATGTGGAAAATTTTATAAAAAAATGGACTAGATGCTGTAAACCGAAAGGAAATTTCTACGTATCGGAAATATTAGAATTATTCTTAATATTATTGAATAATATCGAATAAATCCTTTCCCAATTAATAAGGCTAATAACCGGGACCAATAAAAACGGTAGAATAATACTTCTGTACCGAACGATAGCCCCCAGAAAATTTACCGTAAAACCTATAGAGAGTAAGAATGAAAATGAAAAGAAAATACAAAACCAGATGAACGAAGTTGACCTTACCCCATTTGTTCGCCAGAATAAAAACAGGAAAAAGAGAAGCAGCAGAAACGCAGTTTCCGATGCTGCAGCCATGGAAAGGATATGTTTTACGTCACCCGGGTGTGGACGAAGAGTTGTGGAGCTTAGGGCGTGTGGTGTATTCATTAAAAAACTTCCAATTGTTGGTTTTAATTCCGGCAGTTCAATGCCTGAGTTTCCCTGCAATGTTTTAAAAGCTTTTTGCTTGTCAACGACAGCTTGTGGAAAATCAAGCCCCGGAAAAACATACCTCACGGAAAAGAAAAGCAACCCACATATTAAATAAGTCGAAATATAAATGAGGGCATTTTTTTTTGGAATTTTTGTTGAAAGTATCCAGGCAAATAATGCAGGGGTCAATATTACAAGCAAAAAATTTCTGAATGAAAGAATAATTATGAATGAAATAAATAAAGGCACGATGCGGGACAGCCTGAACCTTTTTTCTTTTAACGCAAAATAGACATGATAAATAATAAGGCTTATCGCCATGAAAACAAGACCATCTTTATGTACACCGCTTGTCCAATATGCAAATGAGGGGATCAAAAAAGTTGCCAGTAGTACATGAACTTTTTTACCCGGGAATACATCGCTGAACACGCGATAAATTGCAACCGGTCCCATGAAAGTGATAAAGGAGTAGAAGATCACATTGACATAATAGTTCCCAAAACTGAAAATATTTACCAGCGACAGGAACTTAATGAACATATTGCTCTTAAGGTCATTCCACCAGGAATAATCAGAGGAAAAAAAACCTCCGTATTTATTTTCATACCCGCTATGAAAAATATTGAAAAAGTATTCTGATGGGCTGTGAAAAAGCAGTTTGTATTCATCCACACTTAAATAATGATAGCCCCATGTGTCGTACATATAAGCATACTGGCCATAATAGATACCGATCCACCCATAAAAAATGCCAGCCATTACCTTCAGCAAAAACAAAATAACCAATTGGGCATTGCTAAGCCCTGATTTTCGAAAGAAGCCAAGTCTTGTAATTAACCACGCAAACAAACAAAGGTATCCTGCAAATAATAGATAATACAATCGGTCAGGTTTATCTTCGCAAAATAGCTATAAATATTTGATTGTACGATATACAAAAAAGCAAACATGATCTTAGAAAGTGGATTCTAAGTTTGTAAAATTGCGTGTAGCAAATGCCTCGCATCATACAATATCATTAGCTTTGCGCTTTCTTAAAAAACTATGGAAATAACTGTAAAAACTGCCGAACAACTTCGTCTTACAGCGGAAGAATTTGAACTCATCAAACAGAAACTTGGACGAACTCCTAACTTCAATGAACTATGTGCTTTCAGTGGCATGTGGAGCGAGCATTGCAGTTATAAGAATTCTATCAAATGGCTAAAGACATTACCCCGTGAAGGCGGACGCATGCTTGTAAAAGCGGGGGAAGAAAACGCCGGGCTGATGGATATTGGTGATGGACTTGGTGTTGTTTTTAAAATTGAATCGCATAATCATCCGTCAGCTATTGAACCATTCCAGGGTGCTGCTACGGGCGTTGGTGGAATACACCGTGATATTTTTACCATGGGTGCAAGACCGATCGCGGCATTAAACTCGTTGCGTTTTGGAAACCTGGAAGAAGATAAAACGCAGCATTTACTTTCTGGTGTTGTGCATGGCATTGGTCATTATGGAAATTGTTTTGGTGTGCCAACTGTCGGAGGCGAAATTTATTTTGATGAGTGTTATCATACCAATCCATTGGTAAACGCTATGAGTGTTGGTATTGTAAAAGCCGGAGAAACGGTTTCTGCAACTGCAAAAGGAAAAGGTAATCCGGTAATGTTTGTGGGAAGCGCAACGGGTAAGGACGGCATTGGTGGTGCATCATTTGCATCGGCTGATATCACTGCAGAAAGCGCACAGGATCTGCCGGCAGTACAAGTGGGTGATCCTTTCCAGGAAAAAAAATTATTAGAAGCTTGTTTGGAAGTGATCCAAACGGGTGCGGTAGTAGGTATGCAGGATATGGGAGCCGCAGGAATCATCTGTTCTACTTCTGAGATGAGTGCAAAGGGTGAAGTTGGAATGAGAATAGATCTTGATAAAGTGCCTACCCGACAAAAAAATATGAAAGCATGGGAATTGTTGTTGAGTGAAAGCCAGGAAAGAATGTTGTTAGTTGCAGAAAAAGGAAGAGAGGACGAGGTAACGAAGATCTTTGAAAAATGGGATCTGCCTTGTTCGGTTATTGGTGAGGTTACGGATGATGGCATCCTTAATTTTTATATGAACAATGAATTGGAGGCTTCACTTCCTGCATACGATCTTGTTTTAGGAGGTGGTGCACCGCAGTACGATAGAGAATTTCGTGAACCAAAATATTTGAAGGAAATAAAAAAGTTCGATCCTGATTCTGTTTCGGTTCCTGCAGATCTGAAAGCTATAGCTGAAAAATTGATCATACTTCCATCTATTGCATCAAAACGCTGGATATATAACCAATACGACAGCATGGTTTGTACAAATAATGCTTCAACCAATGCACCTACGGATGCACCGGTGATTTTAGTAAAAGGAACAAAAAAAGGATTGGCGATCACAACTGATTGCAACAGCCGCTATGTTTTTGCCGATCCTTATAAAGGAACAATGATAGCGGTAAGTGAAGCGGCCAGAAATATTGTTTGCAGCGGTGGTCAGCCATTGGGGGTAACTAATTGTTTGAATTTTGGGAATCCGTATGACCCCGAAGTATATTATCAGTTTGTGCAGGCGATAAAAGGGATGGGCGAGGCATGCCGAAAGTTTGATACGCCTGTTACCGGTGGCAACGTAAGTTTTTATAATCAAAACCCAGATGGACCTGTTTATCCAACACCAACAATTGGCATGGTTGGCCTGTTGGAAAACATAAATGAAAAGATGACGCTGGATTTTAAAAAGGAAGGTGATGTTATTTATTTGCTGGGCAGGTCAACGAACGATATCAATTCATCTCAATACCTTTCTAAAATTTGTAATGTAAAGTTTTCACCGGCACCTTATTTTGAATTGGAAGAAGAATTCTCATTACAACAAAAAATCGCTGAGCTGATCAATAAGAAATTAATTCATTCTGCACACGATATAAGTGAAGGAGGATTGTTTGTCACTCTTTGTGAATGCGGGGTTAACCGTGAACTTGGATTTACGGTAGAAACAAAAGATAACCTGCGCGAAGATGCTTTTTTATTTGGTGAAGGTCAAAGCAGGGTAGTGGTAAGTGTGAAAGCGGAACTGATCGAAAGATTTGAAAATGCAATGAAAGATTTTCCACATGAAAGGATCGGGTTGGTAACCAGCGGCGAAATGTTGATGAATGGTGATTTCTGGGGAACGATCGATTGGTGGCAGGAACAATATGATTCAGCCATTGAAGATCATTTATCAAAAGAAGAAGCTGGGTCTGCGTTAAGTTCGATCTAAAAATGGAATTAGTAATTTGTAATTAGGAATTAGATGGAACATACTAATTCCAGGATCCTAATTCCAATCCCGCAAATAAACATGGATCGCAATTCAGTAATATTAGTAACAGGTGCAGCAGGTTTTATCGGCAGTTGCCTGGTTGGTTATTTAAATCGTAAAGGCTACAATAACATAATTATCGTTGATGAGTTTAACGATGAAAACAAAAAGCCCAATTACGAGGATAAAAAGATCATAGGCAGGGTTGACAGGAACGAACTCTTTGACTGGCTGAATGATCACCCGATGCAAATTGATTTTGTTTTTCACCTGGGTGCGAGAACAGATACCACAGAATTTGATTATGCCGTTTTGGAAAAGCTGAATGTTGATTTTTCAAAAAAGATATGGAACTATTGCGTTAAAAAAAATATTCCGCTGGTTTATGCCTCTTCCGCTGCAACTTATGGTGATGGAGAATTAGGTTATAAAGACGATCATGATTTGCCTTACAAACTAAATCCCCTGAATCCTTATGGCAGATCGAAAAATGAGTTTGACAAATGGGCGATAGAGGAAAGTCGGGAGTCGGGCCCCGATAGCTATCGGGGAGGGAGTCTGAAGTCAGCACCTCCATTTTGGGCTGGCCTGAAGTTTTTTAATGTTTATGGTCCTAATGAATATCATAAAGGCCGTATGGCAAGTGTGATTTTTCATTCTTTCAACCAAATAAGGGCCTCAGGTAAAGTAAAACTATTCAGATCTCATAGGCCTGGATATCAAGACGGCGAACAGCTCCGTGATTTCGTTTATGTAAAAGATGTTGTTGACATCTGTTTCTGGTTAATGAATGAAAAACCTGGATCAGGCTTATATAATTTAGGAACTGGTAAAGCAAGGACATTCAAAGACCTTATAAACGCTATTTTTAAAAGTCTTGGCAAAGAACCCATAATTGAATTTATCGATACGCCAATCGATATTCGTGACAAGTACCAATACTTTACCGAAGCAGATATGAGTAAACTCCGCAGTGTTGGTTACAAAGAGGATTTTTATTCATTAGAGGAAGGGGTTGAGACTTATGTAAAGAATTTTCTTATTGACAAGAGATATTACTGAACCCCCAAATCCGCCTCAGCGGGAGGCTTGGTTTAACCTCTACATCAAATTTCATTACCAACAGAATATTCATGATATTTGTACCAGTTGTTTGCCGTCCCGCCCCAGGCGGGATGGCATTTTTTATTAAATACAATCTTTATGTCAAAGAAAATTGCAATTATTGGTGGTGGTAATCTTGGCGCCTCAATTGCCGAAGGCTTGATCCAAAGTGAATTCAGCCGCCCTGTAGAACTTTCAATAACAAGAAGAAACCTTTCACCACTTAGTCGTTTTGCTGAGCAGGGATCTATGGTTCATAGTGATAATAAAAAAGCAGTAAAGACCGCTGAAATAATTATCCTGGCAGTAAAGCCCTACAATTTTGCTGACATTATTAATGAAATAAAAACTGCACTTGATCCGAAAAAACATGTGGTTGTTTCTGTTATCACCGGCGTTTGGATCGAACAATTGCAAAAGGCAATTGGAAAACCTGTCCCTGTTATTCGTGCCATGCCAAACACGGCGATCGCGATACAACAAAGCATGACGTGTCTTTCACATGCAGGCGCATCGGAATCGCAGATAAATTATATCCGGCAGTTATTTGATCAGTTGGGTAAAACCATAATGATCGATGAAAAGCTGATGGATGCGGCCACGATCCTTGGCGCCTGCGGTACAGCATATGCTATGAGATATATTCGTGCAAACATCCAGGGCGGAATTGAAATTGGATTTGATGTAACCACTGCCGCATTAATTGCTGCACAAACTGTAAAAGGAGCTGCGCAATTATTATTGGAGAAAAGCACACACCCGGAACATGAGATCGATAAGGTAACTACACCAAAAGGATGTACGATCGCGGGGCTCAATGAAATGGAACACCAGGGATTTAGTTCGTCACTCATTCGCGGGGTCGTTGCGAGTTATAAAAAGATCGCAAAGGATTGATAGACCTATTAATTGTTGCGACTTTTATTTTCAATCAAATGGGAATATTTTTTTGAATATTTAAAATCTCTAAAGGCAACCTCCGGTAAAAAAGCATCGATAAATTTTATGGATTCCCGCCAAGGAAATTTTATTACCTCCCCTTCGAGTTAAACAATTACACGATTGTGTAACAGATTTTTTTATTTGAACAGCCAGTTAATGCTTCCACCTGGGAGATATTGTTTAACTGTAAATTTTATTAATTATGAAAAGAAGTGGACAACCGATGCCAGTATACGGTACGGTAATTTTCGCGGCACTATGCATTTTTTTATTTAGTGGCTTATTAATAACAGCCTGTAAGAAAACTGATACCCCATCCCCTGGTGAAGAAATTGCAACAGCTGCTGGATTAGGGAAAATGAAAAATGTAGATATCCAAACGATCGCTGATGGTTTTGTTTCTCCAATCGGGGTCGTTGCATCACCAGATAATACAAATCGTTTATTTGTAATAGACCAGATAGGAAAAATCTGGATCATTGATGCAGCCGGTAATAAACTGGCCACTCCTTTTTTGGATGTCAGCAGTATGATGGTAACTCTTATGCCGGGGTATGATGAAAGAGGTCTGCTTGGTCTTGCATTTCACCCCAACTACAGCACGAATGGAAAGTTCTATGTTTTTTATACCGCACCGCCACGTCCGGGCGGGCCAACGGCTACAACAACATGGAACAATACAACCACTATAGCTGAGTTCGATGTTTCATCCAATGCAAATGTTGCTGATATAAATTCTCAACGTTTCCTTCTTCAATTGGATCATCCGCAATTCAATCACAACGGTGGCACCATTGCTTTTGGCCCTGATGGGTATTTATATATTTCAATTGGTGATGGAGGCGGCGCAGACGATGTCGCTCCGGGGCACGTGGAGGACTGGTATGGATTCAATGCCGGTGGTAATGCCCAGGATATCGAAGCCAACCTGATGGGAAATGTTTTAAGAATTGATGTGAATGGAAATCCTTACAATATTCCATCAGACAATCCTTTCGTAAACAAACCTGGTCTTGATGAAATATGGGCCTATGGTCTTCGCAATCCTTATCGTTTTTCATTTGATATGGGCGGCTCACGTCGTCTTTTTCTTGGTGATGCAGGGCAGTCAAGATATGAAGAAGTTAATATAATAGAAAAAGGAGGTAACTATGGTTGGAACGTAAAAGAAGGTTTTGAGTGCTTCAATGCAGCGCATGATCTGGAAGAAGTAGAAGATTGTCCTACGGTAGATAATTTTGGCAACAAGCTGCTTGACCCAGTAATCTCAATAAATAATTGGCTAAATCCCGAAGGAGGAAGAGCTACTACTGTTATTGGTGGCAATGTTTATCGGGGTCATGCTATACAAGGTTTCATGGGTAAATATATTTTTGGAACGTTTTCTCAAACACCCACTACAGCCAATGGTGAGTTATTTATTGCTAATCCTGCAGGTCCCGGTCCCTGGTCATTTGAAGAAATAAATTTAGCCAGTCATCCCAATGATATTGGTTATTATCTAAAAGGTTTCGGACAAGATACGCAAGGAGAAATTTATCTGGCCGTGTCAAGTATATTAGGTCCTTCGGGAACAATGGGCAAAATAGTTAAATTAGTTCCTGCACCATAATAAATGTTGTCACAACTTAAAAGTGGAAGCAGTCTTTTAGACTGCTTTTATTTTTGATTGCCAGCGTCAGAACTATGCTGAACTTCCGTTGCGTCGCACACCTGTACGTTCTGTTCACTATTCATCAATTCTGCATTGTCATCGTGAGACGGATATTCAGCTAGAAAAGAAAACCTGTTTTT
>Ga0126305_10000534_pt1 | contig 16476 bp, 13 predicted proteins | sample Plot26_FD_92536 | JGI IMG/M metagenome (GOLD analysis project Ga0126305, IMG submission 92536) | Serpentine soil microbial communities from UC McLaughlin Reserve, CA, USA - Plot26 | ecosystem: Environmental > Terrestrial > Soil > Grasslands | place: USA: UC McLaughlin Reserve, Lake County... | reverse complement strand
GCTGACGCGGCTGAATGCGAGGCCGTTCTGACCGGCGGGTTCAACCGTCCACACGACCTTGTCGAAACCCTTCACACCACCGTGAAGGTGATTGGGGCCATTGTTGGTAGCGAGTTTGTAGGTCTTGCCGTCCAGAGTGAACTGCCCTTTGCCAATGCGGTTGCCGTAGCGGCCGATGATCGCGCCAAAGAACGGCGGATCCTTCAGGTACCCATCGATCTCGTCGAACCCGAGGACGATGTCGTCCATCTTGCCCGTGCGATCCGGCACCCGCAGCGACGTAATGATGCCGCCATAGCTGATTGCCTTGAGCTCGATGCCGTTCGCGTTGGTCAGTGTGTATCGCTCGACCGGCTTGCCGTCCGGTCCGGTGCCGAACGACTCACGTTTCGTACCGGCCGGCTGCGCCTGGCCGAAGCCCGCGATCGCCTGACAGAGGACGGCCAGCGGGACGATCAAGAGGAGGCTGCGCGAAAAAGTCATTGTGTGGACGCTCCGCTCCAGGAAGGAAAATCGCGCCAGACTACCACGCAATCGCGCGTATTTCCTAGGGTGTAAGCGATTACTGCGCCGGTTCGCCGCGTAGTAAGATGGCGGCGCTCGCCGATGCCAGGACTCGAATTTCGCGACGTGCGCAAGTCGTTCGGGGCGGTGAACGCGCTCAAGGGGGTCACCTTCTCCGTCCATCAGGGTGAGGCGCACGCGCTCGTCGGCGAGAATGGCGCTGGCAAGTCGACGCTGCTGAAGATCCTTGCCGGGATCGTCCACCCCGACAGTGGAGAACTCTTCTGGGAAGACGCCCGGATGACCTTCGCTACGCCCCGCGAGGCGCTGGAGCGCGGCATCGGCATGGTCTACCAGGAGATGCTCTCCTTTCCCAACCTGAGCGTCAGCGCGAATATCTTCGCGGGGCGGGAATTGACACGCGGCGGGCGGCTGCTCCGATCGGAAATGGAGACGCGAACCTCCGCCATTCTCGCGGAGCTGCACCTCCGCATCAATCCACGTGCGGCCGCGGAATCCCTGCCCGCCGCGCACCGGCAGCTCCTGCAGGTGGCTCGGGCGCTCGCGTTCGAGTGCCACATCCTGGTCCTCGACGAGCCGACCACCGCACTCACGGATGCGGAGGCCGATCACCTCTTCGCCGTGCTCCAGAGGCTGAAAGCGCAAGGAGTCACGCTGCTCTACGTTTCCCATCGCCTTCCCGAGGTGTTCCGCTTGTGCGAGCGCGTCAGCGTTCTACGGGACGGCGCATACGTCGGCACGTACGAGACGTCGGCGATTCGAACCGACGACGTGGTGCGGGCGATGGTCGGGCGCGATCTGCCTCCGCGCGCTGAGCATGCGGCACCCGTCGCTGGCGCCGCAGCGGCGCTCGAGGTGCGCGGATTGACGCGAGCTCCCGCCTTCCGCGACGTGTCACTCGCGGTCGGTGCCGGAGAGATCGTCGGCCTGTTCGGACTGGTCGGATCGGGGCGATCCGAGTTGCTCGAAACGATCTTCGGCATCTACCGGCCCCACGGCGGCTCGGTTTCAGTTGGAGGCCGGCCGCTTGCGATCCGCTCGCCGCGCCAGGCCGCGCGCGAGGGCATCGCCCTGGTGCCTGAGGAGCGCCACCGCCAGGGGCTGTTCTTCAACCTGGGGCTTCGCCACAACCTGATGATGCCGGCGCGCACGATCGCCGGGGACCTCATAGTCCGCGGCGCCAGGGAACGTGAGGAAGCGACACGGCTGATGTTCGAATGGCGGATCAAGGCAGCAGGGTTGACGGTCGGGCCCGACAGCTTGAGCGGCGGCAACCAGCAGAAGGTCGTGCTGGCGAAGTGGCTCGCGACCAGACCCCGGGTGCTGATGCTCGACGAGCCGACCAAGGGCGTGGATGTCGGCGCCAAGTTCGAGATCCATGAAATCATCCGGCGGCAGGCTGCTGCCGGGCTCGGCTGCCTGGTTGTCTCGAGCGACCTGCCGGAGGTTCTCGCTCTCTGCCACCGTGTCGTCGTCATGCGCGAAGGGCGGATACAAGGCGAGCTCAGCGGGAACGGCGCGACCGAGGAATCCGTCATGCATCTCGCGACCTCCGAATTGAAGGACGCATCTTGAAACGGCTGCTGCACGTTCGAGAACTGAGCACCGTTGCCATCCTGATTGCCGAAATCCTTTTCTTCAGCTGGTACCTGTGGCCGGACGCATCACGTTCGCATCCGTTCCTCAATGCCGAGAACTTCCTGCTGATCCTCAAGTACTCGTCGATTTACGGCATCGCCGCCGTCGGGGCCGCGGTGGTGATCATTTCGGGCGGCATCGATCTGGCGCCGGGATCGGTGATCGCGCTCGCAAGCGTCGTCTGCGCCTACCTGTTCGTCGACGCGGGATGGGCACTGGCCCCGAGCATGGTCTGCGCGCTGTTTGTCGGTGTCGGTGCCGGCCTCCTGAGCTCGATCCTGATCGTCGTCGTCAAACTTCCTCCCTTCATCGCCACGCTTGGCGTCATGGGCATCACACGCGGCCTGGCGTTCATCGTCACCGAAGGACGCTACTTCGACGTCTCGAGCAAGATGACCGGCGGGTGGCGGCCCATGGGGCTCCCGGCGGACTGGGTGGCGCCGCTGGTGATGATCGCGCTGGCGATCGTCTTCCAGGTGCTGATGACGCGCTTCCAGTGGGGGCGACAGATTTTCGCGGTCGGAGGAAACGAGACTGCGGCGTTGTTCTCAGGTGTGGCGGTCGGCCGGATAAAGACATCCGTGTACATTCTCAGCGGCGTGCTGGCCGCGGTTGCCGGCGTGGTGCTGGCACTCGTCCAGGGGCAGGGCAAAGCCGACCTCGCGACCGGCTATGAGCTCGACATCATTGCATCAGCGGTCGTTGGCGGCGCGAGCCTTTCCGGCGGGCGGGGATCGGTCATGGGGGCCGTGCTCGGGACGCTGATCTTCGGCGTGCTGCGGAACGCACTTCCGCAGATTCCGGGTGCGACGTTCTACGACCGGCTGATCGTCGGCCTGGCGGTGATCGTGATCGTGGTAATGGACCAGTTGCTACTGAAGCGCGGCGAATGAACGCGCGAAGAGGAGATTGTCTGATGCGACGGATCCTGGTGATGCTGATGGTGACCGCCGCGGCGGTTGGCGCGGCTTGCAGTAAGAACGAACCCACACCTGCGGGGCAACAGGGAGCCAGGACGCTGCGATTCGCGGTGATCCCGAAGGCGCTCGACATACCGGTCTTCAATTACGCGAGGATCGGCGCGGAGCGGACCGCCAAGGAACTCGGCAACCTCCAGATCGAATGGCGCGCGCCAGAGACAGCCGACCAGTTGAAGCAGAAGGAGATCCTCGAATCATTCATAACCCAGCGAGTGGATGGCATCGCCATATCCACTCTGAACGGAGACTTCCTGACCGACACGATCAATCGTGCGGTGGACGCAGGTATCCCGGTGGTGACGTGGGACTCGGATGCGCCAAAGAGCAAGCGGGTCGCCTTTTACGGTGTGGACGACTACCAGTCGGGAAAGATCATGGGCGAGCAGGCGATCAAATTGCTGAACGGCAAAGGCAAAATTGCGTTCATCACCAGCATGGGCGCCACCAACCTCCAGCGTCGTCTCGAAGGGGCGAAGGACGCGTTGAAGGCCGCGCCGGGTATCGAAGTGGTCGAAGCATACGACATCAAGGAGGATGCGGTTCGCTGTGCGGAGATCATCGCCACCGGGTCGCGCCGCTATCCCGATCTCGGTGCGTGGTTGTCGGTGGGCGGCTGGCCGGTGTTCACCCGCAACGCCCTCGCAGGTGTCGATTCTTCCAAAACGAAAGTGATCTCGTTCGATACCGTGGAGAGTGCGATCGACCTGTTGCGCGAGGGCAAGGTGCAGGTCCTGCTCGGCCAGAAGTACTTCGGCTGGGGCAGCGAGCCGGTCAAGCTGCTGCACGGGATCAAGAACGGCCGCATGCCCGCCAGCGCGATCATCGACTCGGGCGTCGATATCGTCACGCGCGAGAACATGGACGCGTACGTCGCCGAGTTCAAGCGCCTCGAGGCCGGCAGGTAGCGATGCTCAGGGCGCTGGCTCCGTTCGCCGTCGCACTCCTGCTGACGCAGGCGCCGGAGGTTGCAGCGCCCTGGTTCAACAGGATTTTTCCGGTCGACGAATACCAGGCGCGGCGGGCAAAGGTCTATGCGGCCATCGGGGACGGGATCGCGATCCTGCAGGGAGCGACCGAACGCCCCTCGGAGTCGCCATTCCGTCAGAACAGCCAGTTCGTCTACCTGACGGGCATTGAAGTTCCGCGCGCGATCGCCGTACTCGACGGGCGGGCGAAGACAACGACCGTGTACCTGCCGGACAACAGCCGGCGCGCGCGGCAATACGGGCCGCTTCTCGAGGCCGGCGAAAGCACGGTGAAAACCACCGGGGTGGATGCCGCGCTTCCGCGCGAGCAGTTCGACAGTCTCGTCGCTACGCTCGGCACCTCGCCTCGACCGGTCTTCACTCCGCATCGCGCGGAGGTGCTTGGAAGCGGATCCGGTGGTGACGCCGCGGGTTGGGCGCGGGCAACAGCCAGTGATCCGTGGGATGGCCGTCCTTCACGGGAGCAGGCGTTCATCGACAAACTCAAAGCGAAGGCTCCGGGCATCGAGCTGCGCGATCTGGACCCAGTGCTCGATCAGTTGCGCTTCGTGAAGAGTGCCCGCGAGATCGAAGTGGTAAGGGAGGCGACACGAATCACCGGGCTCGGAATCATGCAGGCGATGCGCGAAGCGAAGCCGGGCGTATACGAATACGAGCTGTTCGCGGCGGCCGAATACATCTTCCGCAGGCACGGCGCGCAAGGCGCCGCTTACTTTCCGCTCTCCGCCACCGGCAGGAACACGATCTATTCGCATTACCACCGAGGCGCGGCGAAGCTCGCGGATGGCGACCTGGTGCAGTTCGACTACGCACCGGACTGGAATTACTACGTCTCCGACGTGACCCGGGTATTCCCCGCGAGCGGGCACTTCACGCCGTGGCAGCGGGAGTGGTACACAGTCTATCTGCGCCTTTACCAGTCCCTGATGACGTCGATCCAACCGGGCGTGCCGGTGAGGGAAATCATCGCCGACGCGGTGAAGAAGATGGACGCCGTGATGGCCGGCTTCCGCTTTACTGACACGAAGATCGAGGCTGCGGCAAAGCAGTTCGTCGAGCGCTATCGAACCAGTAAGGCCAACTCCCTGGGGCATTCGATCGGGATCGAGGTGCACGACGTCGGGAGAACAGGGGAAACGCTGGTACCGGGGCAGATCTTCACGATCGAACCTGCGATGCAGATCCCTGAACTCAGCCTCGGGCTCCGTCTCGAAGACGCGATCCTGATCACCGCGACGGGCTACGAGAACCTGTCAGCATTCGTCCCCGTCGAAATCGCCGACATCGAGCGGGCCATGCGGCGCTGATACAGGCTTGGCGCCCGTCTCAGGCACATTCACGACCGACAACAGCGGCAAGTGGTCGGACGCGTCTCTCGCGCCGGGAACGTCCATGATCTCGCAGGACTTCATCCGCGCCGCATCGCGCTGCGGAACGAAAAAATAATCCAGCCTGACGTGCGGCTCCCAGGTGGGAAACGTGTAACCGGGGACGTTGGTGTGCGTCGATCGATATGCGTCGACGTAGCCGCCGTCGAGCACGATCTGGATCGTTCGCCAGCGGACCTTCCCGCCGCTCAGCCACACCAGAGCGCGCAAGCGCCTGGGCAGCTTGGTGAAGTCCAGCAGCTCGCCCGGTGCGAGCGTGTTGAAGTCTCCCGTGAGCACGTGAAACCCGGTCTGGTACTGGGCAATCGCCTTCAGCAGCGCTCGAAGTTCGACCACGCGCCGGCTTTCCGTCCATGCCGCATGGACGGCGCTGAGGTGAACGCCGAACACGCGCATGTCGCTTCCGAACGGTCGAATCTCGAGGAACGCGTGTCTCGAGATGCGCGGCTTGTTCCAGCCAAAACTCTGGACCGGACGCCGGCTGAGGAAGCCGAGCGACTCCCCTTTCCGCGCCCCCCACTGCTCCATCCCCGCTTCCCTGGCAATCCGTTCGACGCTGGCACCGCTGGTTGCTTCCTGCAGTACGACGATATCCGCCTCGCACGCGCGGATCACGGCGGCCAGCGCGGCCTCATGGCCTGTACCCCCGCGGCGGATGTTGTAGCTCAGGATTCTAAGCAGCACCGTCTTTGTCGATCAGCACAAGGTAGGGCTGTCCGATCAGCTCGCCGCGAAGATACATCACGAAGTCGCGCGTCCCCTGGATATTCACAGGACGGCCGACCATCTTCATCAGCCGCTCCCGGAGCGGCACCAGGTCGGGAGCGATGTCGGGATCTTCATCGCTGAGCGGACGCGAATGAATGCCGGGAATGAAGAAGCCGGTCACCTTGTAGAGGCCGATCACGTCATCACCGCCGACCAGCGTCAGATCGAGATCGCTGGTGCCTGGTCCGTCCGCGTCGAACGGCGCTTTGTCCTTCCATCGTTCGCCGGTCACGGCACTGCCCCGGAGCACGACACCCGTTCCGGGCGGAATCGCTGCACGCACTACTTCGACGAACTCGTTGTACTTCTGCTCGCTGCCGCCGAAGGCGAGATGAATGACATTCTGCTTTTTCTGGTCGTGCGTCAGCTCAACCGCCGTTGCGGACGCAGCTGTTTCCTTCTCGTCAGCCATACAGCGGGTAAGACAGCAACCTTCGGGCCTGTTTCCTGACACGTTGCTGACGGCGCGCCGCAACGACACAACGGCTCAACGACACAACGGGTATTCTTGCGAAACATGTCCTCAGGTTCGGCCACGGTCGTGGGCGCCGGTGTCTTCGGTGCGTGGATCGCGCACGTCTTGCGCCACAGGAGTTGGAATGTGACGCTCGTCGAACAGCATGGGCCTGCGAATTCTCGCGCAAGCTCAGGCGGCGAGACGCGAATCATCCGCTCGGGTTACGGGAGTTCGGCTGTGTATGCGAGATGGGCGCGGCAGTCGCTGCCGGACTGGCTCGAACTCGAGCGCCGTGCGGGCGAACAGTTCTTCGTGAAGACGGGTGCCCTCTTCGTCGGCGGCGGCGCTCAGTGGCTCGACGACACCGAGAGAACGCTTCACGCTGAAGGCATTCGCTGTGACCGTCTACAGCCGCAGGAACTCGGCGCGCGCTTTCCACAGCTGACTTTTCCTGGCGCGTCGGGTATTTTCGAGCCCGACGCCGGTGTCCTGTTCGCACGCCGCGCGGTGCAGCGACTGGTCGCGGCACTGGTGAAGGATGGTGTCACGTTGACCACGGGCCGGGTTATCGGTGTGTCAGATCCGCTCGTCCGTGAAAGAGATGCCGTGATCTTTGCGTGTGGCCCGTGGCTGCCGACGCTGTTTCCCGAGCTGCTCGGTAACGTGATCGTGCCGACGAGGCAGGAGGTCTACTTCTTCGGCGCGCCGGCGGCGGACGCCTCCTTCTCGGCGGCCAGTCTGCCGGCGTGGGTGGCATTCGACGAGGGCATCTACGGCTTGCCGGATCTGGAGCATCGTGGCGTCAAGATCGCGCTCGATGCGCACGGGGCAAGGGCGGATCCGGAGTCAATCGATCGCGCCGTGAGCGCCGAGGCAATCGCTCATGTCAGAGAGGTCCTGAGACGGCGACTCCCCGGGCTGGCAGATGCGCCGCTGCTCGAGTCTCGCGTCTGCCAGTACGAGAACACGCCTGACGGGCACTTCCTGTTCGACCGCATGCCGGGACACGATCGCGTGTGGATCGCCGGCGGCGGATCGGGGCACGGGTTCAAGCACGGGCCGGCTGTCGGCCGGTACATGGCTGATCTCGTCGAGGGCGGAACGCCCGAGCCGCAGTTTCAGCTGGCAGGACGTCCACCGCGCCAGCGCGCTGTCTATTGACGGCGTCTCGGTAGTTCGACGGTAGTTTTCACGTCGGGCAATCGTACCTCTCGCATAACCGCACCCACACCGGTAGCCTTGATCAGCACCAGCCTGGCGTTCGCGATCCACTCCGCCACGAAGTCGCGCTGGTTTTTGTCGTGCACGCTGCCCCGAACACTGAATTGCATCGAGGTGCTCTCGAGACTGAAACCCGGTGGGAACCAGTAGGCCGGAAGCGCTGCTGGAAGGCCGAACGCGTTCCCCCTTCGCCAGGTGTCGTAACCACTCAACGCCTGGTCGCGATCGTAGTTCACTAAAAAGTAAAGATACGCTGCAGGTGGACGGCGATCGAAGATCGTTTGCGTCTCTGAGATCTTCGTGCGCAGATACAAACCGTCATTTTCAGTCCGGACCTCCTTCACTTGAAATCTGAAATCGCCATCCTGGAAAATCCCAGGTTCTAAAGGCATTGCTGCCACACGCTCGAGTCGAGTGAGATCCAGAACGAAGTTTCCGACGTAATTGCCAGACGCCGGCTGCCTTGCGCTCAGTTGCCCTTCGCGAGTGACGAACGTCACCAGACGATCGGCTCCGGCGGTGCCGCTGGTGGCAACCATACTGACGCCTAGCGCATGTGCCAGAGCGAGCGATAGCAGGCTCGACCCGTTCTGCTGGACGAGAAACGCAGCGGGACCGTACGGAAGACTCGTCAGATCCGGATGACCCGGGATGGCGAGCGACGCTCCAGCCAGGCGCGCGGTCGCAAACCAACCATCCGGGAACCCTGTCACGCGCGTGTCGGCACGTGCCAGGCGCACATCGTCGCGGATGTAACTCAGGCCCCAGTCGAAACCGAAGCTCGCGGCATTTCCACCCAGTACTGCGGCTCCGGCATTGTTCGCCCAAGGCGGCACGGCCTGTCGAGGAACAAAGAGCGGCCACGGCCAGAATGCTGCGATCAGAATGGCGATGGCAGCACCGGCTACCCCCAGGCTGACTGAGCGTCGCACTTGCCGGACCAGGTACTGCGATCTCAGCATCAGGACTGCGGCGATCGTGACCAACATGATGCCGAGAGCATCGGGTGTGTGATCGAACGTTCGAGCGGCAACGTCGATCGGACCGCCGCCTTGTGGCGTCGACAACACTGACATCCGCCCGCCGCCCGACCATTGGCCGAGCAGCAGGGAAAGCGAGAGGACTCCCACGAGCCCGATGCCCACCAGCGCAGCCACGCACACCAGCGTGAATCTCGTGAGATTGGCTGTCGTAGCCGCAACGGACATCAGCAACGCAATTGCCAGCGTGCGAACGAGGACGGTCTGAAGGACCACGAGAAGCATTCGAGACACCGGCACATGATGGACGGCCATCAACACCACGTCGCAGGCGACCGGCACGGCGACCAGCAGCCCCACGAGCAGAAGCGCCTTGGATGCGAACAGCGATAACGGGGGGATCGGTTTCGCAAACCAGAAGGCAGTCGTGCCGACCACCGAGTGGTTCTGCACCACGACCGCGACGACAGCCACGAAGTAGAGGATCGTCGCAACCGAGAGCAGGGTCGACGCAACAGTGACCCCAAGGGCAAGACTCGAACCCGGCACCAGTTCCGGGGCAGCTGCATCGAGCACTGTCGTGATCACGACCAGCGCGACCCATGAAATCAGTGTCGACTGGAAACGACGAACGTCGGCCACCAGCAGATGCCTGACGAGGGTCATGACCGCTCCGCCGCGCCTTGCCGCGCGAGGACGAGGAAAACATCCCTGAGGCTCATACGAGAGCTGCGGATAGTCGCCGCGGGGAACGCGGCTCCGATCCGCTGCAGGGACTCCGGTTGGTCATGCGCGGTGTCGACGAACCGTAGGGTGCGCCCTGCCGCTCCATGCCGCACCCAGTTCGAGACCGCCGGCAATTCGGCCACGGTTTCCCGCTCGGTAATTACCTCGACGAGGCTGAAGCGATTGAGCAACGACTCGATCGGCTCCACCAGCGTCAGCCGTCCGTTATTGATGAATCCGATCCAGTCGGCGAGTCGCTCGACTTCGTCGACATCATGTGAAGACACCAGCACCGTCCAGGGCCGATGGCCCGGCATCTCGAGCAGCGCCCGCACCAGTTCGTCGCGCACCAGCGGATCGAGTCCGGAGAACGGCTCATCGAGAACGACCAGTTCCGGACTGAATGCCAGCGACGCGAGCAGCGCCGCCTTCATGCGTGTGCCGCGCGACAGCGTCCGGAGCGGGCCGGCTGCTGTAAGCCCGAGAGCCTCCTGCAGCGTTCCACAGAGCGCGTCATCCCATGTTGGGTAGAACGGACGGTAATACGCGAGCAGCTCCGATGGAGACATCCACTCCGGAAGTTCCTGGTTTTCCGAGACATACCCGATCCGCTGCCAGTCCTTCACGCCAAGGTGCCGCGATTCGTTGTTCAACACCATCGCCTGTCCGCTGGTCGGCTGGATCAGGTTCATGAGCAGCTTGATCGTGGTGGTCTTGCCGGCGCCATTCGGGCCGATCAAAGCGAAGATGCTTCCCTCGGGCACCTCGAGGGTCAACCCCTGTACGGCGTCGAGCGTTCCGAACGTCCGCGTCAGTTCACGCGTCTCTACAGCGTTCATCCCCTGCTCCTTGGTTCGGCGGGTCGCCCCGTACGGGTCCAGAGATTCCGGACCAGCGCAATCACCTGCTGCAGCGTCATCCCTGCCCTGCGCGCGTCGATGACGACGCGTTCCACGTCTGCGTCGAGCGGCGCGCTGCCGGCCGGCGGGGCGGTGGCGGTGACCACCGTCCCGATCCCCTGTCGCGACATCAGCAGGCCATCCTCGATCAGCGCTGCGACGATCTTGTGCGCCGTGTTGGGATTGATCTTGAGTTCCTGGCTGAGGGTCCGGACGGACGGAAAAGCATCGCCGTCCCGCAGCTGCCCGGTTACCACCGCCCTGGTGACGGCGTAGACCACCTGGTCGAGGATCGATTCCCCCGAGTGGAGCGAGACAGTGAATGGCAGCACGAACGGTGTACTACTTACAGTAGTACACCGTTGCGAGTCAAGCGCGTACAAGACAACGGCCGCCAGGAATAACCCCGGCGGCCGCTTCAGAACCCCTGGAACCCTGGAACCCTAGAACCTTGGCTCCTTGTGGAGCACGTCCTGGACCTCCGACGGCTTCTTGCTCCCGCCAAGCCCCTGGATCTTCAGCGTCGGTTGCTCCTTGAGCACGTGCTGGCGATAGAGCTCGGCCATCCGCTCCTGCTCGGGATCCTGCTTCGCCGCCGCGCGCGCGCGCAGCTTTTCTTCACGCGCCGTCTTTGCAATCCCCGCATCGTCGAGGTCCGTCTGCTTGCCGGCGGCGACTGCCTCGGCATTGAGAACGAGGCTGTGGTGGGTGGTGTCGAGCGCGACCTTCTTGCCGCCGGCAAAGATCTCGTGTCGCCCGTGCTCCTCGTACCACTTGGTCAGGGTGGCGGTCATGTGCATCTTCTCGATGATGTTCCGCCAGCCGATGCCGGTGTTGTAGGCGCAGAAGGAGATCTCCCCTTCCTGCGTCGCATACGGGATGATGCAGCGTTCCGTTCTACGGAAGTCGTAGTTGAACAGGTCCTGGAACCACATGCCGGCGATGAACAGGAAGTTCCAGCGATCCGCCCGCCGCTTCTGGATGTCTGCCATGGTGCGGTCGGCGGTGACCTTGCCGTAGTCCCTCCCCGTCGCGGAGAAGGTCTTGTCGAACTTCTTCATCAGGTCCCCGATGTGGAAGTGCGTCGGTGACTTGAGCGGATCGTAATTCTTCAGGAGCGCCAGCCCCATTCCGAGGAGGGACAACTTCTTACCCCGGTGGGCGTCGTTGACCTTTCGAATGTCCTTCGCGAGCTGATCGGCGTCAAGGAAGGCAGTCACGGGAACCGCTTCTTTCGTTTCCTTGTCGACCATCATCGCCATGCCGATCCCGCAGTTCGGATGACAGCCGCAGGTCAGGTGCCCCCACTGTTCCGTCGGTCCATGGACGATGTCGGCCCAGTCGGTGAAGGTGCTGACGAACGAGATCGGGAACCAGTCGCGGGTCGGTTCGCCGATGCCCGTCTGCGTCTTGACGTCGTGCGCGAGGTGCGACAGCGTGTAGCGCTGCGCCGCACGGCGTTCCGGTGTCACCTCTTCGTCGCGCCCCGTGAACGACACCGGCTGGAACGAGAGGAAATTGATCTTCTTCGGATTGTCGAGCGCGAACTGGATGATGCGCCCAACCTGCTCGTTGTTCACACCGTTGACGATCGTCACGACCGGAACGATGTCGACGCCGGCGCTATGCAGATTCTCGATCGCCCGCAACTTGACGTCGAACAGGTTACCGACGAGCCGATGGGAGTTGGCCGCGTTGCCGATGCCATCGAACTGCAGGTAGGCGTACCGCAGCCCTGCCTGGGCCGCCGCCTTGGCGAACTCCGGGCTCTTGGCAAACTCGATCCCGTTGGTAGCTGCCTGCACTGACGTGTAGCCGACCTTGCGGGCGTAGCTGACCGCGTCGAGGAAATAGGGCGACATCGTCGGCTCGCCGCCGGAGAACTGGACCGACATCTGCCGGCGCGGCTTGATCGACACGGCGTTATCGAGCAGCGTCTTGATGTCTTCCCACGACAGCTCGTGAACGAACCCGACCTGGTTCGCATCCATGAAACATGGATCGCACATCATGTTGCAGCGATTAGTGAGGTCGATCGTCAGCACCGAGCCGCGGCCGAACTTGATCGTGCTGCTGCCGTGGTTGTGCAGCTTCTCGTCGTTGTGCGCGCGCATGTCGCTGCCGGGGAACGTGTCTTCGAGGTGCTTGAAGAACGCGGGATCGATTGCCATCACATCTTCGAAGTGACCGTGGGTGGGGCAATCCTTCACCATCAGGATCTTGCCATCACGCTCGAGGATCGTGGCCTTGATCTCGCCGACCTTTTCGTTGAGCAGAATTTTGTAATCGCGCTTGCCGTCCAGGATTTCCTGCCGGGCCTCGCGAACGCACACCGGGCAGAGGGAGTCTGTTTCGCGGGGCCATCCAAGCGGCGGTTTGACCTTCTCCTTGGAATTCAGGAGCGGCAGATCCGCCCAGACCGGCGTGAACGGCTTGCTCGCGGGCACCAGCCGGTTGAACGTGCTGAAGACCCCCCACGCGCCCGCGGCGGTCACTGTCAGCGCCTTCTCCGCATATTTAAACGGTTTGTGCATGATCCTAGGTTATTCACAGGTAATCTCGCTGCGGCTGTTTTTTCCAGCAAAGTGGCCGATTTGCGGGTGAATTGGCGATTCAACCAGCGAGCGGCAATTCCGGCAGAGTCGGCTCAGCAGAATGCTGGTCCAAACTTCGCAGGACCGGCGCCCGTGCGCCCGTCCGAACCCATTCATAAACGACCTCTGAACGCCGTCGAGCACCTGCTGATCGCGCTTCTGTTGCTCGCCGTCGCGATTGGGTTGCAGATGCGATCCGGCGCCTATCTGGCAGAGTTCGGGGGACATCCCGACGAAGCGGCGCACTATGTCACCGGCCTGATGGTTCGTGACTACATCGCGAGCGGCCTGCCAGGCAATCCGATCCGGTTCGCGGAGCAGTATTACGACCATTACCCGAAGGTCGCTCTTGGCAACTGGCCGCCTGGCTTCTACGCGATCCAGGCGGCATGGACGCTCATGCTGCCGGCGAGCAGGACGTCGATCATGACACTGATGGCCGTCCTCACCTGGGTGACTGCCCTGGTGGTGTTCGGAGCGCTGATGCGGGAATTCGACTGGCGTGCCGCCCTGTTCGGCTCGCTGCTGTTCGAATCGTTCGGCCTGATCCAGCAGTACGGATCGATGGTGATGACCGAGATTCCCGTAGCTCTATTCAGCACGATGGCGATGCTGGCATTCGGGAGCTGGATGGACCATCAGCGCGCGAGAGACAGCATCGTGTTCGGATTACTCGCGTCGATGGCTATCCTGACCAAAGGCAGCGGCTTCGCCGTGGCCCTGGTGCCGCCTCTCGCCATCCTCGTCTCCGGGCGCTTCCACCTGCTGACGCGCGCCAACCTTTATTATGCGGCGGCCATTGTGCTGGTGCTGGCAGGCCCGTGGACCTGGATCTTCCGCGAGGTCTCGAGAGTGGGATGGGAACAACGCAACCCGACGCTCGACTACACGATGCGCGGCCTTCCTTACTTCTCCGAAGGGGTCTTACGCTCGGGCAGCGTCATCATGGCGATCTTTGGCCTGATCGGTACGGTGTGGGCGATTGCCGGCGCACGCCGCCGCGAGCTGTCGGGTGTCTGGGTATCGGCGCCGGCGCTGATCGTCGGCGTCGTCCTTTTTCATTCGATCGTGCCGGCCAGCTTCGGCTACCGGCACCTCACGCAGGCGTTGCCTTCGTGGGCGATGCTGATCGTAGCCGGCACGGTGGGTATCAGCCGCTGGCTCGGCATCCAGAGGCCCGCACTGGCACCTCTCGTCGCCGTCGTCGCGCTCGCCGGGCTCCTGCACACGGCGTCGAGCCTTCCCCGTTCGTACGGTAAAGGCTTCGGACGGGTCGTCGACGAGGTGATGACGCGACCCGAGCATGCGGGTGCACGATTCCTCATTGCCTCTGACGCGACCGGCGAGGGAATGTTCATTGCTGAAGCGGCCATGCGCGAGCGGCAGCGGTGGCACGTGATCCGTCGGGCGAGCAAGGTCCTGTCTGCACAGGCGTGGCACGGCGGTGACTACACGACCAAGGTCAACGACGTCCAGCAGGTCATCACGCTCGTGCGCAAAGAGGGGGTCCGGTTCGTCGTATTCGATCAATCCAATCCCGCAGCACTCCAGGCACCGCACATGCGGGTGTTGCGCGCCGCAACGGAAAGCAGCCCGGGCGAGCTCACTCTCCTGGGCCGCTATCCGATCGAGCGGGGATACCCGCGAGAAGTGCGGGGACAGATTTTCCCCGACGGTATCGCCATCTACGAAGTCCGGTAGCACCGGGCGCCGGAGCTTCGGACCACCCCTCTTGACTACATCTGTCGCTACCGCTACACTGCTTGACGACAGATGTAGTCAGCGGAGCGACGTGGCAGACACAACAATCGGTCAACAGGAACTCGCGCTGTTGCGGCACATCGCCGACTCTGAAGGCGTCTCGGTCGGACAAGCCGCCGAAGTGTTCGGCGCGCCGCGCGGGCTGGCGCGCTCCACCGTGCTGACGATGATGGAGCGATTGCGCCGCAAGGGATACCTGGCGCGCCGGCTCCACGAAGGTGTCTATTCGTATCGCGCCCGGGCATCGTCAGCCGAGCTCCTCAAACAAGCCGTCCGGCGTTTTGTCGAGCGGCATCTCGATGGCTCGGTTTCACCTTTCATCGCCTACCTGTCGGACGCAGAAACGGTTTCGGACGAGGAGCTGCGTGAGCTCGACGAGATCGTCAGCCGGCTTCGTCACACCCGCCGAAAGGGACGGTGATGCTCGACCTGCTGCTGCGCGCCACGATCGAGAGCGCCGTGCTCGTCGCGGCGATCTGGTGTGTCAATCGAGCACTGCCACGGTTGACGCCGGCGGCGCGCGCCACCTTGTGGTGGTGCGCGGCCGCGAAGTTCGTGGTCGCACTTACCTGGTGGCACCCTATTCCCCTGCCCGTTCTGCCTGTGCCCGAGTCCGGAATGAACGCCGCGCTGCACAAGGCTGCTGCGATTGAGCCCGCGGCAGGCACTACTGTCGTGGCGGCCGGCGCCGAGATCGTCGTGCCCGCGCGTAATTCGTGGAGGCTGTGGCTCCTGAGTGGTTGGGTGCTCGGCGTCGGAGCGACGCTCGTACCGGCAACTCGACGATGGCGCCGTGCTCGCCGGGCGCTTGGCGATTCCAGACCGGCATCGCCGGAGACGCTGACGGTCGCAGCGGAACTGGCGGCCCGGTTGCGGCTGCGGAAAGCCCCGCACGTACGCATGTCGCTCGAGATTCCAACACCGCTGGTCATGGGCTTGCGAGACCCGATCGTTCTATTGCCGGCGCAACGTTTCAACGCGCTCAGCGCCGAGCAACAGCGCATGGCGCTCTGTCACGAGTTGCAGCACCTCAAACGCGGAGACCTCTGGCTCGGTTCCGTCCCTGCACTTGCCGAGCGGCTGTTCTTCTTCCATCCGCTCGCGCATTTCGCGGCGCGCGAGTACGTGTTCTGGCGGGAGTCTGCCTGCGATACGTCGGTTCTCCAGACCCTCAACGTGCCGCCGCACGAGTACGGCCGCCTGCTGCTCGATCTTGGCGTCTCGAAACGGCCGGCAAGTTTCGCCGCGGCCGCCGCCCCGTGGTCATTCACCAACCTCAAACGGAGGATCCTCATGCTCGGTTGTTCTTCAACGCCGTCAACGTCCTTGCGAGTGCTCACCGGTTGCGCATTGCTAGCAGCGTTCACCGCGCTCCTGCCCCTGCAGCTCGCGGCAAGGAGAGCTGCCGTGCCGCAAGCCATTGGCCCGACGGTGGAGGATGGCACAGCGACCCAGGCTCGCGAGGTGGAACCGGAATTGCCCGGGCTGGTGGAAGGTGCACGCGAAGTCGAGCCCGAAGAGTTCCAGCCGATCGATCAGCGACCCGGCCAGCT
>Ga0126305_10000533_pt1 | contig 16489 bp, 12 predicted proteins | sample Plot26_FD_92536 | JGI IMG/M metagenome (GOLD analysis project Ga0126305, IMG submission 92536) | Serpentine soil microbial communities from UC McLaughlin Reserve, CA, USA - Plot26 | ecosystem: Environmental > Terrestrial > Soil > Grasslands | place: USA: UC McLaughlin Reserve, Lake County... | reverse complement strand
CTGATCGCCAACAACGTCAACCGCCGCGGCAAGCACCTGTGGACGGACAGCGGCGCCGGCCCGAAGGTGGAGGTCTACAAGGCGACCGACGAGGGGGACGAGGCCACCTGGATCGTCCGCACCCTCCAGCGCCTAAGGAACAACTACAAGCTCGGCGACATGGGCATCCTGGTGCGCACCAACGCCCAGACCCGCGCCATCGAGGACGAGCTGCTGTCGCGGGAGATCCCCTACTCCCTGATCGGCGGCGTGCGGTTCTACGACCGCGCCGAGATCAAGGACCTGGTGGCCTACCTGCGGGTGCTGCGCAACCCCCGCGACAACTTTTCGCTCATGCGGATCGTCAACCAGCCGCCCCGTGGCATCGGCAAGTCCACCCTGGAGCTGCTGCGCGACCGCGCCGTCCAGCTCGGCCAGCCGCTCTGGGACGTGCTCTACCTGGACGACCTCGGCACCCTGCCCGCCCGCAGCGCCACGGCTCTGCGCAAGTTCCGCGACCTGATCGTGGGGCTCCAGCACACCGCGTCGGAGATGCCGCTGCCGGCGCTCCTCGACCGCCTGCTGGAGGCGATCGCCTACACCGAGCTGTACAACAAGGACGAGCCGGAGGACGTGGCGCGGCTGGAGAACATCCGCGAGTTCCTCTCCGCCGCCCAGGAGTTCACGGAGGCCAACAGCTACAACACGGGCAGCGACGAGGATCTCCTGACGGCCTTCCTCGACCACGTCGCCCTGGTCTCCGATCTCGACTCCCTGCAGTCCGAGAAGGGCATCTCGCTGATGACGCTCCACAGCGCCAAGGGTCTGGAGTTCAAGGCCGTGGTCCTGCCGGGCCTGGAGAACGGCCTGCTGCCTCACTTCAACTCCCAGGGAGCCCAGGAAGACATCGAGGAAGAGCGCCGCCTCCTCTACGTGGGCATGACCCGCTCCCGGGAGCGGCTCTTCCTGACCTCGTGCCGGCGCCGGCGGATCGCGGGCCGCTATCAGGACCAGGCGGAGTCGCCGTTCCTCTCCGAGCTGCCGGATCAGCTCCTGGACGTCTCCACGAGCCCGGACCTGTTCTACCCGGAGCGCCCCGACGCGCGGGCCCAGAGCGTCTACTCCTTTTTCGGCGGCGGACAGGGTCAGCAGAGCCAGGGCCGCCCGGCCGCCGCTCCGCCGCCCGTCATGCCTCAGAGGCCCGCCGCGCCGTACTCGCAGCAGCCCTCCTACGGCAGGGCCCCGGCGCGCCCGGCCGTCTCCGACCCCACGCCTGCCGCTCCCCGCCGCGCGACCAAGCGCGGCAGCCGCGTCCGCCACCCCACGCTGGGCCCCGGCGTCGTGCTGGAGATGGAAGGTGAGGGAGATGAGGCCCGCCTCACCGTCTTCTTCGAGAAGTCGGGGAAGCGTAAGCTGGTGGCGAAATTCGCCAACCTGGAGATGCTGTAGGCAGCCGCCCGCCTCCTTACAAAGAGTGGCGTATACTGGTAAATGTAAGGAGGATTCGATGGCTGTCAGCACACTCACTTCCAAGGGCCAGATCACGATTCCCAAAGAGGTCCGCGAACGGTTGGGATTGAAGGAGGGAGACCGGCTCGTGTTCCGCTTCGATGAGCTTGGCAATCTCGTCCTCCGGCCCGAAGCTCGGGGTCCCCTCGGACGTCTTTCTGGCTTACTAAAGCACCTGGCGAAGGACACTCCTGTGTCGCTCGAGGAGATGAAAGAGGCTGTCAAGCAGCATGCCGCAGAAAGGTTCGAGAGGAGTGTCAAGCGTTGATCGCGCTGGACACGAACATCTTGATCCGGTTGATGGTCCGCGATGATCCCAGGCAGACCGCACTTGCGGAGCGGCTGGTTGAAAGCGCTGCGGAGCGCGGAGAGACCTGCTTCGTCACTGATCCGGTCCTATGTGAGATCGAATGGGTCCTCGGGTCCAACTATGGGGCCGCACGGTTGGAAATCGTCGCCGCCATGCAGGAGCTTCTCGCGCAGGAAGGCTTCATCTTCGAGGATCGCGAAGCCTTCCGGCAAGCGGTCGACCTCTGCCACCAGAGCAAGGTCGAATTTTCCGATCTGCTGATTGGCGCGAAAGGGCAGGCGCGAGGTGCGCGCACTACCTACACCTTCGATCGCGTTCTGTCCCGCCAGGAAGGCTTCTCACTCCTCGGCTGATCCCGTGTAGAGTCGCATCAAACTCTCGGCGGCTCCGTAGCGCCAGCAGGTGGACCCATGAACGATCTCCAGCGGCACCGCAGACTTCTCTTCCTCCTCTGTTTGCCGATTGTTACCGGCGGCCTCGCGTCTGCTCAGGCTGAGACCCCGCCTGCAAGCCTAGAAATCCCCGTCAAGCCGGACGTCCCCTCGGGTTACCCGGGCCGGGTCGGACGGTTCGAGGCGCCGCTGCGTCAGGATCTGGCGTCGCTGCAGCTCACCAGCCTGGGGCAGGGCCGGTATGGTCTCCGCTTCTCCTCGGGAACCGAGGCTCCGGCCCTGCCGGAGATCGACCTTCGGCCGTTCATTCCGCGCGTGCCGCTGCTCGCCAAGGGCGATCCGGCGCTCACCCGCATCGCGCTCATCCAGCGGGAGCTGAACCGTCATCAGACCCGTTATCCGGCGCCCGGCAGGCCGGAGACCGTTTTCGTCGCGAACAACTGCCTGAAGAGCGGGCTCTGGGAAATCGGGCTCGACCGCAAGGACGACCAGGGAGCGCTCACCTACTACCACGGCTGGTTCACGTTCCCGCGGGCCGAGTACGCCCGGCTCTTCGAGGCCTTGAACAGTAGCCCCTACTCGGCCGTCGCGGCAGACCTGGAGAGCTATCCGAAGCTCGACGGCCTGCCGGTGCCGCTCGCCAAACTACGGTCGGTGTTGCGCGAGGTCCCCGTGCCGGCGGTCGACACCCACGCCGGCGAGCCGATCGATCAATTCTCGGAGCAGGCGCGCAAGGCGAGGCTCGTGCTCGCGCCGGCCGTGCGCACCTATGGCGACTGGTCGGCGCCGGACCGGCAGCCGGTGGTCACGGCGAAATTCAGCGAGCCCGGGTTCTACGACGCCAAGGATCCCATGCGTTTCGATCTCGCCTGGCTCGCCCGGCCGGCCGGGGCTCGCTGGCGGTGGGTCAAGAGCCCTGGGTTTTCCGACGGCTTTCCTGAGATCGAGCTGCGCTACGCGAACGGCTATCGCCTTCTCCTTGCCGGCGCCCGTCTGGCCGAGTTGCCGGCGCGCGCCGCCAAGCCCGGCGACGAAGCCGACCTGCTGCACCTGACCTTCGGCATCGGCACGCCTGAGATCTACGGCAGCGTCGACGAGCGGTCCCGTGAGTTCGAGACGGAGCGGCCGGACTACCTCCTGCTTCTCGACGGCAACGGAAATCTCGTCGACAACCATCACGCCGGCCTCGACCGGGTCTATCTCTGGCGTGAAGGCGGGAAGCCGGACCGGCTCCATCTCTACCTGGTCGGCTACGAGAGGATCGCCCTCGTCAGCCATCTGAGCCTGCCGTGGGAGGGATCTACTCCCAAGCCCCCAGCGCCTGCCGCACGCTGACGACCTGCCCCAGGTGGTAGGCGTTGTGGTCCGCCACCAGGAGCGCCTCGCGGAGGACCGTCTGGCCTTTTCTTCCCCAGGGGATCTTGGCGTGGAGATCGGTCTTGGGATCGGCGACGAGGTCCTGCATCGCCTGGAGGTCGTTGCGGAGGGCTTCGACGCAGCGGTCCCAGGCGGCGTCGTCCGGCGGCGCCGCTGTCTCGGACGGCGGCCAGTAGCCTTCCGGCCAGTGAGGCGAGACGTGGGCCTTGTCGCGGCTGAACTCCAGGATATCCCACTGGGCGATCCGCAGGTGCTCCAGGAGCTGCCAGACCGTGTGGGGAAGCCCCGGGGCTTTGGCGCCCCGGAGCTCCGCGGGCAGCCCCGCGATCGCCTTTTCGAGGTCGAGATGGGCGCTGCCGCCGCGCAGCAGCTCGAGGAGATGGTCGCGAAGGCTCTGGTCATTTTTCATGAAGGGGTCTCCTTTGCGGACGGACCACTGCCGCCTCGGGTTAGAATCGCGAAGCACGGATCTGGAGGCGACATGACACTGAAAGTGATCCTGGAAGCCAGTGATGAAGGCGGCTACACGGTACACGTTCCTTCCTTGCCGGGTTGTATCAGCGAGGGAGAGACCGTGGAGGCAGCCATGGAGAACATCCGGGAGGCCGTCGAGCTGTATCTCGAACCCGTCGATGACGACCTCGTAAGCCATGAGGGAATTGAAGTCCACGAGCTCGTGGTGTGAGCAAGGTCCCCTCTCTCGACTACCAGCCGATTCTCAGGGCGCTGCAAAGGGACGGGTAGGTCATCGTCCGGCAGAAGGGCAGTCACATCAGACTTCACAAGCGTCTGCCCGACGAGATCCTCAAGCTCACCGTCCCTGCGCACCGCCCGGTCAAACGGTCGACCCTCGCCCATCTCCTGAAGCAGGCCCGCCTTACAGTAGAGGAATTCCTGGCTCTCCTCCGCTGATTCCTACCCGCTCGCCCCCACCAGCTCGTCCACCAGAACCCGGCTCCCCTGGACGGCCACTCTCTGCAGGTAGAGCTTCACCCCCACGAGGCCGCCCAGCTCCTCGCCGCCGCCCGCTCGGCCGGGACCGCCGTGGAGGGTCTGCGGCAGGGCGGCGCCGGAGCCGGGTGCGTCCGCGGCGGAGGACTCGGAGCCGATGTAGATGCGGCCCGTGGCGCCGCCGCCCCGGGTGACGAGCTCGCCGGCCCAGACGGCGTCGTCCGTGTAGGCGGAGGTCACCAGGGTGCCGCCGCCCAGAGCCACGATCTCGACCGCCTCGGCGGCCGTGCCGTCGTAGGGGAGGAGGGTGGCGACCGGGGCGAAGACCTCCCGCTCGTGGACGGCGCCGGCGCCGCGGGCGTCGTCGCTACGCAGGAGGGTGGGCTGGACGAAGAAGCCCTTGCCGGCCGGCGCGCCGGCGCCGTCGGTCCGCTTGCCGGAGCCGTGGACGATCCGCGCCCCCTGCTGGAGCTCGCCGATGCCGCGCAGGGTGTCCGCGAGCTGCTGGGCCGTGGCGACCGGCCCCATCTTCACCTCGGGGTCCGCCGGATTGCCCACCACCACTCCGCTCAGCCCGGAGATCAGGGCCTCCTGCACGGCGTCGATGCGGTCCGCGGGCACCAGGATGCGGCGCACGGCCGTGCACTTCTGGCCGGTTTTCTGGGTCATCTCGCGAATCACGTCCTTGAGGAAGAGGCCGAAGGTGGCCGAGCCGTCCGCGACGTCGGGAGCCAGGACCGCCGCGTTCAGGCTGTCGGCCTCCACGTTCACCCGGGTATTGGCGGCCAGCAGGTTGCCCCGCGAGCGCAGGCTCCGCGCCGTGTCCGCCGAGCCCGTGAAGGCGAGGACATCCTGGGGTCCGAGGCGGTCGAGCAGGTCGCCCGTCGAGCCGACGATGAGCTGCAGGGCGCCCTCAGGCAGGATCGCCGCCTCGGCGATCAGCTCGATGCAGCGCTCGGTGACCATGGCCGTCGCTGTGGCCGGCTTGGTGATCACCGGCATGCCGGCCAGCAGCGCGCAGGCAGCCTTCTCGGCGAAACCCCAGGCGGGAAAGTTGAAGGCGTTGATGTGGACCGCCACCCCGTGCCGGGGCACCAGCACGTGGCGACCCCAGAAGCCCTCGGTGCGGGCGAGGTGCACGCCGTCCCCCTCGGAGAGGAACGTGCGTTCGCCCAAGCCCCGGCCGACGCTGAAGTAGTAGGCCAGGGTGCCGGAGGCGCCGTCGACGTCGAACGAGCCGTCCGGCTTGGTGGTGCCGGTATTCCGGGCGGAGAGGTCGAGCAGCTCGTCCCGGTTGTCGCGCAGGACCTTGGACATGTCCTTGAGGAGCGTGGCGCGCTGGACGAAGGTGAGGGCCCGCAGGGCGGGGCCGCCGCGCTCGCGGGCGTAATCGAGCACCGCCCCGAAGTCGATCCCCTCGCTCGAAGCGCGGGCGATCTCCTCCTCGGTCGAGGGGTCCACCAGCGTCATGAATCCTGAGCTGGCCTCATGCCAGCTTCCACCAACGTAGCTCCTCAGCGTCTTCATCGCTCTCCTTCTCCGGTTGAGCCCGCTGCCGTTTCGCGGGCAGGGAGATCCTATAACGCGTCAGCTCGACGCCTCCTCCTCGATCGCCGCCCGCTCCTCCGGGTGCTCCTCAAGCCAGCGCTCGGCCAGCTCCCGGTGCTCCGGGTTGAGCGACAGCAGATAGAGGCGGGCCTGCCGGAGGTCTTCGATCTCCCGCAGGCCCCAGCGCTCTAGGACGCCGGTCAGGAACCCCGCCGCCGCCAGCTTCGCCCGCCGGGGATCGAGCTCCTCGCCGAAGGGCAGCGACACCTCGGCCAGGAGCTCGCCGCGGCGTCCCCAGTCGTAGACCTGGAGCCGCTGGGCGTAGTCGTCCACCATCCTCTTCATCTCGGCATTGAGCTTCTCGTACAGCATCACGGGTCCTCCTCGCCACGACCCGCCTCATGCAGGGCCTGAGCCAGACCCTTCTGGGCAACCCGGAGCCTGGGCCGGAGGGCGAGAGCCGCCCGGTATTGGTCCGCCGCGCCGGTCCAGTCTTTTCTCGCGGCGAGGGCGCGGGCCAGACCGACATGGGCCACGTAGTTGCCCCGCGTGGCCGCCAGGGCGTGCCGGTACAGAGTCACGCTGTCGGACCAGTGGCGCACCTGCGCCCGGGTGGCCGCGGCGAGGGCGAGCAGGGCGAGAACGGCGGCCGCGGCGAGAGCGGAGCGCCACCGCCGGCCTGCGGAAAGTGCCGGCAGCCCCCAGCACAGGGCCAGGAACAGACCGATCGAGGGCAGGTAGGTGTAGCGGTCCGCCATGGCTTGGCGGCCGACCTGCACGAGGCCGATCACCGGCACCAGCGTGCCCAGGAACCAGAGCCACCCGACCAGCAGCCAGGGCGCCTTCCGGGCCTTCCAGGCGGCGAGCGCCGTCAGACTGGCGATCAGGAGGGCCGCTCCCGCCGCCTTCCAGAGGGGGATGTCGAGGGGGATGGGATAGAAGACGGCAAGGTTCCGCGGCAGGAGCGTCTTGCCCAGGTAGGCCGCGTAGGAGACGGCGGCGTTGGCCAGACGGAGGCGCCACGGCAGGGCCTCTAACGTCACGAGGCTGGTCGTCTGGTAATGGAGCGTGACCAGGCTCGCCGCCGCCGAGAGACCCAGAAGCGGCAGCTTCTCCGCCGCCAGCCGACTCAGCCGGTGCTCCCAGCCGGATTCGAAGGTCAGGCGTCCGAGCGGCCAGACGTCGAGCAGCAGGAGCGCGAGCGGCAGGGTCACCACCATCGGCTTTGCCATGAGCCCCAGGGCCATCGCGAGCGCCACGAGCAGGTACCGCCCGGGGGACGGCCGCGCGGCGTAGCAATGGTAGGCGCCCATCGCCAGGATCCAGAAGAGGGCGCTCAGGACGTCCTTCCGTTCGGCCACCCAGGCCACGGACTCCACGTGCAGGGGATGGACGGCGAACAGCCCCGCCGCCACGGCGCTCCGTCCGGCGGCGCCCGTCATCCGCCGCAGCACCTCGAAGAGCAGCAGGACGTTGGCGGCGTGGAGGAGGAGGCTGGTGAAGTGGTGGCCCGCCGGGCTCATCCCGAAGATCTCGTAGTCCAGCATGTGGGAGAGCATCGTCAGCGGGTGCCAGTTGTTGGCCACGTTGGCCGTCCGGACCCAGGCCAGGCTCTCCGGGGTGATCCCTTTCTGGACCATGCGGTTGCCCGTCACGTAGAGAGGGTCGTCGAGGTTGACGAAGCCGTTGCCGAGCGTTGGCCAGAAGGCCGCCAGGGTGAGCAGGGCCAGCGCCGCGCCGGCGAGCGGGACCGGCCGGTGAGAGAGAGGCCTAATCCGAATCCGCCTCGCGCGGCTGCGCGCCTTCCTCGACGCTCCGGCGCAGGAGGAGGGCGCGGCGTTTCTCGACCGCCTCGACCCACAGGGGAACGAAGGCGGCGAGGTCGAGCAGAACGGTGTCGATCTCGCCGAGCTGAGAGGCGATCCGGCGGCTGAAGGCGGCGTGGCAGAGGATCAGGTCGCGTACCCCCTGCTCCTTCTCCGGCTGCGAGCCGCCCACGGCGTTCTTGATCCCCACGACCGCCTCGGAGGCCGTCTCGTGGAGGTCGAGCAGCAGGAGGCAGCGATGGGGGATCTCGAAGGCGTGGCGGTCGAGGATCTCCATCTCGTAGAAGCGGACCCCCCGCAGGGCCAGCACCTCCTTCAGCTTGGGGGTCAGCCCGGTCAGCAGGACGTCGAGGAAGTCCGCGGTGGCTTCCCAGGCGCTCAGGGAGGGGACCGTCTCGTTCTGCCGAACGGCCTCGGCGACGGTGGCGAGGCGGCTCAGCCGGTCCTCCTCCAGGCTGTTCAGATACTCGCCCAGCCGGATCAGGGTGGCGTGGAGCCACTCCGCCTCCTCGATGTCGCGGGGGAAGCGGCGCGACAGGAAGTAGTCCGCGTCGTGCAGGCTCCGCGGATCGGCCGCCATCACCTCGCCGAACGTGTCGTTCAGGAAGGAGTGGATCTGGCCGATCGAGACGCAGAGGAGCTTGCGGACCTCCATGATCTGCCCGGACTGCACCTGGTCCGGAAAGCGGTCGAGGCCGCGCAGGACGTGGGTGTCGAGCATCCCGAGGGCCATCTCGGCGCTCTGCCTCGCCTCCTCCAGGCGCGGGATGCGCGACGGCGCCTCCAGCAACGGCGCGAGCTGGGTGCGGATCAGGCTGGTGACCTGCCGCACCTTGCTCCAGATGTCCAGCAGGCGTTCCGGCGAGCAGTGGAGCAGGGCGTAGTTGCTCTCCAGCACCGACTCGATCAGCCGGATGCAGCCGAGGAAGGAGCGGATGCGCGGGTTCTGGAAATTGATCCGCTCGAGCGACCAATCGAGGGCCGTCACTCCCTCTGGGAGCGAGACCTGCTGATTGCCGACGAGGATCACTTGCCGAGGTTTCGGGCTCATGCGCAAACTCCCGGGGAACGGTACCACCGAGAGGCCGCGGAAGGGAGAGGGAGAAAAAAAGGAGCCCCCCAGGGGAGAAGTAGAAGAAGGAGGGGGCTTACCTTGAAGTGACGCCCGGGGCGGAAACGTTTCACGCCGTAACGGATAAACTACCTCCTGGCCCGAGGGGGCACCTTTCGCGGAGGGAGCGTAGTCATGGCCGAAGGAACTCAGGACGTCGATCAGCTCGCAATAAACACCATCCGGTTTCTCGCCGTGGACATGGTCGAGAAGGCCCAGTCAGGGCATCCCGGCGCTCCCATGGGGCAGGCGCCCATGGCGTACCTCCTCTGGACGCGCCACATGCGCCACAACCCCGACAATCCGGACTGGCCCAACCGCGACCGCTTCGTCCTCTCCTGCGGCCACGCCTCGGCGCTGCTCTACTCGCTCCTTCACCTGGGCGGCTACGGCCTGCCCATCGAAGAGCTTCAGCGCTTCCGCCAGTGGGGCTCGCTGACTCCGGGCCATCCCGAGCACGAGCTGACCCGTGGCGTCGAAACCACCACCGGCCCCCTCGGCCAGGGGCTCGGCAACTCCGTCGGCATGGCCATGGCCGAGTGCCTGAGCGCCCAGCGCTTCAATCGCGATGGCTTCACCGTGTTCGACTATGACGTCTGGGTCATCGCGAGCGACGGCGACATGATGGAGGGGATCTCCCACGAGGCCGCCTCCCTGGCGGGCCACCTGAAGCTCGGCAAGCTCAACGTCCTCTATGACGCCAACGAGATCTCCATCGACGGCCCGACCTCTCTCGCCTTCACCGAGGACGTCGGCAAGCGCTTCGAGGCCTATGGCTGGCACATCCAGCACGTCGGAGACGGCAACGACCTCGCCGCCCTGGACGCCGCGATGGACGCGGCCAAGGCCGAGGAGGGACGGCCCTCGCTGATCGTCGTCAAGACCATCATCGGCTTCGGCAGCCCCGAGAAGCAGGGCACGGCCAAGGCCCACGGCGAGCCTCTGGGACCGGACCAGGTCACCGCCTCCAAGAACAATCTCGGCTGGCCCCTGGAGCCCACCTTCCACGTGCCCGACGAAGCCCGCGCCCCCTTCGATGAGGCCCGCAAGCGCGGCCAGAAGCTGGAAGAGGAATGGCACGATCTGGTGGACCGCTACCGGCAGGCCCACGCCGACGCCGGGGCCGAGCTGGACCAGCGCCTCTCCGGCAAGCTCCCGGACGGCTGGCAGGACGCCATCCCCACCTTCAAGGCGGGCGACAAGCCCATCGCCACCCGCGCCGCCTCGGGCCAGGTGCTCAACGCCATCGCCGCCAAGCTGCCGCAGCTCGTGGGCGGCTCGGCGGACCTGACCCCGTCCAACAACACGGCGATCAAGGGCCGGGCGGACTTCGAGGGCGCGAGCCAGGCCGAGGGTCTCTATCTCCGCTTCGGGGTGCGCGAGCACGCCATGGGCTCGACCATGAACGGCATCGCCCTCTCGAAGCTCTGGATCCCCTATGGCGGCACCTTCCTCATCTTCTCGGACTACATGCGCCCGGCGGTCCGTCTCGCCGCTCTGATGAAGCAGCAGGTGATCTACGTCTACACCCACGACTCCATCTTCCTGGGCGAGGACGGCCCCACCCACCAGCCCATCGGCGAGCTGGCCTCCCTGCGCGCCATCCCCGGCCTGACGGTGCTCCGCCCGGCGGACGCCAACGAGACGGCCGAGGCGTGGCGCGTCGCCATCGAGCACCGTCACGGCCCCGTCGCCCTGGCCCTCACCCGTCAGGGCTTGCCGATCCTGGAAGAGACCGCGCAGAAGGCCCGGGAAGGCGTCGCCCGTGGCGGCTACGTCCTCTTCGATCCATCGGAAGGCGAGCCGGAGATCATCCTGATGGCGACCGGCTCCGAAGTCTGGGTGATCCTGGAAGCCGCCAAGCAGCTCGCCGGCAGGGGAATCAGCGCCCGAGTCGTGAGCCTGCCCTCCTGGGAGATCTTCGACGTCCAGCCCAAGGACTACAAGGAGTCCGTCCTGCCCTCTGGGATTCGCAAGCGCCTGGCCGTCGAAGCCGCCGCCCCCTTTGGCTGGAACAAGTACGTCGGCCTGGACGGCGAGGTCCACGGGATCCAGCGGTTCGGAGCTTCGGCGCCTTTCAAGGATCTTCAGCGGGAGTTTGGGTTCAGGCCGGAGGATGTGGTGGAGCGGGTGGTGGGGATGGTGGGGCGGTAAAGAGGGGACCATAATTGCTCATGGACTTCGAGTGGGATCTCCGGAAGGCGGCCGAAAACCTCAAGAAGCACCGCGTCTCTTTCGAGGAGGCCTCATCTGTGTTTGGAGACCCGCTCGCGATCACCTTCAGCGACCCTGACCACTCCTTTGGAGAGCGGCGCTCATTGACCTTCGGTTCATCGTCGGGCGGTCGACTCCTCGTCGTATGTCACACCGGACGTCGCACTAAGGTTCGACTGATCAGCGCCCGTCTCGCGACTCGTCATGAAAGGAAGATCTATGAAGAAGGCTGACCTATCTGGCCAGGATGAACTTCGCCCTGAGTACCGGCGTGAAGATCTCGGGAAGGGTGTCCGCGGTAGATACTATGCGGCTTACAACAAGGGCACCAATCTCGTTCTCCTTAGCCCGGACGTTGCCGCCGCGTTTCCTACGGCGGAAGCTGTCAATGAGGCGCTCCGGTCGCTTATCAAGGTTGCCCAGGCTTCTACTCGACTTACTCGAAAATCTAGGGGACGCTCCACGAAAACGGCGTCAGGTCCTGAGCTTGGGAGCTAAGAAATACCTCCGCACATCTAAACGAGCGACTCTCAATAAAACAGGAGAAGAAGGCAGGTGGGGGAGGCTGCCTGCGTCCCTTCGGGACTTTGGGGAGGTGGAGGGGACCTAACCTGGCGCTGAAGCGCCAGGCTCTATGCCTACGCCCCGTTGGGGCTTTGACTGCCTACGGCCGCTCATGGACCTCGTTGTGGTTGAACTTCCACCCCTGAGAGTCTCTCTGCCCAGAAAGTCGGCGAAGCTAACCAGCCCGGCGTGGACGGTTTGCCCTGCGGCGTGCGCCGCGATATGCCCTCAGCGGACGGTTGGAGAGGGTCCGGAGACCTTCATAGGGCTTCAGTGGACAGGCTGTGCGAGGGGTTGAACCGTCCGCTCTGGCCAATGGACGGTTGGCTCTGGAGGTCGAACCGTCCGCCTTGCCCAGCGGACGGTTTGGCCCTGGGGGCAGCGCACCTGACCTGCAGGTCAAACGGCTGCCGGGCCAGGTCGAACCCCCCGCCTCGGCTCTGCTATCCGGTACAGATCAGGGCAAACCGTCCACGCCGGCTAGGTGAGCTAATAAGGAACGGGGTCAACCGCCCACGATCCGGCGTTGCCGGCTGCCAATCGAGGTCGAACGGGGCACGATCCGGGGCCTCTGAAGCACGAGCATGGCGGAGGGGGTGGGATTCGAACCCACGGGCCGCGTAAACGACCGGCGGTTTTCAAGACCGCTGCTTTAGACCGCTCAGCCACCCCTCCTGGGGAACTGCAACAGCTTACTTCGGCGCGGTAATCCGCTCCAACCCCCCGGTGTACTTCAGCAGGGCCTCGGGGATCGCCACCGAGCCGTCCTCCTGCTGGTAGTTCTCCAGGATCGCGACCAGCGTGCGGCCGACCGCCAGGCCCGAGCCGTTCAGGGTGTGGAGCAGGCGGGGCTTGCCGCCGCCCGCGGGACGGTAGCGCAGGTTCGCCCGCCGGGCCTGGAAATCCTCGAAGTTGCTGCACGAGGAGATCTCCCGATAGGCCTGCTGGCCCGGCAGCCAGACCTCGATGTCATACGTCTTGGCGGAGCCGAACCCCATGTCGCCCGTGGACAGGCACATCACCCGGTACGGCAGCTCGAGGATCTGGAGGATACGCTCGGCGTGCCCGGTCAGCTCCTCCAGGGCGGCGTAGCTGGTCTCGGGCGTCGTGAGCTGCACCAGCTCGACCTTGTTGAACTGGTGCTGGCGGATGAGGCCGCGCACGTCCTTGCCGTAGGAGCCCGCCTCGCTGCGGAAGCACGGAGTGTAGGCCGTGTAGCGGACGGGCAGGCGGGCCTCGTCCAGGATCTCGTCGCGGTGCACGTTGGTGACCGGCACCTCGGCGGTGGGGATCAGGTAGTAGGGGAAGCCCTCGAGCTTGAACAGGTCGTCCTTGAACTTGGGGAGCTGCCCGGTGCCGAACAGGCTGTCGGCGTTGACGATGAACGGCGGCAGGACCTCGGTGTAGCCATGGGTGCGGGTGTGGAGGTCCAGCATCAGGTTGATCAGGGACCGTTCGAGCAGGGCGCCGGCGCCGAACTCGACCGTGAAGCGGGCGCCCGTGATCTTGGCCCCGCGCTCGAAGTCGAGGATGCCGAGCTCCGGCCCGAGGTCCCAGTGGGCCTTGGGCGGGAAGCCGAGGTCCCGGGGCGTCCCCACCGTGCGTTCGCAGCGGTTGTCGGTTTCGTCCCGGCCGACGGGGACGCTCGCGTGCGGCAGGTTGGGCAGGGTCTGCTCGATGCCCGCCAGCTCCGGCTCGATCGCCTGGAGACGGCCCTCCAGCTCCTCGATCCGCGTCTTGAGCCGGCCCACGGCCGCCATCTCCTCGGAGGCGTCGCCTCCCCGCTGCTTGACCTGGCCGATGGCGCGGCTCGCCTCGTTGCGCTGCCGCTTGAGATCCTCGACCTCGACCAGATCGGCGCGGCGCTCGGCGTCCAGCCGCAGCCAGGTATCCAGGGGCGCGGAGTCCATGTTGCGGTTCGCCAGAGCCTGGCGGACCTTGTCGGTGTCGTCGCGGAGGAGGTCTCGGGAAAGCATGGGGCGGAAGTGTACCCCGGCTCAGGGGGGCGGGTGTAGGGGCGGCCCGCTGGCGAGCGCGCCCGGCAAGCGCTAACATGAGTGAATGCCGGAACATCCCGCGACGCCCGTCCGGGTTTACCTCTCGACCGTGCCTGGAGATGCCGCCGGAGAGCGGGAGATCCTGACGCGCGACGTCTTCCCGGAGCTCGAACGGCGGGCCACCGCCCTGGGGATCGCCATCCTCCTGGTCGAGCCCGAGGAGGATTGGGACCTCGCCCGCCGGTTCGCCGAGATCGACACCTGCCGGCTTTTCGTCGGCATCCTCTGCGAACGCTACGGCGAACCGCCGCCGCGGATTCCCGACGATCTCCGCCTCCGCCATGACTGGCTCGCGGACGCCGGCCGGAGCACGGCCGAGCTCGAGATCCGCTACGCGTTGGAAGCTCCCGGGGTGCGCTGCGTCTTCTACTTGCGCGAGCCGGACGGCCCCGCGGAAGGCTTCCAGGAAGATGCGGAGCGGCTCGCCGGCTTGAAGGATCTCCTCCGCGCCAGCGGCTTGGCCGTGGCTGGCTACTCCGGCTCCCCGGGGCGCGAGCCGTTCGCCAGCCGCGTGCTCGAAGATCTCTGGACGGCTCTCCGCGCGAGGACCCTGGAGGAAGAAGCCTTGGGGGCGGGGCCCCCTGAGGAGGCTCCCGCGGCGCCACCAATGCCGGAGGCGACGCGGGGCGCGCGGGGAGCGGTTCAGCCCGAAAAGCCGCTGCCGCTCCACGAGGACGTCCGTTTCTCCGTCTACAAGCCCCGGGTCGTCGCGCCTGGGGAGTGGTACCCCCTGCTCGTCTTCGCCCACCTCGACGAGCTCGCGAGCGAGCTCTCCGACGAAGACCGGGAGGCGATCCGGGAGATCGAGGCTCAGGCCCGCGAGGCCTTCGCCGAGGTGCCACAAGGCCACTCCAAGGAGAGCGAGGGCAGCCGTCTGGCCGTCCCCGACGAGGCGGAGATCACCTTTGTCCCCAACATCCCGGGAGTGCAATTCAACCCGCCCCGGGCCACCTTCCTGTGGTTCGAGCCCCTGCACCGTGAAGACTTCCGGCTGCGGGCGTCGGCCGCTCTCGAGGGCAAGATCGCCCGCGGGCATTTGAGCGTCTTCATGGGCAGCATCCTGCTGGCGGAGATCAACCTCAACGTCAAGGTTGACAGCCAACTCGCCTCCACCGCTCTGGGCGCGGCCCTCCAGGAGCGGGAAGACGCCCGCCCCTACCACGACATCTTCGCCTCCTACTCCCACAAGGACACCGCCATCGTCGAGGAGTTCGAGCGCTACATCGGGGCTCTCGGGAGCCGCTACCTGATCGACCGCAAGACCCTGCGCGCCGGCGAGGTCTGGGACGACCGCCTACGCGGGATGATCCGGGAAGCCGACGTCTTCCAGCTCTTCTGGTCGCGGAACGCCATGCAATCAACCTTCGTCGAGCAGGAATGGCGCTATGCGCTCTCCCTTGGAAGGGAGAAGTTCATACGCCCCACGTATTGGGAGGATCCCTTGCCGGAGCTGCCGGAACGGGGCCTGCCGCCCGAGGATCTGCGGCGGCTCCACTTCTACCGTTTTCCGGGCGCCGCGACGGCGGCGGCAGCGGTGTCCGTTCCCCTGCCGGCCGCCCTGCCAGCCGCGGTGCCCCCTCCTCAATCGCGGCAGCCGAACATACAGAGCTCACCACCGAGCCCCGGCAGAAAATTTCTCTGGGCAGGCTCGGCGGTTGCCGCGTTGCTCGTGGCCTTCCTGTCGATGCCGGCCTGGTTCATGTCGAAGAAGATGGAGACGGCGGAGACGCCCACGATCACGGAGCCGACGGATTCCTCCGTACCCCAGTTGAGCCTCACTCTGGGGAACAAGGTGAACCTGCGTGGCAAGATCCCCGCCGAGGCCCAGAGCGAGGAGTTCGCCCCGGACGAGCCGGTGATCGCCGCCTTGCCGGTCGAGGGCTTGCAGGCTGGAACAGCCCTTCAAATCCGCTGGATCGGACCTGACGGCGCGCCTGTCTTCGAGGAGACTCAGACCGTCCTGGCTGGACCGGATCCTCTGACCTTCGAGCTGAAGAAAGACCTCGAGCTGAACAACAAGCGAGCGCTGGGCGCCTATCGGGCCGAGGTCTGGATGGACGGCAAGCAGGTCGCCACGGAAGGGTTCGAGGTCAGGCGGTAGTCGGGGTTCGCGGAGAAGCACCGCCCCTTCAGGGCGGAGGAGGAAGGGGCGGGAGTAACCCGGCGCTCAAGCGCCGGGCTATTCAAATTCGGCCCCTTCAGGGCCGGCCTTTTGGGAACGCGCTTCCCTCTCCTCGGGGACCAGGGTTGGGGGTCCGGCCGGTGGGCCTGCCCTTACGAAAAACTCTCAGCCAGTTCCTTACCCTTCATCAGCTCGCCCGCCCAAGTTGACCGAGCTAATGGCGCAGGGAGGCGATGTCGCTGGCCTACCCGCGGAGCCCAGAGTGCGCCCTGAAAGCGAAATTTGAATAGCCCGGCGCTTCAGCGCCGGGTGAGAGGGACCCCATCCCTGTCCGCCCGAAGGGGCGGTGCCTTGGGCGGTCCCCAACATTCCTTTCACGAGTGTGAGCGATGGGACAGCTTTTTTCCCCCCTGTGTCAGAGTAGGTGTCGCCTCGATAGAACTACGTAACCTGGGGCAGAGACGAGGTCGCGTTGGCACGATACGGACAGAGCTTCAAGAACAGAGCGTTGGCGCGGTTGCTGCCGCCT
>Ga0126305_10000532_pt1 | contig 16498 bp, 13 predicted proteins | sample Plot26_FD_92536 | JGI IMG/M metagenome (GOLD analysis project Ga0126305, IMG submission 92536) | Serpentine soil microbial communities from UC McLaughlin Reserve, CA, USA - Plot26 | ecosystem: Environmental > Terrestrial > Soil > Grasslands | place: USA: UC McLaughlin Reserve, Lake County... | reverse complement strand
TGACAACGCAAACGAGGTCCCAAACTGGACTACTGCGAGATAGGACACGACGCAGGTCAGGAAGAGAATGATCAGAGCGTTCCTCTGCCATGGCTCTGGCCGCATGACCGGGTCACGGCGTGCGCCCGGTAGAGTTCGCCAGACGATGAACGCGTAGACGGCGAGCCCGACCGAAGCCAGAATCGTTGGAATCGCTATCGCCCACAACAGCTCAGGACGGAGATGGATCTGCCGCCACCCAAACTCACCCCAAGTTTCCCGGAAGCGGTTCACGATGAATTCCGGATCCACCAGGAGCTCGAAAAAAGACCCCATTGGGCTGTTCCAGTACTGGAGCTCGCCAACCCGATCCAGCCCGCTGAAATCCCCATACGTTCGGTAAAGGAAGAGATACCACGGCGCCGAGAGAAGAACTGCCGGGATGCCGATAACGACGCCCCGCATGAGCAGCCCGCGCCAATCGCGCCAGCCGGCGCCGAGAACAACCGCAGCCGCGATGATCGGCGCCACCACGATCGCCGTACCCTTGGCCAGCAGATCGAGACCCAGCGCGAACCCGAGCGCGGCGCAAAGGCGCAAGGGGAAACGGTCCCTCATGCCTGAGATGACACACCATAAAATGAGTGACGTCAGCGCAATGGTGACGATATCGTTGTTGACCATCGCCGCCTCATAGGAGATCTGTGGCTGAAACGCGACGAGCGACGGCACGGTCACCGTCAGGAACGCATCTCCCGGGAAGAGCGAGCGAGTGGCGCGGTACGCGGCATAGACCGTTAGCAGGCCAAACTGGATGGCGGCCAGTCGCAGGAGATAGTGCTGCGCAACCGGGGACGCCGCGGAAGAGGCGGCATAAAGTGGGACCATCGTCGCGTAGTACAGAGGCGGGTGGTTTGCTGCATATTGGTAACCTGAAGGGAAGTAGCCCATGCCAGGAACCGTGACGATGCGCGGCGGATCGGCGCTCCAGCGCGGGCTGTCGGGGTCACAGTACCAGTCCAGAGTGAAACGGCAATACGGGTAGAGCTCGGCCGGGATTTCATCCGTGGGAGGTGGATCTCCGCCGCGCAACCCCGCGCGCCACGTCGCCAGATCAGGCAGCTCTGGAAGGCGGCCTTCGCTGGCTAGCGTCCGTACGTAACTGAAGTGCGCTAGCTCGTCGTGCCCACTGAACGGATAGTACGAGGCGACCGCGAAGAACTGTTTCACGGAATACAGAATCAAGAGAACGACGATGAAGCGAGTGGCCTCCGGCCAGCGCCCCCTCCTGAGGGTGATAGGGTCATTGGCTGATAGGGCCATAGGGGGAAAGGAGGCTCGTCCGTCCTCAGGAAGCGCGGGTCAGGATCGTCCCGCGGCGACTGGTTCCGCGACGCGCTTGATCTCGTGGTACTCATCGTCGGCATTGACCTGATCGAGATCGTGGCTCTCGCCGAGGATGTTTTTGGCGGCGAGGAGCCCTGTCTCGATAGAGTGGTCTGTATTGTTGTACCGGAACGTACCGTAGCGACCAATAATCTGTAGGTTGTCCATCTCGCCGATAAATGCTCGGATCTTCGCAAGCGGCTTCTCATAGCCAATGACGTACGCCGGGTAAGCGCGCGGTGCGCGCACGATGAAGCCGCCGATCACCTCGTCAGGAGTGATGAATTTCAGATCGTCGACGAGGTGCCGCACTGTCTGGGCCACAAGCTCCTCTTCACTCATCGACCAGATATGATCGCCAAAGGAGCAGAAGTACTCGACCACCAGAGAGGTCAGGTCGTCACTGGGCACCATGGCCCGACTCCAGTTCTTCGGCTCGTGGAACCGGCCGAACAGGATGTTGCGGTCATGGACGTAGAGCCACGTATCCGGCGTGACCTGGCGCTTCTTCAACATGAGATTGACGGTGATGATGTTGCGGAAGGTCAGGGCGTCGGCGGCCGCCAGAATCTCGGACGAGGGCGCCGGGTCCATGATCTTCGCCAGAAGCGTCAACGGAATCGACGAGATGTAGTGGTCCGCTTCGATGCGCTCCGTGCCGTTTTCCGTCTTGACCGTCACGCCGACGACATGGTTCCCATCGCGGTGGACCTTCTCGACTCCAGTGTTCAGCCGAATCTCGTTTCCCGCCGCGCTGATCGCGTCGGCCATCCTCTCCGAAAAGCGCCCGAACCCACCCTCCGGGTACATGAACTCGTCGATGAGGCTGACCACCTTGCCCTTCGTGGGAATAACCGCGTCCTTCACGGCGGTCACCAACGACATACCTTTGGACCGTTGAGAGACCCAGTCGCCGCTCATCTGGTCGCAGGGCAGACCCCACACTTTCTCCGAGTACCGCTGGAAAAAGAGCCGGTAGAGCGTCGGACCGAACTGGTCGATGTAGGCGTCCTCCATCGACTCGACCGGCGACGGACTAATGCGCTGCTTGACCCTGGTGCGGCCGTAGTCCGCCATAGCCTTGGCCGCCACAACCGGGCCAATCGCCTTCAAAGCATTGGAGATCTTGAGTGGGTAATCGACGTATTTGCCATCGAAATAGATGCGGCTGATCCGGTTCACCCAGAGTAGCTCTTCGGCAACGACTTCGCGGAAGAGCGCGTTGAGCTCGTCGTTCTTGGTGAACCAGCGGTGCCCGCCGATGTCGAATCGAAACTCTCCGTACTCCGTCTGGCGGCGAATCGTTCGCGCCAGCCCTCCCACAAACGGGGCTCTCTCAAGCACCCTGGTTGGCACACCGGCTTTAGAGAGGACGTAGGCCGAGCATAGACCTCCCGGGCCCGCGCCCATCACCACCGTCGAACCGGCCCGCTGTGGCGCGGCCCCGTTGGATGCAACTCCATCAGGTCCAAATGGGCGGCCGTTGTGTGGTGCATGCATGATATGCAAAGACCCTCTATTTCATCAGACGAGGCGGCCGAACGGTACCGGCACGCCAGCATAATAAACGTGTCGGCTGCTCTCAACAGCCTCTCGACCGGCACTGTATGCGAGCGTTATCGCCTCACTTGGCAAGGCCAATCGCGCGATTCCGACAAGCGCAGATAGCCACATTTCATTCACCGGCGCCAGGTGAGCGCGTGATTGAGGCTGAAGTTCCAGATGGCGGCAATCCCAGCACCGATGAGGTTGGCAATCAGGTAGTCCAGACCGATGCGATGCAGTGAAACAAGCGTCAACCAGTTGATGAGCAGCCCTCCGGAATTGATCGACCCGTATAACATCGCCCGATGTAGGACGCGGCCTTGCCCTCGGTCATTCCACGTCCACCGCTCATTCAAGGCGAACGTCACGATCATCGACAGCAAGATCGCAATCGGCGAGGCCACGGCCACTGCCAGGCCAGTCTGGTCAACCAACGTGAACAGAGCGCCTTGGTTGACGCCGAGACCGATGACTCCGACGAGAAGGAACTTCTGGAATCGGCGAGTGATCGTCGCCGGTCGGATGACAGGGCGGGGCAAGCCTTCCGAAGAGAGCATCAGCGGGGGTTCCTCCGCGGCCGGGATTCTCGCACTTCTTGATCGCGTCCGGGGAGTCCGGACCCGGCAACAGTACCACGCGCTCGCTGGCAATCCGTCGCGGGCCAGCGCCGTTGACTACGGCGCGAGTGGGGCTTTCCCCAGCGTCTCATGGGCTGCCCGCAGTTGCGCATCCGCCGAACCCTCCAGCTCGCCCTTGGTCAGCTCAGGATCGTCCTCCGGCCGCGAAGGAAACACATCCTTCGCGAGCGCGACGAACTGATCGGGCTCGACCCCTTCTTTCCAGAGCAGATCGCCATCTGGCGTGAGCCAGAATGCCGTCGCAAGTACGACGCTCGATCCATCGTCTTGTGGAAATGTCGTTAACACCGTTCCGGTGCCGAACGTCGTTTCCCCGACGAGCTGAGCCCGTCCATTGTCACGAAGTGCGGCAGCCAGAACTTCCGCACCTGATGCCGAGTCATCGTCGATTAGCACAACGAGTGCCAGGTCAAGCCAGGCCCCGTTGCGACCGACGGTTTGAATCGGGCGAGCTTCCTGGTCCCGCTCCTTCTCCTGGAAGATCGTGGAACCCTCATCGAGGAACTGCGAAGCAACTCCGATCACCTCCGGCACAAGCCCACCTGGATTTCCGCGTAGATCGAGGATGAGCCGCTGTGCGCCCGCCTTGCGGATGGTCTCCAATGCGCTCCGTACCTTCTGATTGACCCCGGGCTGGAAATCTGTGACTCGGAGATGGACGGTTTTGTCGGGCAGCCAACGCCAGGTGACGGGGTGGCGCTCGATCGTTTGCCGGATGACGTCGACGTGCAGCGGATCGGGTTCGCTGGGGCGCTCGATCGTCAGAGTCAGGTGGTCTCCCTCTTTGCCAAGAATCAGATCGCGGAGACCGCTCGTGTTCATGCGACGGGTCGAGACATCGTCGACCTCGGCAATGACATCCCCTGGCTGGAGACCCGCCGCCTCCGCCGGCGATCCAATCATGGTCGAAGCGACGACAGGTACGCCGCAGCGGGAATCGACCTCGACGCCGATACCCACATACTCGGCCTCCTGCGCCTGCTCCATCTCCTTGGCTGAGGCTGGATCGAGGAATCCACTGTGCCCCTCGTCGCCGATTGCGGCGACCATGCCTTCGGCCGCACCATACATGAGTGCGGCATCGTCGATTTGCTCGGGTTCTGGCCACTTCTCGTGAATCAGCTCCCAAGTCTTCTCTAACGTCGCGAACTCCGGGCGACCGGTCAGCGACGACTCGGCGACCGCATCGCTCGTCCCGCCGAGTCCGTTGCCACCGGCGACTACGCCCAGCGCAAACGTGCCCACGACTATCGCCGCGGCGGCGCCTGCTCTCCATCTTCGATCCAGGGACGCCAAGACCTGGGTGCGGTGACGACCCGCATCTCTCGTCTGCGATGTCACAGTGGTGCAATCCTTTGCTAGGCTGATGCCGCGCGATTCGACAATGACTCTGATACGTGCCCGAATACCGCTCGGTTCCATCCAGGCGCTTCACCGGCGGCGGACATCGATCGCCTCTCGGCGTCACTGAAATCTCCACAGAATCTACCGCGTCTTAGGCCAGTTTTGCCGACTTCGGACTATGGTATACTCACCTGTCGCGGGTGCGTTGAAGCACCCAATTTTGCGTTGCACGGATTCTGGCGAGTCATCCGGCTGCGGTGAAAGAGCGAGCGAAGATTGTCATGATTGATACGGGATCGAGCACGGAGCCGGAGCAACTGCCCATGCCAGGACGAGCACGCTCAGACTCGGGTTCAGGCAGTGCGCCCTATGCCATCATCGAAACCGGCGGCAAGCAATACCGTGTTGCGGTTGGTGACACGCTCTCAATCGAGAAGCTTCCCGTCGAGCCGGGTACGGATGTCACGTTCGACCGTGTGCTCATGGTGGGCGGCGACGGGTCGGCCAGGGTTGGCACGCCGCTGCTGGACGGAGCTACCGTCCAGGCTCAAGTCGAGCAACAGTTTCGCGGTCCGAAAATCGTCGTCTTCAAATACAAGGCGAAGAAGCGGTACCGGCGTCGCACCGGCCATCGCCAGTCGCTGACACGGGTGGCGATCACGGCGATCAACGCCTAATTCAGCCACAAGAACATCGAGGGAGAGACAGTCATGGCTCACAAGAAAGGCGTTGGCAGCTCGCGGAACGGTCGCGACAGCGAGTCGAAACGGCTTGGCGTCAAACGTTCCGACGGCCAGTTCGTTCGCTCCGGAACGATCGTGGTTCGGCAGCGGGGAACGCAATTTTGGGTCGGTCAGAACGTCGGCATCGGTAAGGATCATACGATCTACGCCAAGATCGACGGCGTGGTGCGCTTCGAGCCGGTGAGCCGGGCCAAGCGTCGTATCAGCGTTTACCCGCCCGACGTCTACCCGCTCGGTGGCGGCAAAGGGCTCATCAAGCCGGCCCACGAATCGGTCGCTTACGCGGAATCGGGCGCGGCCGACTAGCGCCAGCGTTGTCTGGTCATCGTGTTTAGTCTCTTACGTCGTATGGAGCCCCATTTCCCATGAAGCCTGGAATTCACCCCAATTACGTCGAAGCCACAGTCACCTGCGCCTGTGGTAACACCTTTGTCACGCGGTCGACGAAGCCGTCCCTGCGCACCGACCTCTGCAACGTTTGTCACCCGTTCTACACGGGCGAGCAGCGGATTGTTGATACTGCCGGTCAGGTCGAGCGCTTCATGCGCCGTGTCGAGGCGGCGGCTGGCTCGAGCCGGCCATCAAAGCGTCAGTCACGCCTTAATGCGCGGGCAGAGCGCAATGCCACTTCCCGGCCGGGCCCTGAGATCGAAAACGCGGTGGGGGCGCCGGTGGAAGACATGGTCGGGGCGGCCACCGCTGACGGTGAGACTGGGTAATCCGCCGCCACTCGAATTCTGTCTTCTTGGAGACCCGCTTTCGGCGGGTCTTCGCCATTTCCGGGCGGCTCTCCTCCACGCGTGTGCTACGGTCCGGCCTGGAATTTGCTAAATCACCTGAACAGAGATCGTCGCCGAATTGGCGCAGGGAGAAGCCGCATGCGCGAGGGGATATCGACCGCGGTCTGGCAGAAGCTGGCAGAGAGCTTCGCGGCTAAGGGCGACGACGACGTCGCCTCGGTTCTCGCGTTTATCGAGATCCCTCGCGGCAGCCGCAACAAGTACGAGTACGACGAAAGCACGGGGAAATTTTTGCTCGACCGGGTTCTCTATTCGTCAGTGCATTACCCAACGGACTATGGTTTCGTCACCGAGACGCTGGCGGAAGACGGCGATTCTCTCGACGTGCTTGTCCTCGTGCAGGAACCGACGTTCCCTGGGTGCCTGATCCCTGCCCGGCCGCTGGGTGGGCTCGATATGCATGATGAGAAGGGGTCAGATTTCAAGGTTCTCGCCGTACCGGTCGGGGATCCGCGCTATGCGCATGTGCGGAGACTCGCAGACGTTGGGGACCACTGGTTGCGCGAGATCGAGACGTTCTTCGCCACGTACAAGCAGCTCGAACCGAAGCAGACTGAGGTCCTCGGGTGGCACGATCTCGAGGAGACGCTACGGACCGTCACCACTTGCCGCGAACGGTATCGCGTGGCCCGCAGCCACTAGTTTACGTGCCGCAGTCGCACGTCTTTCCAGGCTGAATTCGTAGGCAGCGCTGCACACCGTCGCTAAGGTCTCGTAGTTGTCTCTGGACTGGACGTTTCCATGGAGCGATTCCGCAACCGCCATAGTGGCGTCATCTGTCATCCGACGTCGTTTCCCAGCCCACATGGGATCGGTGATTTCGGCGAGGCCGCATTTCGCTTCGTCGATTGGCTGGCTCGCGGACGACAGACGCTCTGGCAGGTGCTGCCGCTTGGCCCAACTGGTCTGGGAAACTCCCCTTACGCATCCCCTTCAGCATTCGCCGGCAATGAGCTGCTGATCTCGCTGCCGTGGCTGGCAGGGGACGGCCTCCTCGACCCCGGTCGCCTCGAGGAGTCGCCGCTGTTCTCGACTTCATCTGTCGAATACGAAGCGGCGCGCGCATTCAAGATGCCGCTCCTGCGTAAAGCGTTCGATCACTTTCGCCGCGGCGCCGCGCCGGAATATCGTCCAGCCCTTGAAGCGTACTGTGACGAGCAGGCCCGTTGGCTGGACGACTACGCCACCTTCATGGCACTGAAGAACGCCCATGGCGGAATTGCTTGGAGCGACTGGCCCACGGGAGCCGCCCTGCGGGAGAACGATGCGCTCGCTGCCGTGAAGGAGGGTCTCAGAGACGAAATCCGATTTCACGAGTTCACGCAGTTTCTATTTCATCGTCAGTGGAGTGAGGTCCGTCGCTACGCGAACCAGCGCGGCATCGTCGTCGTCGGGGATCTGCCCATCTTCGTCGCCTACGACAGCGCCGACGTCTGGGCGCATCGCGACCTGTTCCGGCTCGATCGACAGGGGCACCCGACCGTCGTCGCCGGCGTTCCTCCTGACTCCTTCACCGCGGAGGGCCAGTTCTGGGGAAATCCGATCTATGACTGGAAGCGCAGCGCCGAGACGGGCTACGTCTGGTGGATCGATCGCGTCCGCTCCGCGCTGCGGCAGGTCGACTTGCTCCGCATCGATCATTTCCGTGCCTTTGCCGCATCCTGGGTAGTACCGGCCAATGCGCCAACCGCGGCGTTCGGCCATTGGGAGCAGGGCCCCGGACGCGCCATCTTCGACGCCATGGAGCTCGCGCTGGGGCAACTTTCGTTCATCGTCGAGGATCTCGGCCTCGTCACCCCAGACGTCGTCGCATTGCGTGAGGAGCTCGGGTTCCCAGGCATGAAGGTGCTACAGTTCGCGTTCGGCAGCGGTCCCACCAATGCGTATCTTCCCCACAACTACGTTCCCGATGCGGTGGTCTACACGGGGACCCACGACAACCAGACCACTATCGGTTGGTTCCGCACATTACCGGATCCCATGCGCGCCAGCGTGCAGCGGTACCTGGGGCGCGACGGGAGCGATATCGCCTGGGATCTCATCCGCACCGCGCTGGCTTCCACTGCCGATCGAGCCATCGCTCCCTTGCAGGATGTCATGCGGCTCGACGATGACGCGCGCATGAACATGCCGGGCAGCCCCACCGGCAACTGGGCGTGGCGGTATGGGCCCCACCAGTTGCACGAAGGTCTGGCGGACGGACTTCGCGAGCTGACCGATACCTATGGTCGATCGGGCGCCATCGAGCTTCCGCGTGGACGTGATCCGTACGACTATACAGCGCCGAATGCGACGCACCAATTGCAGGTCCATGCGGCTGAGTGAGACCGTGCCGGCTGCCTGAGACGAAGACGCGCCCGAGTATCGACACGTGTGCTAGGGAGGAATGACGTGACAGCGCCAATCGGGGCATTCACCTTTATGTTGCATAGCCATCTTCCATACGCCAGGCAAGCGGGAATGTGGCCCCACGGCGAGGAGTGGGTGCATGAGGCGATTGCCGAGACCTATGTTCCACTGCTGAATGCGCTCTACGACCTTCGAGACGAGGGCGTTCCGTTTCGGCTGACCATCGGCATCACGCCAATCCTCGGGGAGCAGCTCGCCGATTCACTGATCGTCGAACACTTCATCGCCTACGCCGCCGAACGGGCGGCCAAAGCCGCGCAAGACGTGGACCGCTTCGAGCGGGCAGGCGACGAGACATTTCGTGATCTGGCTCGCTTCTATCACCACTGGTACGCGCGGGTACTCACGTCTTTCCAGGACCGCTTCAGCAGGGACCTGCTCGGCGCCTTCCGCACGTTGCAGGACGAGGGGCTCGTCGAGATTGCCACCAGCGCCGCCACCCACGGGTACCTACCGCTGCTCTCCCGTGACTCCTCGATCCATGGACAACTTCACACCGGCGTCGAAACCTACCGCCGCCGGTTCGGGCGGTCACCGCAAGCCGTCTGGCTACCCGAGTGTGCTTACCGGCCCGCGATCATCGAGGAGGAAGATGGCCGGACTATCCGCCGACCCGGCTTGGAATCGTTCGTCGCCGAGGAAGGACTCCTGGTCTTCTTCAGCGAAACCCACACTGTCGAAGGTGGCCGGCCGGTCGGGATGGCGGTACCCGGCACGATCGGCCCCTACGGGATGATCGCCCGGCGCTACGCCTCGACCATCACCCCGCCGGAGCCAGACCAGCAACTGGCGCCGGGAACGTCACTCCGTCCCTACTGGGTCGGTGACGCCCCGGGACAGGTTGCAGTTCTCGCCAGGCACGAGCGGACCGGTCAGCAGGTCTGGTCGGCGGCGTTTGGGTACCCCGGAGACTTCGTCTACCGCGAGTTTCATCGCAAAGACGCCGAATCCGGTATGCAGTACTGGCGGGTATCCGGCGCGGGCGTCGACCTTGGCAGAAAGCAGCCGTACGATCCGCAGCGCGCCGCCGATCAGGTCCGGTCACACGCCGACCATTACGCCCATTTGGTCGAGGAGCAGCTCCGCGAGTTTCATGAGCAGAGCGGCGATTTCGGTTGCATCACCGCGTCGTACGACACCGAGCTTTTCGGCCACTGGTGGTTCGAGGGCGTCGATTGGTTGAAAGCTGTCCTCCGCAGTCTGGCCGCGCGGCCAGCGGTTGAGCTCAGCACGGCGAGCCGGGTCGTCGAAGAGCACCCGCCGCGCGAAGTGCTGTCGCTACCCGAATCGAGCTGGGGAGCCGGCGGCGGGCACTTCACGTGGCTGAACGACGATACAGAGTGGATGTGGCCACTGATCCATGCCGCGGAGCGACGAATGGAAGATCTCGTCACGCGTTTCCCGGACTCGGATGGCACCCGTCAGCATGTGCTCAATCAGGCAGCGCGAGAGCTCCTTCTCCTGCAGAGCAGTGACTGGCCATTTCTGGTCACCACGCTCCAAGCGAAGGTGTACGCCGTCGAACGCTTCCAGGAGCACCTGGAACGATTCGATCAGCTTGCCTCACTCGCCCAGGCCGACTCGTACTCCGCCGCAGACGAGAGCTACCTGGCTGGGCTGCATGAGCGCGACAACCCCTTCTCAACCATCGACTATCGGAATTGGACGCCGCGGCAGGGCTACGCCGGGGCGCCTCCGGTGTCTGCCGCCTGATCGAGGAGATCGGGAAGCAGCGAGCGCAAGGGCAACTCGAGCCAGTCCGGCCGGTTTCGCGCTTCGTAGGCAACCTCGTAGAGCGCTTTATCCAGCTCCCAGGCAGCCAGCGCACGGCCGAAGGCCTTGTCATCTTCTGGCACGAGTCGCATCTCAGTAGCCGCCAGCGCTTGGCGGTACCCCTCCAGAAACGCTCGACGGGCGCCTGTCTCCCAGGCCTCGAGGCGGCGACTCGCCGCGCGATTCGCAGCTCCGTCCGCGGCTCGCTCGGCGGCGCCCCGCGCATAGGCGAATGACCGCAGCATGCCGGCGACGTCTTTGAGCACCGATGCTCGTTGGCGTCGCTCCTCCAGGGGACGCGCCGGTTCCCCTTCGAAGTCGATGATGACCCAGTCTCCGTCCGGGGTCCGTAATGTCTGGCCGAGGTGATAATCGCCATGAACGCGGATGCGCAGCGTGTTCAGTTCATCCCGATAGCCATTAACACGCTCGGCAAGGGCCCGCAACCCCGCAATCGCGGCAGGCAATCTGGTCAAGAGGAGCTCGGGCAGCGGTCCCTTGTGTTCCTGTAGCAGCAGAATCGTCTCCTCGATCGCAGCAAGAGTCCGCCGGGCGTCCTCATCGAAAGTCGCGCGATCGCTGATCTCGGGCCTGAACTCTGGTTCCTGGACCGCGCCAAGGGCAACATGCAGCTCACCCGTTCTAAGGCCCAGCAACCGCTCGGCGGCAAATTGCTCAGACTCCAGGTTCCCCGTGGCTACGGCGGCCAGACGTTGCAGCATCCACGTCCACCCGTCGCCAGTGTTCGCGACAAATCCCTGCGCCAGCGCAACCGCGTACGTCGCTCCGTCGCGAGAGCGCCAGGATACGGAGCCTGCGTAGCGCGGCACCCGCCCGAACCGGACCCCAGCCAGCGCGCGCAATACCTCTTCCTCGGGATTCAGGCCCGGTTGCAGTCGCCGGAAGAGCTTGACGATCAAGATGTCGTCGAAGCGAAATGACGAATTGCTCTGCTCCGCGCTCACGGCCGTCGTCGGGCTGTTGCGAGCCGACGCGATCTCGGCGCCGGCCCCCGGGTGGGCGGTAAACATCCAGGCCCCTCGCGCCGGATCAGTAGCTCCGGCAAACTGGTCGAGCAGCCACCCACCAAACCATGATTTCTCGGTGGCGTCGACGATCGCGCCAGGGACAGCGCCCGCCGCTGGCCAGTGGATGACATCAGTGGCTCCAGGAGCCACTGTCAACGCGAGCGGCAAGAGATAGCGAGCGGCGCCCCCGTCAATGAACGCAACCCGCGCCACCGCAAGTGCAAACCAGTCAAACTCGACGCGCTCGGCGAGCGCGTCCTCGATCGCCACTCCGCTGATGCCACGACCCTTGTCGGCAAACCAGCGACGCTGCTCGAGCCAGTTCGGCAGCGCCTCAACACATGCCCCTCTCAGCAACGAGTGAACGACCTCTGCGTCGACCTCTTCTGGTCGCGAAGCGCTGGGTGAGCTCATGCGGCGGCAGGAAATGGGCGCTCCAACCGGAACCAGTAGAAGCTATGCGGACCGAATGTCAGGAAATAGGGCAACTCGCCAATCGGTGGGAACGGGGTCTCGCCAATCAGCTCGATTGGTTGCCAGCCGTCGTACGCGCTGAGATCGAGCTGCGATGGTTGCACGAACCGCGAAAGATTGACTACGCAGAGCAACACTTCGTCACCATAGGCGCGGATATAGGCCAAGACCGTCCGGTTATCGGCGTTCAAGAATTCGAGCGATCCTCTTCCGAAAGCCCGATACCGCTTTCGGACACGAATGATGCGACGCATCCACTCCAGGAGCGACGTCGGCAAGCGCTCCTGCGCCTCGACATTGACGGCCTGAAACCCATAGACCGGGTCGGTGATAAGCGGCTCATAGAGCCGCGCGGCGTCGGCTCGAGAAAAGCCGGCGTTACGATCTCCCGACCATTGCATTGGGGTCCGGACGCCGTTGCGGTCGCCGAGGAAGACGTTGTCCCCCATGCCCAGCTCGTCGCCGTAATAGATCACGGGCGTGCCAGGAAGCGAAAGCAAGAGTGAGGTCATTAGCTCGATCTTGCGTCGACTGTTCTCCAGAAGCGGCGCCAGCCGGCGGCGAATGCCGAGGTTGCGCCGCATCATCGAGTCCTTGGCATATTCGGAGTACATGTAGTCGCGCTCTTCGTCAGTCACCATCTCGAGCGTCAACTCGTCGTGGTTGCGTAGGAAGATCGCCCACTGCGCGTTCTCCGGAATGGGCGGCGTGCGCGTCATGATCTCGACGATCGGGATTCGGTCCTCGCGGCGAATGGCCATGAACATGCGGGGCATCAGCGGAAAATGAAACGCCATGTGGAATTCAGGCTCTTCAGGTGTCCCGAAGTATTCCACCACGTCCTCGGGCCACTGGTTGGCCTCGGCGAGCAGGATCTTCCCTGGGAACTCGTCGTCGACCATGCGCCGCAGACGCTGGAGGAACTCGTGCGTCTCGGGTAAGTTCTCGCAGATCGTCCCTTCCCGCTCAATGAGATAGGGCACGGCGTCGCACCGGAACCCGTCCAATCCCATGTCCAGCCAGTAGCGGACGATGTTCAGCATCTCCTCCTGTACGGCCGGGTTGTCGTAATTGAGATCGGGCTGATTGCTGAAGAAGCGATGCCAGAAGTACAGCCCGGCTTCCGGGTCATATGTCCAGTTCGACACCTCGGTGTCGATGAAGATAATGCGGGCCTCCGCATACCGGGTGGGGTCATCGCTCCAGACGTAGTAATCACGATAGGGCGAATCCGGATCCTTGCGCCCTTCCTGAAACCAGACGTGCTGGTCAGAGGTGTGGTTAACGACTAGATCGGCGATCACCTTCAGGCCGCGCTCATGGGCCGAGTCGAGCAGCGCCTTGAAGTCCGCCACGGTGCCGTAGTCGTGGTGGATGCTCATGAAGTCGGAGATGTCGTAACCGTCGTCTTTGTACGGCGACGGATACATCGGCAGGAGCCAGATGCAATCGACGCCAAGCTGCCGGATGTAGTCGAGTTTCTCGGCCATGCCCCGAAAGTCACCGATGCCGTTGTTGTCAGAATCGAAGAACGACTTGACGGGCGCTTCGTAGAACACCGCGTCCTTGAACCAGAGCGGATCGCTACTCATCTTGCCTCCACAGCAGCCGGTCTCACGTCGGCACCGATCACATCGTCAATTGCGCGCATTATCCTCACCAACGGCCCTGACGGCGACGAGCCGAACAAAACCTGATCAGAGCGATATCATGATGACGTGATGATCGTCGCCGCTCCATCTGGGATGATTGCTCGCCATGGGTGACTTGGTCGCCGGGCAACCCGCCCTTCGCATCGAAACCGCGGTCTCGCTGCCCCTCGATATGGTCTCGGTCCTCTCACTCCTCTATCGCGCGGTCGCCGGTAGCGACCTCGATCCGTGGTTGGTCGAAGCGCGAAGCCGGCTACCGGATCCTGTTCGGGCGAATCTCGATCTCCTGCATGGCTTCACTGGCCGGCTCCTCTACTATCCCGAAGAACCGGTCATGCGCTTCGAACCATTGCGCCCGGACCGGCTTGACGCAACCTTCGATGATTTACGAGCGTTCATGGCAGGCATTCCCGCCGCCGAGTATTGCGACATGGTCGAGCACGCCTTGGAACGGGTCCACGCCGATCTGGAAATGCGCTGGCGCCCTCCAACCGACGAGGAATCATGGGCGCGCGCACTGGCTCCGGCGCTGACTACAACACCCCTCGCTGATGTCCTGGCTCTAATCGGCGATCCCACGGAGCTGAAGCGGCGGACCATCGCCCTGTATGAGGGTGTCTGGCGGGCAGTCTATGAGGAGGCGCGCGCCGCCGAGCTGCCGATGTTGCGTGAAGCGGCGCGTCGAGGTGCGACGTTCGCCGATCGGGGATTCTCCGAGGCCTACGCGGCGCTCACCGGTCAGCGCGTACCGGACGTTCTGGAACGCCCGCCGGCGACGATCACTCGGGTTGCCTTCTGCCCCACCGCCCATCTCGGTGGCTTTGTCAGCTACATCGCCTACGAGCCCGAGCTGATCGTCTACTTTTCAGCTCCGCATCTCATCGCCCGTTGCAGTGAGCGAGACGCTGCGCCCTTGCCACCGACCGCTAGCTATCGTTCTTCGGCCGGCGATGAGGTCGATCTGCTTAACGCCGCGCGCGCCCTTGCCGATCCAACGCGCCTGCGCATGCTCGATCTGCTCCTCGAGGGCGAGCTCTACGCCCAGGAGATCGTCGGGCGCCTCGGCGTCGCTCAATCGGCCGTATCGCGCCACCTCGCTCAGCTCGAGCGCGCGGGTCTGGTCACGGTTGAAGCACGCGGCGGCTCGAAGTATTACGCGGTCAATTCCGCCATGTTCGAGGCAGTCGCTTCGGCACTGCAGGAGCGAAGCGAGAGAGCGAGAGCGCGAATTCCGTAGCTGTCGCGACGTAGGAAGCGTCAAAAAGCCGGTAATGGCTGAGCGGTGAGGGTGGGCGGGATCGACTGGTCCCAGGTGTCATTGAGGAGCGCCAGGCGCAGAGCCACCATCCCTTCGATCCGGTCTCGCCACCAGCGCATGCCGCGACGCCCTTTGAGGCGCCGATTGACCACCACATCGACGCCCTTCTCGACGCCCCCACTGCCGATGCGCTCTCCGGCGGCGCGCCGAGCCGCATAGTCGGGAATGCAGGGGGCCAACGTCGTCACGTAGCCCGCGAACTCCGCCAACCCCGGATGTGGGGCGAGCGTGGCGATCTCCTCCAGCACCGCGACCGCACCGGGCACATCACCCACCTCCAGCCGTTCCTCCAGCCGCGCACTCCATGGCGCGCGGAGCGTCTTGTCGGGCAACGCCGCGCGCAACGCTCGCCGTCGTGCCGCGGACAGGTGCCACCGATCCAGCACGCGGGTGGCGTCCGGCAGCAGGCTCTCCCCCAGCCGCCAGATCCAGCCGGCCCCATCGCCGAGGAGCACCTGGATGGCGGCGGCGAAGCCGTTGTGCGCCTCGATCACCGCGGTGAGCAAGGGACCGAACACCGCCACGCCCTGCGCCGTTGCCGCGTAGTCGCGCTGTCGCAGCTGGCGCCGCGTGCGTCCGACGACCGCGCTGCCCGCATGCACGACCCCCACTTTGACCTCGAGGCCATGCGGATTACCGTGGCTATGCACCCACGCCCCGTCCAGTTCTACCTCGATCCGCGCGGGGACGACTCGTCCCGGCGCGGGTGCCGTCGACGGCGGGGCCACCGCCGCAGCGGCTTCCTGGGCCTGGGTGGCCGCCACCGCGCTCCCGATCGTCCCCACCACCGCGCGCACTGTCTCGGCTGACAGCGGTCTCCCCCGCAGCCGCCCCAGCAGCTCCGCCGCTTGCCGATAGGGCCAACTCGCTCCGCACAGCGCCGTCAGTTCCCGAAGGTGCGGCGAGAGTTGACCGGCGCCAAGCTCGGGCCCGAGCATCGCATCGTCCGGCTGGTAGTGGCGCCCACACTCGGCACAGCGTCGCCGCTGGCGGGACAACGCCACCGGACCGAAGACGGTTTCGACCTGGCGGGCTTTGCGGCCGGCGGGGCGGCTCTCCCCCGCGCCACAGGCTGGGCAGCTCGCCACCGGCCGCAAGGGCGCCTGGGCCGCCCAGGCCGCCGCCAGCCCCTGCCGCATCAGTTGCTGCCCCCAGTCCTGGACACGGCCTTCCAGCTCGCTCACGGCAAGCGGCTGATCCGGCACCACCAACGGAACGACTATCATCACCTCCACGGGGGCCTCCTGACAGGATGGGCTTTGTGCTCGATCGAGACCTGGCAGGATACGCCCCCACTCTCCTCCCTGCCCGTGACCGCCTTTTGGACGCTTCCGCGCCCCGCTGCTCTCTTGCGCTCGGGTCACGGATCGCATAGTGTGCACCTCGTCCTGGCACAGGATTCTCGGGGA
>Ga0126305_10000529_pt1 | contig 16523 bp, 14 predicted proteins | sample Plot26_FD_92536 | JGI IMG/M metagenome (GOLD analysis project Ga0126305, IMG submission 92536) | Serpentine soil microbial communities from UC McLaughlin Reserve, CA, USA - Plot26 | ecosystem: Environmental > Terrestrial > Soil > Grasslands | place: USA: UC McLaughlin Reserve, Lake County... | reverse complement strand
ATCGGCGGCATCGGCCTCGCCAAGGGCTACTGGCGCGACGACCAGAAGACGGCCGGCAGCTTCATCACCCATCCGCGCACGGGCGAGCGCCTCTACCGCACGGGCGACCTCGGCCGCTACCTGCCGAGCGGCGACATCGAGTTCCTCGGCCGCGAGGACTCCCAGGTCAAGATCCGCGGCTACCGCGTCGAGCTGGGGGAGATCGAGGCCGTTCTCGCCAGCCATCCGGCCGTCCACGACGCGGTGGTGCTGGCGCAGGGCGGCACCGCGCCCGGCGAGAAGCGGCTCAACGCCTACGTGGTGGCCGACTCCGCGGCGGGCCTCGACGTCGGCGCGATGCGCGCCTTCCTGAAGGACCGCCTGCCGGAGTACATGGTGCCGGCCGGCTTCCTCTTCCTCGAGGCGCTGCCTCTGACCCCCAACGGCAAGGTCGACCGGCGGGCCCTGCCGTCGATCGATCACGAGAAACCCGCCGGCCGGGGGGAGTACGTGGCGCCCCGCACGGAGATCGAGGAGGCTCTCGCCAACATCTGCGGCGAGGCCCTGGGTGTCGAGAAGCTCGGCATCCACGACGACTTCTTCGAGCTGGGAGGCGACTCGCTGATGGCCATCCGCGCTATCTTCCGCATCCGCAAGGCCGTGGGAGTCGAGCTCCAGGTGAGGAGCTTCTTCGACGCCCCGACCGTCGCCAGCCTCGCCGAGGTGATCGAAGAGCTGATCCTGGCCCAGATCGAAGACCTGACCGACGAAGAAGTGCACGAGCTGCTGTGAGGAGACCCGATGTGAGGAGACCAGACCTTGAACGAGATCGATGACCGGCGCGCCAGGCTTTCCCCGGAGAAGCGGGCCCTGCTGGAGAAGCGCCTGAAGGGCCTCTCCGCGATCGCCGCCGCCACGGCCGAGGCGAAGCCGCCCGCCGAGCCCGAGCGGGAGCCCGAAGTCCTGAACCTCGCCGAGCTGGCGCCCGGGGCCGTGCCGCCGGTCGACGGCGAAGCCTGGCGCGCGATGGTCGAGGCCGGCGAGCGGGAGGCGCGGCAGCGGGCCGTGGCCGCCGACCTGGTGGCCGACGCGGCCTGGGAGAAGCGGCTGGACGAGCAGGCCGCCGCCTTCCTCAGCACCGCCTTCCGCAACCTGGGAGTGTTCCAGCGGGCCGGCGAGGAGCGGACGATCGACGGCGTGATCGCCGACTGCGGAGTGCTGCCCAAATACCGCAAGGTGCTGCGCCGCTGGATGGCGGCGCTCGCCGAGGAGGGTCTCCTGGAGCGCCGCGGCGACTCCTGGGTGGCCCGCGAGCCGGTGCCCACGCCCGCGCTCGACGCCCTGATCACCGACGAGCAGAGGGACTACTACGGCAAGAACCTCTCGGCGGTGCTCACCGGCGAGACCCATCCCCTGGAGTTCTACCTGCCCGGCGGCTCCTCGGCCTCCATCGAGTCGAGCTACCGCGAGACGCCGATCTTCCGCTACTGCAACGGCATCTCGGCCGCGGTGCTGGAAGCCCAGGGGCGCACCCTGCCGGCGGGGGCGCGCATGCGAGTGCTCGAGATCGGCGCCGGCACCGGCGGCACCACGGCCTCCCTGCTGCCGCTGCTGCCGGCGGAGCGCACGGTCTTCCACTTCACGGACGTCTCGAAGTTCTTCACCGACATGGGACGCAAGAAGTTCGGCGCCTTCCCCTTCCTGCGCTACCGGGAGCTCGACGTCGAGTCGGACCCGCTGGCCCAGGGGTATCCCGCCGCCAGCTTCGACTGGATCGTGGCGGCCCACGTGCTCCACGCCACCCGCAACATCAAGGAGACCCTGGAGCACACGCTCCGGCTGCTCGCTCCCGGCGGCGTCCTGCTGCTCCTCGAGGAGACCCGCTTCCAGCGCAAGTACAACTTTTCGATGGGCTTCCTGCCGGGCTTCGACCACTTCGAGGACCACGAGCTGAGGCCGCTCCATCCTCTGCTCTCGTCCGCCCAGTGGCGGCGGGAGCTGCTGGCGGCCGGATTCGTGGACTTCGCCACCTTCACCGAGCCCGGCTCGGCCGCCGAGGTGCTGGGCGTCGACGTGATGCTCGCCCGGGCGGCGGGAGGCGTCTAGCCCGATGATGGACACGCGGGATTTTTCGGAGCGCCGCAGCCGGCTCACGCCGGCCCAGAAGGCGCTGCTCGAGAAGCGGCTGCGCAGCGCCGGCCAGGCGCAGCCCGAGGAGGACGCGGCGGCGGCCATCGCGCCGCGCCCCGGCGGCGGCCCGGCGCCGCTGTCGTTCGCTCAAGCCAGGCTCTGGCGCTTCGCCGAGCGCCATCCCGAGAGCCCGGCGTACAACGTCTATCACGGCGTCGGCCTGCGGGGTCCCCTGGACGTGGCGGTGCTGGCGGCCGGCGTGCGGGCCGTGGTGGAGCGCCATGAGGCCTTCCGCACGCGGTTCGTCCGCTCGCCTGAAGGGATCATGGCCGTAGCCGAGCCGGATCTGGTGCCGGCAGCGCTGGCCTTGATCGATCTCGGTGGTCTGCCCGCGGTCCGCGAGGCCGAGGGGCTGCGCACCGTCCTGGAGCTGGCGGCGCCCTGCTTCGACCTCCTCAACGGGCCGCCCCTGCGCACGGCGCTGCTGCGCCTCGGCGGGGCGGAGCACGTGCTGATCGTGGCCGTCCATCACATCGTCATCGACGGCTGGACGCTCGCCCTGTTCGTGCGCGAGCTGGCGGCGGCCTATGGAGAGCTGGCGGCCGGCCGCGTACCGTCTCCCGCCTCGGCCCCCCTCCAGTACGCCGACTTCGCCGCCTGGCAGCGGCGGCGGGTCGAAGAGGGGGCCCTGGCGAGCGCCCTCGTCTGGTGGAAGCGGCACCTGGCCGGCGCTCCCCGCGAGGGCCTCGCCTGGCCGCCGCGTCCTCAAGGACCCGCGGGCAGGAGCACGCTGATGATCGGGGGCGGCGTCTCGGACGCCCTGCGGGCGCTCGCCCAGCGCGAGCGGGTGACGCCGTTCATCACGCTGCTCGCGGGCCTCAAGGCCGTGCTCCACCTGCACACGGGCCAGGAAGACCTGATCGTGGCGACGCCGGTGGCGCTGCGCGACCGGCCTGAAGCGGCGGGCATCGCCGGGATGCTCCTGAACCTGCTGGCCCTGCGCACCGGCCTCGCCGGCGATCCGTCTTTCCTGGAGCTGCTCCATCGGGTGCGCGACACCTGCCTGGGAGCGTTCGCCCATCGCGAGGCGCCCCTGGAGTGGCTGGCGGAGAGGCTGCTCCCGGAGAGCGGCGCGGGCGCGACCCCGTGGATCCGGGTACTCTTCAACATGCCATCGGGGGAGGCCGGCCATTCCGATCCCCTGAAGGCCGGTGGCATCGAGGTGCAACCCCTGCTCACCGGGGAGATGGGGGCCGAGCTCGACCTGACGTTCTACGCCCGGGAGACGGCGGCGGGCATCCGTCTGGATCTCGGGTTCAACGCGAATCTGCTGGCGCCTGGAGAGTCCGAGCGCCTGCTCGAGGGGTTCGCGGCGCTGCTCGCGGAGGTCGCGGCTCATCCCGAGCGGCGCCTGTCGGAAATTTCCGGGGTGCTGCTGATACCCGCCGGATTGGAGGCTTGAGAAGCTCAATGGAGACGATCCTCGTTGTCGGCGGTGGCCTGGTGGGATCGCTGCTGTCCATCTATCTGGCCCGGCAGGGCTATCGAGTCGAGCTGTTCGACCGCTATCCCGATTTCCGGCGAGCCAAGGCGCCGTCGGGGAAATCCATCAACCTGACAATCTGCGAACGGGGCTTCACCTCCCTCGACCGGGTGGGGGCCGGCGACGTGGTGCGGGCCATCTCCGTGCCCTGCTACGGCCGCATGGTCCACAACGCCGACGGCACCGTGGAGTTCCAACCCTACGGCAACCAGCGGGAGGCGATCTACTCGGTGTCGCGGAACAACCTGAACCGCGCCCTGCTGACGCTCGCCATCGAGCAGCCCACCCTGGCCTGCCATTTCGAGCACAAGTGCATCGAGGTGGACCTCGACGGGCCGGCGGTCAGCTTCAAGCACCTGCGCACCGGCGAGATCTCGGAGTGGCGGGGGGACCGCCTCATCGGCGCCGACGGCGCCCACTCCGCCGTGCGCCTGCGCATGCAGCGGGCCCAGCGTTTCGACTTCGTCCAGGAGTATCTGGACCAGGGCTACAAGGAGCTCAACGTGCCGCCCACCCCCGAGGGGAACTGGGCGCTGGACGGCAACGTGATCCACATCTGGCCGCGCGGCGACTACATGCTGATCGGCTTTCCCAACCTCGACCGCAGCTTCACCCTGTCGCTGCACATGCCCTTCGAGGGCAACCCCTCGTTCGCCACCATCCAGAAGCCGGAGGAGGTGCTGCGCCTGTTCGAGACCTCCTTCCCCGACGCGCTGCCCCTGGTGCCGAACCTGATCGAAGACTTCGTCGGCCGGCCGGAAGCGTCGATGGTCACCATCCGCTGCTTCCCCTGGACCTATCAGGACAAGGTGACGCTGATCGGCGACGCCGCCCACGCCATCGTGCCCTCCTACGGCCAGGGCGCCAACTCCGGGTTCGAGGACTGCTCGATCTTCGCCGACATCCTGGTCGCCAGCGAAGGCGACTGGGGCAAGGCGCTCAGAAGCTTCCAGGCGCTCCGCAAGCCGAACGCCGACGCCATCGGCGACATGGCTCTCGACCACTTCCACGAGCTGCGGTACCTGGTGGGAGACCCCCACTTCCTGCTGCGCAAACGGATCGAGCGGCGGATCAACGAGCTGTTCCCGGACCGCTACATCCCTCTCTACAACCTGGTCTCGTTCACCAACGTGCCCTACGTCGAGGCCTTGCGGCGGGGACGCGAGCAGCGCACCCTGATCGACCGGGTGCTGGAGCTGCCGGACCTCCTGGACCGCCTCGATAGCGAAGAGATCGTGGACACGGTCGGCGCTCTGATGGACGACACGGTGACCCACCCCGTCTACCAGGACTGACACCCAGGGCTGGCACAAGAAAACCGCGATATCTTCGCGGCCATGGAAGAGAGTGCCGCCGCTCCGGCCGGGCCGTTCCTCGGCTATGCCGGGGGCTTCCTGCGCATGGAGGGAGCGTCGCTGCCGGATCTGGCGGAGCGGCTGGGCGCTCCGTTCTTCCTGATCAGCGAGGGGCGCCTGCGCACCAATTACCAGGCCCTGGAGCGGGGGCTCGCCAGGGCGGGCTCCGGAACGGTCCTGCGCTACTGCGCCAAGACCAACCACGAGGCGGCGGTGCTGGAGCTGCTGGCGGGGTGCGGCAGCCACCTGCTGGCCAGCCACGCCGCCGAAGCGGCGCTCGCCGTGCGTTGCGGCTTTCCTCCCGAGCGGATCGCCTTCGCGCGCCCGGTGCTCACCGCGGAGGAGCTGGACGCCGTGCTCGCGGCGGGCGTGTCCCTGATCCATGCCCACCGCCCCGGCGACCTGCCGCTTCTGGAGTCGGCCGCGGCGCGGGCCGGACGGCGTGTCCGGGTGTCGCTGCGCCTGCGCGGCCAGGAGCTCTCCCTGTCTCCCCTCGGCAGGCTCAACCGGCGGCTGGGGCTCGACGCCGGCGAGATCCTGGAGAGCGTCCGGCGGCTCGCCCGCTCGCCCTGGCTGGAGCCGGCCGCGATCAACTTCTACCTGGGTACGCAGCAGTCCTCCCTGGACGGCTTCACACGGGTCTTTCGCGGTGTGCTGGCGCTCGTCGCGCGGATCGCCGCCGAGACGGGCGTCGCCATCCGGGAGGTCAACCTCGGCGGCGGCATCCCCTCGCCGTCGCTGCAGAGAATGGGCCCGCGCCGGCTCCTCGCGCGGTGGCGGGACCGGCCGGACACCCTGCCGGGCACTCCGCCGGGCTCCTCGCGGCGGGAGGAGTTCGCGGCCCGGTTGGGGGAGCGCTTCCACGAGTTGGTGGAGGAGGCGCGGCTGCCGACTTCCCCCGTGCTCGCCGCCGAGCCGGGGCGGGCCATCGTGGGCGACGCGGCGGTGCTGGTCGCGCGGGTGCTGGCCGTCGAGGGGCGGTGGGCGTTCCTGGACGCCAGCCGCAACTTCCTGCCCGAATCGCCCCTGATGTTCGCGCGAGGCATCCTGCCGCTGCGCGAGCCCGCGAATGGGGAGAGCCGCTTCTACGACCTCTCCGGCAGCACCCTGAACACCCTCGACGTGCTCGATCTCCACCGCCGGCTGCCGCCGCTCCGGCCCGGGGACGCCCTGGCCTTCTGCGACGCCGGCGCCTACTCGATCTCGCGGGCCAGCTCCTACGCGGGTCTTCCCCCGGCGGTCTACATGCTCCAGGAGGATGGCACCGTGCGCCTGGCGCGGCGGGCGGGTGGGCTCGAGGACCTGGCGGGTCCGATGGCATTGCGGGCATGAACGGTGTAGCCCTGGTCACAGGCGCCTCCGGCTTCCTGGGTAGATCCCTGGTCGCCGCGCTGCTGGCTCAGGGACGGCCGGTCGTCGCCTTCTGCCGGGAACCGGCCGCCCTGGCGGATCTGCGCCATCCGGACCTGCGGATCGCCGCCGGAGACCTCCGAAATCCGCAGTCTTACGCCCCCCTGCTGGCGGAGACCGCGTCGGTGTTCCACCTGGCGGCCCTCCGTAATCATCCCAGGGCCCGCGCCCGGGAGATGGAGGAGATCAACGCCGGAGCCACGGTCGCCCTGGCGCGCCGGGCCGGCGAGGCGGGCGTCGCGCGCTTCGTCAACGTCGCCACGGCCTTGATCTACGGCCCTTCCCAGGACGGCATGAGGACGGAGGCGGACTCCCTGGAGGGAGCTTTCGGCGTCTACGCGCGCTCGAAGGCGAAGGCGGTCCGCGAGATCCGCGAGCTGGCCCGGGCGGGATTGCCGGCCGTCACCGTCTGTCCGGCCCTGGTCTTCGGGCCGGACCACCCGTCGCGCCCCAACCGCATCACCTCCGAGATCCGGCGCCTGCTGCGCGGCGGGCCCAGGGTGCTCGTGGCCGGTGGCCTGAACCCCCGGAACCTGGTCTTCGTCGACGACGTGGTCCACGGCCTGCTGGCGGCCGAGAGGTGCGGAAGGGTGGGGGAGGAGTATCTGCTCGGAGGAGAGGAGGTTTCGCAGCGGGAATTCAACCAGCGGGTGCTCGCTGCGGCCGCGATCCGCGGCGGCCCCGGTGTCCGGATTCCCGCCCGGCTGGCGCTCGCCGCTGCCCGGGCGGCGGACCGGCTGTACGGCTGCGATCCGGGGTGCGGCTACACTACCGCCGTCCAGGTGCTGCTGAGCGGCTGGCGCTTTCACTCCGGGAAGGCGTGCAGGGACCTGGGGTTCCGCCCAAGGGGATTGGCGGAGGCGCTGGCCCGGACGATCGAATGGATTAGGGAGGGGGAGTTTCGATGATTCAGAGCGAGGCAAAAATACGCGAGGAGCAGCGCCAGGCTTGGGACCGGATCGCCGCTTCGGTGCGCGACTTCCACGCGGCGCCCAGCACCCAGTACTACCGGCGGTGCGAGATGGCCCTGATCGAGCGGGCGGCGGGGGACCTCCGGGGCAAGCGGGTCCTCAAGCTCGACCTCTGGAACGAGGCGTTCAACACCCGGATCCTCGACTGGATGCGGAGCCAGGGCGCGGAGGTCGTCGGCCTCGACCTCTCCCGGGTGGTGGCCTTCCGGGCGCGCCGCAACGCGCGAAGCAATGGCCACACCCCGGCTCTGCTGCGGGCGGACATCCGCGAGCTGCCGTTCGCTCCGGACTCGTTCGACGTGGTCTATACGATGGGGACCATCGAGCACATCGACGAGTACCGGCAGGCGATTCAGGAGGTCCACCGCGTGCTCCGGCCCGGCGGCCGGGCGATCGTCGGCGTGCCGCACAAGTGGAACCTCTTCCTGCGGCCGTTGATGGTGTGGGTGCTCGACGCCTTTGGCCAGTACCTCTACGCTCCCGAGAAATCCTTCAGCGCCGGCGAGCTGCGGCGGGACGTCGAGGGCACCGGCCTGCGGTTCGTCGAGCGCACTGGCATCCTGACTCTGCCGGGCCTCCTGCGGATGGCGGACCTCTTCCTCTACACCCGCGGCATCCCCCTCTACCGGCTCACGCCGCTGCTACTGGCTCCCTTCCAGTACCTCGAGACCCGTTGGCGCTGGCCGGGCCGGTTCGGCTACCTCCTGACGGTGGTCGCCGACAAGCCCGGCCGGCCCGCGTAGCCCGTGCCCGCGTTCGTCCAAGACTTCGCTCTCCTCCCGGGAGCCGGGCTTGCCGTCCTGACGCTGGCGGTGACCGCTTACGTCCTCGGGCGCCTCCTGGCGTCCCGCCCCGGCGGCGCCGTCGAGCGCTGGGCGGTCCCGGCGGCCCTCGGCGTCGCGGCGGCCGCCCATCTGGGGCTGCTCCTCGGCTTCGCGGGGCTGCTGAAGCCCGTGCCCGTGCTCCTGGCCCTGGCAGGCATCCACCTCCTGGGGTTCCGCGTCTGGCGCGAGCTGCCGCGGGAGCTGGCAGCGCTCGTCCGGCGGAGCCGGCCGCTCTGGTGGCTGGCCGGAGCCGCGGCGCTCCTGCCGCTCACCCTCCTGCCCCTGTACCCGCCCACGGCCTTCGACGCGACCCTGTACCACCTTCCCTTCGCCCGCGCTTTCGCAACTTCGGGAGGCGTGCCGTTCCTGCCCGACATGCGCTTCCCCGTCTTTCCGCAGCTCAACGAGGTCCTGTTCGCCCTGCTGATGCTCTTTGCTCCCGACATGGCGGCCCATGGCGTGCAATGGCTGATGACGATGCTCACCGCCGCCCTGGTCTGGGCCTGGGGGCGGGAAGTCTTCTCGAGCGCGGCGGCCGGTTGGCTGGCCGCCGCGGCTTTCCTGGGCAATCCCATCGTCGTTCACCTCGCCGGCAGCGCCTACGTGGAGGCGGGGCTCACGCTGTTCACCACCGCCGCGTTGTACGCCGCGTGGCGCTGGCGGGGGACAGGGGAGCGGAGCTGGCTGGTAGTCTCCGCCGTTTTCGCGGCCACCGCGGCGGATACGAAGTACCTCGGGCTGTTCCCCGTCGGGGTGATCGGGCTGGCCGTCCTCTTCGGCCGGGTCCCGGAGCGGCAGGCCCGTGCCCGGACGCGCGACGTCCTGCTCTTCACGGGAGTCGCCGCCGCGTTGCTGGCGCCCTGGTACGGCCGCATCTTCGCCTACACCGGCAATCCGCTCTTCCCGTTCTTCTCCTGGATCTTCGGCCACAGCGGCCCCTGGGAACCCCTGCGGTTCCGGAGCCACTCCGGCGCGGATCCCGTGGAGCCTGCGGGCAGCCTCCTCTCCTACCTGGGCAAGCTCGCAAGACTGCCCTGGGACCTGGTGTTCGAACGCTCGAGGTACGGCGCACAGCCGCCGTTCTCGCCGGTCTACCTGGCCATGCTCCCGATCGCCCTGCTGGCCGCCCTGCGGGATAGCAGGCTGCTGCGGCTGCTCGCCGTCGCGGCCGCCTACGTCCTGGCCTGCTTCGCGCTTCCCGCCGACAGCCGGTACATGGTGCCGGCGCTGCCGCTGGTCAGCCTGGCGGTGGCGGGCGCGGCCGTCCAGCTTTTGGGGCGGTCCCCGGGCCGGTTCCTGGGCGGGCAAAGGCGTCTTTTGGCCGCGGGGCTCTGTGCCGGGTTCCTCCTGCCCGGCTGGCTCTACGGGTTCTACCGGGCCCATCGCGAGGGCCCGATTCCGCTCACGCCGGGGCAGCGCGAGGCCTATCTCGTCCGGCGGGTGCCGCTCTATCCGGCGGTCGCCTACCTCAACCGGACGCGGGGGAGCGGCTACACGGTCTGGGCCCTCCACGCCGAGCACATGCTCTACTACGCCCGGGGGCGTTTCCTGGGCGACTGGATCGGGCCGGCGAGCTTCCGCCTCGTGCTCAAAGACCTGGCCGGCTCGGAAGACCTCTACCGCCGGTTGCGCCGGCATGGGGCCGACCACTTCCTGGTGGTGAAGGGGCAGCAGGAGCTGGAGTTTTCAGAAGGCGCCGATTTCGAGCGCTGGTTCCGGAAGGTCTACGAGGACTCCCGCGCGCGGGTCTACCGGTTGAGAGGCGAGGAGGATTGAATGGAAGCTTACCGTCACGTTCCAGGCTTCGCCACCGGCGAGGAGCTGCTGCGGCTTCGCCGGCTCGTGGAGAATCGCCGGAGCCTCTTCAGGGAGGTTCACGGCCGCGGCGGGTTGGGCCCCCGGTACCAGGTGATCGACGGCGACCAGATCCATGCCGACTTGCCCGAGGTCGAGGATTTCGGGGACCGCAGGGTCCGGCCGCTCGCCGAGAGCTTTGCCGACGGTCCTCTGCGTCCCCTGGGGAGCTCCCGGCGCTCGATGCGCGTCCAGGCCTACGAGCGGCGGGACCACGGCTTCCGCTGGCATCTCGACGGCCACTCCTACGTGGCCCTGGTGGCGCTCGAGAACGCCAACGGCGGCCAGACCCAGTTCATCTCCCCGGAGCTCACGAGGTTCCTACGGTTCCTCCTGTACCCGCTCTACGCCTTCCCCCAGGTGTTCTCTATCTTTCCCCGCAGCACCGTCACCATGGCGCCCGGCGACCTTCTCGTCATGCGCGGGGCCCGCGTGCTCCATCGCGGCATCACCCTGTCGGATGAAGGGGAGAGAATCCTCATCGCCTACACCTACGACGAGCCCGGCAAGAAGCCGAACCCCTTCCGTGACTGGATCGCGCGCCGGCTGAACTACTAGCGGGCCTTCGGACGGATCTCCGCCCTCAGCTCATCCAGGTAGAACCCGGCCCAGAGCACGAGCGGCAGCGAGAACTTGAACGGCAGGTCGAGCAGGTGCTTGCCGAGGCCCCAGAAGTTCCGCGCGAAGGGGCCGTAATGGGCCAGGCTCCAGGCGCCGAGTTTGGTGGCATAGGCGGCCTTGACGTAGAAGAAGACCAGGAAGATGTCGAAGAAGATGGTGATCAGCAAGGCCCAGCCGAGGCTCTCCAGGCGCCGCTGCCAGGAGATCCGGGGGATGGCCAGGAACAGGGTGCCGAGCATCAGGAGATGGAAGTGGACGTCCGTCACCCGGAAGGAGTGGACGAGGCTTTTCGCCGGCGGGAAGTCGAGCCGCGAGACGTAGGCGAAGTGCTTGTCCTTGCGCAGCAGCTTCGTCACGTTCGGGCTCTCGGTGAGCTGCACGAGGTTCTCGGCGCTGGTCAGCAGGAACCGGTTGTAGAACGGCGTCAGGAGCGTCCATAGCACCACCACCGGCAGCAGCCAGAGGAGGGTGTTGCGGATGAAGAGGAAGCCCCAGCTCCGCCGCCGCGGGCCTTTGCCGGCCATCTATTTCCCGGCGGCCATCTAGGTGGCGGGCTCGGCCGGCGCGGCGAAGCGGTTCGCCCAGAAGATCCAGAGCAGCACGCCGAACAGGATGACGACCGTCTGCCAGATCACCGTGTGCGAGGTGTCGAAGATCCGTGGGAAGTAGACCCCGGTGAGGAACAGGGCCACGACGCGCACCAGGTTGACCAGTTGGATGGCCAGGATGCCGAGCGCGAGCCCGGTCAGGCGCGACTTCCAGGACGCCGGGAAGGCGAGCACGGCGGCCAGGAAGATCAGCATCGCCTCGACGCCGTTGCAGCCGTTGCGGATGTTGACGGCGAAGCGGGAGCTGCGGATCATCGTGCCTTCCATCGTCACGTTCTGGCCGAGAAGGCCGAGCGTCGCGCCGCTCGCCCGGGCGATGCCGGCCGTGAACGGCTCGATGACGTGGTCGTTGACCCCGTTGAGCGAAATCAGGGTGAACCCGCCTCCGAGCAGCACCACGAAGAGGATCAGGAACGTCAGCTCCCGCCGGTTGCGCTGCCAGAACGAGGCGCCCTCCGGAGCGGGGGCCGGGGTGCGGGCGGACATGTCTTTCTTTTGAGCCATGCTTGAGTCCCAGCGATTCCGAGGTGAACCTGAAAGAGAGATCTTAGGCGGGAGCGGCACGGGTGTCCAGTGCCATTCGTGGGCGATGGCAATCGCAGGGAGCGGCCTCCTCCCGGCCTCCAGGCCGCTCCCGTCATCGATTCAGTTGTCAAAGAACGCCCCGTGCGGGGCCTTGCGCCCAGTTGGAGCCTCAGGTATAACTGATGTGCATAGAATGGCTGAAGGCGATGGTCTTGTCAAGCTCGTGAAGAGCTTTTCGAGCGTCATTCCCTATCCTTCGAGCCTCATTCCCCCTGGTTCATGGCTTGAAGGAGCGGGGGAATGGGACATTCCCCATCCGTCGCGACGCATTCCCCACGGGGAATGGAATGTGAAGAGCAATGCGCATGATGGAGGAGCTCGGAACGAGACGTTCCCCCTCGTGCGGCCGTCATTCCCCTTGGGGAACGGCACGTCGTCGGCCGTCCTGAAGCCATTCCCTGCCGTTGTCGCAGCGTGGAGAGCGGGGAACGTCCCGGGAGCGTGGGGGAACGAGCCGATGCGTAGACGCGCGAGACGTTCCCCGGAGCCCGCGCCTCATTCCCCGTGGGGAACACGGCCTGACGAAGGGGGAACGCGGCTCCTGGGAGACGACCGGGGCTTACTCTCGGTCTTCGGCCTGCGCGGCCTGCCACATCTCGCGGTACTTCTCCCGCACGTAGGGATCGAGCGAGTCCCTGCCGCGCCGGCTAATCAGAGCCTTGTAGCTCGCCAAAGATCACGTCAAAGGTGGGCCAGTAGCGCACTGCTCCCGAGGGGCCGCGCATTGCCGCTCTTGAGACATAGCGGAAGAGGTTTCCGTAGGAATCTCGAAGCCGTGTCGTTTGATAGCCGTACTCGAGAGCCACCACCCCGACCTCCTCCAGTGTATGAATCTCATGGGGCTGGCTCACGCCGTCCCGGTTCCTGTCGACCCAGGCGCGGAGCTCGCGAAAAGTCCGGTCGCCGGCATCGACCTTCCCGTCGCGGTTGCCCCCGAGCTCGGCCTGGTCGAGCTCGGCGAGCGCTCGGTAGCCAACTTTTGCCAGGCCGCCGGACAGCAGGGGAGTCGAATAACCAAACAGCTCGCGTCCGTCGTCGATGACTCCGTTTCGGTTCCTGTCCCAGCAGAGGAAGGCTTCGTCCTCGCCGGCCTGCGTCCAGGCGATCTCGTCGGGAGTCCCATCGGCGTCGATGTCGAAGCGGACGGCGGGGTCCGGGCCCGACAAGTGAAAGCCGTCCTGCTGCAGATCCAGGAGCACGGGACAGTTCTCCTTCGGAACGTCAGGCCTGGGAGGCGGCACGTAAGGGTCTGCGCAGACCGGCCCCAACCCCCAGGTTTGGTGAAGGTTGTAGCCGTTCGCATGGGCCGCCATGCCGGCCTCATAGCAATGAGGAACAATGCCAGGGATGAAGGCCTGGTTGCTCGCGTCACCTGTTGCGGAAACGACTCGCTTCGTGTAGATGATCGTATTCTGCGCGGTCGTATCCACCACGTTGTGGCCGAGGATGATCTCTCCGACCAGTGGCCGGCCATTGGCAGCATTTATAAGAATCACCTTGGCCGAGGAGCCGAGGGTAGTCCCCCCAAACGCAGAGGTGAGAGCGCTCAGGCTCAGTTCTTCGGGCTCGAACTGCGCAGCTACTTGCGCCCGCAGAAGCTGAGGGGGCAGGGTGCACAAGAGGACCCAGGCGAGGAGCCGCAAGGCTTTCTGGACTGCTCGGCTCATCGGCAGCCTCCCTCATAAAAGCGCAGACGCTCGGCATGCCCATGGTAGTCGGGCGGCCACCCCTCCAGGACGTAAACCGGCCGGGCATTCGGCGCCACGACTTCGTAGAGCAGGCGGAGGAAGGCTTCCTCACCAAATTCGGTTTTGGCTGCCTCCAGAGCCTGCGCTCGCAGGCGACAGAGGCGGATGGTTTCTTCTTCCTTGGTGGTATTTGCTCCCGCGAGTTGGTCTCGCCGATTCGCCTCTTGGAGAGGCCTCAGATACGGAGCCGCGGCCTTCTCGAGCCGGTCCCAGAGATCGCGGCCAAAGCCGAGGGCGGCGGCCCGCTGCTCGATCCGGCTCCGTGACTCCTGGAGAAACTTTCCCTCTCCATCCAGGGGGAGACCGCGCCTGAGCAGCATGCCGAAGAGCTCCACGGGCAGGAAGAGCTCGGGAGTCTTGCTCCCGTCGAGCGCTTCCGTGGCCGCCGGCGGTCCCGTCATCTTGTCAAAGTCCTCAGTGATTACGGTGCCACTCCAGCGCTTGCGGAGTGCCTCCTGCTCAGCCTCGTGCTCAGCCTCCCGGTCTGCCAGAGGCCCTGGGTCGAACCTCGCGCCAAGACGTTCGTCGAGGGTCCACTTCCATGCAGGCTTCGGAGGACCGGCCTTCTCGACCTCGGCCCCTTGCGCTGCCGTCACACCCAGCAGCAACACCGCAATCGCTGCCGTCAAGAGGATTCGGCGGTAGCTACGACGCTCGTTCATGACAGACCGGGCCATGTGGGTTCCGCCTTTCAGGAGCAGGTTGCGCACTGTAATAACCCATATCTCAAGTCCTGAAGAAAGGCAACGGGGTTTGGTGGCCCTTGCCTTTGCGTCACTCTTCATTGACAACCCCCCGCCCCTGCCGTAGCATGCCGCGACCTTGGAGATTGCCCAGACGTGGCAAAAAACCTGACGCCGAAAACGACGATTCTCGACGCCAAGCAGATGGCGCGGATCATTCGGCGAATGGCGGGGGAAATCGTCGAGCGGGACCGCGACTTCCCCGAGATGCTGCTGGTCGGCATCCGCACCCGCGGCGTCCCCCTCGCCGAGGCCCTCGCCGCCGAGATCGAGCGGATGGAAGGCCACAAGGTCCCCCTCGGCATCCTCGACATCACCCTCTACCGCGACGACCTCTCGACGGTCGGCCCGCAGCCCCAGGTCAAGGGCACCCACCTGCCGCGCTCGATCGACGACTGCGTCGTGGTGCTCTGCGACGACGTCCTCTACACGGGCCGCACGGTGCGGGCGGCGCTCGACGAGCTGATCGACTTCGGCCGCCCCAAGGCGGTGCAGCTTGCCGTGTTGATCGACCGCGGCCACCGCGAGCTGCCGATCCAGGCCGACTTCGTGGGCAAGAAGGTGCCCACCTCGCAGAGCGAGATCATCGAGGTCGCCTTCCAGTCCACCGACGGCACGGAGCAGGTGCGCATCCTGGAGCGCGGGACGACCGGCGGAACCAGCGGATGACGCCGCAGACCGCCATCCGCTGGCGCCGCAAGGACCTGCTGGGCATCGCCGAGCTCTCTCCCGCCGAGATCGAGCTGCTCCTCGACACCGCCGAATCGTTCCGCGAGGTGGGCGAGCGCCCGATCAAGAAGGTCCCCACCCTGCGCGGCAAGACGGTGATCAACCTCTTCTTCGAGGCCTCGACGCGCACCCGCTCGAGCTTCGAGATCGCCGAGAAGCGCCTGTCGGCCGACAACATCAACTTCTCGACCTCCGGCTCCGCCCTGGAGAAGGGCGAGAGCCTCATCGACACGGCCATGAACCTGCAGGCCATGGCGCCGGACCTGGTGGTCATCCGCCACGGCCATCCGGGCGTGCCCCACATGCTGGCCAGGCGGCTCAAGGCGGGGGTCATCAACGCCGGCGACGGCGCCCACGAGCACCCCACCCAGGCGCTCCTCGACGCCTACACGATCCGCCGCCACAAGGGGCGGCTGGCCGGGCTCAAGGTGGCGATCATCGGCGACATCGAGCACAGCCGGGTGGTGCGCTCCAACATCCACCTGCTGAGCAAGATGGGCGCCCGGGTGACCGTCGGCGGCCCGCGCACCCTGATGCCGGCCGCGATGGCGGCGATGGGCGTCGAGGTCGCTTATACGCTCGAAGACGCCATCCGCGACGCCGACGTGATCATGATGCTGCGCGTCCAGCTCGAGCGGCAGGGGCGCATGTCCTTCCCCTCGGTCCGCGAGTACTTCCAGCTCTTCGGCCTCAACACCGAGAAGATCGGATTGGCGAAGGAGGACGTCATCATCATGCATCCCGGGCCGATGAACCGCGGCGTCGAGATCTCGAGCGAGCTGGCGGACGGCCCCTACTCCGTGATCCTGGAGCAGGTCGCCCATGGCGTCTCGGTGCGCATGGCCATCCTCTACCTCCTCTCCGGCGTCCACGAGGGGGACGAGTAGCCCATGCCCAAGCTCCTGATCCACGGCGGCCGGGTAATCGACCCGAGCCAGGACCTCGACGGCTCCTTCGACCTCCTGGTCGAGGACGGCCAGGTGGCGAAGATCGACGGCCGCATTGCAAAGCCCAAGGGCGCCGAGGCGTTCGACGCCTCCGGCCTGGTGGTCGCTCCAGGGCTGATCGACATCCACGTCCACCTGCGCGAGCCCGGCCAGGAGTACAAGGAGACGGTGCGCACGGGCACCATGGCCGCCGCGGCCGGCGGCTTCACCGCCGTCGCCTGCATGGCCAACACGGAGCCGGTCAACGACAGCCGGTCGATCACCGAGCACATCCTCCTCGAGGCGCGCCGCCACGGTTTCGCCCGGGTCTATCCGGTCGGCGCCATCAGCAAGGGCTTGAAGGGCGAGGAGCTGGCGGAGATCGGCGAGATGGTGCGCGCCGGCGTGCGGGCGATCTCGGACGACGGCAAGCCGGTGATGAACGCCGAGCTGATGCGCCGCGCCCTCCTCTACGCCCAGCATTTCGACGTGCCGGT
>Ga0126305_10000528_pt1 | contig 16529 bp, 14 predicted proteins | sample Plot26_FD_92536 | JGI IMG/M metagenome (GOLD analysis project Ga0126305, IMG submission 92536) | Serpentine soil microbial communities from UC McLaughlin Reserve, CA, USA - Plot26 | ecosystem: Environmental > Terrestrial > Soil > Grasslands | place: USA: UC McLaughlin Reserve, Lake County... | reverse complement strand
TGTCGGCGCGGTGGATGACGGGCCGACAGGAGTCGCACCGCCGGTCAGACCCTGGTCCGCGGGGGTCAGGTATGTCGTGACGTTCAGGGACGCGGTGAGAACGGGCGTGGCGACCGAGTCGGAATTCTCGGCTGGCGCCAGTGTGAATCCATTCACGGTGAGCAGCCGGCCTTGCACGTCCACCAGCCCATCGCGCATGTGCACCATGGCGTCCACTCGCTTCATGAAGTCAGCGATCTCGAAGAAGTCCCCGGTGAAGCTCAGGTCATAGGCCATGACCGGCAGCCCGGCCGGGCCGACGGAGGCGCCGATGGGGAGCGTGGCGGCTACGGCCTCGGTGGCGAGAGCCGGCTCCAGCGGCGCCGCGCTGTCCGTCGATGTCGTGGTGGTCGACTCGGATCCGTCGGTGGAGGCGGAGGAGTCCGTGGAACTGGCCGAGTCCGCGGGTGCGGCTGTCGCCGGCGCGACTGTCGCCGAGTCTCCGGAGCTCGACAGGTCGATTGACTGGAACTGGACACCGGAGCGGCTCGCAAGGTTCTGCAGCTGCACCAAGAGGCTCGCCTGGTCGCTGTCGGCAGGTACGGCCTTGCCCAACACCACGAGGCGGCGATAGTCGGTGCCAAAGGACCGGCGGGCTTCCTCTCCGACGGACACCTCCTGCTGGGCCGCGCTCAACGACGATTGAAGCTCGGTTACCTGGTTCTCGAGCTTGGATGCTTCGTTTCGCTTCGGGCTCAGGATCAGGAGCCAAAAACCGAGAATGACGCCAATGACGGCGAGGCCCGTCAGGATCATCTGCTCGTTTCGCTTCACGGTGCGCTCCCGGTCCCGGGGATGAACACGCTCGCCGTGGGGGTGCCCTTCTGCGTTTTGTCCGCACCCGCGTCCCTGGACTGCTTGCCCGGCGCCTGGCCCTCGGCGACCGAGCCCTGGCCGGCCGCGAGGGTCGCGCTCGTCGAGTCGGTGGTCGAGGAAGGCACGCCGGAGGTTGCCGGCAGTGCTGTGTCGAACGCGGCGACCACCTCGAACGTCGAAATGAAGTCATACGAGGCGCAGGAGATGCCCCCGTCAGTGCTTCCCGTCGCGGATGCGTTGGGATCGCTCGAGGTGTCGGCGCCGGGCCGATCGGAGCTCATGACGGTGACTCGCGTCACTCCGTCGACGTCGCGAAGCGCGGCCAGGAACTTCGCCACCGACTCGTGCCCCGACGCGCATCCCTGGATGTCGAGTGACGGACCCAACACCCCATCGGTCGGGGCGGTCGAGCTGGAGCTCGCCGAAGTTGATGACGAGTCTGGCGATGCGGTCGCGGTGAGGTTCGTCAACCAGACGTCGCCAGGGATCACGATGGCCAGCTCCCGCAGCACGCGTTCCCAGTCGAACCGGCTGGTGGCGAGACTCGTGACGGTCTCCTGCCGTGCCTCCTGTAACGCCGCGAAATCGGCGTAGCTGTTCAGCTGTTCGGCTTGAGCTTGGGCCGCCGTGACTTGCGTCTCGAGGTCGGTCACCTCGGCCTTGCGCTCGGCGACCTTGTTGCCGGTCATGACCGTAAGCGTCACGCCAACCAGGGCAGCCGCCAGGACGCCGACGATCACATATGCCGATGGGCCGGTTCGCAGCGGCGCCTTCTCGCCGCGGCGGTCCTCAGGTGGAATGAGATTGACCGGGCGCACTTCTACTCCTCGAGACCCAAGCCGAACGAGACGGTCAAGCGGGCGGCAGTGGCGTCATCCATGTGTGCGAGCGCCTCGGGCCGGCCGATCTCGAAGCGCTGGCCGAGATCGCGCTGGAGACGCTCCGTGAGCCCGGCAATCGTCGTACCCGCGCCGCACGCCACGACGCCTTCGACCGGCGTCGCGTCCTCCTGGGCGGCGTAGTACTCCAGTGTGAGGCGAAGCTCGTCCACGAGTCGGCTTGCTCCCTCATCGAGCGAATCGCGTGCCGCAGAGATGAGCTCCGGATCCCCCTCGATGCCCTCAACAGGGGCCTCGAGCCCCACGTGGACAAGCCACTGACGCGCATGCTCCAGCTTCAGCTGCCGCCGCTCTGCGAGTCGCTGGGCGATCCCCTCGATTCCGAATGGGCACACGCGCGTGAACAGACAGGCGGACCCTCGAGCTACCGCTAGATTCGTGACGTCGCCGAGGTTGCAGTAGAGGCGAGCGGGAACCGAGTCCGCCATCACGGCGGCAGCCGCCGATCCCTGGCCGCCGAGGTGCTCCGGGATCCGCTCCTCATAGGGAACCGATCCACCTGGAGCATCGACGTAGGCCCCCGGTCCGACGCCGGAGTACTGGCCGTTTGCGAGCGCGCGGATCATCCCGAATGCCGATAAATCGATCCCGACCGGCTGCAGCCCGGCGTTTCGCAGCGCGGCCATGAGCCCGCGGAGCGTCTCGCGCCGGGCGGCGACGACGACGACATCGATCAGCCGCTCCCCGTTTTCGCCTGCCACGTGCCCAACGACCTGCCAATCCAAGACGGCTTGGTCGAGCGGCATCGGAATGAGGTCCTGCGCCTGGAAGCGAATCGCCGTCTTGAGTTCCTTGTGGTCCTCGATCGCGGGCAGCCGCAGGGTCCGGACGGCGACCCGCTGGCTTGCGAGACCCAGACGGACCGACTTCGAGAGCTTGTTGCGCGCGAAGAGCTCCTTGAGCGCTTGGCCTAGTGACTCTGGATCCGAAACCTCGCCTTCTCGGAACACGCCCGGGCCCATGGCCAGGGTCCCGAACCGGGTGACCGCCACGTGCCCGTTCGCCGATACCTCCGCGGCCGCGATGCTGCCGGCCTCGACATCGAGGCCGACCACAGCCTTTTTCTTGCCAGTCGAAAGCATCCTTGCCGTCGTCCGTTCAACCGTAGGGTCTACACGCCCTGAATCGGCGGCTAATGCGAATGCTTAAGCGCCGTGCGCGCCTTCTGGCCGATTCGACATCAGGCGTGTAGGAACGTGGCGAGATACCAGTCGACCATCGCGTTTCCGTACCACAGCCCGACCAGTCCGCCCAGCGCGAGGAATGGGCCGAATGGGATGGCCTGCTTGCGGGCTCCGGCACCTTGCCGAGCGATCATTGCCAGGCCGACGAGGGCCCCCGCGGCGAATCCGATGAGGAGCGCCGGGGCCACAGCTCCGCCCAGGTAGAGACCCAAGACGGCCGCGAGCTTCACGTCCCCCATCCCCATGCCGCGCGGGTAGATGAGCGCGACCAGGAATAGGAATCCCCCGGCTGCGGCCGCCGCGATCGCACGGGTGCCGAGGTCGCTCGGATCCGTCGCGGCCACGATCGCGACGGCGACCAATGCGCCGGCGAGAAGCACGGCGTTCGGGATCACCCGTCGCTCGAGGTCAGTGAGGGTCACGATCACGAGCAGGGCGCAGAACACAAGGCCCAGCGCGAGCTCCGCGCCGTCGTCCGTTCCGAGGATCAACACGGTTGCTGCGAAGAGCACAGCCATCGCCAGCTCGGTAAGCGGATAGCGGGCTGGGATCGCCCCAGCGCAGTGGCGGCAGCGACCGCGCAGCAGCAGCCATGAGACGACCGGGATGTTGTCGTAGGCGGCAATGGTCGCGCCGCATTGCGGACAACGGGATCGGCCCGTCACGAACGATTCGTGCCGCGGAATCCGATGCGCGACGACGGTCGCGAAGCTGCCGAAGATCAGCCCGGCGGGAACGGCGAGAATCGCGGCCACTATTCGGTCGACTCCTTGCTTGGTGGTGGGTCGTTACTACTCACAATGCTCATCGGCCGTTGCACGCCCTCGGTTAAGGGCCGCACGGCACGACGCAGATGCCCCTGGGCGTATCCAGCTCGAAGCGGCTGTCCAAGGTCGCGTGGTCGTACATGAATTCGAGTGCCTCGCCGCTCGTGCCGCTCCCATCGACGGTGATCGCGACCCCGAGGCGCGGCTGACCAACCGTCACCAGGGTGCCCGGAAGTTGACTACCCAGTCGATTGAGCACTGAGGTCACGGTGTTCATCTGAAGGTGCATCGGCACCGAGATCCTGGTCCACTGCTGCGGCCAGGTGAGCTTCGAGTAGGGCTGGTACATGCGCACCGAGTTGTCGATGAGAGCCGGGTCGTCCACGACGAGGTTCGTCGCCGGCAGGCCGGGAAGCTGCTGGCTCACCGTGATCCGCTTGAACACGTAGACGCAGATCTCGCCCTGATATGCGGTCCCTCCCACAGATTTGGTCCAGAGCTCGAGGGTGGAATCCGCGGCTTCGAGCCCGGCGAACGTGCTGTTGAGCTCGTTCGACAGCCAGGTGTGCGTCTTGAGCTGCCGGTTCGACTCCAGCGGCAGGTCGAGCATCTGGTTCGGTGCATTGCCGGACAGAACCTGCAGCGCGCAATCCGGCGTGGACTGGGTCGGCAGCATGGCCAGACCGTACGGACTTGGGCTTTCGTCTCGCGTTACATCCTGGGAGTAGTCATAAGTTGGGTCCGAGTCGGATCCCGTTTCCCGGTCGGTGAGCATCAGGTCCGGGGCACCCCTCATCTCTCCGGTTTGCCCGCCGTTCTCGCAGGTGCCCCGCGTGTTGTGGGTGAAGTGGTTGGTGGTTGGCGGCACCCGAGATGTGTTGTTGCACGGCGTGTCCGTGAGCGAGAAGGTTGCTATCTGGTGGTCCGTCGTCTGCGTCGGATCGACCGGATTCGAGCTCGGGACCGCGTCCGGGTTGGCCACGTTCGATTGGAGTTCCTGATAGGTGCGCGATCCTCCCGCTGCCGTGCTGTCCAGGCGGATCGCAACGACCACTCGCTTGAGGTCGTCGGCGCTGCATCCCGTGCAATCAGCCGGCACGCCAGGGTAGGCCACATACCGGTAGATCTTGCCGCTCACATCGCCGCTTTGGAAGGACTGCGGCCCGGGATCGATGCCACAACTCGGCTGTCCCGTTGCCCCGCAACCCACGGCCTCGCCGTCCGGGGTCAGGCCACCCGCATAGGCGAGCCGCTTCGGACTCGATCCGGTGCGGCTGAGGGCGAATTGGGTGCCGTCGGTCGAGACGCGTTGGGCGGGGCTTCCCACCTCGCCCGAATGCTGCGGTGGAGCAGTCAGGGCCACCTCGGCGTAGGGGAGCTGCCTGATGTGCTCGAGCTCATCCTGCAGGCGGTTGACGACGACCTGACTCTGCTCGGACCTGAAGGTGTTGCGGGTGGCGCTGCTGGCGAGGGTTAGAACGGCGAGCGCGGACAGCGTCAACACGATGGCGGCGATCAGGACCTCGACGATCGAGATCCCAGCCTCTTCTCTGGAACGCGATCGGGTCAGGGCCGGCCACCGCTGTGACATCGAAGCCATTACGGCCCTCCGAGCGGCGGGTTGCGCAGCGCCACGCCATCCTGGATGGTGATGGCGTCATCACCATTCTCGGCGGGGTACGCCAAGCGGATCCCCACGTAGGCCTGGCCGGGAGTTCGCGGCGAGAACGCGAAGACCTGATCCGTTGTCAGCCCGCTCACGACCGTGACGGGAGGGCCGCACCCCGTGGAGGGGCTGAGCAAGGCCGGCGGGCATTCAGTGCGGATGCACGAGCTCGTCGATCCTGTCGCCGTGCAGCCATAGAAGATCCGGCAGCGGATGGCGGGACCCACCGTCGTCCCTCCACATGACGTCCGCGGTACGTAGGTGAGGGTCATGAGCTGCGACGGATTCGCCGATGAGGCGTTCGATCCCTGCCGGAGCTCGCGGGTGATCCGTTCGCTCATCGTCCGGGCCTGCTGGATCTGAGCCGCGCGCTCGTCGATCCGAGGTTGACTTGCGATTCCGGCCGTGAACACGGTCACTCCCGCGCCGATCACCACCAGCCCCATCATCGTGGCGACGATCAGCTCGGTAAGCGTGAACCCCTCTTCGGATGAGAGCGTCAGCCTGGCTCTCGTCAGCGGTCCCGTCATGTTCTCGCTCAGCAGCCGGAGTTCGGTGCCGCGGTTTCGGCCGGCATCGGCCCCGCACACTCCTTGAAGTCGTCGACCGCATAGTGGTCGACCCAACCCGGAAGCGAGTACTGCTCGGCTTCGTTGCTGGTGCTGACCTCGACATTCTTCCTGGTGGAGACGGTCTTGCCCGCCAGCGCACCGCAGAAGTAAGAGTTGGCCGCGAGCTCGATGTCCGTTCGGGGTCCGTAGATGATGAAGTCCTGGTTACACGCGACGTTCTGCGTGGTGTTGCTGGACATCACGACCTTGGTGGCGATGGTGTCTGAGCCGACGAAGAGGAGCCGCATGTTCTGCGAGGTGCCGCCGTTGACCTCGATCGAGGTGTTCTGGTTCAGGTCCATCTGGACGATCGGCTGAGGTAAACCGGAGTAACCACATTGCTCAGGGGAGTCGAAATAGATAGTCACTTTGGCTCCGTTGGCGACGAAGAGGTGGCTCCCCTGGTCCAGACGGAGCTTGCACAGGCTGTAATTGCCTCCGTTGAGCGTCACGTCGACACCGCTGGCTCCATTTCCGAGGACAAGTTCGCGACTGCCACAGCTCGTGCTGACTGCGCCGGTGGCGTCCCGCCCGTTGAAACATGCGAGCCGCTGGGCATTGGCATTGGTGCTCGTGACCGGATTCACCGTGAAGAAATTGCCGTTGCTGTTGTCGAAGGCCACGTTGCCTTGGTTGACGGGCGGCAACGAAGTCACCCCTTGAGTCACGGTCGGCGTGCCGGTCGTGCATGTGGGTGGGCCACCGATAACGGTGCGACCGGGACCTATCTGAGTATTCCCGCATACCTCGTCGTTGCCGGCGAGCGTCAGGTCACCGTTGGTCGCCGAGTTTCCGTGCAGTTCGCTGTTCGAATCGAGACTGATCGAGTTGAGTCCGACGATGCCCGCTGTGGAAAATGGTGTCTGACCCGATGCGGAGCGCATCGTGAGGTCGACGCGCCGCGTCACGCCGCCGGTATTGCCTTCCGAGACGATCTGGGCAGTGTGAGCGGGCAGCGGCGCACCTGGTGCCTCTTGCGGAAAGCCCACCCGGTACGTGTAAGTCGTCCCGTCGGGGAAGCTGGGCCTGCTGAGCCGGACACCAGGCCCAGCCGCTTGTGTCGACCGCCGCGGAGGTCGTCCCTTCGGGAAGGCACCTGCCCCATGTCCCGCTGGCGACGGTGGTCGCGTTGTAGCGCAGCATCGCCTCATGGGCACCAGCCTCGGCACCGGCGAGGGCATCCTTGGTCGCGAGATCGCGGCTCGTTCCGTGCTGCGCGGTCAGCGAGGACAGAACAGTGGCGCTGGCGACCGCGAAGGCGGCGAACACCATCAGCATCACGGTGGGCAGCGTGAAACCACCGTCGCCGGTGGCACGAACCATCAATCTGCGGCATCCATTCCGCATCGTCATCCGTTAGACAGATCGGGCTTCGGTGGTGGCCGCTTGAGTTTGCCCGGCGTGCGCCCTACAGCCGTTTATGCCCATTCAGCATGAAAAGGGCGGGCCCGAAGGCCCGCCCTTTTCAGCTTGTGCCGACCTAACGGCTGGCACGTGGTGCTTATCGTGCTACCACGTACCGCCGACGCAGCCTCCGCCGTTGGCGCAGGTTCGGGCCTTGGCCCCGTTCGCTTGACGCGTCAGGACGAAGTCGCGTCCGGAGTCGGACGTCTTGGTGATCGTATAACCACCAGCCGGAGCCGCACCGTCGACGACGATGTTGTCGATGTCTCCGACCGCCGGCTCAATGGTGGTCAGCGCCGCTTGGTTCATTGCGGCACCGTAGTTGCCGTTGTTGTCGGTGGCGTACGTCTCGGCGGCGGTCTCCGCCGTACGCACGTCGGCCTTGGCTTCAGCGTCCTGGCCCTTCTCACGCTGGTTGAGGAACGCCGGAATGGCGATCGCGGCCAGGATGCCCAGAATGAGCATGACGACAAGGAGCTCGACGAGCGTGAAGCCCGACTCCTGCGCCATTCTCTGACGGAGCTTGAGGATCATCTAGAACCCTCCTTTGGATTCCCTTCCTTTTCCGCCAGAGCCCCAGATAGCAAATGCCAGTCCGGTTCTTAGTGACCCGACGGCAGCCCGGCTGACTCTTACTTGAGCCCCGTGGCTTTGCGCCCTCGCCTCGCGACGAGTTTGCCTTTATGCGCCGGAGCACTGGCCTCTTACGTCCCCCTAATCGGGCGGTGTGTACGTCATCTTTAGGTAGGGAGTACATACGTCCACGAATGGGGGATAGACCCCATGCGTGGATGAGTTAGGAATCGAGCTCGACGGGCACGATCTGGACCGTGAGCTCGCGTCCACCGCGGACGACGCGAGCCGTCAGCGGGCGACCGATCGAGTCGGCGACCATCAGGCGTTGAAGCTCGCCGACGTCGGACATCGAACGTCCGTCCACCTCCACGATCAAATCCTCGGGACGAAGGCCCGCTTGGGCGGCCGGGCTTCCCTCCACCACCTCGACCACCTCGACCGCCGAGCCACCATTCTCAGAGGCGAACCGGGGCGGCAGGGGCCTGGCGCCGCCGACGATTCCGATGAAGGCTCGGCGAACCCGCCCCTCCCCCATGAGCTCGGCCACGATGCGGCGCGTGGCGTCGTTGATCGGGACGGCGAGGCCCAGACCGATGCCGGCCACCGCGGTGTTGATTCCGACCACCCGTCCGAGGCCGTCCGCGAGCGCGCCGCCTGAGTTGCCGGGGTTGAGCGCCGCGTCCGTCTGGATCACGTTCTCGACCAAGCGCACCGTGGAACGCGACCGCGTCGGGAGCGCCCGGCCCAGCGCCGAGACGACGCCGGCGGTCACCGAGCCGTGGAAACCGAGCGGGCTGCCGATCGCGACGACCAGCTGCCCGACGTGCAACGCGTCCGCGTCGCCCAGCTCGGCGGTCGCGAGGTTGCCGGCTTCCGCGCGCAATACGGCGAGGTCCGACAGCGGGTCCGTGCCAACGACCTCGGCACCAAACGAGCGGCCATCGGGGAATGCCGCATGCCCCTTGCGGTCCGTTCCCTCGACGACATGGGCCGAGGTGAGCATGTAGCCGTCAGGCGTTATGACGACGGCGCTGCCGCCGCCCTCCGCCCGCCCGCGGCGAGTCCGCCGTCCGACGCGCAGGTTGGCGACCGACCCGCGGAGCCGCTCGGCAACCGAGGTGACCGTGCGGGAGTAGGCGTCGAGCGCCTCGGCGTCCGGAAGCTGGTCACCGTGCTCGGCGGGTTGTGACCCGTCGACGGCGCCCTCGATCAGTCGCAGCCGAGCCATGAAGCCAAATTAGCAATGCGGGTCATCGACTCAGCCGTGCCTGTACGCCCTCCGCCAAGTATCGAGGTAGGCCTCGGCGGATCGGAACAGCACCGGCATCGCCTTCCTGCCGCGCTTTTGATGCTGCATGTCGGCCAGAAGATCGGCGAACAGGCCGTAGTGCGCGACGCCATCGGTGTTCAGATCGAACGTGCGCTGCCCGCTGCGCTCGCGCGTGAACTTGACGTCGCCCTCGTAGGACCGGAACGGGTACTTGAGCGGATCCTGGCCCGCGTCCTCCCGTGGCCCGGGCAGCTCGGAGAAGCCTCCGGTGTCGGTCCCGAGGCCGACGCCGAAGACACGCCCGGGGCTCCGATAGGGCCGGGGTCTCAGGATCTTTTCCGCCAGCTCGGGCGACTCGGCGGGCGTCGCCGTCGCGAACCCCCCAAGCGCGTACAGGCGCCTCAGGTCCGACGGCGTCCAAGCGCCGCCGGTGTCGGTGTGGCTGGAGACGAGCGGATAGTCGTGCTTCTCGGCCATGTTCAGGACGGTCAGGCGCGCTCGCTCGCTCATGTGGTCGACCTCGATCAGCATGTGGCTGGCCATCATCCGTCGGATCAGGTAGCGCCCCAGGTCGGTGAGGCCCTTGACATTGCATTGCTTACCGGCCGGATAGTCCGGGATCGGGATGCCGAGGACCTCCCCGGCGCCCGGGAAGAAATCCGACAGGAACTCGAGTATCCCGAGACCCAGCGGATCCACCTCCTCCCCCTGCCCTGGCTCGGGGCACGGGCCGGTCTCGAAGTACTCGCCGGTCTGGAGAGCCTGCATGATTCCGATGAACGATCCCCGTGACCCGCCCTCGAGCGCAGCGCCGGCGAATGCATTGTCGACCCAGTGGGAGACGAACATGCTCCGGACGCCGAGGCGACGATACTCCTGGAGCCCGCGGTCGATATCGGCGCGCGTGCACTGCGGCTCATCCATGAACTCGCTGCAGCCAAGGAGATTCGACGACTCGATGCCGATCAGGACGGCGAGCTTGCCGCGCTCGATTACACGCCGTGCCTGCCCCGGGTTGCGCACGATCCGGAACCAGCCGCGGCCGGGCCCGCCGCTCTGCGCGTCGATGTAGTCCTGGAGCTTCTTCAGGCGCTTTATCTCCAGCTTGATCGTCTGGGTCTCGTCGCACGAGTGCGACCGCCGCGGCTCGAGCCTGCACAGCGGCTCATCCTCGATCGTCTGAGCCACGACCAGGCGCTCACCGGCCTTCCACATCCGCTTCAGCCACACGTAGTAGGTCTGCTGATGGGTGATCGTGTCGTGGACGGGCCAGCCCGCGAACGTTGACCAACCGTGGGTGTCGTGGGTCCCGAAAGGAGTGCCATTTCGGAGGAGGTTGCCGGTGATGTCGAGGCTGCCGTCGGGCCCGTGATCGCGGGCATCGCCGCCCAGGGCGCGGCTGATCCCGAAGCGGGCGAAGCTGCGGCCGTGGATCACGCGACCGCCCGCCCTCAGCTCGGTCGTGATGTGCACGTGGGCGTCGGCGAAGCCCATGACGGTGCCATCGGGCCTCGTGCCCTTGAACGGCGTACCGGTGGCGCCGGCCTTCGCCTCGGGGTAGCGCCGGCAACCGTGATCGGGCTTGAACCTGAACCTGGTGCGGCGGCTGGACTTGCCGGGGCCGACCAACGTCAAGGCGCCACCTCTGCGCGAGACGGCGAGCTTGCGCCGATTGGCGGTCGACACGATCTTGAAGGTGCGCTTGGAGGCCCGCTTTGGCGCCCATTGGGCGGGCTTCCCAAGTCGCTTCCCGCGAACGACGTCTCGACGCCCCGCCGCCGTCATGAGCTTGCGGTCCTGGTCGTAAAGGAGATACGCGCCCAGGCGGGTTGGCTTGAGATACAGAGCCGCCGCCCCCGCCTTGGAGCGTGGCTTGGCGCGGTAGCCATCGCCCGCCGCGGCGACGAACCTCCCGCTCACGGCCAAGCTCATAGCCCAGCACCGGTTGGCGAGCGCGAACCTCGACGGCGGCTTGGCGAGTCGCAGTGATACCAGCTCGGCGCCGCCGCCACTTGCGGACCCGGGCGCGACGAGCCCACCGGCCACCAGCGCGAGGACGACGCCCGCTACACGCAGCCGTGCTCCGCGAAACCCTTGCGTCGGCCGAGAGCCGATCCGAACCCCTCCTGGTCGTGTGGCCAAACCCTATCCGGGCTCGCTTTGACAGCCAAGGTGCCTCGGGCGCGTCGCCGCATAGGCTAGGACCGTGTCCCTACGCCGCGCCCTGAGAGGTCGCACGGGCAAGGAGGCGCCGGTCTCGATCGGCGATCCACGCTTCGACTCATGGGAGACCGTGACTACGTTCGAGGACCAGGGAACGGCCGTGGCCTGGCGTGATCAGCTTCGAGCGTTGGGTGTCGACGCCGCCTGCGTTGCCGATCACCCGCTCGACCGGTTCGGCCGCGGCGACATCTACCTCGTGGTGCCGCCCGGCGAGTACTCGCGTGCCAGCGAGATCATCGACAACCTCGACTGAAGGAGACGGCCATGGAACTCAAGGAGAAGGTCGCACTCGTCACGGGCGCCAGCGGTGGCATCGGCGCGGCGGTTGCGCGCGGGCTCCATGAAGCCGGCGCGTCGGTCGGGCTGCTGTCGCGGCGAGGCGACGACCTCGGGCTCGAGCGCGGGCTCGGCCTGGCCTGCGATGTGCGCGATCGCGTCGCGGTCGGCGTCGCAGTGGACGCCGCCGTCGAGCGCTTCGGCCGCCTCGACGTCGTAGTCGCGAACGCCGGCCTGGGCGCCTACGGGCCGTTCCTCGACCTCGATCCGGAGCGGCTCGAGGCCATGATCGACGTGAACCTCAAGGGCACGCTCTACACGGCGGCAGCGACGCTGCCCCACCTGATCGAGGCGGGCGAAGGGGACTTCGTCTCCCTCGCGAGCGTCGCCGGCCTTCGCGCCTTCCCCGGTGAGGCCGTTTACAACGCGTCGAAGTTCGGCCAGCTGGGCTTCACGCGCGCCCTCGATCACGAGTTGCGCGAGCGGGGCGTGCGAGCCACCTGCATCTGTCCGGGTGGGGTGAAGACGGACTTCGCGATCGGGGCGGGCCGCGAGGAGGGCGACCCCGAGCTCGAGGGCATGCTGACCGCGGAAGAGGTCGCCGACGTGGTGCTGTTCACGATCACGCGCCCCAGGCGCATGCGGATCCTGACCACAAGCTTCCGCCCCATGACCGAGGCGTCGTGGGGCTGAGTGCCCTTCGAACTCCCGGCCGCCGGATTGCACGAGCTTGCTCGCAAAGGGGGCGAGACGCCGCCCGCGGCGCTCGGGTGCGAGGATACGCACGACGCACGACAAGGGGCTAACGAGGAGGTTTCACATTGTTAGGGAAGATTTGGCGGATGCGTCTGATTCTGCCGCTCGCGGGGCTTGTCGCGGCACTCGGCCTGGCCGCGTGTGGCGGAGGCGACGACGAGGGCGGCACGAGTGGCGGCGGCAAGATCGGCTTCCTGCTGCCCGAGACGCAGACGGCTCGCTACGAAACCCAGGACAAGCCTTTGTTCGAGCAAAAGGTGAACGAGCTCTGCCCGGACTGCGAGATCGTTTACCAAAACGCCGATCAGGACCCGACCAAGCAGCAGTCGCAGGTCGAGGCGGTCGTCACCGAGGGTGTCGACGTGCTCGTCCTCGACCCGGTCGACTCGACCTCGGCGGCGGGGCTGGTTACCCGCGCCCAGCAGGCCGGCATACCGGTCATCAGCTATGACCGGCTGATCCTCGACGCTGACCTCGACTACTACGTCGAGTTCAACAGCAGCGAGGTCGGCACCCAGCAGGGCGAGGCGCTGGCGAAGAAGCTCGCCCAGGAGGGATCGCCGAAGGGCCCGATCGTGCAGATCAACGGCGACCCGAAGGACAACAACGCGAAGTTGTTCAAGGAGGGCGCCTCGGCCGTGTTCGCCAAGGAGGGCATCGAGGTCGCCAAGGAATACGACACGCCTGACTGGCTGCCGGAGAACGCGCAGCGCGAGATGGAGCAGGCGATCACCGCGCTCGGTGACGACGGGTTCGCCGGCGTCTACGCGGCCAACGACGGCACGGCCGGAGGCGCGATCGCGGCGCTCAAGGCCGCTGGCATCGATCCCTCGACCGTGCCAGTCACCGGCCAGGACGCCGAGTTGGCGGCGATCCAGCAGATCCTTGCTGGCGATCAGTACATGACCGTCTACAAGCCGATCAAGCCGCTCGCCGACGATGCCGCCGAGCTCGCGGTCGCGGTCGCCCAGGGCGAGCAGCCACCCTCCGGCGTCATCAACGGCAAGGAGGACAACGGCATGGAGGAGGTGCCGACGGCGATCAACGAGACGATCCCGGTGTTCAAGGACAACGTCAAGGACACGATCATCAAGGACGACTACTGGAGCCCCAAAGAGATCTGCACCAAGCAGTTCGCTCAGGCCTGCAAGGAGGCGGGTATCAAGTAGACGCGGAGTAGCCTGAGGCGCGAGGAGAGGCAAGGATGAATCAGAGCCAGAGCACGGTCGCGGTCTCTGGGGCCGATTCGGGATCCGAGCCTCTGCTCGCGCTGAAGGGCTTCAGCAAGAGCTTCGGCGCCGTGGAGGCGCTCAAGGACGTCGACCTAGAGATGTACGCCGGCGAGGTGGTCGGCCTGGTCGGGGACAACGGGGCCGGAAAGTCGACCCTCATCAAGGCGATTGCCGGCGTCCAGCCCCCCGACTCGGGCGAGGTCTGGTTCCAGGGCCGGCACGTGAAGCTGGCGACGCCGCAGGCGGCCACCCACCTCGGGATCGCGACCGTCTACCAGGACCTGGCGCTGGCCGAGAACCTGGACGTGGTCGCGAACCTGTTCCTGGGCCAGGAGCTGGGAAACGGGCTGGGCGGCGGCCACGTCCTCGACGAGACGGCGATGGAGAAGAAGTCGGTCGAGCTCCTGAGCTCGCTCGGCGTGACGACGCTGAGGAGCGTGCGCACCGAGGTCGCCTCGTTGTCGGGCGGTCAGCGCCAGGCCGTGGCGATCTCGCGCTCGCTGCTCGGCGATCCGAAGCTGGTGCTCCTCGACGAGCCGACCGCGGCGCTGGGCATCGTGCAGACCGAGCATATCCTGAAGCTGATCGAGCGCCTCCGCGATCGCGGCCTCGGGGTGATCGTGATCAGCCACAACCTCGCCAACGTGTTCGAGGTCTCCGACCGGATCGCCGTCCTGCGGCTGGGACGGATGGCGGCGACCTTCAAGGCCGAGGGGGCCAGTCGCGAGGAGATCGTCGCTTCGATGACCGGCGCCGACGTGAAGGAGCGAGCGACCGAGGAGACTCCACTATGAAAGCGGACGCGACGATCGGCACGGCTCCGGCGGAGCCGGTCGAGGGATTCTCGGTCGGTCGGGCGCTGCGGGCGCTGGGTCGCGGCGAACTCGGCTCGGTCCGGGTCCTGGTCGGAATCGCGGTCATCTGGACGATCTTCCAGATCTCGAACGACCGCTTCCTCTCCGCTGTCAACCTCTCCAACCTGACCCTGCAGATCGCCGCCACGGCGACGATCTCGATCGGGGTGGTGCTGGTCCTGCTACTCGGCGAGATCGACCTCTCGGTCGGCGCCGTCAGCGGCCTGGCAGCCGGCGTGATGGCGGTCCTCAGTGTCCAGCACGGCTGGCCGCCGATCCTTGGAATCGTGGCCGCGCTCGCGGTCGGGATGGCGATCGGGCTCTTCAACGGGTTCATGGTCACCGCCTTCGGAATCCCTTCGTTCGTCGTCACCCTCGCCGGCCTGCTCGGCTGGCAGGGGGCGCTGCTGTTTGTGCTCGGCGATACCGGCTCCGTCAACCTGCCGCCGAGCCTCATCACCGACCTGACGACGACCTTCTTCGACTCCGTTGTGGGTTGGGTACTCGCGATAGTCGCAATTGCCGCCTACGCCGGGAGCGTCCTGCTCGCGCGCCGCCGCCGTGCTGCCGCCGGCCTGGAGGTCGGGGCACTGACCGGCGTCGTGGTTCGTCTCGTGCTTGTCGCGGCGGCCATCGTCGCCGCGGTCGCGATTCTCAACTCCGACCGCGGCGTTCCGTTGGCGGCGGTGATCGTGGTCGTGCTCATGGTGGTGTTCACGTTCATCACCGAACGGACCCGTTACGGCCGGCACATCTTTGCCGTCGGCGGCAATCAGGAGGCGGCGCGGCGGGCCGGGATCAGGATCAACTGGATCAAGATGAGCGTGTTCACGCTCGCCTCCACCCTTGCCGCGGCGGGCGGCATTCTCGCCGCCTCGCGCGGGCTGGCGGTCAACCAGCAGTCGGGCACCGGCGACGTCCTACTCCTCGCGATCGCCGGCCCGGTGATCGCCGGCACCAGCCTCTTCGGCGGACGAGGCTTCGTCTGGTCGGCACTGCTCGGCGCCCTGGTGATCGGATCGATCTCCAACGGCATGGACCTGCTGGCGCTCGACTCCGACGTCAAGTTCATGATCACCGGCGCTGTGCTGCTCGGTGCGGTGACGATCGACGCGGCGACCCAGCGCCGCCGCGCGACGGCGACCTGATCCCCAGCGCTCTTCGCGATCGGGGCGGCAATGGCTGAGCTTCGGGCCGCGCTGATCGGCTACGGCCTCGCCGGGTCCCTCTTCCACGGCCCGCTGATCGCCGCCGCGCCGCAGATCTCACTCGCCACCGTCGTCACCGGCAACCGAAGCCGAGCCTCCCAGGCGCGAGCCGAACATCCGGGAGTCACGGTCGAGCCGCGGGCGGAGTCGATTTGGGAACGCGCCGGTGAGCACGACCTCGTCGTGATCGCGACTCGGAACGACTCGCATGTCGAGCTGGCCGCGCAAGCGATCGACGCGGGCCTCGCCGTCGTCGTCGATAAGCCCCTGGCACCGACGAGCGAGGCCGCGCGCGGCCTCGCCGCGCGGGCCGAGGAAGCCAGCGTCCCCCTGACCGTATTCCACAATCGCCGCTGGGACTCCGATCAGTTGACGCTTCGCCGACTGATCGCCGATGGCTCCCTGGGAGACGTAAGGCGCTATGAGTCCCGCTTCGAGCGCTGGCGACCACAGGTACGCCCTGACGCCTGGCGAGAGAACACCGCTCCCGCCGAGGGCGGCGGGGTGCTGCTCGACCTGGGCACCCACCTGATCGACCAGGCGCTGGCGCTGTTCGGACCGGTCTCGCGCGTCTACGGCGAGGTCGACATCCGGCGCGGCGGCCCGGCGGACGACGATGTCTTCCTGGCCCTCGAGCACGCCGCCGGGGTTCGCAGCCATCTCTGGGCCTCGGCGGTCGCCGGAGCGCCGGGACCTCGCCTGCGCGTCCTCGGCAGCCGTGCCGCCTTCGTCGTCGACGGGCTCGACG
>Ga0126305_10000527_pt1 | contig 16531 bp, 18 predicted proteins | sample Plot26_FD_92536 | JGI IMG/M metagenome (GOLD analysis project Ga0126305, IMG submission 92536) | Serpentine soil microbial communities from UC McLaughlin Reserve, CA, USA - Plot26 | ecosystem: Environmental > Terrestrial > Soil > Grasslands | place: USA: UC McLaughlin Reserve, Lake County... | reverse complement strand
TCAGTTATGGTAGATAATATCAAACCTTTAGATGCGTCCATTGATCTGACATCGCCGACTATTGAATATGTAGTATCAAATGATCCTACAAATGATGCACCGGAAGATATTGTATATGAATTCATGGCATCTTTAACTATATGTAACGTTTGTTCTCCAACATTCTCGTCACCTTGAGTAGCATTTTGTGCAAATACTGATGGCACATATGCTGATGCCGCGGGGATTATTGCTAGTAACAATGAGACTGACAATATAGTTAAAGTAGGGATTTTTGTTTTCTTAGATGACGAGGAATGGTTCTCCATTTCTACTTTATTAAAAGAAGATATCTATAAAACTTATGACAATTCTCTAGCCTTACAGGTAAGTTGAAAGGAGTTATAGCATTCTTTACTCTGCTAAAAAATGATGCAATTCTTATCTAATTTCTATACCATAACTATACCATAAAAACTCCCATAAGTTGGCCCCTTCATAATTAAAGTATTCAGGTGTTTATTGGAGGAGCTGCATAAAATAGGGTGAGAAGATGGAAGTAGTTTATCTGCTATAACTGGATATATACAAAAGAAAAAGAAAGGATATGCTGCTACTGTAACAATTCTGAGCAGTGTGCACGGCCATTAAATACTTTTTGTGAGCCTGCAGTTATTCTAAAGTTTATCTGTTGACCAGCACCACAATTTCCTGCTATTGTTATGTCTTTGGGAATCTTACCACTACACAATGTGTCTACTGTTTCTTTGCCTTTCAAGTCATATTTTGTTTTATCTAAAGTACCGCCAGTAATTGTCCCCTATTGTCAATTACGTTGATAATATCATACATTCAGATTATAACTAGCATTATCGCAATTGTAGGAGGAAACTTCTTCCCGATAGGACACCTGATAATCAGTATAGTAATAGTATATTTCCTGTATAGACGTGATGCTAAGGCATTCTTTGGAAAACCTGCAACGGCAAAGATCTAAGTTGAATCTGTAATATGATGAAACAATCAGCTAGATCCAAATAGTGTCGGAATCAGTTGCATAAAGCAATTCCTCTTCCTGCTTTCTTTGATATTCTTTTACACTCAAACAAGTAACATTGGAAATTGAATCAAACTTTTAGGAAATGAGAATGACACTTAAATGACAGGAACTTATTGTCATTGAAGGACGATAATCAGTAGCAGTATAATCCGAGATTGTTATTTTCTTATTCTGCGGGAATTTGATGATATATTTGCATAAAGGATTTATAGGAAAATCAGTTATCTCTAGGTGGCATGCATGTCTACCTATAGGAGCAGAATATATAAAGAAATAATAACAATAAAGACTCGATTTTATCAATCATCATTGATATCCAAGGCGATAGATATCTCTTATTCTTGTAAGCGCCTATTTAACTATCTAGGAAAATTGGCTCAGCAACAAGGCTTAAGTTTTGTTGTAGGCATTGCTGTTGGTGTCAATTTACTTCTACTGCTACAAATGTCAGAGGACATTGTTAACAAACTATCTGAGACATCTACCAGCTCAATAGTTGGAATTACCGCAATTATATCAACCATCTCTTTCGGCATTGCCATAATTTACATGCAGAGAAAGACAAATGGGAGAATTAACACTTTGTCGAGCGATCACCGCACATTTATGAGATAGATGAACTGCATTGAACATTTATCATAAAAACTCAAAATAAAAAATAAACATCAAAAAAGGGTCTGATTTGTATCTCTCAACATTAGCAATAGTGCTAAGCATACCATTATAGACTTGAACGATTATTTTCCGGATCGCCCGAATACAGTTGTTATGACTTCCTTAACCCAGTCCCAGATATAGACCACGCTACTAATCCGAGTCCTAACACTGCGATGATAATGAACACTATCTGCGTATAAAGTGGAGATATAATTCCGTAAACAGGATATGGACGAGCATCTAATGGACTAATGTTCCCTGACGTGTAATCTCGTACCAGGACTAAACCTAAGAATGTGGAAACCACCCCGCCAACTACCATCATAATAGAACCGGCTATCAGTATAGCTTTATCGTTATGCAGAAAGCTAAGAAATCCAAAAGCGATACCAGCTTTGACATTTCTTTTCATAGAAATAACTATCAAACAAAATAGTTAACAGTTAAGCTGGAAGAGCAGAGAAAGCAATGAAACTGATAATAGTGAATATTTAGATTTAGAATATTACGTTTGTTGGAGTTTCTTCTTTCGGCTTAACACTCCATATTTTCGCCTTCGCATTCATGCGGTTCTCTGGTTTCTTTGCTTGGCGGGATGAACTTGTCGTTCTTTGACTTGTGTTGGTCGTCAAGATATATCTTCTTGCCGCAGTTTCTGCAGTCATAATAACCCCTGTTTTGGTCTTTCCAGTCGTGCAGTTGTGTGGTTCACCTGTCTCGTCTAGTGGTATTTTTTGCGGCATGAGTTCGCTGACTTGGTCATTGCTAAAGTGTATAGCTTGGCCGCATAATCTACATGATATCACTTTTGTTTAATTCACCTCAGATGTAGGCTCCGGTTCTGGTTCATCTCCACTAAGGTGGGATTAGTGCCGATATCGGTAGTAGTCGAACATCCCGGTTTGTATACTTGCGCTCAAGACCTTTGTGGTTGAAAAAGATATAATGTTGAACCCAAAAGCAAAAGGTCATATCAGAAGAATCAAAAGAAACCGAAGGTGAAGAAGATTTTGATGTAATACTTGCTGCGGATGAACATGTCGACAAAAGCAATTTTAATCATAGATAGATACACTGGACTGCAAATCTATCCTTGTTGCTTATCTAAATAAGTTTCCCTTTGATTAGCCCCTTTGGGCTTAGCTGTCCGGAATTGAAAACTATTTATCGAATTAGCAATTCAAATTCTTTCATCATGAGTCGTAACAATATAGTTGAATTTCTCAGAAAAAGAGGATTTGTCCTACGTGATACAGAAGATCCAGATTTTGGACTGGTTATACAAATAACTAATAGATCTATTGGTGGCGGCTTGAATGAAATATTTGTTGAAACGGATGAACTAAACGCGATAGAACAATTAGGTAGTATTATGAAAATTATCTATGGAGACAACACCATAAAGCTAAATGTCAAAGTAAGGAAGCAGCCCTTCTATGTGGTCAGTCGCCGAAAGAAGAGAAGGGAGAATTTGAAAGAAAAGTTAGACCAGAGAAAAGATGAAAGAGGAGGAAAATAAGAGTTCTAAGTGCCTTATGTTTTAAATGCTAGAAGATAAAATATCCATAGAAAGCATCTGAATGAAAGGGAAAGATATTTAAAAATTTTAATTCTTTTAACCTTCGCTATTTCCTCGCTTTTATTTTACTTTAATCTTCCAACTTCATATTCTACATCTGCCATGTTAGAATATTTTCTAGATGGAAGTTTTTCCAAAACTTTAAGCACTTCAACTGTATATTCGACTTTCTCTCTATTGTCTAAATTGTGTCCTGCGTATTGTACTAGAGCATCTTTTGACTTTGGAAAATCTATTCCTGATAATACCTTTGCAACGGTAGCTGCTGAAATTAATGAAGATGCAACAGCAGCTCTTCCTCCTCTTGCACTTGGTTTCTCCGTTTTTTCAATCTCTCTTGCACTCCTGGGTTTTTTTCTACTCTTCAATTCTCCTAATGCTATAGCAACTTCAGCAGAGTCTCTGTAAGTTCTATCTGGAAGAGACTTTATGAGGTCTAAAAGCTCTTGGTCTACAGTAGAGGCTTTTTGGGAGGCATATTCGACTAGATCTTCTTTTGTCTTGGGATACTGTGTACCTGATAATACATTTTCTACATCTGCTGCTGAAGGTGCACTTGGAGGATGTGCAGTAGCCATATGTCTTTCCAGTCGAGATTTCTGTTCAAATCCATCTCCACATACATTACAAGTAAATTGGGAACTAGTTGATGACGACATACTACCTAAACCTAAACCATCTATCTTTTTCTGTTGTTATTATTATTCTATCATCTAATTTCTGCAAGTGCTTCTTCTACATCTATCATGCTGCGATATGTCCTAGTTGGTAATTCCTTGACAATATCAATTACTGATCCCGCATCTTTAACTTTGTCCATATTTCCCTTTGCGCACTCTACTAGTTCATTTTTGTTCTTTGGAAATTCTATTCCAGATAGCACTTTTGCAATTGCTGCAGCCGAAGTTGACTTGATGGCAGCGGCTTTTCCTCCTCTTTTTCCACCTTTTCCTCCAGGATACTCTTCTTTTGATAACTGTTTGACCTCTTGACTCATAGGTATTTCTTCCTTATCTGGAAACTTTCCTTTTAACAAAGGCTTTAGCGGTACCTGCTCTTTTTTTAATTCTAATTCCTTAAAGAGATCTGCACTTCTCTCTGTTTCCTTCTCTTCGTCTATATTTACTCCAAGTTCTTCTTCAATATCCTTCTTTTTGGCGCCTATTAGCAATAGTTGGGTATTTTCATAATTGAGTAATTCTGGTTCTTCAACACTTATCCATCGTCTATCTCCAAATTTTTCCTTTAGGGTTTTGGGATATTCTGGCTTTTTATCTTCAGAAGAAAATGCTGCAAATCCTGGTACTTTTACATCAGGATTTTTTACTGATATTATATAACTGGCTTCCTTTCTTATTTCGAATTCTCTTTGTGTAGGACCAGGTCTTTCTGGAAGTTCCAAAATATATGCTAATTCAGTATGATTATTATGTTTTACTATTACATACTTTCCTTCTCCTGCTGGAGTGGCAGCTGCAAATCTTCGCCTACCCCTAGTTTCTGTGGTATACTCGGCTGGCATAAGTTCATTCTGAATATCATTTGGATTAGAAGTTGTAAGGATATTTAACGCCCAGTTTTTTTCTTCAGATGTAGATTTGCCTTCTAGGATTTCTGGTAATTGCTTCTGGCCGATTAAGAATAATCTATACTTATTATTATCATTATCTTCTGGTGAGGTGACCATATAGAACCTTTGAACATCCTTTATACCTTTTACTTCTTCAGTGCCAACTTTTGGTCTATAAAAGAAAAAAATATCACCTTGTTCTATTATATCAGACTTACTATTATTTTTACTAACCATTTGTTGCTTTTGTAAGAGATATAAAATATAAGTTATAGAGATTTATTTCATAATAATATATTCAAACTATTTTGCACTTGCTAACATCTGCAAACATTAAAGTCATCCTCAACTAATGAAAAAGTAAACAAGAAAACTTGGATAGGATTGATAGACGAATCAGTACATACATCTGATGACTAAATATAGGAGATATTGATGCTGTCAGTAGAGATTTTGTTGTAGTTAAAAGAGGTTTTGTGAATATCCGTTATTATTATATTTCCGTAATCAAAGTAGAAGGATGGGACTACTATAGTACTGCGGCTGAAGAGAACAGAGGAAGAAGTAATAAGAAATTATGAAAGAGATTTGATTCCTGATCCAACAAGCCATATGTAAAAGATGATCCTGTATACAACTGCTTATTATCCAGAACTTTCAATGATTCCATCAAGATATACTAGACCACTATATCCTGGTATTGGTACAATTACTTCGACTAAAACTACTTTGAGTGCTGCCATTTTGAATGATATAAAGTATAAGAAACATAAAATAATTAAATTATTATTTTGTTAATTTCTCCTGCTTTGCTTCCTTCTCCAATTCTTGTCTTAGCATTTGCAAATGCCTTTGTCGATCATTTTTTATAGTATTCCACATTTCAACCAAGTCGTTTCTGTTAGCTTTCTGCGCATCATTTATGTATGTATCAACGGTATCATATAGGAAGTCAGCATCTTTACCTAGTGCCCTTAGAATATCATAAGTCGAATTTTCAAGCCTTGTAGTTTCGTCTGGTTGACCTAGTGGTGTCATATTTTACACTGTTCTCTAAAACTAAAAAAAGGTTGCAATAAAAAGAAAATAATCTACGACTAAAACAGAGTTAACGAGATCAGAGGATATTAATTAGATGACAAAGGAAGTTCAAATACTATCCTTATGCAGGCCACATATTTTTTAGTCTTAGGATTACATATATAAGATGACAAGAAACCAAGATGCTAGATATATTCCAAATTTAGGTCCAACAGAAAGAAAATAAATGACATAGCTAGCCAATATATTGATTCATTCTTTTAGATATAATTTTCAACCAAAACGGATAACGAACTAGAAGGTAGAAGCGAGCTCAAACATTATTAATCTAGAATTCTATCACTCTATCTAGTATGTCGCAAATTCCTCAAATCGAAATTCATACGGTAAAAAGGGTGAATCTCAATGGTGGAACCCTAATTGACGGCTTTCCCAGTGGAGGATTAACAAATTCCATTGCTTCAATGTGTTTTATGAGGTCTATAAGAAATGAACTAATTTCGATACTAGATTCATCATTGTTTCCGCCACTATCTATGATCTATAATGGAACCGCAAATTTTCCTGTTAGGATATATGCAAATGAAGATATCAAGGCGGCTTTTCTCATATCCGAATTGAATCTGAATGAATCCCTGTATTATACTATATCAAAAACAATTTTGCAATGGGCAAGGGAAAATGAATGCGAACTTGTAATTAGTTCGGGATCTATAGTCACCGAAGAGTCAAAAGAATCTCCTAGTGAACATGATTTACAAAAGGTGTATGGCGTGGCAAGCACAGAAAGGGCGAAAGATAGAATGGAAAAGGCTGGGATACTAGAGTTACATAGTGGATCGGTAAGTGGAATCCCAGCATTATTATTAAATGAGGGCATGAGAAGGAATTTTGATGTTATTGTTTTGTTAGGGAACATATTAAAGGGCTCATCTGAATTCAGACCTGCTGCCGCAATATCAGAAGCAATTATGAAGATAGTTCCAGGATTATCATGTGATATTCATTTTTTGCTCAAAAGAGCAGAGACTATAGAGCAAGATTTAAGGAAGATTAGAGATGGACAAAATAATTCAACTATAAATCTTTATGGATAGTTGGAGTTGTCAAAGCGCCATAAATCATAAAGTTGGTTGTGGTAGAATTTCATTGCATTTAGATCATATAGATCATTCTCATTATCGCTAAATGGTCGACATCCCAATATACACATAGGTTCGGGGCGAAAACATAATATGCAGGGTTCCAAGTAGACATTGTGCTTCTGTTTCCTGCGGTCCCTAGAAAAAACCTGAGCCTCATTAGAATGAATATGCCCTAAGACAAGATAGATAGACCAGAGATTACTATATTTGATAATCTATGGAGGATGTTATGGGTGAGTCTCCTAAGGTTAACTTTGTTCTTTAACTAGGTTAATCATGTCTTTAATACTGTTTGTTATTATCTAGATTGCATATAGGCATAATATACGCAGGGAGACTCAGCAGGTTTTGACTCCAAATGCCAGATTTCCGGTCTGTGGTCCTTAATTGCAATTGGCTGCAAATATTTGCTTCTTATTTTTATAGCGGGAGTAGGTTAACTGATTTAGGACCCTAATAAACAACGCGACAACAAGCGCATGTTCTGCAGGAGGGCCCAAGACTCAACAAATGTATGCGATATTAATCATCAAGTTGAATCTCCTGCGGTTTACTTATACTTCATACGAATGTAGGATACCAACACTTGTCTGAAAATGAATTCGGCACTTCCATTTTCAATTGTCTTTATAATTGTATTTCCATATAGTATCTGAAAATATGACAATAGGAATTTCAAAAATAATGGTTGGTATTGATGGCTCAGAACAATCTATAAATGCAGCAGACTATGCTATTGCTATTGCAAAAAGACATGATGCAGAAATGATTGCTGTCAATGCACTGACTTCTGATATAGGTTATGCATATTCATCTCCTGGTGTAGAAAGCCCTCCCTTGACGATAAGAGAAATCATATTGCTGGCCGAAGACGAAGTAAAAAAATGGTTTAATGGCATCAAAGAAAAAGCAGATAAGAGCGGCATCCGATTGAGGTCAGAGATAATTATGGCAAAAAGATCAACAGTGAGTACAATGTTGGATTATGCTGAGGAACAAAAAATCAATTTGATTGTAGTCGGTACTAGAGGTCGTTCAGGTATTAAGAAAATGTTGGTTGGAAGTGTCGCTTCAGGACTAGTAACTTATGCAGCCTGTCCTGTTCTAGTGGTAAAATGAAAGTAGTGAGCAGATAGTGCTGCTTTCCATTGCAAATGGTTGTAAGAGGTATAAATAATATGTTTTTCAGTCTTGATAATCATGTCAACACAAGGATCACTTCAAAATCAAAAATATCAAACCTGTATTGACGTTTGCAACAGTTGCGCTGAAGCATGTGAATATTGTGCTACTTGTGACCTGCAAGAACAAGATGTAAAGGCCATGACATCATGTGTCCAGATTAACAGGGATTGCGCCAATATTTGTTGGACAGCTTCACAATTCATGTCAAGGGATAGTGAACATGTAAAACAAATATGCAATGTTTGTGCCGATATTTGTGAAGCATGTGCTAAAGAATGTGAACGATATACTGATATGGATCACTGTCAAAGATGCGCACAGGCGTGTAGAAGATGTGCTGAAGAATGCCGTAAAATGTGAAAGCAAATTGATTCTCATACAAAGATTGATGTTTCAAGTTCTTAGTAAAATGGCAATGGCTAAATGCAGAGTGCGGAGCTGATATCACTTCGACGGGCTACGATACAGAGGAGTTAAAGCTTCCTAATGACTCTACTGAATATGTGGTTTCATTGTTTCCTATTCTGTCAGTAAAACTATTGCCAGTATGGTCTCGTAATTCTCTACCGTGCAGACATCTAAACGCAGAACCTTTTGTATAAGGTTTTCTGCCTCTAAATTCTTCGGGTTCGGTGGGATTAGGTCCCTTCATGTATATGGGTCCTGTTAATTTATATAATTAGCTTTTTCTTTTATCTACAATGTCATATTTGATACAACGGGAGAAGAGAGGATAATTAACTTGATATAATAATTTATTCTTTTTCTCCTTATCATAAAATTAGAAACGAATCAAAATAATGTATCAGGATTGCCATATGTCAGGTCATTTGTGAATCGTTATTGATACAATTTTTTGGTCCAAGGCGATGCAGTACACTAGTCGCAGGCTAGTGGTTTGCTACAAGAGAATGATAAAATCATAATTTATTGAATTGTTACTGTCTTCAATATGCGAATTCAACTATGGTTACAATATAGGGTTACAATATAAGGTTACAATATAAGGTTACAATATAAAGAGGGTCTTATTACATTAGATCCAAGATTTGGTGTCAAAAGATCAAAAGGTTGCAGTTGTTAGTGGTAGTTCAACTGGAATTGGATTTGAGACTTGCCTGTTGTTTGCTCGTAATGGAATTCGCACTTATGCAACTATGAGAGATTTAATGAAGGCTAATTTAATTAAAAAGATCGCAGAAAAGGAAAAACTTCTCCTGAAGGTCATCGAGATGAACGTAGATAAAGATGATTCTGTAGTAGAGGCCTTCAAAAAAATATCTGATGACATGAAAGGAATAAGGATCGACATTTTGGTAAATAACGCCGGCTTTGGACTATTTGGTGCCCTAGAAGATCAACCGATGGAGGTTATCAAAAAACAATTTGAAACAAATTTCTTCGGAGCAATTAGAACCATACAACAAGTACTTCCTATAATGAGAAATCAAAGAAGCGGAACTATCGTGAATATTTCCTCGCTTGCAGGTTATATTGGATTTCCTGCATCATCGGTATATGTTAGTACAAAGTTTGCATTAGAAGGATTGAGTGAATCTTTGGCTTATGAGATACAACCATATAGAATTAAGGTAATACTTATTGAGCCTGGTGTAATTAACACCAATTTTTTAGAAAATATTGTAATACCAGATAATACTCAGTCTATTTCATCATCCATGTTGTCATCATCTTCATCTCCTTTTACATCAATGACAGTAACTTCATCCTCAACGATTGGTAGTGGCAGTAATACAAATTCAGACAATCCTAAATCTGACAGAGAAACTACCAAATATGCTAATCTGGTAGAAAGATTTCTGTCTCACTACTATCCAGCCATGAGAAACGCACCACATCCTAAGGAAGTTGCCAAAGTAGTACTTGAAAGTATTGAAGGATCAGTAGTTTCCCCTAGGCAACAAGCTAATAATAATTTATTTAGATATCCTGTTGGCGAAGATGCAAAATTGTATGCTGATGCAAAAAGGAAAATGAGTGATTCTGAATTGCGCTCTTTTGTAGCCAAAATGACACTCTCATAACATGCAAGAAAACGAAGATTAGTTTAGTCTAGAATTTATATGAGAATCGTCTATTTAGTTACTTCTCAGTCAATATTCGGTCTTTCAGATCCATTAAGTAGTTAAAGTATATTGAGTTTAATGCTAGATTTTTCAAAATAAGATTTGAAAAATGAAGGTTTTAAAGTAGGACAGACGCTCAAATGTCAGTCAATAGATATTTCCGTTCGGTTTTGTGGCGCAAGAGTCACCTGCGACATACCGATATTTTGAATATGGATATGAGTCAATTAATCGGATTATTATTATTGAACAAATATAACAGCGTCAGATATACAGACTTTAGACATCTGTGAATTCCATTAATATATCTTCAGTGCAACAGATTCGTTCTAGGGTAAATAAAACTTTAACCGAAGGTATTCAGATCGACATGTCAACTGAAGAATCTAAAAAATTGCTGAGGAGGCATGTAAACACCAAAACCCACCTCGTCATTATGTTTATAGATATTAACAACTCAACAGAGATGAGCTTCTCTTTACCCGATGACAAGTTTGCTACATTAATAAGGATCTTTGCTCAGGAAACGAGTATTTCTGTAAGTGGTCATGGTGGATATGTTTTTAAATATGAAGGTGATGCGGTTATTTCACTGTTTCCTGCAGAATATGACCAAGCAATGGCTTGTAAGAATGCCTTAGATTGTTCAAAAGCAGTATTGGAAATCGTAAGAGGTATTATCAATCCTGTGTTTAAAACGAATGGATTACCTGAGATAAGAATAAGAACTGGATTGGCATATGGTGATGCTTTGGTGGTACTCTATGGAAAGGGTCTAAAGACAGCGCATATAGACATTATTGGTTCTAGTATAAGTATGGCTGCAAAGATTGCATCAACTGCGAAAGCTAATCAAATATTGGTAGGTGAACTTATTTACAATACTCTTCTGTTGTCCGACCGTGAAAATTCTATGTATTACAAGCATATATTTCGAGAGGTAAACCTGAATCAAGATGAATGGAGATATCCTTCTCGTTACAATAATGACAATATCTATAAAGTGTACGAATATTTAGAAACATACTAGTAGTACACAGTCCAGTCTCCTGCGGTATAATTAGGGGGATATTCCGGTAATCCAGAAGTATAGGTAGCCAAATCCTCAATGGTAATCTTGTGTCCATCGTATTGAGGTGCTTTAACGTTAGACGGAAGATACTTGTCAACTGGATCATTTAATTTGATGAGACCCTCTTGTACCATGTCTGCTAAAAGGATTGTAGTAAACACCTTAGTAATGGATCCAATAGCAAATATTGTATTTTCGTTTACAGTAGAATTGTCGGCTTTAGACATTTTACCATTACTATAGAACTGAGTCCCGTTCGGATCAACAATTCCAATAACTATTGCTGCATTAGTTCTATTACTATCTACAAGAGCATTTATGCGATTCTTTATCTCATCAGTTATCTTAGAGACAGATGTCGAATTAGCTAGTTCTGCCTGGACAGTAAAGGATGAACCAACCCAGGCGGGAAATAATGTAGGAGATAAACCTAATCCAGAAGTTATTGTTATATTGGATACGACCGTTATGCAAAGGCTTGATGCCAAAATTAGATTTACAAGAAATAATGAAGTCATACTTATCAATGTGCAGTGGAGTTTGAAAGCGAAGAAGGCTGTATTGTAGTAGAGATGCCGGCAGGACTTGTCAATCCCGAGTGAGCTTCAAGCCATGAATAAAGATCTGACAAGACATATGATTGTATTGGTCCATTTTGAGTCTGCCATTGTGATGAAGGATAGAATTCATGTCCTAGATTGGGATAAGTTATCAATGTATGATCAGAATGATTTAGTTCAGTTAGCCTTTGTTGCAAGAGAAACGCTTGTTGAACTGGAGTTATAGAATCATTTTCTCCGTTAAGCATGAGGATACCTGTAGATTTAGAGACATTACCAATTATGCTTAAAGTTGGTATCAAACTGAAAAGTGACCTGTAATATACAGGACATTCTTTAACCATGTTACATTTGGAAGGAGTGAAATATGAGAGGTTTTCATATCGTTTTAACAGCTCAGGCTTAATTTGTTTTTCAATATCAATGTAATCGGCTCTAATTGTATTATTTGCAAACTTGTTTACTAGAGCGTCGCTTATGACTTCGGTATTATTAGTACGCAAAAAAGTAAGAACAACGGAATACGGCACCAATGAATTCCTTAACACAGGATCCTTCGCTATTTGCTGGATTGGTATCAATCCAGTATGATTTTTATCCAATGTTTGTGAAGCATACTCTGAAGGTAAGGATACTCTTTGAAGGCGAACTAAATCTTGAGTGTTTGATGCTACTATACCCATAAGTATGATGTTCTTTACCTTCATTGGATTTTCCATCGCAAGTCTTGGAGCAATAATTGTACCTTGACTATGACCGATTATGCTTATCCTTTTAGGATCCACTTCAGGCTGCATTGTAAGAATATTCAAAGCTTTCTGTGCATCGTGTATTAAATCATCGATTGTACTATTTCCCCATACGTTATGGTTAATTGTAAAATTTGCACCAATACCTCTTTTATCATATCTGAGCACTGCAAAGCCTCTTTCTGATAGATATTGAGCTATCTGCAAATACGGTGTAGGTGGTTTAGGACCATCCTTGTGAACAGATCCCGATGTTCCATTTTTATCATTAGCACCAGAGCCAGAAATAAGGAGATCACCAGGGAATGGTCCTTTTCCTATAGCAGGAAGAGTTAATTGAGCATCGGTCTTTAAACATTGCCTAAATCTATTACAAGATTTCTATATTTTATTGTCTGGATGTATTGTTGGGCTAGCGCTACCTCTTGCTGTCTGAAAATACTAGTAGATAAACAAGATAATAATGCAAGTATAGCTATCAATAATAATCCCAGAGATAGCATTACAGTGTTTGTTCTATACAATTTCGATATTAATATTCTGATACCTGTATGAAGGTTTTTTGGGTTAAACTGCACCCAAGTTTGTACGGGTTCTGATGTTTTTTTCGTTATTTAGCTTTTTCTTCGGCCGATATATCAGGTTGGTTAGAATTCAGAACAAATTTGTCCATTATACGGTGGAAGGTACACCAAAATCGACTCAATTTTGCCATTCTGAATAGTCATAGCACATTAGGTAATAATCGTAAATGTAAAGTGCATCTTATTGACATTAGCCTGACTGGGTGTGTGGGTTTAGTATTCTGTTTAACTGTTTAGCTAGTTCTACATTATCAATGGGTTTCTTGATAATACAATTTTCATCTAATGGAGGATATATCTTCTTTATGGCGGTCGCATATTCTGTTAATTCACTTACAGCTGTTAGAAAACATACCTTCACATTTTCATCTATTTTTCTAATCTCGTGAAGCAATTCAAATCCATTCATTTGCGGCATTCTTATATCAAGAATTGCAAGATCATACATATTAGGTCTAAAGTTCGACAACGCAAGACCTGGATCATTGAATGGATAAATGTCAAAAAAGCCTGCTGCCTCCAATGTTGCCTTTAAAGTGTATGTGACGTCAGGCTCATCATCTACTACTAGAATTTTTGCCTTCACTTAGCTATTCCATCACGTCAATTAGTTCACTGATTTTGTCTAGCGGAAGAGTAAATATAAAAGTAGCTCCCCTTCCATCAGAATTATTTTCAGCCCATATTCTACCTCCGTGGGCTTCTACAATACTTTTGGAAATAAAAAGACCCAGTCCTGTACCTGCAAAGGATTTTGTAGCGAACTTTGAGAACAATCTGTCTAATAATTTAGAGTCTATTCCCACACCCACATCCCTTACCGTAATGATAGCTTCGTCTTGTCTAATACCTTTTTCTTTTTCCTTAACTTGTTTCTCTACATTAACACTAATAATGCCTTCCTTAGTAAATTTAATAGCATTGCTTAAAAGGTTGGAAATAACCTGGATCAACCTAGATTTATCTGCGCGCACAAAAGTGAGATCATTTTTGTCTTCTTGTTTTTCTTCGAATTGACATACAAGTAGTAGATTGGGGTTATCAATCTGGTTTCTAAAATCTTGTACGATCCTTGATATCAAATCAATTAAGTTGAATCTTTCCTTTTGTAGTTTCAGCGAGTGGTTATCGATTTTTGTAACATCCAAAATATTCTCTGTTAGTCTTTGCAGCCTTTTTGCATTTCTTATAATAACCCTCATGTGTTCTCGCTCCTCGCCTCCTACTCTAGGACTGACAACCTGAGATAAGCCTAGTATTGGTTGGATGGGTGTTCTTAGCTCGTGAGCTGCTATATTGATAAAGTCCCTTTGCATTATATTATAGGCCTTTAATTGTTCATACAATTCTCCCTGTTTCCAAAGGCTTTCAAATATCGAAACATATGATAAAGCAATAGGTCTACTGTTAGAGTATGCTGCCAATCCAGCAGCGTCATAATAGTTCTCCTTAGTATCGTCTCTTAATTCAACAATTAGAGACTCTTTTCTGTCAACTACTATGACACCCATTTGGGTTTGTAGACTCTTATCTATGCTCCTAATCTCTAGTTGGGGCGATTCTACTACCACTTCATCTACTATCTGTGAAATTTGGTCCTCTTCAGCGGGTATTAATATCCTAACTTTTGCACCATTTTTTAGCACCTCTTGAATCAAATCTATCATACCTATACGTACATGACGACGAAACGTATTGAGAGACGGATATATTCTCAGAACTTCATGTTTTGCTAACCTTATAATTTGTTGTGCGCGCTTCATTGCTTCTCTTGGATTTTCGATAATCTCTATGTCAGAAGGCTCGACTCCTTTTTCAATTTCTCTAATTCGATCTATCACATCAGTCCCGTTTTTCCATAATCCCTCGAAGGTAGAGGAAAAATGTTTTAGATAAAGGGGTTCGTTACTGATTAAGAGACTACGAATTGGTGTACCACCTTCCATATTTTCTATTGTTACTGCTATTTCTTTATCTGAAACCCCAAAACTCATAGCTGGTAAATTTTTAATGTGTTTAATTTGTATGCCTTGTTCCATGTATAATTTAACCAGTTGTATATTTTCTTTACCTATATTAGTAATGTATCTTATACCTTTGTGCTGTCCCTTTTTTTGTTTATCTAATAACTTCTTCTTTATGTCAAAAAAGTGGTTATGACTATATTGCAATCCTCCAGGAGCCAGGCAAGTGTCCAACTCATTTGAGTCAGCAGTGAGCTTGGAGATTTCTTTTATAATCTCATCAGGGTTATCTACTATCTTTGTCTGATAATGAATTACTCCTTCTTCAATTTCTTTTATACGCTGTTGAGCTGGTATTGCTCTAGTCCAAAAGCTCTCAAATACATACTGTTGATGGTCCACGATTTCCTTGACATTGCTGTATATAATGTGAGATGCTGGTTTTCCTTTGTGATGAAAAGTCGCAGGAGCAACATATTCATTTTCACTGACATAAAAGTTACCTTTGATTCCATCTACATGCCGCAGGTCTACGTTAATCGTGTTTATTAGTTCTTTACAATAAGAGACGTTATCACCTGTGATCTCCGTGACATACCTTAATTTTATCCCTCTTTTCTTAGCATCAATAAATGCCTTCTTTAACGCTGCAATTTCGAAAATCAGAGAAGGACGAGTATAGTCAACACAAGCGTCAATTCTGTCGCTGGATTTATCTATAAACTCTATTACAGTATTGATAACATGATAGGGCTTATAGTATATACTCGTCTTTTGTTTACTTCTAACCATAAATCGACAAGGCCATACAGCAGATATACCCTTCTCAGTTACTTATAATTTGCTGCCGAAATTTCAAGAGAATTTGCGAAAGACCTAACGTTGTTAAGAATACGTTAAATAGAATAGTATTATGTTCAGTTTTGGTTGTCTTATTTATTGTTCTATATCTAGGTAATATAACCACTTGCACACCGCATGGGAAGCAAGTGCTAAATCCATTATGAATGTTCCAAAGGTAAAGGACATGCATTCCAAGGAGTTTAAGGAAGTCATGGATGCTATCTTCCGATATTATGCAAACAATATAGTACTAATCCTAAATCCAACAAATGAAAAGCACGAAATGATTATAGGGTCAAAAGGACACAATACCAATATAATATTCTACAGACAGTATATTATCGCCAGTTATGCTAGTAAAAGTAAACAATATAGATATAGATAAAAATAAAGTAAGAGTAAGCAAGCTTGATATCGACGACTATGGCTCCATAATTACACTGAAGGACGTAGAAC
>Ga0126305_10000524_pt1 | contig 16567 bp, 12 predicted proteins | sample Plot26_FD_92536 | JGI IMG/M metagenome (GOLD analysis project Ga0126305, IMG submission 92536) | Serpentine soil microbial communities from UC McLaughlin Reserve, CA, USA - Plot26 | ecosystem: Environmental > Terrestrial > Soil > Grasslands | place: USA: UC McLaughlin Reserve, Lake County... | reverse complement strand
TGATCTTCTCGCCGACGGCCATCTGCTGCAGCCGGCCGCCCAGGAGCACCTCCGCCGAGCGCCGCAGGGCCGGGCGCAGGCGAGGGTCGAGCCCCAGCGCCATCAGGTCGCGCCAGTACAGCCCGGGCAGGAAGCGGGCGGCCAGCACCTCCGGCGTGCGCGGGTGCAGGGTCAGGTCGCGCCGCACCTCGTAGAAGGCCAGGAGCCGCTGCTCGCCGGCCAGCCGCTCGATCACCTCGGCCGAGCAGTGGGGATTGCGCAGCGCCTGGCGGACGGCCGGGGGCTCCAGCTCCCGCGCGTGCTCGTCCACCAGGACCGCCAGCTCCTCCGCTCCCGCCTCGCGCAGACGGTGGCTCAGGAGGGAGCCGGGCTCGGGTTCGAGGCCGGAATCGTCTTTCGCCGCCAGCGACATGGGTGCTAGCTTATAGAATCTGGTATCTTCCTTCCTTCCTATGACGATCTCGCGAACCACCCAGAGTCAGTTGTCCAAGGGCGATTTCGAGGCGATCGAGGGCGAGTGGCTGGCGCGCCTCGACAAAGATCCCTCGGACGTCGAGTACTTCATCGGCGTGGCGCGCGCCCTCATCGGCACCGGTGAGGAGTCGCGGGCCCGCTATCTGCTCGAGCTGTTCGACGACCATCTCCGGGAAGCCGGACATTGGGCGACCCGGCTGCAGCTCCTCAAACGCGCCGGCGGGATCTTCGTCCCGGCCGACAAGCTCCACCCCATCGTTTCCTCCACCCTCGGCAAGCTCTACAGCGACCGCTCGACCTACAAGGCCCTCTACGAGGCCGTGGGCCTGCACCGCGCGCCGGGCGACGTCCCCAAGATCTGGGAGAAGGTCGACCGGCTCGAGGGCCTGCTGGCCTTCGACGTCGGCACGGTGGTGGCGATGGAGGGCAAGGGGGTCGGCCGGGTGGTGGAGGCCAACCTCGGGCTCGAGAGCTTCAAGGTGGACTTCGAGAAGATCCGCGGCCTGACGGTGGGCTTCAAGGCCGCGCCCAAGCTGCTGCGCCCGCTCGCTCCCGAGCACGTGCTGCGGCGCAAGCTCGAGCAGCCGGCGGCGCTCAAGGCGCTCAGCCCGCCCGAGCTGCTGCACGTCACCCTCCAGAGCTACGACCGGCCGCTGACGGCCGGCGAGGTTCGCGACATCCTAGCCGGGATCGTCTCCGAATCGCAGTGGACCGCCTGGTGGGGCGCCGCCCGCAAGCACTCGCACGTCGTGGCGAGCGGCAGCGGCGCGCGCCAGACCTACCGCTGGGCCGAGAGCAGCGGCCATGCCCTGGACTCGGTGTGGAAGGCGTTCGAGAAGGCGGACCCGCGCAAGAAGATCGAGCGGCTCAAGCGCGAGGGCGCCCGCGACGAGGGCCTGCGCGACCGCATGGCGGAAAATCTCGCGGAGGTCGCCGAGAAGATGATGGACACCGATCCCGGCCTCGCGTTCGAGATCTGGTTCGCCATCGAGCGCAGCGGCGCCAAGATCGACGACTCCGTGGACTGGTCCCCGGACAACCTGCTCGCCAGCCATCCGCAGCAGGTGTTCAGTGGCATCGAGGAACGCCTCCTGCGTGAACGGGCCTACGTCATGGTGCGCGAGCGCCGCGAGGACTGGCCGGTCGTCTACCGCGACGCCATGTCCAAGGAGACCGACCCGCGCGCCCTCGACCTCCTCGCCGACGGCCTGATGCACGGAGCGCAGCGCGAGCTGGAGCGCTTCCTCGACGGCCTGATGGCGCAGCCGCACCGCAACGCGGCGGCGTTCACCTGGCTCGCCGAGCGGGCGACCGTGGACGAGGACCTGCGGGCCCGCAACCCCCTGCGGCTGCTGCAGCAGATCCTCTCCAGCATGTCGCGCGACGAGTTCGCCTCCTACCGTCTGCGGCTGCTGGCCCTCGCCGAGTCGGGCGGCACGGTGCCGCGGCTCCTCACCCATCTCACGGAAGACCAGGCCGCCCAGGCGGAGGACGCCGTCCACCGCGCCTCCAACCTCGAGCCCTTCCAGCGCGAGCAGCTCACCAACGCCATCCAGCTCCGCTTCCAGGGGCTGCGCAAGGAGAGCGGCGTGCAGCCGCTCTACGCCATCCCTGAGTCCGTGGACGCCAAGCGGGCCGAGCTGCACCAGATCATGACGGTCGACATCCCCGCCAACCGCAAGGCCATCGAGGAAGCCCGCGCCATGGGCGACCTGCGCGAGAACTTCGAGTACAAGTCGGCCCGCCAGCGCCACGAATACCTGAACGCCCGCGCCGCCAGCCTCAACGCCGAGCTCAACCGCGTCCGCATCATCGACACCGAGGGCATGGAGGTCTCCGAGGTGCGCATCGGCGCCCGCCTGACATTGACGGGTACCGGCGGCCAGCGGGTGATGACCATCCTCGGCCCCTGGGAGAGCAAGCCCGAGGAGGACGTCATCTCCTATGAGTCCGAGCTCGCCGTCACTCTGCTGGGCCGGAAGGTCGGGGATGCGGTGGAGATGGGCGGCGAGAGCTGGAAGATCGAGAAGATCGAGCCCTACAAATAGGTAGGGGCGGCCACGCAGGGCCGCCCCTACAGGAAATTCTAAGCCGCGAGGAGCCGGCCGTGGTGGCGCTGGCTCGGATGCGGCTGCGCCTCGAAGCCGAGAATGCGGTTCGGCGCGGGGTTCCGGATCTCCACCGTCTCGAGGTTGTAGCGCAGGACGACCGGCGAGCCGTCGGCGAGCAGGAACTTGAGGTCCGAGTACCTGGTCAGCAACTCCCGGCCCTGGGGGCTGCCGGCGTCGACGCTGGCCACCGGCGTCTCCCATTCGAGACCCCGCTGCACCCAGCCGGCCTCCGTCCAGATGAACTGGCGGCCGGCGACCTCGCTGGTCGTCAGCAGCATGCCGTAGGGCGCCCCGGCCTTGACCGTGACGACCTCCAGCCCCGGCCCGGGCTCGTGGTGCGGGAAGCCGTTGCCGACGAAGCCGTGGCTGACGGCGAAGAGGCTCACCACCAGGGCCAGGCCCATCGCCGAGGCGGTGCGCAGGCCGGGGCCCAGCGGGAAGAGGAAGAAGCGCAGCGACTGGAACGTCCGCCGCATCCCGTGAGCCGGGATCTCCTTCATCACCTGCCGCCGGATCTGCTGGCTCAGGGCCGGCGGCGGCACCGCGCGGTCGGCGCGGCCGAGGCCGGCGACCACGCGCCGCATCGAGGCGAGGCGAGCGCCGCAGTCCGGGCATCCCGCGCAATGAGCTTCGAGCTGCCGCATTTCGACAACCCCGAGCTCGGAGTCGAGAAACGCCGAAAGCTGCTCAATGGATAGATGGCGGTTCATAGTTCTTTCTCCAGAAGGAGCCGGAGTTGCTCCCGGCCGCGCGCGATCCGCGAGCGGACGGTACCCACCCGGACCCCCAGCACTTCAGCAATCTCCTCATAGGATAAACCCTCCAGGTCGCGTAACACCACGGCCTCGCGAAAAACCTGCGGAATACGGCCCAGGCCCGCCATGACCCGCCGCCCTTCGTCAGCGGCAACGGCCAGCTCCTCGGGGCCGCGGCCGGGGTCGGCGATCGGGACGCCACCCTCCTCGAAGCCGGCGTCGATCGACTGCATCGACGGGATGTGGCGCGACAGCCGGTCGCGGCAGTGGTTGATCGCGATGCGGAACACCCAGGTCTTCAGGGTCGAGCGCCCCCCGAAGCTCCCCAGGTGGCGATAGATGCGCAGAAAGATCTCCTGGGTCAGATCGGCGGCCTCCTCCCGGTTTCCCGAGAGGCGCAGGGCGAGGTTGTAGACCATCTCGCCGAAACGTGCGTAGACCTCGTCGAACGCCTGGATGTCGCCGCAGCGATGGCGTTCGACGAGCTCGACGTCAAGGGCTACATCGTGATGAACGGTAGGATAAACTGTGGCAACGCCCACCGACTCCTCCCAGGGCGAATCGAGTCGCGCCCTGCTCTGATAGACCCCGGAGGCGCCGGAAAAGTTCCCGAGCTTCTTCAAGACGTTCAAGGGTAGCACCCTTTGGCGGCAACATGTGGTCCCCTGAGGCGTATCACCTTCGGCAGCCGGCTCGCCGTTCCGGCCCGGACGCCATGCCGTTATTATCTAAATTTTTTCAAGGAGATCCCTGGATGAAGACTCCCTTTCGCCTCCTCTCGACCAGCCTGAGCCTCATGGCGGTCATCGCCGGCGTCGCCGGCGCCGCGGTCGCGGCCGAGCCGGTAAAGGCTCCCGCCGCCGCCAAGCCGGGCGCCCGCCAGGTGCGCCAGTACACCATCGACCAGTTCCTCGCCAACACGGCCTACGGCGGGGCATCCTTCTCGCCGGACAACAAGAAGATCCTGGTGGGCAGCAACCAGACGGGGGTGTTCAACGTCTTCGCCTTCCCCGTCGACGGCGGCCAGCCCGTTCAGCTCACCGACTCCAAGGTCAACGCCATCCAGGCGCTCGGCTACTTCCCGAAGGACGAGCGCTTCCTCTACACCAGCGACCAGGGAGGCAACGAGCAGAACCACATCTACGTCCAGTCGCCCGACGGCCAGGTCAAGGACCTGACCCCAGGCGACAAGCTGAAGGCCCAGTTCATGGACTGGTCGACGGACGGCAAGGGCTTCTTCTTCGCCACCAACGAGCGCGACCCGAGCCTCTTCGACGTTTACGAGATGACGTTCGACGGCTACGAGCGCAAGCTCCTCTACACCAACGAGGGCGGCTACCTGCCCGGCACCGTCTCGCCGGACCGCCGCTACATCACGCTGTTCAAGACCCAGACGAGCACCGATTCCGACATCTACCTCCACGACCGCACCGCCGGCAAGACGACCCTCCTGACCCCTGACGCCAAGCCGGACACCGAGGTGTCCAATAGTCCTCAGGACTTCAGCCCCGACGGCAAGAGCCTCTACTACACGACCGACGCCGGGTCCGAGTTCTCCTACATGATGCGCTACGACCTCGCGACGGGCCAGCGGACCGAGGTGCTGAAGACCAACTGGGACATCGGCGGCGGCGGCTACTCGCGGGACGGCCGCTGGTTCACGATCGCCATCAACAACGACGCCAAGACCGAGCTGCGCATCTTCCAGACGGAGGGGATGAAGCCCGTCGAGCTGCCCGCGCTGCCCGGGGCGGACATCACCGGCGTGGGCTTCTCCTATGACGGCAACCTGATGTCCTTCTACGCCGAGGCGGCGGGGCCGCGCGACCTCTACATCCGCGACATCAAGACCGGCAAGGTGCGGCAGATCACCAAGGCCCTCAATCCGGCCATCGACGCTAAGGACCTCGTCGAGGGCCAGGTGGTGCGGTTCAAGTCCTACGACGGCGTCGAGATCCCCGGCCTGCTCTACCAGCCCATCCAGGCTTCCCCCGAGAGCAAGGCGCCGGCCCTGGTATGGGTGCACGGCGGCCCAGGCGGCCAGTCGCGGGTCGGCTACAGCGGCTTCATCCAGTTCCTGGTCAACCACGGCTACGCCGTCTACGCCATCAACAACCGGGGCAGCAGCGGCTACGGCAAGACCTTCTTCAGCATGGACGACCGCAAGCACGGCGACGCCGACCTCGGCGACTGCATCGCCAGCAAGAAGATGCTGACCGACACCGGCTGGGTGGACGGCAAGCGGATCGGCATCGTGGGCGGCAGCTACGGCGGCTACATGGTGCTCGCCGCCCTGGCCTTCCGGCCGCAGGAGTTCGCCGTCGGCGTGGACCTCTTCGGCGTCTCCAACTGGCTGCGCACGCTCGAGAGCATCCCCGCCTGGTGGGGGCCGACCCGCGACTCGCTCTACAAGGAGCTGGGCGATCCGAAGGCCGACTCCGAATACCTGCGCAAGATCTCTCCCCTCTTCCACGCCGACAAGATCGAGCGCCCGCTCATCGTGCTCCAGGGCGAGAACGATCCCCGCGTGCTGAAGGCCGAGTCGGACGAGATCGTCGCCGCCGTCCGCAAGAAGGGGATTCCCGTCGAGTACATGCTCTTCCCCAACGAGGGCCACGGCTTCGCGCGCAAGGAGACCCAGGAGAAGGCCTACCAGGCCACCCTGGAATTCCTCGACAAGCACCTCAAGGGGGCGAACGCTCCCTAGCACCGGCCGCAAAAGGGGCGGCGATCGCATCTCATCGCAGGAGATAATCGCCGCCCCATGAGCTCTCCCCCGCTCCTGCCCCTGATCCTCTTCGTCCTCACCTACGTCGGGCTGGCCCTCGGGCGCATCCCCGGCCTGGCGGCGGCGGCCATGCTGCTCTGGTGAGGGCAGCTCAGTGAGATCGAATCGAACGGGCGATCAGGCCGAGGCCCCCGAAGAGCAGCACCAGCATCAGGAGCGTATTGAACAGGCTGGTGCTCCGGAAGTAGATCTCGAGGTTCATCAGGATGCCGGTGAGGACGATCACCGCTCCCGCGATCAACAGGAGCCAGCCGACCTTCGACCGGCCGTTGAAGAACAGCAGGAAGACGCCGAAGAGGAGCGGCACCAGGGACAGGCCGAAGGCATTGTGCCCCCAGAGATACCAGTAGCCGCTGGTGACCGTGACCTGCTGAGTCAGCAGGTAGCCGCCAGCGACGGCCATGGCGAAGCCGATCAGGAACTCCCCGAGGCCGCCCGGAGTCCCTCCCGCGCCCCGGAACCGAGTGTCATTTTCCATCTCGATATCCTACATGGCTATAGGGCCTACGAGCGGCGCAGGATCAGGTGGCGGTAGGAGCCGACGGACGGCTCGTCGCGCTCGACCACGAAGGGCGCTCCCGAGCGGGCCAGGATCTCCCCCATCCGCCGGTTCGTGCTGGTGAAGACGAAGTCGAGGAGAGCGAGACCGGCCCGCCGGAGGAGACCCGGACGGTCCTCGTCGGGCAGGAACTTGTCGAAGACCGCCAGCCGCCCGCCGGGGCGGAGCACCCGCGCCGCTTCCCTGAGGCAGCGGGCGGGGTCGGGGATCACCTCCAGGACCATGTGGAGGATGGCCGCGTCATGGGAGCCGTCCGGCAGGTCGAGGGCCATGCCGTCCAGCACCCGAAACTCGATCCCGGGGCGGGCATGGGCCATCGCCTGCCGCAGCATGGCGGGAGTCAGATCGGCCGCCAGCACCTGGATCCCCCCGGGGAGGAGCGGCAGGTCAGCCCCGGTGCCGCAGCCGATGATCACCAGCCGCTCGCCGGGCCGCAGCTCGAGCAGGGCGATCGAATGCCGGCGCTCGCGGTGGAACTTCGTCACCCGGTCGTAGTGGGGCGCCCAGAGGGTATAGCGGAAGCGGTGCCAGGCGTTCGAAGGCATGGAGGAGGGAAAAAGGGTGGGTCGAGGCGAACCGGAGGGGGACGCCTCGACCCGAGGGGAGATCTTACAAGGAGCCGGAGCCGCCGTGGGGAACGGGGCTCAAAACGGCATCCTCAGGTGTCCAAAGTCCTCGCGGGGCCCCGGCCCGGGGGCGGGCTCGCGCGAAGAGTCGTCGAAGAACTGGCGGACCTGCATCGGATCCGTGTGGGCCAGGCGGTGGTAGAAACGGAGGGCCACCTCGACCTCCGTCCGCCAGAGCGAGCAGCGCTCCTCCGAGATCTCGTGCGGCTCCTCGTCGGGCGCCGAGGTCACGAAGGTGCTGTGGCTGCAGACGTGCCGGGCCCAGCATCCCTGGCAGGGGAAATCTTCCTCGTCGCCTTCCAGCCCGGCCTGCCTCACCGGCGCCGCGGCGCTGGCGAGGTCCGGCAGCCGCAGGTCGAGGCTGTCGAGCACGGAGCGGGGATAGATGTCGGCCATCGGCATCAGTCCCGCGAAGCTGCCGCGCTCGGCGTAGGCCTGGTCCAGGGGCTCGCTGTGCATCAGGCGGTCGACGATCCGGGTCAGCGGCTTGAAGTCGACCGGCAGGCGCTGAGCGGCGAGCTCGTCGGCCATCTCGTCACAGACGGCCAGCAGGTCGTTCCGCACCTCCCGCTGGCGTCCCGGTTGCGCCACGTCGTCCTCGAGCAGGGTCGCGTCCAGGTGCCGGATGCCGAGCCTCTTCGCCCATTCCCAAAGGTCGAGGAGGCGGCCCCGTCCCAGCGTGCTGTGCACGGTCAGCCGGTCGCCCAGGCGATCCAGCAGGAGCCGCACGGCCGGCTCGGCACTCCAGCGGTCTCCCCCGGCAAAGCGATCGACCCGGGCGCTGCGGTCGGCGTAGAAGCCGTCGACGGGGGCCGGATAGCTGCCGCAGCGCAGGCGCACCTGGAACGAATAGCCGGCGAGGAAGTCAGCCCGGGCGGGCGTCACTTCACCGGCATCGAGCGTCAGCTCGAAGGAGATCTCCTGTTGCAGAAGCCCGCCCAGACGGGAGGACTCGACGACGATCCGCTCGAGCAGGCCGTTGCCCGGGAACGAGCCGCCCCAGTTCAGGTGGAGCTTGACGCGGCTGTTGCCGAAGCTCTGCTTGAACACGAACCCGACGACGTCGAGGGCGGCCTCCTCCCTCGCCTGGTCGATGCGGGCGTGGAGCTGGTCGTCGATCCGGTAGAGGGCGCCGGGATTCCACCAGCCGGCCGTCTCCTGACCACCGGCGGCAGTGCCGCTCCAGCCGATCCCGCCCTCGCTGGTGAGCAGGTCCTCGTTGACGAGCCAGCCGAGCAGAGCCTCGTCGAGGTCACCCGTCTCCAGCGCGGGGGCGACGTGGAACTGCAGCTCCTCCGGCACTTCCACCACCGCCGCGCGCTCCAGGTCGTAGATCAGGCTGCACGAGCCGTCCCCCTCGATCAAGGGGTGCAGGGCTCTCAGTCGCAGGGCGCCAGGCATGGGCATGGTGGTGACGTGAAGCATGGCTCGTCTTCCTCCTTCTGATGCCGGCGATGGGTCGACCCTCCTCCTACTCCGAGTGACCAGGATAGCTCAACCATTTCGCCTCTAATACCTTCGTTTCCGCTGAGGCCCTTTTCGGGACAAAAATCTCGAACTTTTTTTGAAAAGCCCGTTTTCAGGGGGTTTCAGAGAACCCTCGCCACAATGCTCAAGGAAGAAGCGTCCAAAACGGGCGGCCGCAAGGGGCCGCCCGCAGACCTTCAGGAAACAGTCTATTTAGAAGAGGAAGAGGTGCCGGGCTTCAGCCAGCGGTCCAGCCAGGCGAGCACGGTTTCGTGCCAGAGGAGGCTGTTCGCGGGCTTCAGAACCCAATGGTTCTCGTCGGGGAAATGGAGGAACTGGCTGGGGATTCCCCGGCGCTGGAGGACGTTGAAGGCGGCGATCCCCTGGTCCACCGGGATCCGGTAGTCGAGGCCGCCGTGGACCACCAGCATCGGCGTCTTCCAGCGGTCGACGAACTGTGCCGGATTGTGCTTCTCGTAGCCCGCGGGGTTCTGCCAGTAGGGTCCGCCGTGCTCCCATTCGGGGAACCAGAGCTCCTCGGTGCCGTAGTACATCATCCGCTGATCGAAGACGCCGTCGTGGGTGACCAGGCACTGGAAGCGGTCGGGCCAGTTGCCGGCGATCCAGTTGGTCATGTAGCCGCCATAGGAGGCGCCGAGGGCGCAGACGCGGCCGCCGTCGATCCAGGGATTGCGCTGGAGGGCCGCCTCCAGCCCTTTCTGGAGGTCGACCAGCGGCTTGCCGCCCCAGTCCATGCGGATGGCGTCCGTGAAGGCCTGCCCGTAGCCGGTCGAGCCGTGGAAGTCGATCTGCACCACGGCGTAGCCCGCTCCGGCGTAGACCTGCGGGTTCCAGCGGTAGTGGAACTCGTTGCTGGAGGAGCCCTGGGGCCCGCCGTGGATGATGAAGGCGAGCGGATATTTCTGGCCCGGCTGGAAGCCGGCGGGCCGGGTGAGCCAGCCGTAGACCGTGTCGCCGTTCGCTCCTTTGAAGGAAAACTGCTCGGTCTCCCCCATCAGCGCCGCCGCGAGCCGCTCCTGGTTCACGCGGGTGATCTGGGTCACGCCCGAGCCGTCGCGCCGCGCGGTGTGGAGCTCGACGGGCGAGCGCAGGGTGTCGCGGCCGAAGACGAAGCGGTCGCCCGCCAGCTGCGGCTCGCGGACGTGACCATCGCCCACCAGCTTCGTCACCCTGCCCGTCGCCACGTCGATGGCGAACAGGGGCGTCTGCCCCACGTCGGTGGCCGTGGTGTAGAGGGTGCGGCCGTCGGGCGAGAAGATCAGGCCCTCGGCCGAGCGGTCCCACTCCTCGGCCAGCACCCGCTCGCGGCCGGAAGCGAGGTCGCGCAGCCGGATACGGAAGCGGTCGGCCTCGAAGCCCGGACGGGACATGAAGAGGTAGGCGAGCGTCTTGCCGTCCGGCGAGAAAGCGGGTTGGGTGTCCCAGGCGGGATTGGCGTCGGTCAGGTTGCGGGGCGGCTGGGAGCCGTCCACCGGCACCTGGTAGAGATCGAAGTCCGTGGACCACGGCTCCTCGCGGCCAGCGTCGCGCGCCGAGAAGACCACCGTCCGGCCGTCGGGGGAGAAGGTGAATTCCTCGGTGCCGCCGAAAGGCCTGGACGGAACGTCAGCGTTCATGCCGCGCGTCAGGTCGACGGGCTCGCCGCCGGCGGCGGGCATCACGAACAGATGATTGCGGCGTCCCTCCGACCAGGTGTCCCAGTGGCGGAAGAAGCCGGCATCGCCCTGGTAGAGCTGCCCCGAGGTCTTCCCCTTCTCCTTCTGGTCCAGCCGCTCCCGGGTGCAGGCGACGGTCGGGCAATCGGCGAAGACCTCCAGGCTGAAGGCGAGCCGCGAGCCGTCCGGCGACAGGGTCAGGCTCGACACGTCGAGCGGCAGCTTGGTCACCTGAACGGCGTCGCCGCCCGCGGCGGGCAGCCGCCAGACTTGGCTGGACCCGGAGCGGGTCGACAGGAAGTAGACGCTCTGGCCGTCCGGTGCCCAGCGCGGGTTGTTGTCCGAGGCCGGATCGCTGGTCAGGCGGGTCAGGCCGGAGCCGTCCGGTTTGACCATCCAGAGGTCGGTCCGCCCCCTGTTGGCATCCATATCCGTGGCGCGGACGACGAAAACCACCCGGTCTCCCTGTGGCGAGGGCTGGGGCTCCGAGATCCGCTCCATGGTGACCATGTCCCGGGCCGTGAACGGATGGGGCTGCGCCACGGCGGCGGCGGCGAGGGCAAGGCCGAGCAAGGCGAGAACGTAGAGTCGTTTGGGCATCAGGATCTCCCGGATCAGGATCACTGGGTCATGAGTCGAGGCACGGGAGACTCTAGCAGAGGGGCCGAGGGCGTCGTGGACCGCAGTGCTATATACTACAAGCGTGGTAAATACTACTACGACCCCATCTATCCTGGAGCAGTTGCTGGGCTCACGGCTGCGGGCCAGGCTTCTGGGTTGGCTGCTCTTGCATCCCGGAGAGCGGTACTTCGTGCGCCAGTTGGCAGCAATCCTCCAAGAGGATCCCACGAATCTCAGCCGTGAGCTCTCGCGCTTGGAGAGCATGGGGATCGTCACCGGCTCCCGCGAGGGACAGCAGAAGTATTTCCGGGCTAACCCGGACTGCCCGATCTATCCGGACCTCCGAGGACTGGTGCTCAAGACCTCCGGGGTCTCGGAAGCGTTGCGAGAGGCGCTCCGACCGCTTGCGGACCGGATCTCCCTGGCCTTTCTCTTCGGCTCCGTGGCGGCAGGCAAGGAAAACGCCGCGAGCGACATCGATCTTTTCGTGATCGGGGTGGTCAGTCTCGCGGAGCTCGTCGAAGCGCTCAGCCCTGTCCAGAACCAGATCGGCCGGGAGGTGAACCCGGTTGTCTATCCTGTTGCCGAGTTACGTGACAAACTTGCGCAAGGCCATCATTTCCTGATCTCGGTCTTCGGAGGACCGACGGTGCTTCTGATGGGAGACCTGCGTGAGCTTGAAGGACTGGCACAAATTCGGGTGGCTGACGGAGCACCAGGCGACGCAAGGGGAGATCCAGGACCTCTTCGCCGTCATCGAGCGTGACCTCGCTGATTCGGAGCTCGAAGCCTTGAGCCCCGATTGGCGGCTGAGCATCGCCCACAACGCTGCCCTCCAGGCGGCTACGGCGGCTCTTGGGGCTTGCGGATACCGCGCCACGAGAGAGGCCCATCACTACCGGGTCATCCAGTCGCTCGCTCATACCCTGGGCTCACCCGGAAGCCTCATCAGCCGGCTGGACCTGTTTCGAAAGAAACGGAACCTTGGAGGTTACGAACGCGCGGGAGCCGTTTCCGAGCAGGAAGCCCGAGAGATGATCGCACTGGCCCGAGAAGTCGACGCGGAGGTACGCCGCTGGTTCTCGGTCAACCATCCCGAGCTTCTTTAACGGACGGCCGCTCCCCGGCTCTCTCCTCAGTGGCACTTCCCGTCCCGCTCCATCTCCACGACGTAGTCGCGGATGACCTCCGTGTCGTCAGCATTCGGGGCGAGCTTCGTGTACCGCTTGAACTGGACGCAGGCTTCGCCGAGCTTCTTGCTCTCGTAGAGCAGGAGCCCCAGCTCGCGGTGGGGAGTGGGACGGCCCGGGTCCAGCTCGGTCGCCTTCCGGAAGGAATCCTCGGCCTCGCCGCGGAGGCGGCGCTGGTCCTCCCGGCTCTTCTCGGGGTCGCCGGCCTGGGCGAGCTGGAGACGCCCTCTGAGGAAGTGGGTCTCGGGATCCTTGGGCATCCAACCCTGGACCTTCTCGAGCTGGCCCTCGGCCAGCGCCAACCTCCCCATCCGGATGTTCAGGCCGGCGTCGTCGCGCACGACCGGCCGGACGCGGCGGGTGAACGCCTCCTCCCGCTCCTGCCGGGCGACCTCGCCGGCCGGATTGGCGTCGCCGGCGTGCTTGGCAAGGTACGCCCTGGTGTTCTGGACCCGCTCGCTGAGCCGGGGATGGCTGCCGAAGAAAAAGGCTTCGACCTTCTTCTTCTCGCCGTGGTCGTTCAGAAGCGCCTCGTAGACCTTCGGCGCCTGCTGCAGGTCGTAGCCGGATGCGGCTATCTTCCTGAAGCCGCCCTCGTCTGCCTCGAGCTCGAGCCCGCGGCCGTAGCCGTTGACCGAGGCCAGGAAGGCGAGCTGCAGGCCGAGGCCCACGATCAGATCGCCCATCATGTCGATCACGGCCGCCTTGCCCCAGTCGCCGTGGTCCAGAGCGTCGATCTCGGCGGCCGCGAGGACCACCGAGGCGGCCACGGCGGCGACCGAGAGGCCGACCTGCTTGTTGTGGGCGGCGCGGTGGTAGCGCAGCATGTGCCGGTTCTCGACATGGGTCATCTCATGGCCGAGCACCGTCGCGAGCTCGTCCTCGTTCTCGATGCGGGCGAGCAGGCCCGTGTGGACGTAGATCGAGCCGTGCGGGTAGGCGAAGGCGTTCAAGGTCGGATCCTCGACGACCCGGACCTTGTAGCGGATGGCCGGGTTGGCCGCCATGCCGGCGGGATTGAGCCCCGCGACGACCTTCTCCAGGTAGGCGTCGAGGAGCGGGTCCTGGTACAGGTCGACCTTCTCCAGAAGCTTCTTTTCCTCGTCGCGGGACTGCTCCCAGAGAGCCTCCTCGTCCGGGAGCGGCTTGAAGGTGCTCCCCTGGCTCGAGATCGGCGGCAGTTGCGTCGTGACGCAGGACGCGCTGACCAGGAGCAGAGTCGCCAGAGCGACGGAACGAAACGCGGTGGAACGACGCATAGGGCCTCCCATCGGATACGCTGAGTCAGGAAAACAGCATTATTGTACCTCTCCTCCCGAGGTCTCCTGATGAACTGGCTGATCGCCATACTCCCCGGCCTCTGGGTCCTCGCTCTGGCGGCTCTGCTGGCCTGGACCCTCCGCCGCTGGTTCGATCCCGTCCCCGCCCGGTGCTGGGCGGCCTGGGGCATCGTGCTCGCCGTGATGCTCGGGGCGGAGCTCTTCGCCGGCCGGGTGATGCTGCCGCTCGGCTATCTGACCCGGATCCCTCCCTTTATCGGGCTGGTGAAGGGTGAGCCGCCGGGCAACCTGCTGCAGAGCGACCTCGTCCTCCAGATCGCCCCGTGGCTGGTGCGGGTGCGCGAGGCCTACGCCGCCGGGGAATGGCCGCTCTGGAACGCCCTGTCCGGCGCCGGCGAGCCGCTGCTCGCCAATCCGCAGTCGCAGGCGTTCCAGCCCCTGGTCTGGCTGGCCCTCCCCTTCCCCGTGGCCACGGGCTTCGGAGTGACCGCGGCGCTGCGGGTGCTGCTGCCCCTGGCCTTCACCTGGCTGCTGCTGCGGCGCCAGGGGATCTCGGAGATCCCCGCTCTGGCGGGCAGCTTCGCCTACGGGCTCGGCGGCTTCCTCCAGCTCTGGCTCGGCTGGCCCCTCTCCGGCTCCGCGACCTTCCTGCCGATCCTGCTCTATGGCTTGACCCTGGTGGACCAGCGCGGGGCGCGGCGCGACGGCGTGCTCCTCGCCCTCGCCACCGCGGGCGTGCTGCTCGTCGGCCACCCCGAGACCGGGCTGCACGTCTCCCTCCTGGCGGCAGCCTTCGCCCTCTCGCGCCTGCTCTCCCGGCCCACGGGACGGCGGCTGGCTCTGATCCGGTCCTGGGCCGTGGCCGCCGCCATCGGCGCCGCGCTCGCCGCGCCGGTGGCGCTGCCCGCGGTCGAGTACCTTCCCAAGAGCCTGCGCGTCTCTCTCCTCGAGGGACGGCGCGAGCGCCTCCAGGCCGGCGCGGAGATCGGCGCTACGGCTCCTGAAAAAAGCCCCCGGCAGCATGGCATCGTGGCCCGCCTGCTGCCGAACGCCGCGCCTAACGCCTTCGGCAACAACCGGTTCGGCGGCTTCTGGGGAGACCGCAACATCGTCGAGGACGCCGCCGGCTTCGCCGGCACGGCGGCCCTGCTCGCCGCTCTCGTGGGCGCCTGGCCGCTCGTGGCGGGGCGCCGGCTCCCCCAGGAGCGGCTGATGCAGGGCACGGCCCTGATCTGCCTGGTGATCCTGGCTCGCCCCGCGTGGCTCGTGCGGAGCTTCGAGCTCGTCCCGATCCTCCGCCACTCCCTGAACTTCCACAGCCGGGTCGCCCTGCTGCTCGGCTTCTGCGTGGTCTACGCAGCGGCCTGCGCATGGGAGCGCTGGTGGCAGGGGGAGGTGCGCTGGCGCGGCCTGGTGCCGGCCGCGGCGGTCCTGGCCGGCCTGATCACCTGGGCCTACCTCGCCCACCCCGGCCCGGAGCCCGGGGCCTTCGCCACGCTGCGGTTTGGATCGCTCGCCCTTCAGCTCGCGGCGCTGGCGGCCGCCGTTCTGCTCATGGCCAGGCGGCTTCCGGCAGTCGGGGGCTGGGTTCTGGCACTCGTGGTGGCCATCGAGCTGCTGGCGTTCCATGCTCCGGCCCACCCGCCCGTCACCGCCGACCTCTACTATCCCGTGACGCCGCCCATCGCCTTCCTGCAGAAGCGGCTCGATCCCTGGCACCGGGTCGCCGGGCTGGGGCCGGCGTTGCGCCCGAACTTCGCCTCCGTCTACGGGTTCGCGGACCCGCGCAGCTCGAACCCCGCCAAGCCCGCGGCCTACCAGGAAGCGATCCGCCGGATCAACGCTTTTCCAGGGCGGGCCACGGATGGCTTCTTCGCGCCCGAGGACCCCCTCTACAGCCTGCTCGCGGTACGCTTCCTGATGACGCCGCCGCGGGAATTCCTGCCGAAGCCCTACCGGCTGGTCTCCCGCCGGGGCGGGGTCTGGATCTATCAGAACCGCGAGGCCCGCACGATCCTCTTCCTGCCTGCCCCCCCGCCTGACGATGAGACTTCCCTGGATCTCGGGGCGATCCAGCCGGCTTGGCTGCGGGCACGGGTCCGCCTGGCCGAGCCCCGGCTGCTCGCCAGCAGCATCTACCAGGACGGCAATTGGAAGCTGCTGGTCGACGGGAAGCGGCAGCCGACGATCCTGGCCAACGGCCCCTTCTTCGCCGCCTGGCTGCCCAGGGGAGAAGCGCGGCTCGACCTGCTCTACCGGCCCGGGAGCTTCGCCGCGGGGCTCGCCGTCGCGGCGCTCGGGCTGGCCGCCGGGGCCGCGCTCTGGGTGCCGCCGCCACAGACCGCCGTCAGGTCCCAGACACGCAGCAACCGGTCGGAGTAGATCGGATCGCCCCACCGGCGCGCGAGGTCGCGGGCGAGCCTGGCTGCCCCTTCCCGGAGCATCCGCCGGAGCGGCTGGGAGACCTCGAAGTCGGAGATCCGCCCACCGGGCGCCAGCCGGTCCTCCTCCCGCGCCACGTTACGGTGGACGATCAGGTAGCGGGCCCCGCTGCGGCAGAACGCCTCGGGCTCAGGCGGCACGGCGTTGCGCAAGGCGAGAGGCGGCCGGAAGAGGATGCGCTGGGGCGTCGACACCAGGACCCGTCCACGGTGGGCCTCCTGGTAGAGGTAGAAGGTGCGGTTCGAATCCCAGACGAAGATCCAGGGATACTCGAGGACCGTCTCTCCCCGCAGTTGCCGGTAGAAACCCCGCAAGGCCTCGGCCGGCACCTGCCGGCGCGGCTTGTAGAAGCTCATGAAGTCGTTGTGGTGCAGGAACGAGGTCCGGCGGACGGCGGGGTCCGCGAACGGCCCCATCGCGGCGAGCGCGAAGACGAATACGGCGGCAGCCACTCTCCATGCCAGCCCCGGAAAGCCGAACGCCGCCGCAACCCAGAGCAGGACGAAGGGGAGGATGGGCAGGAGATAGCGGCCGAAAATGATCGGGCTCGCGAGCCCCACGGGCGAGAGGATCAGCAG
>Ga0126305_10000523_pt1 | contig 16611 bp, 4 predicted proteins | sample Plot26_FD_92536 | JGI IMG/M metagenome (GOLD analysis project Ga0126305, IMG submission 92536) | Serpentine soil microbial communities from UC McLaughlin Reserve, CA, USA - Plot26 | ecosystem: Environmental > Terrestrial > Soil > Grasslands | place: USA: UC McLaughlin Reserve, Lake County... | reverse complement strand
GCTCCGGCCAGTGGGACTCCTCCGCCGCCAGGGCGATCGCCGAGCGCACCCCCGCCGAGTCGCTCCCCTGCACGAAGGTGCGCTGGATCCACTCGCGGTCCCCCCCTTCGAGCAGGCCGTAAGCCGCCGCCACGGCCTCCTCGCGGGTCGGGCGGGCGACGATCGACAGCCGCATCCCGGCCTCGACGCCGCGCTCGCGCACCCAGCGCACCTGCTCGCGGACGTTCCCCGGCGTATCGCCCAGGCGCAGCCAGCAGTCGCCGTGGCGGGCCGCCAGCTCGAGCGCCGGAGGCGAGCCGCCGCCCAGGTAGATCTCCGGCGCCTGCCGGTCCGGCGCCACGAAGGGAGTCTTGAGCCGCCCCTGCTCGATGCGGAAGTAGGTGCCGGTGAAATCGACCTCGCCATTGCCTTCGCCCATCGGCCGCCAGAAGGCGCGGCAGACCTCCAGGAACTCGCCGGCCCGCTCGTAGCGCTCGTCGTGGGACAGGAAGTCGCCGTACGTCGCCTGCTCCGCCGCCGAATGCCCCATGACCACGTTCAAGGCCAGCCGGCCGCCGCTCAGGGCGGAGAGGGTGTTGACCTGCTGCACGAACGCCGTGGGCGACAGCAGGCCGGGCCGGTAGGCCAGCAGGAAGCGGATCGTCTCCGTGGAGCGGGAGAGGGCGGCCACGACGGGCACCGGGTCGGGCAGGTAGAAGCCGCACGCCATGAGCAGGGAGTCGATGCCGTGGGCCTCGGCCAGCCGGCAGAACTCGAGGTGCGCCGGCACGTCGGGCAGCGCCGAGGCGGCAGTGATTGCCTGCGGTGAAGGGGCGGGCAGCGGCGCCGTCGCTCCGGGCTCCTCTCCGGCGAGAGGGAGCCGCCAGTGGAATCGTAGGGGCATGGGCACGATGGTTGGGAGAGTTTATAGCATCTTCAACCACTGAGGCTCCACCGGTCCCTCACTCCCCCGGCCCTCTCCCCCGAGGGCTCCGTCGTAGTAGGCTATGAGCCGACTTTGCGGAGCGCGAGCCTTGATCACCGACTCTCAGAAGGAAACCCCGAAGTACTCCATGGACTACGTCCAGCTTCACCGCGACCTGGTGAAAGCCGTCGGCCGCGTCTGCCCGCGCTGGCTGGCCGACCGTGCCGACGACCTCGTGCAGGTGGCGCTGATGCGGGTGATGGAGATCCAGAGGAAGAAGGAGGGGACCGCGGAGTTCTCCGCGTTCTACCTCAAGAAGGCGGCCTACAGCGCCCTGATCGACGAGATACGGCGGCTTCGGCGTCGCCAGGAAGTTTCCATCGAGGGGGGGGACGACGAGGATGGCGGCCCCGCGTACGACCCCGCCGCGCCCGCCCCGGATCCGGAGCGGGCCTCCGCCGGGCGCGAGATCGGGCGGGCCATCCGCGACTGCCTCGGCCGCATGGTGGCACCCCGCCGCCATGCCGTCACCCTCAATCTCCAGGGGCACAGCGTGCCGGAGATCGGCAAGCTCATGGGCTGGAGCGGCAAGAAGGCCGAGAACCTCGTCTACCGTGGGATGTCCGACCTGCGCGGCTGCCTGGGCGAGAAGGGAATCCAGCACTGAGGGGAGAGCGGCCCCGGCGAGTGAGGGGAATCCGGGAGCCGCGTCGTTTCTTCCTTGACGGAACGCCTATCGGCGAACCCGGAGGAGGATCCCTTGATCTATTTTGCTGAGAGGAACGGAAGAGAGGTGCAACGATGAACCAGGACGACCAGGAGCTCGCGAGACTTCGCGCCGCGTTCACCGCTCCGGCAGCGGTCGCCCCTGATCCGGAGAGCTGCCCGGCGCCGGAAGTGATCTGGGCCGCCGTCCGGGGAGAGCTGCCCCCGCAGGAGCTGCGCGAGGTGGTGGAGCACACGGCCTCCTGCGCGGCCTGCGCCGAGGACTGGCGGCTGGCAGCCGAGCTCGAACGGCAGTCGGCCGCGTCGGCCGCCACCACCACGGCGCCCGGCAAGGTGATCACGGGGCGCTTCGGGCAGTGGCGCTCCTTCACGGCCGCCGCCGCCTTGGCTGCCGGCCTGCTGGTGGCCGTCGGCGTCTACCGCACGGGCGACCTCGGGCCCAAGGAGCCCACCTACCGCGAGGCTCCCGAGGCGCCGGGCTCCGTCGTCCGCTCGCAACTGGCGGATGGCCAGGTCCTGACTCGTCAGGGCGCCGTGCTGCGCTGGTCGCCGGTGACGGGAGCGGCGGCGTACGACGTGCGGGTCAGCACGGAAGACCTGCGGGTCCTCCAGACGGTCCAGGGGCTGACGGCGACGGAGTACCGCGTCCCCGACAGCGCGCTGGCGAGCCTCCCCGCGGGCTCCAAGCTCCTCTGGCAGGTGGAGGCCGTCTTCAGCGATGGCCATCGCCAAGCCTCGCCCACGTTCACCAATCCCCTGCAATAGATCCCCTCGAAGCGTTGTTGAACAAGGACCGGCGGCTGGGTACCACCAGCCGCCGGTTGGCTTTCTGATTGAATCTAGAAATAAACAACGACTTACGCGGGAACCGGAAGAAACATTCGGCAGTCTGAGACGTAATGAGGATCAAGGTGAGGGGATCGGGACCGAACGTTCGTTCTAATCACCATAGGGCAGCAGGGGAGCCGCCCGAGAGACTGAAACGACAACTTTTCTGGAGCATTGAAGGAGATAGTCATGAACAAGGAATTGAAGGCTGCCGCGACCGCGACCGAGACCCAGGCGAAGAGCGAGGACAAAACTCCGGACGGCTCCTGCTGCACGGCTCCTCCGGACGACGATCCCGGCCCGATCAAGCCCTGAAGCTTTCCCAGACAGCGCCTTCCAAAGACGGGCGGCTCTCCGGAGCCGCCCGTCTTTTTTGCATTCCAACATTGGGATTGCCGCGCTGCGGTAGACTGCCTCCGATGCTCTTGGGAGTCTTGGTCATGCTCCTGGCTTTCGTCACTTCCGGTCGGGCAGTTGCTGGCCCGCAACCTCCCGAAGGCCTCGAAACCTGCGAACTCCTCGCTGCGACGAGGCCGGAAAGTGAAGAGACCGCAAAGTGCTTCGAAGAAACCGGCAGCGATCTCAAGCAGGCGGAGGAAGCGGCAGCTCGTCTTAAAGAATTGCTGAAGCGATATCCGGGGAGCCCTTGGCCCACTCTATACCTCGCTTACCTAGATACGGATCATGCTGGGGAGCTGTTCCGCGCCGCCGCCAAGGGCTTCTCCGCACGCGGCAATGCAAAGGGCGAAGTTCTTGCCCGGGCCAACCTTCACAGGCTTCTGTTCAAAGCCGGCCGCGTGGGCGAGGCGGGGGCTCAGGCCGAGCAAGCCATCAAGGTCGCCGATGCCTCCGGTCAACCTGACCTGATCGCTCTTACACGCATCCTCAAAGCGCGACACCTCAGGGGCATCGGGAAGGATCTGGAGCAGGCCTATCTCCTGCTCCGCCGGGCCGAGGCCGTACTGTTTCCGGGCGGGACCTATTATATGAAGCGCGACTGCCTGAGTGGTCTGGCCAACCTAAGCCTTGAGCTCGGACGTTATCGCGAAGGATTCGAAGCCTTCCGTCGGATGACAGAGTTGGCCGTCACGGAAAGGGATCATTACGGCGAGTCGAGCGCTCGTTACGGCATGGCTCGGGCAGTCTTGGACGAGACTGCGGAGCTGCCCAACGAGGAGGGCCGGCGGGAGGCCGCACGCTTGGCTCAGGAAGCCCTCGACACCGCAGTGGTGAGTGACAATCGGTCCATTCAGGCCAAGGCACATTGGATGCTTGGAGCCCTCGCCAACGGCAGCAGGGCGCGGCGCCACATCGACGCCTGCCTCGCCGCCGCCGACACGGCCCAGGACCGCAGCTACTGCCTGAACGCTCTGGCCCGCTTCCTTGCCCCGACGGATCCTCGCGAGGCCGACAAGGCCATCGATCAGTCGCTGGAGTTGGCTAGGCAGTCGGAGAACTACTGGTTGATGGCGTTCGCCTGGCGGGAACGGATGCGAGTGAGCTGGGAGGCAGGAACCGGCAAGCAGGCGGTCAAGGACTCGCGGTCGGCGCTCGACGCCATCGAGGCGCTTCGAGATCTTCAGGCGGTCTCCACCGGACAGGCCGAAGCGTTCTCCACCTGGTCCGAGGATTACTACTGGCTCTCCGGCCGGATGATCGACGCAGGCAAGGGACTCGACCATCTCGAGCAGGCCTTCCTGATCTCGGAGCGCCTGCGGGCGCGCAGCCTTATCGGGACCCTCGAGGCCGCCCACGCCTTGCCGGCCGCGGCGGCGCCCATCCGGCAGCGGCGCGGCGTGGTGCTCGAGCAGATCTCCAGCGTGCAGCGCCAGCTCCTGGATCCGGACCTGCCGGCCGCCGAGCGCACCGCGGCAATCGCCGACCTGGAGAAGCTGGAGATCGAGGAGGCGGACCTGCGCAACCAGCTCGCCCGGCTTGCCCCCGCCCTCGACGCCTCCCGCAGACCCGACTTCGCCACCCTGCCGCGGGTGCGGCAAGCTCTCAAGCCCGACGAGGCCCTGCTCTCGTTCCAGGTCGCTCCCTGGGAAGACGAGCGGGGAGGCCTTGCCGGCGGCTCCTGGCTGACCGCCATCACCCGCGCTGGGACGCGGGTCTACCGGCTGCCGGGGCGCAGCGATCTGCGCTCCGCCGTGCGGCTCTTCAACGGCATGTTCGACCCGCGCAACGCCGCCGAGGCCACCCCCGCCGCGGGCCTCTACCGGCAGCTTCTGGAGCAGCCCCTGCGCGAGCTGCCCCCGGGCATCAAGCGGCTGATCCTGGTGCCGGACGACGTTCTCCACCAGCTTCCGTTCGCGGCGCTGCGGGCTGCACCCCAGGCTCCCCCGCTCGGCGTCCGTTTCGAGCTGACCCAGGTCCCCTCCGCAACCCTCTGGCTGACCTGGGAGGGGCGCCGGCTGCCGGCCGCTCCCATCCCCGCCCTGGCCCTGGCCGATCCGCCGCTGCCGGGCGACGGAACACAGGTGGCCGCGGCCCGGGAGCGCGCGGCCGCAGCCGTCTTCGCCTCCGGCATCCGCCTGGGACCGCTCCCTTATGCCCGCCGGGAGGGGCGCGCGGTGGTGCGCGACATGGGCGGCGGCAGCGTTCAGAGGATCGGCGAGGACGCCTCCGAGGCCTTCCTCAAGGCCGCTCCCCTCCAAAGATTCGGGGTCCTGCACTTCGCCACCCACGCGGTGACGGACGAGACTAATCCCGACCGCTCGGGCGTGCTGCTGGCCCCCGGCGCCGCCAATCAGGACGGGCTGCTCCAGATCCGCGAGATCGTCGACCTCGGCCTCGACGGCCGGATCGTGGTGCTCTCCGCGTGCAGCAGCAACACCGGCGCCCTGCTGCGCGGCGAGGGCGTGATGAGCCTCGCCCGCGCCTTCTTCCAGGCCGGCGCCCACACGGTCGTGGCCAGCCTCTGGCGCCTGCGCGACGACGAGGCCGCCGACTTCTTCGACCGCTTCTACGGCCACCTCGGCCGCGGCGCCAGCGTATCCGGAGCCCTCCAGGCCGCTCAGCGCGACCTGATCGCCGCGGGCGCTCCGGCCGCCGCCTGGGCCGGCATCGTCGTGCTGGGCGACGGCGACGTGGTGCCCCTGCCCGGCGGCCGGAAAGGGGTCGAGATCCCCCTCTGGGCCTGGGCGCTGGGGGGCTGCGGACTGCTGGCGCTGCTGGTGGGATTGGGCGCCTGGTACCGCGCCGCGCGGCGCTGAGTGAGGCCTTTCGCCACTCCTGTTCGTTCTTCAAGCAGACGGAACGCCTCTTCGGCGAAAAAAGAGAGCCTGCTGGCGTAAAGGCAAGGCCCCCGAAAAGACAACCGCGATCTCGAAGGCGGTCAAAACATTCAGGGTAAACAACATGACATGTTCTTGATCGATCTTGCTACTTTTGATCAATCTTGCTGTCTTTGCAATCCCTGAAACTCTTCGATTTTCTCTTCAAACCACTGAGGGGAAAGGGCCTGCAGGATCGTTCTCTTTCTTCGACGGCCGGGAATATCCCCCGCTCCATAAACCTTATCAAGGGTCCCCACGTATAAGGGAGCCTTGAGACTTGGCAGAGCAAAACGTCCATGACGACTCTTCTGACTGATACGACCACGGACCCTCGATCCTTCGTCGAAATCCTTGCCAACCGGGCCGGCATCCGGCCCGAGGGGAGGGCCTACACCTTCCTGAGCGAGGGCGAGGAGGAAAGCGTTCATCTGACCTACGGGGAGCTCGACCGCCGGGCGCGGGCGATCGGCGCGGCTCTCCAGCAGGCGGGGCTCGCGGGCGAGCGGGCCCTGCTGCTCTACCCCCCGGGCCTCGACTTCATCACGGCGTTCTACGGCTGCCTCTACGGCGGCGTGGTGGCGGTGCCCTGCTACCCCCCGCGCCTGAACCGGACCCTCGCCCGGCTGCTGGCGATCGTCGAGGACTCGCAGTGCCGCGCCCTGCTGGCGCCGGCGGCCCTGCGCGCGCGGTCGGCGGCGATGATGGCCCAGGCGCCCGGGCTCGCGGACCTGATGTGGCTGAGCACGGACGACCTGCCGGACGAGCTCGCCGGGGAGTGGCGGGACCCGCAGGCCGGCCCGGACGATCTGGCCTTCCTCCAGTACACCTCGGGCTCGACCTCCACCCCCAAGGGCGTGATGGTGAGCCACGGCAACCTGCTCCACAACGAGATGATGATCCGCGCCGCCGCCGGCATGTCGGAGGAGTCGGTGACGGTGGGCTGGCTCCCCCTGTACCACGACATGGGGCTGATCGGGAACGTGCTCCAGTCGGTGTACTCGGGCGCTCACTGCGTCCTGATGTCGCCGATGGCCTTCCTGCAACGCCCGGCGCGCTGGCTGGAGGCGGTGTCGCGCTACCGGGCGACGCTGAGCGGCGGCCCGGACTTCGCCTACGAGCTGTGCGTGCGCAAGATCGGCCCGGAGCAGCGGGCGAAGCTCGACCTGTCGAGCTGGCGGGTGGCCTTCAACGGCGCCGAGCCCGTGCGCGCCGTGACCCTGGAGCGGTTCAGCGAGGCCTTCGCGCCGTGCGGCTTCCGCCCCGAGACCTTCTTCCCCTGCTACGGCCTGGCGGAGGCGACGCTGTTCGTGGCGGGCGGCCCCCTGGCCTCCCCGCCCGTGATCCGCAACGTCCGCGCCTCGGCCCTGGAGCGCCACCGGATCGAGGAAGCCGAGCCGGGCGACGAGCGCCTGCTGGCGGGCAGCGGCCGGCCGTGGCCGGATCAGGAGGTGGCGATCGCCGATCCGGAGACCGGCGCGCGGTGCGCCGCCGGCACGGTGGGCGAGATCTGGGTGGCGGGGCCGAGCGTCGCCCGCGGCTACTGGAACCGTCCTGAGATCAACCGCGAGCTGTTCGGCGCGCGCCTGCTGGGGGAGGAGGGGGGGCCGTTCCTGCGTACCGGCGACCTCGGGTTCCTGCTCGACGGCGAGCTGTTCGTCACCGGCCGCCGCAAGGATCTGATCATCCTGCGCGGCCGCAACCTCTATCCGCAGGACGTGGAGCTGGCCGCGGAGCGGAGCCATGCCGCCCTGCGCACGGCCGGCGGCGCCGCCTTCTCCGTGGAGACGGAGCGAGGCGAGGAGGCCCTGGTCGTGGTGCTGGAGGTCGAGCCGCGGGCCAAGGCGCCGGCCGAGGAGATCGCCCTCGCCGTGCGCCGGGCCGTGGCCGAGGAGCACGAGGCCCACGTCGAAGACGTGGTGCTGATCTCCGCCGGCACCCTGCCGCGCACCACCAGCGGCAAGGTGCAGCGGCACCGCTGCCGGATCGAGTACCTGGAGGGCGGCCTCACCGTCGTCGGCCGGAGCCGGCTGGGCGGCACCCCCACGGACCTCGAGCTGGCCGCCGCCGAGGCCGAGGAGCCAGCGGAAGATCCCGGCCGGACGGACCTCGTGTCGTCGCTGCGCGGCCGGGTGGCGCGCCTGTTGGGGGTGCCCGCGGAGGTCCTGGAGCCGGACGTCCCCTTGAGCAGCTTCGGGCTCGACTCCCTGATGGCGGTGTCGCTGCGCGGCGCCGTGGAGTCGGCCTTCGGGGCCGACCTCTCCCTGGAGCTGCTGCTCTCCGGGCCCAGCCTCGCCGAGCTGGCGGGCGTCCTCGCCAGCCTGCTGGAGGACGCCCCGGCAGCGGAAACGGTTCCCCTCGTCCCCTTGGCGCCGGCGAATCATGGCCCCCTCTCTCACGGCCAGCGGGCGCTCTGGTTCCTGCACGGGCTGACGGCGGAGACGGCGGCGTACCACATCGCCGGGGCGGCACGGATCGAGGGGACACTCGACGCGGCGGCCCTGCGGCGGGCGTTCCAGGCGTTGCTCGACCGCCACGGCGCCCTGCGCACCACCTTCGGTGAGGAAGCACAGAGGATCGCCGAGCAAGCAGAGGTCGCTTTCGACGAGCATGACGCCGAAGGGTGGAGCGAAGACGCTTTCCAGACGGCCCTGCGCGACGAGGCGCTGCGGCCGTTCGATCTCGCCCGCGGTCCCCTCTTCCGGGTCTCGCTCTGGCGGCGGTCGGCCACGGAGCACGTGCTCGGGCTGGCCGTGCACCACATCGCGGCGGACTTCTGGTCGATGGCGGTGCTGCTGCGCGAGTTGGGGACCCTCTACGGCGGCGGGTCCCTGGAACCGCTGCCGCTCACGTACACCGATTACGCCGTCTGGCAGGAGCGCATGCTCGCCTCGCCGCGGGGCGAGCGGCTGTGGTCCTACTGGCGGCACCAGCTCGCCGGCGGCCTATCCGGGCGGTCGGAGCTAGCGGACCTCGATCTGCCCACGGACCGCCCGCGCCCGCCGGCCCAGACCTTCCGCGGCGCCACGCGCCTCCTGCGGCTCGACGGGGAGCTGACGGCCGGATTGAAGGCCCTGGCGGCCGAACGGGGCGCGGCGCCCTCGATGCTCCTGGGCGCCGCCTTCGCGGCCCTGATCCATCGCATCACCGGGCGGACGGACTTCCTGGTCGGCTCGCCCACGGCGGGACGCGGGGCTCCCGAGCTGGCGGGGCTGGTCGGGTACTTCGTCAACCAGGTGGCCCTGCGCGCCGACCTCTCGGGTTCGCCATCGTTCGAGGAGCTTCTCGGCCGCATGCGGCGGACGATGACGGCGGCCTGGGAGCACCAGGACTATCCGTTCTCGCTGCTGGCCGAGCGCCTGCGCCCCGTCCGCGACCCCAGCCGTCCGCCCCTGACGCAGGTGATGTTCTCGTTCCAGCGGGCTCATCAGGCCGAGGAGCGGGAGCTCGCCGCCTTCGCCCTGGGCGAGAGCGGCGCCCGGCTCGCCCTCGGCGGGCTGGAGCTGACGTCCGTTCCCCTCGACCTCGGAACCTGCCAGCTCGACTTCACCCTCGAAGCGGCGGACCTCGACGGCGGCATCCTGACGGCCCTGCGCTTCAACCTCGACCTGTTCGACGAGGCGACGGCGGAGCACTTCCTCGGCCACTTCCAGATGCTGCTGGCCGGGGCCGCCGCGGCGCCGGACTCGCCCGTCGCTCACCTTCCCCTGCTGACGGCGGAGGAGCGGAGTCAGCTCGCCGTCTGGAACGGCACGGAGCGGGACTTCGGCCCTGCCGTCCCCGTCCACCGGCTGGTGGAAGAGGCGGCGGCGCGGAACCCGGAGGCTCTGGCCATCTCCGACGCCGACGCCGAGCTCGAGATGACCCATCGCGAACTGCAGGAGCGGGCCAACCAGCTCGCCCACTGGCTGCGGCGGGCCGGCGTGGGGCCGGAGAGCCGGGTGGGCGTGCTGATGGAACGCTCGGCGGCCCAGGTTGTTTCATCCCTCGCCGTGCTCAAGGCCGGCGGCGCCTATCTCCCCCTCGATCCGGGGGCTCCCCCCGACCGCCTGGCATTCATGGCCGGGGACGCCGGCATCGCGGCCCTCCTCCACGGGCCGGGGCAGGCGGGGCGCCTGCCGGATCCCGGCGTGCCCACGCTCGCCCTCGACGCGGGCTGGCAGGCCGTCGCCGGCGAGAGCACGGCCCCCCTCGACGAGGACGGCGACGATGCCGAGGGGGACTGTACCGGCCGCCTCGCCTACGTCATCTATACCTCCGGCTCGACCGGCCGCCCCAAGGGGGTGGAGGTCGAGCACGGCAGCCTGCTCAACCTCGTGCGCTGGCACCAGCGGGTCTACGGGGTGACGGCGGCCGACCGCGCCCCCCAGGTGGCGGCGCCCGTGTTCGACGCCGCGGTCTGGGAGGTCTGGCCCTACCTCTGCGCCGGCGCCAGCGTCCACATCCCGAGCGAAGAGGTGCGCACGTCGCCGGACCGGCTGATCGCCTGGCTGGCCGCGGAGCGCATCACCCTGGCGTTCCTGCCCACCCCGGCGGCCGAGGCCGTGCTGGACCGGCCCTGGCCTGAGGACTTGGCGTTGCGCGCCCTGCTCACGGGCGGCGACCGGCTGCGGCGCGCTCCCGGCGCGGACCTCCCCTTCCGCCTGCTCAACCACTACGGGCCGACCGAGGCGACGGTCGTCACGACCTGGGCCGAGGCGATGCCTGACGCGGACGGCCCGCCGCCCATCGGCCGGCCGGTCGACAACCTGCGGGTGCACGTGCTGGACGCCGCCGGCGAGCCGGTGCCGGTGGGCGTGCCGGGCGAGCTCTACGTGAGCGGCGGTCTGGCGCGGGGGTACCTCGGGCGGCCGGAGCTGACGGCGGAGCGCTTCCTTCCCGACCCTTCGGGAACTGATCCCTCGGGTATTGGCGGTGGGCGCCTTTACCGCACGGGCGACCTGGTGCGCCGGCGGCCCGACGGCGCCCTCGACTTCCTCGGCCGCCTCGACCAGCAGGTGAAGGTGCGGGGCTACCGCATCGAGGCCGGCGAGATCGAGGCGCTGCTGAGATCCCATCCCGACGTGCACGATGCCGTCGTGGTGCCGCGGCCGGACGCCGCCGGCGAGGTCCGGCTGGCCGCTTACGTCGTAGGGCAGGCCACGGCCGAGGCTCTGCGCGCCCATCTTCGGACGGGGCTGCCGGAGTACATGGTGCCGGCGGCCTTCGTGACCGTCGAATCCCTCCCCCTAACGGCCAACGGCAAGGTGGACCGCGCGGCTCTGCCGGCGCCCGACTGGAGCCGGCCCGAGTCCGGCGGGGAGTGGATCGCTCCCCGCACCGCCACGGAAGAGGTGCTGGCGGCGCTCTGGGCCGGTCTGCTGGAGGTCGAGCGGGTGGGCGTGCACGACGACTTCTTCGAGCTGGGCGGGCACTCCCTCAAGGCCGGACTCCTGGTGTCGCGGCTGCGCGAGGCGTTCGGCATCGAGCTGCCGCTGGCGGAGCTGTTCGCCAACCCTACCCTGGCCGGCCTCGCCGCCGTGGTGGAGGCGGCGCGCCGCGACGGCTCGGCCCCCGCGGCCCCGCCGCTCCGGCCGGCGCCGCGGCACGGCGACCTCCCCCTCTCCTCCGCCCAGGAGCGGCTCTGGTTCCTCGACCGGCTGGCGCCCGGCGGCGCCGTCTACAACATCCCCCTGGGGCTGCGGCTGCGCGGGCCCCTGGACGTCGCCGCCCTGGCTCGCGCCCTCGACGGCATCGAGCGCCGCCACGAGGCGATGCGCGCCGTCTTCCACGAGGCCGAGGGGCGCGCCGTGCAGCGGCTCGCGCCGCCCGCGGGGCTGCCGCTCGAAGTCGTAGACGCGGCCGGTCCCGAGGACGCGGAGCGCCTGGCCCGGGAAGCGGCCCGGCGGCCGTTCGACCTCGCCACCGGCCCCCTCGCCCGCGCCACCCTGATCCGGCTGGGCGCCGAGGACCATCTCCTGCTCCTCAACCTCCACCACATCGCCGGCGACGGCGTCTCGGTCGGGGTGCTGCTGCGCGAGCTGGAAGCCTTGTACGAGGGGGTAGAGCTTCCCGAGCCGCCCGTGCAGTACGCGGACTGGGCGGCCTGGCAGCGGGAGTGGCTCACGGGCGAGGCCCTCGAGGCGCGGCTGGACTTCTGGCGCGGGCACCTGGAAGGGGCGCCGCCCGCCCTCGACCTGCCTACCGACCGGCCGCGGCCGGCGGCGCAGGCCTTCCGCGGCGAGATGGCTCCGGCCGCGCTGTCGCCAGGTCTTGCCCGCAACCTGCGTAAGGCGGCCCGCCGCGAGGGCGCCACCCTCTACATGGCCGTGCTCGCCGGCCTGGCCGCCGTGCTCCAGCACTGGAGCGGCCAGGAAGACGTGGTGATCGGCTCGCCCGTGGCCAATCGCGCGCCCGAGGTCGAGGGGCTGATCGGCTGCTTCGTCAACACTCTCCCCCTGCGCGTGGCCCTGGGCGGCGACCCGAGCTTCCGCGAGCTGCTCGCCGGCGTGCGCAACGCGGCCCTCGGCGGCTTCGCCCACCAGGACGTCCCCTTCGAGCGGCTGGTCGAGGAGATGCAGCCGCGGCGCGACCTCTCCCGCGGCCCGCTGTTCCAGGTGATGCTCGCCCTCCAGGACGGCCCGGGCGAGCGCCCGCGTCTGGCCGGGCTGGAGGCGGAGCCGCTCCCCTTCCACCTCCTCCACACCGGCACGGCCAAGTTCGACCTGACGCTGGCCCTGAACGGCGACGGGGGTGAAGGCCTTTCCGGGGGACTGGAGATGGACTCCGCCCTGTTCGATGAGGCCACGGGCCGGCGGCTGCTCGGGCATCTCGAAACCTGGCTCGCCGCGGCGGCGGCCGATCCTCAGGCGCCCATCGCCAGCCTGCCGATCCTCACCGCCGCCGAGAGCGCTCAGCTCCTGGAGTGGAATGCCACGGCGGTCACCTTCCCCAGGGACCGCGGCCTGCACGAGTTTTTCTGGGACCAGGCGGAGCGCACCCCCGGGGCCGTGGCCCTGATCTGGGGAACGGAGAGGATCTCCTACGGCGAGCTGCGCGGCCGCGCCGAGGCGATCGCCCGCCGGCTCCATGGCGAGGGAGTGGGACCCGAGGTGCGGGTGGGCGTCTTCAGCCGCCGCACCCCCGACCTGATCGCCGCCCTGCTCGGCGTGCTGCGCGCCGGCGGCGCCTACGTGCCCCTCGATCCCGAGTACCCGGCTGAGAGGCTGGCCTTCCTGCTGGAGGACAGCGGCGCGGCCGCCGTCCTCGTCCAGGAAGAGCTGATCCCCTCCCTGCCGCCGTACGCGGGACGGGTCCTGGCGCTGGGAGGAGAGGGGACCGCGCAAGGCGAGCTGCCGCGCGGCTGGATCCATCCGGAGCAGAACGCCTACCTCATCTACACCTCCGGCTCGACCGGCCGGCCCAAGGCGGTGGCGATCCGCCACGCCAGCGCCGCGGCCCGGGTCGCCTGGGCCGTGGAGGCTTTCGGCGAGCGCCTCGTCCGGACCCTCGCGGCCACCTCGGTGTGCTTCGACCTGTCGGTGTTCGAGATCTTCGCCCCGCTCGCCATGGGCGGCGCCGTGGTGCTGGCCGACAACGCCCTGGCCCTGCCCGAGCTGCCGGCCGCGGACGAGGTCACCCTGGTCAACACCGTGCCCTCCGCCATGGCCGAGCTGGCGCGCGCCCGTGCCCTGCCCGCATCGGTGAAGGTGGTCAACCTCGCCGGCGAGCCGCTGCGCCGAGAGCTGGCCGACCGCATCCACGAGCTGCCCGGAGTCGAGGAGCTGTGGAACCTCTACGGCCCCTCCGAGGACACCACCTACTCCACCGGCGCCCGGATCGATAGAGAGAATCGCCGGGCTCCCGCCATCGGCCAGCCGCTGCCCAACAGCCGCGCTCACCTGCTCGACTCCGTGCTGCGGCCCGTGCCCGTGGGCGTGCCGGGCGAGCTGTGGATGGGCGGCGAGGGAGTGGCCCGCGGCTATCTCGGCCGTCCCGACCTGACGGCCGACCGCTTCCGCCCCGATCCGTTCACCACGGCTCCAGGCGGCGGCAGGCTCTACCGGACGGGCGACCTGGCGCGCCGCCGGCCTGACGGCGAGATCGAGTTCCTGGGCCGGGCCGACCATCAGGTGAAGATCCGCGGCTTCCGCATCGAGCCCGGCGAGGTCGAAGCCTTGCTCGGCGGCCACCCCCAGGTATCCGAGGCCGTGGTCGTGGCCCGCGAGAACGCTGCCGGGGATCCGAGATTGGTGGCCTATGTGACGGCAGAGACCGACGCCGGCGTTCTGCGCGCCTGGCTGGCGGCCCGCCTGCCGGCCCACATGGTGCCCGCCTCCTGGGTGCTGCTGGAGGAGATGCCGCGCACTCCCAACGGCAAGGTCGACCGCAAGGCCCTGCCCGCCCCGGAGACGGAGACCGCCGCGATCGAGGACGACGGGCCGCTCTCGCCGGCCGAGCAGGCGGTGGCGGAGATCTGGTGCGAAGTTCTGGGCCTTCCCCGGGTGAGCCGTCACGGCAACTTCTTCGAGCTGGGCGGCCACTCTCTGCTGGCGGTCCGCGCCGCCTCGCGGCTGCGCGACCTCGCCGGAGCCGACCTGCCGCTGCGCGCCCTTTTCGAGGCTCCCACCGTGGCAGCGATGGCCGCGCGGCTGGAGCTCTCCGGGACGGTCGTCGCCGAGCCCCCCGTGAGGCGAGTGGGCCGCGACGCCCCGCTCCCCCTCTCCTTCACCCAGGAGCGGCTCTGGTTCATCGACCAGTTGGAGCCCGGCAGCGCCGTCTACAACCTGCCCCTGGCCCTGCGCCTGCGCGGCCCACTCGACGTCGAGGCGCTTGGGGCGGCTTGGGACGGGATCGTCCGGCGTCACGAGGCCCTGCGCACCACCTTCGCCCTGGTGGACGGGCGGCCCGTTCAGGTGATCGCCCCCACGGCGCCGCCATTGGAGCGAATCGATCCTGAGAATATTGAGGACGAAGCCCGGCGTCCCTTCGATCTCGCGAACGGTCCGCTCGCCCGCGCCGTGCTGGCGTCCATCGGCGAGGACGACCACCTGCTGCTCGCCGTCTTCCATCACGCCGTGTTCGACGGCGTTTCGGCCGGCATTTTCCTCCGCGATCTGGCCGCGCTGTACGCGGGCGAGACCCTGCCGGAGCTGCCCGTCCAGTACGCCGACTGGGCCGTCTGGCAGCGTGCCCGCCTCGATGGCGGCCTTCTCGGCGAGCGCCTCGGCTTCTGGCGGGAGCAGCTCGCCGGCGCCCCCGAAGCCCTGGAGCTGCCCACCGACCGCCCGCGGCCGGCCGTGCGCTCCTCGCGCGGCGCGGCACTGCCCGCCGGTCTCCCGGAAGGGCTCCTGCGCGCTCTGCGGACGGTGGCCGGCCGCGACGGCGCGACCCTGTTCATGGCTCTGCTCGGGGGCTTCGCCGCCGTGCTCCAGCGCTGGACGGGCCAGGACGACGCGGTGATCGGCTCGCCGGTCGCGAACCGCTCCCGCGCCGAGGCCGAAGGGCTGATCGGCTGCCTCGTCAACACCCTCCCCCTGCGCGTGGACGCGAGCGGCGATCCCAGCTTCCGCGAGCTGCTCGGCCGCGTACGCTCGACGGTGCTCGCCGCCTCGGCCCACGAGGATGTCCCCTTCGAGCGCCTCGTCGAGGAGCTGCAGCCGCGGCGCGACCTCTCGCGCACCCCGCTGTTCCAGGCGATGCTGGCGTTCCAGGACGGCCCCGCCGCACGGCCGGAGCTGCCGGGGCTTACGGTGGCGGACGTTCCCCTCCACACCGGCACGGCCAAGTTCGACCTGACGCTGGCGCTCAACGGCGACGGCACCGGCGGCCTGGAGATGGACGCCGGCCTGTTCGACGCGGCGACCGGCTCGCGGCTGCTCGGGCACCTGGAGACCTGGCTCACCGCGGCAGCGGCCGATCCGGAGGCGCCCATCGCCGGCCTGCCGGTCCTCACCGCCGCCGAGAGCGCCCAGATCCTGGAGTGGCACGCCACGGAGGCCGCATTCCCCAGGGACCGCGGCCTGCACGAGCTGTTCTGGGATCAGGCGGAGCGTACCCCTGGGGACGTGGCCCTGATCTGGGGGACGGAGCGGACCTCCTACGGCGAGCTGCGCGGCCGTGCCGAGGCGATCGCCAGCCGGCTTCGTGGCGAGGGCGTGGGTCCCGAGGTGCGGGTGGGCGTCTTCAGCCGCCGCACCCCCGATCTCATCGCCGCCCTGCTCGGCGTCCTGCGGGCCGGCGGCGCCTACGTGCCGCTCGACCCCGAGTACCCGCCCGAGAGGCTGGCCTTCCTGCTGGAAGACAGCGGCGCGGCCGCCGTCCTCGTCCAGGAAGAGCTGATCTCCTCCCTGCCGCCGTTCGCGGGCCGGGTGCTGATGCTGGGAGGAGAAGAGGCGTCCGAAAGGGAGCTGCCGCGCGGCTGGATCCATCCGGATCAGAACGCCTATCTCATCTACACCTCCGGCTCGACCGGCCGGCCCAAGGCGGTCGCCATCCGCCACGAGAGCGCCGTGGCCCGGGTTGCCTGGTCCCTGGAGACCTACGGCGAGCGCCTGGCCCGGACGCTTGCCGCCACCTCGGTGTGCTTCGACTTGTCGGTGTTCGAGATCTTCGCCCCGCTCGCCATGGGGGGCGCCGTGGTGCTGGCCGACAACGCCCTGGCCCTGCCCGAGCTGCCGGCTGCGGACGAGGTCACCCTGGTCAACACCGTTCCCTCGGCCATGGCCGAGCTGGCCCGCGCCCGCGCCCTGCCCGCCTCGGTGAGGGTAGTCAACCTCGCGGGCGAGCCGCTGCGCCGTGAGCTGGCCGACCGCGTCCACGAGCTGCCCGGCGTCGAGGAGCTGTGGAACCTCTACGGCCCCTCCGAGGACACCACCTACTCCACGGCGGCCCGGATCG
>Ga0126305_10000521_pt1 | contig 16642 bp, 20 predicted proteins | sample Plot26_FD_92536 | JGI IMG/M metagenome (GOLD analysis project Ga0126305, IMG submission 92536) | Serpentine soil microbial communities from UC McLaughlin Reserve, CA, USA - Plot26 | ecosystem: Environmental > Terrestrial > Soil > Grasslands | place: USA: UC McLaughlin Reserve, Lake County... | reverse complement strand
CGAGGGCGCCCAGCTCGTGGACCTGACCGAGACCGGCCCCGAGGCCGCGGCGACCGAGATCGAGGCCCGCGCCCGGAGGTAGAGTGGCGCGCCGTGCGCTTCGAGAAGTGGCAGGCGCTCGGCAACGACTACCTGATCCTCGAGCAGGAGCGGTTGCCGTGGGAGCTGAGCGAGGCCCGGGTCGAGTGGCTCTGCGACCAGCACTTCGGGGTCGGCGCCGACGGCGTTCTGCTGCTCGCCAAGAGCGAGGACCCGGAGTTCGCCGCCGACCTGCGGATCTTCAACCCCGACGGCTCCGAAGCCGAGCTCTCCGGCAACGGCGCCCGGGAGGCGATCCTCTACCTGCGGCGCAATGGCTGGACCGATGCGGAGGAGTTCGCGATCAAGACTGTTGCCGGGCCGATCCGGCCGACGATCACCGGCGAGCTGACCTGTTCGGTCGACATGGGCCGCGCTTCGACCACTTCGAAGGACTTCCCCTCAGGCCCCGAGGACGGCCGCGGCACGCTCGAATCCGCCGGGCGGCAGTGGGAGTTCCAGCACGTCTCGATCGGCAACCCGCAATGCGCGATCGTCGTCGCCGACGAGGAGCTGGACGAGCTCGACCTCGGTGAGATCGGGCCGGGCATCGAAGGCAATGACCTCTTTCCCAACCGCACCAACGTCAGCTTCCTCGCGATCGACGGCAGCAGGGTGCGGGCGCGGATCTTCGAGCGAGGCGTGGGGGAGACGCTCTCCTCCGGCACCGGCGCCAGTGGCGCCGCCGTCACTGCCTTCCTTCGCGGCGCCCCGAGCCCGCTCGTGGTCGAGCTCGAAGGCGGCGAGCTGCAGGTCGAGATCGCCGAGGATCTCGCGGTGCGGCTCGACGGCTGGGCCGAGCCCGTCTTCGCCGGTGAGCTCTCGCCGGAGCTGGTTGAGGCGCTCGCCGAGCTGGACGGTGAGTGATTCCATTTTCCCGTCGCTGACGCGACGGATCTACCTGATCGCATAGATTCCCGCGCCCATGGGCATCGCTGACCCCTCTAAGCGCCTCGAGGCCATCCCGCCGTACAAGTTCCAGGAACTCGAGCAGCAAATCGCCGACAAGCGGGCTGCCGGCATCGACGTGATCAGCCTCGGGATCGGCGACCCCGACCAACCGACCTACCCGCACGTTGTCGAGGCGATGCAGGAGGCGGTTTCGAACCCGACTTACCACCAGTACCCGAGCAACCGCGGCCGCGAGGAGTTCCGCCGGGCTTTCGCCGAGTTCTACGGCCGCCGCTTCGGGGTCGAGATCGACCCCAACGGCGAGGTGATCCCGGCGATCGGCGCCAAGGAGTGCATCTACAACCTCTGCTTCGCCTTCCTCGACCCGGGCGACGTCGCCCTCGCCTCTGACCCCGGTTACCCCGTCTACACCGCCGGGCCGATCCTCGCCGGCGCCGAGGCTGAGCTGCTGCCGCTGGTCCCGGACCTGGGCTTCGCCCCGGACCTCAGCGCCGTCCCGGCCGACGTCGCCGCCCGCGCCCGGCTGATGTTCATCAACTACCCGAACAATCCCACCGGCGCGGTCGTCCCCGAGGGCTTCTTCGAGACGGTCGTCTCCTTCGCCAAGGAGCACGAGATCCTCGTCGTCCACGACAACGCCTACTCGGAGACCACCTACGACGGCTACGTCGCCCCGAGCTTCCTCGCCACGCCCGGCGCCAAGGAGGTCGGGGTCGAGGTCTTCTCGCTTTCCAAGGGCTACAACATGACCGGCTGGCGCTGCGCCGCGATCCTCGGCAACGCCGAGGCGACCCAGACCTACTGGCGACTGAAGACCAACGTCGACTCGGGCCTCTTCGAGGCGATCCAGATGGCCGGTGTGGCGGCCCTCGAGGGTCCAAACGAGCCACTTGAGCAAATGAACGAGACCTACGCCCGCCGCCGCGACCTCGTCGTTTCCGCCCTCGGCGAGATCGGCGTCGACGTCGCCTCCCCGAAGGGGACGATCTACGTCTGGGCCCCGGTCCCCGAGGGCCACACCTCGACCTCCTTCTGCGAGCTCGTGCTCGAGGAGGCCGCCGTCGTCATCTCACCCGGCTCGATGTACGGGCCGAGTGGCGAGGGCTTCTTCCGCATCGCCTTGACCGCCTCCGACGAGCGGATCGAAGAGGCGGTAGAGCGGATGCGCGAGCACCTGAGCTGAGCTAGGGTCGAACGATGAGCTGGCGCCTGACCTTTCTCGTCGCGGTGGCGATCACCGCAATCGCCGGCGTCGCCCTCGCGGCGCAGGGCGGTGGCTCGAAGAGCCTCGTACTCTGCGCCGCGAAGAAGGGCGGCGACCTTCGCCTCGGCTCGAAGGGCAGATGCGGAAAGGGCGAGCGCAAGCTGACGATCTCCAAGCAGGGGCCCAAAGGAGAGCCGGGTGCTACCGGTCTTCAGGGGGCTCCGGGGGGCGATGCCGCCGTCCAGGTAGAGCCGGTTCGAGCGGTCGCACCGGTCTCCGGCAGTTGCGTAGCTTCACCCGGGACGTTCTGTGGCAACGGCGGCCTCGACTGGACCAACGCCGACCCTTTCTTCGAATCGGTGGGTTTCTGGAAGGACCCGAGCGGCATAGTCCATCTGGAGGGCACGGCCCAGGGAAGTCCTGGTGCGCTCGGCAACGACATCTTCATCCTGCCGGCCGGCTATCGGCCCGCGGCCGAGAGGCAGTTCGTAGTGCCCACCTGCCTGGGCGAATTCAAGGTGCTCGAAATCGAAGCTGACGGCGCAGTGCATCTGCCCTCGATGCCGAACGAACCCTGCATCTCGCTCGATGGGGTGAACTTCCGGCCCTGATCAGGCCGCTTCGCGCTCCGCCTTCTTGCGCCAGTAACGATCGAGGCCGCTCCACTGGTAGGCGGTGGGGACGGCCTGCAACAGCTCCTCGACGGTGTCGCCCTCGATGGCTTCCTTGCGCAGCTCCTCGCGGATCCGGCGCTCGACGTCGGCGTCGTAGGCGTCTTTCTCCATCTGCCGCGCCAACTCGGCCTCTTCGCGCAATTTCGCCCGGACCGCCTCGATGTGGCCGGGGACGTCCTCTTCGACGGCGCCGAAGTGGGTGAGCGCGAGGCGCCGCGGCTGCCAGGCGGCGATGGTGTCCAGACTTTCCTCCCAGACCTCAATGTTGATGTCGGGCGGGGGGGTGGGGGGCACGATCAGCTTCGAGGGCGGTATCCGGCAAGCGGCGACGTCACCGACAAAGGCAGTCTCCGTCTCCTCGTGGAGATAACAGACGTGATGCGAAGCGTGTCCGGGCGTGCAGGCGACCCGCATCCCCTGCACCGTCTCGCCACCCGAGAGCACCCGAACATTGCCCTCAGGCACCGGCAAGATCTCCCCCCAGAGGTAGTTCAGCCGATCCCCATAGAGCCGCTCAGCACTCGCCAGCAGTTTCGAGGGGTCGATCAGGTGCGGCGCACCCCGCTCATGCACATAGACCTCAAGCTCCGGCCACCGCCGCACCATCGCCCCAGTAGCCGCCGCATGATCAAGATGGATATGCGTCAACAACACCGCCCGAGGCCGCTCATCCCCGATCGCCTCGATCACCGTCTGAAGCGAGGACTCCGGCCCAGGATCCACCAGCATCCCATCCACTTCCCAGCACCCGATGACATGCGGCCGCCCCAAGTGCATGACGTCGATAACTCGCACGGCGGAGAGCTTATGCCGAACCCACAAATCCGGTCACAGGGCCTCGGGGGAAGGGTCGCCGGACCCTCCCCGCTGTTGTCCGCCGACCCTTCCCCCGGGTCCCGCTCACACAACAGGATCAGGAAACCGCGAGTCAGCCTCAAGCGTCTGCCGAAGCCCCTCGTCCATCCCCCGCGGCGAATACCCAAGCTCCCTCTGGGCCTTGTCGTAGCTCGCCCAAAAGGTGACGTTGTCGCCGGAGGAAATCAGCTCCCGCAGATTCGGCGGCTGCCCCATCACCTTGCCGACGACCGGGCCGAAGGGGACCATCATCTTCATCAGACCGGTCGGCAGATCCCGCTTCGGCGCCTTCCGGCCGCTGAGCCGGGCGACCGTGTCGACCGCCTCGCGCATAGTCGTCGCCGGCCCGCTGATCACGTAGGTCTCGCCAAGCTTGCCTTTGTCCAGCCCCAGCAGAATTCCACCGGCGATGTCCTCGACGTGGGTCATGCAGATCCCCAGCTCCGGAAACGGCAGCAGCGGCAGTTTGCCGGCGAAGAACTGCTCGAGCAGATCGGCGACCTGTGAGGTGTCGCCGGGGCCGTAGACGCCGCCAGGCTGGACGATGACCGCGGGCAGGCTCTGCTCGTCGATCATCCGCTGGACGACCTTGTGCGCCTCCAGCTTCGTCTCCTCGTAATAGGAGGTGAAGTCGGTCTCGGGGTTCTTGTAGGACTCGTCGACGACCTTTTTGTGGGTGTTGCCGAAGATGCCGACCGTGGAGACGTAGACGACCCGCGCGATTTTCGCCTCCAGCGCCGCCTCCATCACCCGCCGGGTGCCCTCGACGTTGGCGTCCCACATCGCCGGCCGCTGCTTGGCGGGGATCCCGACCTCGTAAACCGCGGCGGCGTGGATCGCGGCGTCGCACGCCGCCATCGCGGCGCGCATCGCCTGCTCGTTCCCGAGGTCCCCGGCCGCCAGCTCGCAGCCGAGCTCTTCCAGCTCGCCGGCTTTCCCCGGGCTGCGGACGAGACAAACGACTTCCTCGCCACGCCGGCGCAACTGCCGCACGACCTCGCCGCCGATGAATCCGGTGCCGCCGGTAACGAAAACCTTCACGCCGACCACCCTATCCGGCTTCGGCTGCCGCTTACAATCGGTCTGAGTGGAGATTTCGGCAAACGGGAACGGGAGCAGCCGACGCGCGCGCCAGCGGGCGCTGGCGATCGGCATCGTCGACGGCCGCAAGGAGGGCGAGCCGCTGGCCGAGTTGAAGGAGCTGCTGCTGACCGCCGGCGTCGCCACCGTCGCCAGCGCGACTCAGCAACGGCCTAAGCCCGACCCCGATCGCTACTTCGGCCGCGGACGCCTGGCCGAGGTCAAAGAGGAAATCGCCGCCTGCGGCGCCAACCTCGTCGCCTGCGACGACGAGCTGGCACCGCGCCAGGAGAGAAACCTCGAGGCGGCGCTCGGGGTCCCCGTGATCGACCGCACCGCGGTGATCCTCGACATCTTCGCGGACCACGCCCACTCGGCCGAGGGCAAGCTCCAGGTCGAGCTGGCGCAGCTCGAATACAACATGGCCCGCATGCGGGGTCTTTGGACCCACCTCGAGCGCCTCGGCGCCGGCCGCATGGACGGCGGCATCGGCACCAGGGGCCCGGGCGAGAGCCAGATCGAGACCGACCGCCGGCTCGCCCGCAACCGCATCTCCGCCCTGCGGCGCCGCCTGCGCGAGACGGAGAAGAACCGCGGGGTCATGCGCGCCCGCCGCGAGAGCACCTCGTTGCCGCGGGTCGCCCTCGCCGGCTACACCAACGCCGGCAAGTCGACGCTGCTGAACGCCCTCACGGGGGCCGAGGTCGAGGTCCGCGACCGCCTCTTCCACACCCTCGACCCGACGACGCGGACCTTCGAGCTCTCCGGGCGCGACTACCTGCTCACCGACACCGTCGGCTTCATCGAAAAGCTGCCCCACCAACTGGTCGAGGCCTTCAAGGCGACCCTCGAGGAGACCGTCCTCGCGGACCTGATCCTGCACGTGGTCGACGCCTCGGCCACCGAGGAGCGGCGACTGGCGGACATGCAGGCGGTCGACGAGGTGCTGGCGGAGATCGGCGCCGGCGAGCAGCCGCGGCTGCTGGTCTTCAACAAGGTGGATCTGCTGAGCGAGGAGGAGCGGCGCGAGACCGAGCTCGACCATCCCGACGCGATCCTGATCTCGGCCATCGAGGGGGAGGGCCTGGAGCTGCTGCGGGAGCGGATCGAGGCGGCGTTTGAGGAAACGTTGACCGAGGTGGAGTTGTTGATTCCCTATTCGCAGGGTGGGCGGTTGCATGAGCTGCATGAGGTGGCGGGGGACCTGGAGCGGACGGAGCGCGAAGACGGTGTTTTGGTCCATGCCAAGGTTCCATCCGCTGAGCTGCATCGTTTTAGTGACTTGGCTGTGACCTGAGCGGGAGCCCCTATATAGGCTCCGTGCGGATGCAGCTGCCGGTGGTGAAGATGAAGGGTGAGGCGCGGGTTCCTTCTCGGGCGCATGAGGGGGATGCTGGGCTTGATTTGTATGCGTGCGAGGCCGCTCACATTGGTCCTGGGGAGCGGTGGAGTGTCGGGACCGGGGTGGGGGTGGAGATTCCGGAGGGGCATGCTGGGCTTGTTCTTCCTCGCTCGGGGCTTGCTCGGGAGCATGGGATCTCGCTTGTCAATGCTCCAGGGCTGATCGATTCCGGCTACCGGGGCGAATTGCGCGTCCTGTTGCTGAACACGGACCCCGCCGAGACCTTCAGGGTCGAGGCGGGGGATCGGATCGCTCAGTTGGTGCTGACGCCGATCGCGATTGCGGAGCCGGTCGAGGCGGCGGCGCTGACCGAGTCCTCGCGCGGGACCAGCGGTTTCGGCTCATCCGGCCGCTAGACGCGCTGACTCGTGGGCGGCGGTCTCTAACTCGTCGGGGAGGGGCTCGAGCTCGGGGCGGGTGCCGTAGCGGCGCTCGAGCGCCAGGGCGATCAGGTGGTCGGCTAGCCAGGCGTTCTTGGGCAGCAGCGGGCCGTGCAGGTAGGTGCCGATGACGTTGTCTCGCCGCACGCCCTCGAAGCCGTCGCGGTCGTTGTTGCCGTGGCCGGAAACGACCTTGCCGAGGGGTTGGGCGCCCGGGCCGAGGTAGGTGCGGCCGCCGTGGTTCTCAAAGCCGGCGATCAGCTTCGGGCCGCTGCCGATGTCCGCCTCGATCGCGACGTTGCCGATCAGCCGCGGGCCCGGCTCGCGCACCGTCTCCAGGTCGGCGATTCCCAGACCCGGGAGTTTCTCCTCGCCGAGCTGGTAGCTGTGGCCGAGCAGCTGGTAGCCGCCGCAGACCGCCAGGAGGACGGCGCCGTCGTCGGCTGCGGCGGTTATCGCCTCCTGCTTGCTCGCGACCATGTCGGCGGCGACGGCGCGTTGGTCGCGGTCCTGGCCGCCGCCGATGTAGAAGAGGTCGTGGGCGCCCGGGTCGACCGGCTCTCCCGGGCCGGCGCCGTGGTGGACGAAGCCGATCCCGCGCCACTCGCAGCGCCGCTGGAGGAAGAGGATGTTGCCGCGGTCGGCGTAGATGTTCATCTGCTCGGGGTAGAGGCTGAGAACGCGGAGCTCCATCAGGGGCTCCTTTCGAGCAGGACGACCACGGACCCAACGTGGAGCTCGGTCGGCGGGATCTCGCGTCGGCCGGCCGGGACCAGGCCGAATGCTGACGCCTCGCGCTCGAACGCCTCGGCGCTGAAGGTGGCGATCCGGACCTCATTCGGTTCCTCGCTCAGCGACCCCTCCGGTGAAACGGTCTGGCGCAGCCGCCTGACGACGATCTCGCCAGGGCCGATCGCCGCATCGATCGCGAGGCTGGAGTAGACCCAGCCGTCGACCTCGCGCACGTCGGGGAGGGGAGGGGGAGCGCCGTCGGGCTCGGGCATCGCCTCGATGATCGAGGCTGCGAGCAGCCCGCCGGGGAGCAGCGCCTCGGCGATGCAGCTCAAGCTTCTCGCTCGTTCCTCCGCGTCGAGGAGGAGCTGAAGTAGATGGGTGGGGGCGAGAACGAGGGAGGCGGGCTCCTCGAGCGCGAACTCGCGAGCGTCCGCCTCCAAGGTGGTCACCGGAAGATCCTGGCCGCGCTCCGCGAGCACGGCGAGCAGCGCCGGCTCGACGTCGAGCCCGATCACCTCGTGGCCGCGCCGCGCCAGATGGAGCGCAACGCGGCCGGTGCCGCAGCCGAGCTCCAGAACCGCTCCGGCCTGGCGCTCCGCCAGCTCCTCCCAGAGCGTCAGGTCGGCGTCGTAGGCGCCGCACTCGACGTCGTGCCAGATCGCCTCCGCTGCCGCGCTCATCGCCAGAACTCCTTCGCCAGGCCACGGTCGGAGAGCAGCTTGCGCAGTTCGAGCAGGGCGGTGTAGGTGGGGAGGGCGAAGACGCGGCCCTCGGCCTGCTGGACGGCGGCGTCGAGCGAGCTCTCGATTTCAGGGACGACCTCGATCGCCTCCTCCGGCCAGCCGGCGTACTTCAGCCGCAGCGCCATCTCCGGCGCCCGCGTCCCAGAGCAGACGACCCGCCGCGCCGCCGCCGCCAGCAGCTCGAAGTCGGCGTCCCAGATCCAGGAGACGTCGCGGCCGTCGGCGATCTTGTCGTTGAGGGCGATCCAGAGGTCGAGCGGGCCGCGCTCGCGGCTCTCCAAAAGCAGCGTCCGCAGCACCTCGTTGGCGCCGGCGGGGTTCTTGATCAGGAGGATCGAGACCGGCACATCGGCCACCGCGATCGTCTCCACCCGGCCGAACGCCGCCCGCGTCCCCTCGAGGGCGTGCCCGATCCGGGCCGGCTCGACGCCCAGCTGCAGCCCGGCAGCGATTGCGGAGAGGGCGTTGTAGACGTTGTAGAGGCCCGGGAGCGGCAGGTCGAGCTCGATCTCGCCGGAGGGGGTGCGAACCCGCGATCGCGACCCGTCCATGCCCCGCAGCTCGATCTCGGTGGCTGCGACCTCCGGCCGCGGCCGCTCGGCGCCGCAGTTGGGGCACGAGTAGTGGCCGAGGTGGCCGACGAAGGCGCGCTCGTAGGCGTAGGGGTGGCCGCAGCGGCGGCAGTGCTTGGCGTCGAAGGCGTGCTGCAGCTCCGGCAGCGCCTGCGAGGGGTCCTCGATCCCGAAGTAGACGACGCCCTCTCGCGCCGTGCCCTCTGGGTCACGGCCGAGGTCGGCGATCAGCGGGTCGTCGGCGTTGAGGACGAAGCGGGTGCGACCGGTCCGCGCGGCGACCGTCTTCGCCCACTCGTCGGCGAGCGCCTCCATCTCGCCGTAGCGGTCGAGCTGGTCGCGGAAGAGGTTGCCGAGGACGATCAGCGCGGGATCGAGTTGTTCGCTGACGCGGGGCAGCCAGGCCTCGTCGACCTCGAAAAGCCCCTCGCTCCCACGCTGCTCGAGCAGCGCCGTCGCCACGCCCCAGGTCATGTTGGAGCCGGCACGGTTGTGCACGGGGTGGCGGCCGTCGGCGGCGAGGACGCCGGCGATCATCCCTGCCGTCGTCGTCTTGCCGTTGGTGGCGCTGACGATCGTCGTCCCGCGCTCCAGGCTGGTCCCGAGGCTGGCGATCGCCTCCGGCTCCAGCCTCAGGAGCACCCGGCCGGGGAGCGTCGTGCCGCCGCCGCGGCCGCTGGCGCGGCTGGCGCGGCCGACCGCGCGCGCGAGCGCCGCCTTGGCGCCGAATAAGCCTCCCCGTGATGGCCGGTTCGCCACGGTCGGGATCAGCCCTCGCCCTCGTCCGGCACGAGGATCGAGAGGGAGCGGGGAAGGACCCGCAGGGAGACCGGCAGGTCGGTGAGATGGTCGCCGTCGGCGTAGACGGGGAAGGGGCGGCTGGCGTCGAGCTCGAGCCGCGGCGTGCGGAAGACGCTGACCTCGTCCTTGCCGATGTGGGCGCCCTTGAGGACGTCGCGTAGGCCGCTGAGGAAGCGCAGCTTGCCGACCTCTTCGATCGCGACGACGTCGAACTGGCCGTCGTCGATCTCCGCGTCCGGGGCGATGTACATGCCGCCGCCATAGACGCTGTTGTTGGCGACGTCGACCTGGTAGCCGGTCAGCCGTTTGCGTTCCTCGCCGACGGCGATCGTGAAGCGGGCCGAGCGCCAGCCGATCAGGGTGCGGACCATCGAGTAGGCGTAGACGAGGTTGCCGCGGATGAAGTTGGTTTCGTTGGCGAGGCGGTTGCATTCGGAGTCGAAGCCGACGCTGACGATGCCGAGGAAGCGTTTGCCGTTGGCCTCGCCGACGTCGATCCGGTGGCTGCGGCCGGCGAGGACGACCTCGACCGCCGCCTCCGGCTCAGTGGGGATGCCGAGGGCTCGGGCGAGGTCGTTGCCGCGGCCGCCCGGGATCAGCCCAACCGGGGTCTCGGAGCCGGCCATCGCGCCGCCGATCGCCCCCATCAGGCCGTCGCCGCTGACCACGACCGGCACCTCGCCCAGTTCCACCGAACGCAGCGCCAGTTCGATCCCATGCTCGAGACTGCGCGTCCGCTCGACCCGGAAGACGGCACGGCGGGCGTCCAGAGCCGCCTCGATCCGCGGCAGCAGCTTCAGCGTCTTCCCCCCGGCGGAGGCGGGGTTGACGAGCAGGGTCAGGGGCATCCCGGCGATCTCCATTCGGCGCCCAGCCTAGAGGGAGCCGCCAACGGGGCCGCCGCCGCGCAGGCGGGCGACAGCGAAGCTGCCGTCACCGGCCGCTTCCTCCCAGATCGGCTCGAACCCGGCTCGCCGCAGCCGCCAGCGCAGGTGCCAGGCGCCGAGGCCGCCCGGCGCCCGCTCGCGGCGCGTCTCGACCAGCGCCAGGAAGCCGCCGGGGCGCACCACCCGCCGGGTCTCGCGGACCGCCGGCCGGGTGTCGACGGCGACGAGCAGGTCGAAGTGATCGTCGGGGAACGGGATCGAGCTTGGCGATCCCTGCTTGAAGGCGATCCGGCCCTCCGGGTCGAGGCCGACGCGCGAGCTGGCGGCCCGGATCGTCTCCGCCTCGCGGTCGATTCCGCGCACCCGGGCGCTCGGGAACTCGCGCGAGAGGAAGAGCGCGCCCTCGCCCTCGGCGCACTCGATCTGCAGAATCCGTTCCGGCTCGCCTACATGGAGGACGGCGGCGGCAAGGGGGGTGAGCGGGGGAGGGGACATTTCGCCTCATGAACGTTTACTAGGGTTCGCCGCTGTGGAGCAGCAACCTGACCGCCGCTGGATCGTCCTCGCCGTCTTCGCGGTGATCGCGATCGCCGTCATAGTCGCGGTCCTGGTCGGCCAGGGAGGCGACTCTGGCGACGATGGCGACACGACCGGCTCGACCCAAGCGAGCGCCGGCGGCTGCAAGAAGGTCCACGCGCCGGAACCGAAGACCGTCAGCTTCGAGAAGCCCGATCAGGTGCTGAAGGCGGGCGAGGAAGCGACCGTCGTCGTCAAGACCAGTTGCGGCACTTTCGAGATCGCCCTTGACACGAAGCGAGCGCCGAAGACGGCCAACTCCTTCGCCTTCCTCGCCGAGGAAGGTTTCTACGACGACCTCACCTTCCACCGCGTCGCCCCCGGGTTCGTGATCCAGGGTGGTGACCCCGAAGGCACGGGCACCGGAGGCCCCGGCTACAGCGTCGATGAGAAACCGCCGGCGAACCTCGCTTACACGAAAGGGCTGGTGGCGATGGCGAAGAGCTCGGCGGAGCCGCCCGGCCGCTCCGGCAGCCAGTTCTACGTCGTCACCGCCCCTGACGCCGGCTTGCCGCCCGAATACGCGCTGGTCGGCAAGGTCAGCGAGGGCTATGACGTGGTCGAAAAGATCGACGCCCTCGGGACGCCGGAAGAAAAACCGAAACAGACGATCGTGATCGAAGAGATGACGATCGAGCAGGGATAGTCGCCCGCCCAGAGGTTCTCTAAGCTGGCCAGATGGCCAAGCCCGACGTCGGCGACAAAGCCCCTGATTTCGAGCTTCGCGGCACCGGAGACAAGACCTACCGTCTCTCCGACTACCGCGGCCGCAACCTCATCCTCGCCTTCTACCCAGGCGATGCGACCACTGTCTGCACCAAGCAGTTCTGCTCCTACCGCGACAACGGCGACCAACTCGACGCGCTCGACGCCGAGGTCCTCGGGATCTCGCCGCAGTCGGTCGACTCGCACGAGCACTGGGTGAAAGAGCAGGAACTGAACGTGCCGCTGCTGGCCGACGAGGACCTCGAGGTGGCGAAGCGCTACGGGGTGACCGGCTGGGTCGGGCCGTTTGCCCGTATCGCCGGGCTGAAGGACGCGCCGGGCGGCCGCTACGTGATGCGGGCGATCTTCGTCATCGACGCTGAGGGCGTCGTCCGGCACAAGACGGTCTCCCGCACCGGGAGCAGCTACGAGTCGGTCGAGGACCTCGAGCGCGCGGTCGCCGCGCTCGGCTGATGTCCCTGGAGGAACGGCGCTTCACGGTCGAGCCGGGGCCGCGCCTGCAGGGGGAGGAAGCGGGAGAGGGGCCGCCGGTTGTCCTCTGCCACGGGATCACGGCGACTCGGCGATACGTCCTCCACGGCTCGAAAGCGCTGCCGCGGGCAGGGCACGCTGTCATCACCTACGACGCGAGAGGACATGGGGAGTCAGATCCGGCGCCGGCGGCGGAGAGTTATCGATACCCGGAGCTGGTGGGGGATCTGGAGCGGGTGGTGGAGGAGCGACTGGAAGATGGAGAGCGCTTCCTCCTCGGCGGCCACTCGATGGGAGCGCACACGGCGATCGCTTACGCGCTGCGCCACCCGGACCGGCTCGCCGGCTTGGTGGCGATCGGGCCGACCTACACGGGAGCGATTCGGCAATCCTCGCTCGACTACTGGGACGGCCTTGCAGCGGCGCTGGAGAGCGACGGCGTCGACGGCTTCGTCGCCTACATCTGCGAGCGGCAGGGAATCGACCCGCGCTGGCGCGACTCGGTTCTGCGGTTTACGCGGGAGCGAATGCTGCGCCAGCAACATCCCGAGGCGCTGGTGCGGGCGTTGCAGGAGGTGCCGCGCTCGCGGCCCTTCGAGTCCCTCGACGATCTGCGCGACCTGCAGGTGCCGACGCTGGTCGTCGCCAGCAACGACGAGGCCGATCCCGGCCATCCTTACGCGGCCGCCGCCGCCTGCGCCGAGGCTCTGCCGCAAGCGCAGCTGGTGAGCGAGGCCGAGGGGGAGTCGCCGCTGGACTGGCAGGGCGGCAAGCTCTCGCGCGCCTTAGCGGCCTTTTACGCCGAAGCCTTATCTTCCGCGCGATGAGCTACCCGAGCGAGTGGGCCCTGCGGCGGGTGATCGCATTCCTCGCCGCCCTCGGAGTCGGCGTCGCCACCTACATCGCGGTCGAGGCCGCCGGCGGCGACGCGCCGCGGTGCATCGCCGGCTCGACCGGGTGCGCCACTGTCGCCAAGAGCTCCTACTCGCACGTCGCCGGCGTCAACATCGCGGCCTTCGGGATCGTCGGCTACGTGCTGCTGCTGGCCAGCGCCTTCTTCGTCAACGACCTGGCGCGCTTCGGCGGCTTCGTCGTCGCCCTCGGTGGCTTCGGCTACAGCGTCTTCCTCACCTACATCGAGATCTTCAAGATCGAAGCGATCTGCCAGTGGTGCGTCGGCAGCGCCGTCCTGATGACGATCTTGTTCGCGCTGAGCGCGACGCGGCTGATCGTTTATGCGGGCGCGGAGAATCAAACCACGAGGCAGCCGGGTCTGAGGAGAGCGACCGGATGAGCAGCTCGGAGGACCGCAGAAAGCAGTTGCTCCAGCTCGCCGCGGCTGCCGTTTTCCTCGCGATCGCCGTTGTCCTCGTCCTCATCGTCGTCAACACCTCCAGCAGCGACGGCGGCGACACGGAGCTCGAGGGCGTGGCGGAGGTAAACCAGGACCTCGCCGGAATCCCACAGCGAGAAATGGTCCTCGGAGATCCGAAGGCGCCGGTCGAACTGGTCGAGTTCGGCGACCTCCAGTGTCCGGTCTGCAAGGGGTTCTCCGAAGAAGTCCTGCCGCCGATTATCGAAAACCAAGTCAAGAATGGCGAAGTCAAGCTCGAGTTCCGCAACTTCACGATCATCGGCGAGCAATCCCCGCCGGCCGGCGCAGCAGCTCTAGCGGCGGGCGCCCAGAGCCGCGGCTGGAACTACGTCGAGCTCTTCTACAAGAACCAAGGCGCCGAGAACTCCGGCTACGCGGACGACGCCTTCCTGGAGAGCATCGCGAAGGGCGCAGGAGTCAAGAACCTCGCCAAGTGGAACCAAGACCGCGCCACGTTCCTAGCCAAGGTCGAAGCAACCACCGCAGAAGCCCCAGAACTCGGCTTCAACGGCACGCCATCCTTCGCGATCCAGGGTCCAAAGACCGACGGCCTGGAACCAATAGGGACCCCAAGCTCCACGGGCGCCCTAGAAGAGGCGATCGAAGAAGCGTCCTAGCCCTTTCCGACCGTTCTCGCCTCCAAGTTGACATAACCACCATTATCGTGCGTTGGATCCGCGGTTAGAGGGCCTTGCCTACCTACCGCAAGAACGCTGAAACGGCTTTCCCTACCTCCAGAGCCGTCAGGGGCCCGAAGCGGAGCGACCACGAGTTATCCACGTTCTGCAGGAGTTGACACTTCACTCCGAGACCTTTCAGCGCCGTGTGGTGCTCTTCGCACCTTTCGTATCCGGATGCCCCTTGGAAGACAGCGTCGAGTCCGTAGCGGCCGTCGTCTACCGGCCAAAGCGTGAGCTTGTCCGCGACCGGCCCTGCCGGGAAATCGACTTCAGCCCCCTCCATTGCCGCGAACTCTAAGCGGCGATTCGGGCGGATCCCTGCACCAGCGGCCGCACGATCGGTGGGGCCTTTGGCAGCTCGGCGCACTCAAGCTCGCGGACCTCGAACCCGGCGGTCTTGAGGCCGGCGACGGTGTCGCGGTTGCAGTGGCAACCGTCACCGACGAAGCGCCATGGAGTCTCCAGGCGGTCCTGCCATTTGGCTAGCGATGGGTCGTTGGTGGCGCGGACGTGCTCTAGGAAGAGGAGCTGGCCGTCTGGCCTGAGGACGCGGGAGATCTCCTTCAGGGCTGCGGCCTGGTCCGGAACCGTGCAGAGGACGAGGGTGACGACGACCGTGTCGTAGCTGTTGTCCTCGAAGGGCAGGCTTTCGGCTCCCACCTCCATCACATCCGCGGCGCAGCCGATCTCTTGGACGCGGTCGCGGAGCTGCTTGATCATGTGCGGGTCGGGCTCGGTCAGGGTGAGGCACTCGATGCCCTCGTGTGGGTAGAGCTCCAGGTTGAGGCCGGTGCCCGCGCCGAGCTCCAGCACCCTCCCCCGCGCCTGTTTCAGCAACTCGCAGCGCATCTCGCGCAGGCCCGCCTCTTCGGTCGCCTCGAAGGCGCGGTCGTAGAAGGCCGAGAACATCCGGCCCCAGGTGGCGTCGTAGATCCGTCCCATCATCATCGCTAGCTGAATTTACGACCCTATAGGGGCCAAAGTTCAGCGCTCGCTGAATTTGTCCCCTAGCTAGGCGACGTCGCGCTGGGGCTCGGGCGTGTCCGCTGCGCTCTCGCCCTCGCCTTGGCCAGGCTCGCTGGCGGCGGCCCGGTCCTCGTAGGCCTGGCGGGCGCTGTGATCGACCTCGATCATCAGCTTGTCGATCTTCATCGCCCGGCCGAGCGCCTCGCGCCAGCTGCGCGGCAGCGGCGCCAGGATCTTGTAGAGGGCACCGTTGGCGCGGGGGACGAAGACGTCGAAGCGCGGCACTTCCATCGCATCGACGATCTCGTTGGCGACATCGGAGGCCTCGACCGGTTTCACCCATTTCTGGCCGACCCCGCTGGTCAGCTCCGTGTTGACGACGGTCGGCATCACGCAGAGGACCTCGATGCCGGTGTCGCGCAGCTCCGCCCGCACCGCCTCGCTGAGGCCGACGACGGCGTGCTTGGTCCCCGAGTAGGTAGCGATGCCAGGAATGCCGGATTTGCCCGCCTGGGAGGCGATGTTGACGATGTAGCCGCTGCCGCGCGGGCGCAGCCGCTTGATCGCCAGCTGGGTGCCGGTGATGACACCGCCGACGTTGATGTCGAGCTGGCGGCGGATCGAGTCCTCGCTCTCGTCCTCGAACGGCGTCACCGGCATGATCCCGGCGTTGTTGATCACCGCGTCGATCGGCCCGAGCTGACGCTCGGCCTCGTCGAGGAAACGCTCGAAGGAGGCGCGATCGGTGACGTCGAGCGGCAGCGCGACGGTTCCGCCGCCGAGGTGGGCGGCGCTCTTCTCCGCCAGCTCCAGCTCGAGGTCGCCGATGGCGACTCGGCATCCCTTCGCGACCAACGCTGCCGCCGTCGCCTTGCCGATCCCCCGCGCACCGCCGGTGATCGCCACCACCTTGCCGCTGAGTGAACGCCGCTCCTTCGCCATCGCTGCTCCTCCTACCCCATGAGGCGGTCCGTCAGGCCGCCGGTTTGTAGACCGTGACCACGGCGGCACCGCCGAGGCCGATGTTGTGCTGGAGCGCCACCTTGGCGCCCTCGACCTGCCGCTTGTCGGCATCGCCCCGTAGCTGCCAGGTCAGTTCCGAGCACTGGGCGAGGCCGGTCGCGCCCAGCGGGTGGCCCTTCGAGATCAGCCCGCCCGAGGGGTTGACGACGGGGCCGTCGCCGCCGTAGGTGGTCGCTTCGGCCTCGACCAGCTTGTGCGCCTCGCCCTCCGCGGCGAACCCGAGCGCTTCGTAGGTGATGAGCTCGTTGGCGCTGAAGCAGTCGTGCAGCTCGCAGACATCGATTTCACTGGCTGCGACGCCCGCCTCCGCGTAAGCGGCATCGGCGGCGGCCTTCGACATGTCGGAGCCGACGATCGTCATGCAGTCGGCGTTCTCGTCGAAGGTCGAGCTGAGGTCGGTGACCATCGACTGGCCGGCGATCTCGATCGCCTGATCCCAGAGGCCGTGCTTGTCGACGTAGGCCTCGGAGGCGACGATCGCGCAGGCCGAGCCGTCGGAGGT
>Ga0126305_10000519_pt1 | contig 16655 bp, 14 predicted proteins | sample Plot26_FD_92536 | JGI IMG/M metagenome (GOLD analysis project Ga0126305, IMG submission 92536) | Serpentine soil microbial communities from UC McLaughlin Reserve, CA, USA - Plot26 | ecosystem: Environmental > Terrestrial > Soil > Grasslands | place: USA: UC McLaughlin Reserve, Lake County... | reverse complement strand
TCTCCCCCAATAATGTTACGTAATTTGGCAGTAACCACGACAGTATCTTTTGAAACACAATTTGCATCATCAGTGTAAGCACTTACGATATACGCACCAGCTGCGGATGCTGTAATAGTTGCTGTGTTGGTGGTTGATGAAATAATACCGCCTTTGGTCGCCTGCCAGCTGAATGAAACGCCGGCAGTAGTTGAAACTGCAGTTAATGTTGTGTGACCTGTGAAGTCAAGTGGAATAGAGTCTATTGGAGAAAATACATTATTAACCCTGATACCTGCGCTTACATCGGGAGGCCAACAGGTATTGAAAGGGGCATAGTTAACTGTTACGCCACTTTGAAGACTTATCTGTGTTGGACTCAAAAAAGTACCCGTAAGGGAACTTGAGCCAGTTCCAGAACCAATATTTATTCCAGACCTGCTGGCATATACAGATCCCATCCATTTAGAACCGCCGCCTGAGGAACCATTGGCAACTATAAAACTATTACCTGGAATAGTAGTGCCCAATCCGTCCCCATGGGTTTCCAGAAAAATTCTGCTGGCGGCTGTAGAGTTGGCATTAACGACGCTGGCATTTAATTTACCAAAATCTGTATTACCCCAAACATAGATATAAAAAAGTCCGGTGACTGAGCCTTTAAAATCCAACACAAGTTTATTGGAATTTCCTGTCCACTGAAATGAATTAAAAACATATATCCCTGGTCCATTCAATGTAAGCGTCTTATTACCTGAATAAGTAACACTGCCTGATGCGACGATGCCGGTCACGGCGTTCGGAGTTAATATCTGGTTCTCTGTAATGTTTGTTGCTCCGGCCGCCGGAAATGTCTTTTCAGCAGGCATTGCAGGAAGAGTTGGCAAAGTCCGGGCTCCGCGAACAAGAGTTCCTCCGGGTACAGGCCCTGAATAGGTAAAATGTATGCCCGCTGAATCCGCTGGGATTGTAACTTTCCCTGAAACAACTCCACCCCCAATAACAATATTTCCGTTAGCGTCAATATTGCCACTAATATTTGTACTGGATCCAATGGAAATAACAGTACCCGTAGAACCCGATGAATTGGCTGCAGTTATTTTACCACCGACAATGTTGCTATTCGAGAGACTAATTTTATCTCCGGAGTGAATGCTGGCATTAGTAAATGTTACATTGCCGGTTGTTTGTACTAATTTTCTTGCACCAACCCGACCCCCATTAATTGTAATGGACGAGCCTATAAGAGTAGTGCCTATCCCATTAGGACCAGTAAACAATGTGAAATCGCTCGGTATGAGCGCTTGTCCTTTTGAACTTTCATAAATAAAAGACAAGCTACAGATCAAAAACAAAATCCTGGCAGTGGCATTGATTTTCATAATAATAAATTTAGAGCTCAATGAGTTCGGTGTCTACATACTTATTTTTCTTGTAAACACAGTCAATAAATAATCGATAGTGGCAGATTTCAAAAGGCAGATGCCAACTTAAAACAGTATTTCAAGTCGGATTCCGTTAAATAATAATAGGCAGATTAAGGTGGTTTCAAAGGGGGGGCATTGTGATACTAATCAGAAGTGATTTTTTTAGGGGCGGAGAGGCGGATAAATATACAAAGAAGCTTTTGATTCAGACACAAATTTTTAGTCACAATATTTCCGTAAGTCGGCGTAAAATGTTATAAGGTCAACTTAATATATCGGTGGCAAGTGCAGGTAAAAGGCTCTGACCATTTTATAGTACGGCCCGGTCCTTTCGTGGTCAGTTTCGCACTTAACGGACTGCATATTCTTTTGCCACAGAAACGGTTAAGCCAGCTGGTGTAAATATCTATTATCCGGATGTATGGGTATTATAGCTGCAGATCAGAACTTTTATACCAGTTCGTCCTTCATTCGCTGCATGACATTCTTATCGATCATTTTTTGCGCAAGGACGATCATGTTCTTAAACGATTTTGCCTGGGAGATGCCGTGACCGATGATAACAGGTTTATTTACACCAAGGACCGGTGTGCCACCATAGTTCTCAAAGTTGAACCTGGTAAAATATTCGTCTTGAATTTTTTTGCGCTGCGCAATGTCATAGAGCGATTCGGCAAGTTTCAAAATGATATTTCCTGTAAATCCTTCGCAAACCATTACGTCGGCCTTATCCATTAGAACATCGCGGCCTTCAATGTTGCCAATGAAATTGATGTGTTTATTTTCTTTAAGCAGGGGATAAGTGGCCTGGCAAAGAATATTTCCCTTGCCTTCTTCTTCACCGACATTCAGTAAACCCACTTTTGGTTTTTCTATGCCCAGGATGGTTTGTGCAAACACGGAGCCCATTATTGCAAATTGATTCAACTGTTCAGCTTTGCAATCTGCATTTAATCCAACATCAAGCAACAATCCCGTGCCGCCGTTTTCTTTTGGGATAATAGTTGAAATAGTTGGTCGTAAAACGCCTTCCAAAGTCTTAATGCTGAATAAAGCACCAACAAGCATGGCCCCTGTGTTTCCGGCACTGATGAAGGCATCAATATTTCCTGCCGCCAAAAGCTGGAATCCTATCGCAATCGAGGATTTTTGTTTTTCTTTTAATGCTTTGGTAGGATGTTCATGCATGTCGATCACCTGCTCTGCATGAACGATCTTTATTTTATCCTCCGGTATCTTATATTCTAAAAGTAAAGGTTCGAGTTTGGATTCATCACCAATAAGGACCAACGTGGCTTGCTGATCTCCCGGCTCCAGATATTCCAACGCACCTTTCACCGCTTCTAACGGCGCAAAGTCGCCACCCATCATATCAAGTCCGATCGTCATAGCAGTTGCAATGTAAAGAAAGTAGGAGTTTCAAGTATGAATATTCGAAAAACAAATTCCAAATAAAAAATAAATTCCAAATCCCAACAGAATATTCACCATGTCGGAATTTGGAATTTGTTATTTAGATATCTACTTTTTAACAGGAGATTTCTCGCTAACTACTTTACCCTTGTAGTAAAGTTTGCCTTCGCTTACGTGCGCACGGTGTCTTACATGTGTTTCACCTGTAGTACCATCGGTACTTAAAGTAGTTTCTGTTGCTTTGTAGTGTGTCCTTCTTTTGGCACTTCTTTGCTGACTATGTCTGCGTTTCGGATTTGGCATAACTCAATTATTAATTCTTTAAAAATTTAGTTGTCAACGGTGAATTGTCAATTGTAAAGTCACTATTTGACCATTCACTATTGACCATTCACTTTATTAATTATCTTCCAGGTTCTTGAATTTTTCAAGACCTTTCCAGATAGGATTTTCTTTTTCTTCTTTTTCTTCGGGTTCCAGTTTTTTCAGTACATCCATCGCCGATGGATTGCAATAAGGGCCGTCCATTTTTTCGAAGCTGCATGATTTATGCATCGGGATACTAAGATTGATGAATTCATAGATCCAGTTAGCTACATCAACATGGCTTTCACCACGGCTGATATAATATACATCCGGATCTTCTTCCTGCTCATTTGCCAGTTCCGGATCCTCTACCATTTTAACCGTGATGTTGAATTCATCCCATAGCTGCAGCGGCAAATAGTTATTGCAACGATCGCAAATCACTTCAAGGCTGCCGCCGATCTCAAACTTCAGCAACATAAAGCTGCTTTTCTTATCAAGATGAAGCTTTACATCAGCTTTACAGTTACGAAAATCCTGTTGCTGGAACGGCTCAAAGAACTTATCGGTGATCTCATAAGCGTACTCATGAACTCCGGGTTTCAGCCCCACAAATGCTATCTCAAATTCCCGGCGATGGGCCATGGCACAAATTTTTTTCCTGGTTTTTCCCGTTATCAGGATGGGGCGCAAAGGTAAAGGATAAATCCTAAAGATTTGATCCGATTTTGAATTATTTTTAGCCCGGGCGACACCGGTAAACCTGAATTCTAATATTATTAAAACGAACGGATTGCAGCATTTTCTCACGAGGCTTTTTGGACGCATGATGAAGGCATGGAGTTGGATACTCATCATTACCCTCGTCATAATAATAAAGTTTGCTTCAACGCAGTCACTTTGGGTAGAAGAAAACTATTCCAATGGGATCTATCCTTTTATCTCCAAAATTCAGCGAAGCATTTTTGGATGGATACCTTTCAGCATTGGCGATCTCTTTTATGCTTTTCTTGTTTTGGTTATAATTTTTAAGACCATTCAGTTCGTAAAATACATTTTTAAAAAAAAGGTCAACCGCCAGTATTTATTAAACGGATTAAAGCAGATCATCTTTTTTTTCTTGTTTGTTTACGTATTTTTTTATGGGTTCTGGGGCTTGAACTACAACAGGAAAGGGATCTCATACCAACTAAACCTTGAGATGAATAAGTATTCTGTGCAGGAGATCGATACCCTCGCCTACTTGTTACAGCAACGATTGAATTTTTATGCAGACACGATCGATCTGAAGCAAAGGGATAGCTTCAATAGGAAAAGAACCCTGTTTGAAAAAACAACCGAGGCATACCTCTATTCAGATAATCTTTATCCATTTCTCAGGTACGACCCTCAATCGCTTAAGCCCTCTCTATTCAGTTACCTCGGAAATTATTTTGGATTCCAGGGGTATTACAATCCATTCTCCGGAGAAGGGCAGGTGAATACAACCATTCCCGTTTTTTTAGAGCCCTTTGTTAGTGCACACGAAGCGGCTCACCAGATCGGTTATGCGAAAGAGAACGAAGCCAATTTTGTTGCGTTCATCGCCTGCAGGTCATCCCCGAATCCTATTTTCCGGTATTCCATGTATTTTGATATGTACTTATATGCGGTTACTGAATTAGGCAGAAAGGATTCTCTTCTTGCCCGATCGTATTTCGAAAAATTAAACCCCCAGGCAAAAAAAGATATCGAGGAGTATAAGATTTTTTTAAGAAGTTACCGGAACCCTGTGGAGCCGGTCTTCAGTTGGATCTACGATGGGTATTTACAAGCCAACGCGCAGCCCGAAGGGAAAAGATCCTATAACCAGGTAGTTGCTTTTTTAATTGCTTATTACAAGAAGTTTGGGAAAGAAGCACTTTGAGTCTTTGGTTCAGAGTTCAGAGTTCGGGGTCAGACTCCGAACTAAAGACTATCGACTCTGAACTAGAATTCATTCCTCCACATCATGCTTTCGATCGGCTTATCGGGCTGGCCGCTGTACTTTGCATTTTTCTTTTGGTTGTATTTTATTTCAGTTTCACCGTCTACTAAAAAATAAATAAGTTGCCCGATCGGCATTCCTTTATAAACTTTGACCGGCTGCTTCACAGAAATTTCCAGGGTCCAATGCCCGCAAAAACCAACATCGCCTTTGCCGGCCGTCGCATGTATATCAATTCCCAGGCGACCGGTAGAAGATTTGCCTTCTAAAAAAGGAACGTGAGCATGGGTTTCGGTATATTCCTCTGTCACGCCGAGATAAAAAATATGCGGATAAAGAACAAAACCTTCTTCAGGAATTTCAAAGTAATCGATCTTGTTATGTTTTTTTGCATCAAGGATATGCTCATTGTAAGTTGCCAGCCATTTTCCCAAATGGACATCATAACTGTTGCTGCCAAGACATTCCCTGTCGTAAGGAGTAACCTTAATTGTACCTTTTTCTATTTCTTCAAGAATCCTTTTATCGGAAAGAATCATTTTTTATTTTTTTTATGCTTGCCCAAAGCTTTAGCGAATATGGTACCTGGCTTCAGCAATTCTATTCATCCTCCCCTGCCTACCGGCAGGCAGGCTTGCGTCGCACTCTTATACTACATACCTTTATTGAGCCAACGATACAAAAGCAGAGGCGTTTGAAAATTTTTGCAATGATAAATCTAAAATCTGCAATCTAAAATCTTAAATCTTTATAGTGCCGATTTTTTTTCAACAACAAATTAACCAGACCACCCGCCTGGGCATTTGGAAAATAGAAGAAACCGACGAATTCTTTAAATCCAATGTGCCGCAGCATCGTGATGTTACCCATCCGCATAAAAGACTGCAGCATTTGGCAGGTCGTTTTTTATTGCAATATCTATTTCCGGCATTTCCTTATGAGCTGATAAAGATCGCCGATACCCGCAAACCTTTTTTGCCTGATGAGCAATATCACTTCTCTATATCTCATTGCGGAGATTATGCGGCAGCCATCGTAAGCAAAGACAAAAGAGTAGGGGTCGATATTGAAATTCCAAGTGAAAAGATCTCCAGGATCATGTATAAATTTCTCACTGCAAAAGAGCATGAGATATTTAACCTTATTCAACCGGATAAAGATCGTATCGCGTTTGCGACCTTGCTTTGGTCTGCCAAAGAATCAGTGTTTAAATGGCATGGCAATGGGGGAGTGGATTTCCGAAAAGAGATCCAGTTGAAAAAACAACACGAAGAAAAAGAAAACATCGATTGCGTGTTTTCAAAAAATAATTCTGAATTAGTTATTCATTACCGCCAGTTTGATCATTTGGTGCTGGCATGGGTGATCAGTTAGATAAAAGATATGTATTTCGTTATGAAGATTTAATCCCAAAGGGATTAAAGATGAATAGTCGGTAAGATAACGACGCGAATATGGACCCTGCAAGGGTTCAACAAAAATTAAGATCACAAAAGATATTTTTTCGTCGAACTCAATGTCATGATCCTTCAGCAAACCAATAAATTCGTCACGAAATGAAATTGTTTTATGGTGTTCTTGCTGATTTTTTACATATTCAATCAATTTGTCTTTTTCTTTAGTTGAATAGGTAAAACCTCCATATCCATCCTGCCAGGAGATAAAATTTCTAAACCAGCCAGTCTCTTTTATTTTTTATAGAACTAGCCACTTTAATATCCTTTACAAGATCTGAAAGAGCAACAGTTGGATGGAGATGTGTAACAATATGAAGGTGATCTTCTACGCCATTGATCCTATATAAATGACTTTTCTTGTTTTTCATTATACCGGAAATGTATTTGAATAACTGAGGTCTGTTTTCTCTTTGCAGACATGCTATTCTTTTGCTGGTACTGAAAACTATCTGATAAATAATTTGAGTGTACGTACTCATTGTTTTTTATTTAACCCCTTCGGGGTTAGGCGTAAAGATTTGAATTTCTTCTATTCATCTTTAATCCCTTCGGGATTTTAGGAAACTATCTATTCTTGTATCCCGTCTTCGTCGCCCTCTTCCAAAAGATTCAGATCAACAGAGTTCACTCCTGCGATGCCTTCAATAGATCCGCGAACATGTGCGGCATTCAATAAAACCTTTTCCAATTGCTTTTCCCTTGCCTTCCATAACCGTTCCATGGTATCTCTTTCTTTTTGTATGGACATTTTCATGCTCATAAATCCTTCACGAATTGCTTTCCATTGCTCTGCAAATTCTGTACTGGTAAGATAATCATACAGCAAATGCATTTTATCTCCTTTATTTTCCTGGTTCTTTGCAGCATTGAAAACCCTTATCACACCATCGCGCAAAACAGCGGCCAAAGCTTTTACTTCACCAAAACTGCAGATCCAAACGCTGTCTCTAATTCCAAAACAATCCATATCCTTTGGCATCGCTTTCGTAACGATCACGGCGATCTCGGCTCCATTACTCCGCATATCTGTTTTCAGTTTTTCTATCCAATCATTTGAAAAATTCGTTGTCCGTTTGCTTTCGTAAATTATTTTACCACATTCCTGTCCAAAACTGTTTCGTACAGTTTGAATGCAATCTGCTCCGCGAACACCTTTGCCAACTTCTGATATGATATCAAATGGAAAAGTTGATCGCAGCATTTCTTCCAGCGCCAGTTCCTGGACCTCACCCTGCAATTGCATACTGCCTTGCTCTGCCTTGCGTCTCATTTCTTCTGCCAACTTTTTCTGATCATCCAATTGCTTTTCCATTTCTTTTAGCCGCAATTGGAATTCAGTTTCTTTAGCCGTGATCCGTTGTTCTTCCAACTTTCTTATTTCTGCCGAAAGTTTTTCCCTTTCTTCCTGCAACTTTTTCTGAACTGATAGTTCCAGTTCAGCTTCCTTATTTTTTAATTCCTGTTCTTTCCTGAGAAATAGAACCTGCTGTTGCCGTGCCTCTTTTAATTTTTCTTCATTGTCTTTGTTGTTTTGTTCAAGTTGACGCAACTGAATTTCAAAATCAGATGAAATTTTCTTCCGTATCGCTTGTTCCGTTTCCTGTTGAATCTTCTTTCTTTCTTCTGCCAGCTGGTTATTGAAAACTTCTTCCTTTTTACGTTGCCACTCCTTCATCTCATCCCTCAGTTCTTTTTTTACATCCTCCCGAAGGCTTTCGTTCAGCTCAAATTCATGACTGCAATTCGGGCACTTTATGGTTGTTGACATTTAAGTTTCTAATTTGCTACAAAATAATGAAGGTTTAGCCGAAAAAATAAATGGTTTATATGTCGCAGATTGTCACCATTACATTTAATCCCTGCATTGATAAAAGTGCGACAGTTGCTCAATTGATACCCGAAAAAAAATTAAGCTGCCCGGAGCCGACTTTTGAACCCGGCGGCGGAGGTATCAATGTAGCAAGAGCTATTAAAAAGTTGGGAGGAGAAGCAACGGCGGTCTATCCGGCAGGAGGTTATACAGGCAAATTTTTTAATGAATTACTCGCAAAGGAAAAGGTCTCTTCCATCATCATTGATGTCGAAAATCCACTTCGGGAAAATGTGATCATACTGGAAGAAAGTTCAAACAATCAATTCCGGTTTGGATTTCCGGGTGCCAGATTACTGCAGCATGAAGTGGAGCAATGCATCGATGCGATTGATAAAACAACCGGGGCAGAATATTTAGTGGCGAGCGGCAGCTTGCCCGAGGGATTGCCGGATGATATTTTTGCCAGGCTCGCAATTATTTCAAAGAAAAAAGGTCTAAAGCTGGTTATTGATACTTCAAAAGCTGCCTTGAAACATGCGGCACACGAAGGTGTCTATATGCTAAAGCCTAATTTAGCCGAACTGGGTTCATTATTAGCAAGAAAAGATCTAAGCATGGATGGAGTTCATGCAGCGGGGAAAGAGCTCATTGCAAAGGAGTTCTGCCAGGTACTGTTGGTTTCTTTAGGAGAAAAAGGCGCTATGTTATTTACAAAGGACAGGGAACTGAAAGCTGCCTCACCGACGGTTGAAAAGAAAAGCACAGTCGGCGCTGGTGATAGTCTGGTAGCGGGCTTTGTTTTAAGCTTATTCCAGGGAAAAAGTTTGGAACATGCTTTGAGATATGGCGTAGCTTGCGGTACTGCTGCCACGATGAATCCCGGAACGGAATTGTGTAATAAAAAGGATGCGGATGCGCTATTTCAAAAAATTGTTATTGAGAAGTAAAATTGAAGAAACCTATATTTTAGGAAACAGCTTTTAATAATTTGCATTAAAGAAATATTTTTATTTGATTTGCTCAATAGCTAAGGTTTATTTTCTGTAACTTCCTAAACCTTTTTGCGGCGCATGGTGAATTTCCCAGGATTATCAGATCAGAAAACGGCATCTCTTGATTTTCTCTCCGGTGGTGGAGAAATGGGGGAACGAATTCGCAATTTTGACTGGAACAAAACTTCACTTGGTGATCCTAAGCATTGGCAAAATAGTTTAAAGACCTGTGTACGTATCCTGCTTACTTCTCCGCAACCAATGTTTGTGTGGTGGGGCAAAGAGTATATAAATATTTATAACAATGCCTATCAGTTCATTCTTGGCGAAAAGCATCCTGCACTCGGAGGCTCCGGCAATATCGTTTGGAAAGAGATATGGGATGAAGTTGGTGCAAGAGCAGATATAGTTTTTAAGAAGAACGAAGGCACGTATGATGATGCTTTATTGCTGATCATGAACCGGTATGGGTATGATGAGGAAACCTACTTTAAGTTTTCTTACAATCCTATTCCGGGCGATAATGGTGGTACAGCCGGTTTGTTTTGTGTCTGTACAGAAGAAACAGAGCGTATCATTAATGAACGACATCTTAAAACCTTACAAGAATTAGATACACTTGCACAGAAAGAGAGTGAACTCGCAATTTATGAACAGGCAGCGAGATCCATTGAATCAAATAATAAAGATTTTCCATTTGGTATTATTTATAAAATAAGTGAAACAGAAAAAATAGCAAGACCCGTTGCTTTTATCGGGCTTAACAGTGAACAATCAGTATTTCCCTCTCATATTGACCTAAACGACCCGGTTGAAGGAACTCACAATTTTTACACGGCTTATCAAACCAGGGAAATTGTGGTATCGGAAAATGCCGGCCGGCGGAAAGACTTGCCAAAGGGCGCCTGGCAAAAAGAGGCCACTCAATTTGTTCATGTACCGGTGTTCATCGCCGGGCATCAATCACCCATCGCTATTTTGTCAGCGGCTCTAAACCCTTTTAGAAAATTTGATAATTCATACAGGCAGCTTACAAACCTGATCGCCGATCGTATTGCACTTGAAATAAGTAAGGTTATCAGTTTGGAACAGGAAAAAAATGCCCGCAAAAAAATTGAGAAAAGCGAAGAGATAAGTCGTTTGTTCATTGAATATGCACCGGCTGCAATGGCCATGTTTGATACAGAAATGAGGTATGTTTCTGTAAGCAAACAGTGGATGAAGGAATATGATCTTTCAGGAAATGTTATCGGCAAAAAACATTATGAATTGTTCCCAAATATTCTTGAGAGATGGAAAGATGTTCATAGCAGAGGAATGAAAGGAGCAGTTGAGAGATCCGACGATGATTATTATGTAAAGGATGATGGCACCCCTGTATGGCTCAAGTGGGAAGTGCATCCCTGGTATATGACCACAAGTGAAATAGGAGGGATCGTGATCTTTACAGAAACCATTACTGAGCGTAAAAAAGCAGAACAGGCTATAAAGGATAGTGAAGAACGATTCCGTACCATGGCAAACGAAGCCCCATTGTTCGTGTGGGTAACCGATGAGAATTTACAAACTACTTACCTGAACAAAGCAGGTCTCGATTATTTTGACCTTGATGAATCAATTGAAATGTCCCGGCTTTCCTGGAAGAAATTTATTCATCCGGATGATCTTGAAAGAGTATTAGCAACCATGAACGAAGCTGCAAGACTTCATTTGTCGTATACAATGGAAATGCGTTTAAAGAATGGCGCGAGCGGCGAATATCGCTGGTTCCTTGACAAAGGCGCTCCCCGGTATTGTAATGAAAAATTCACAGGTTTTGTCGGAACCACTCTTGATATTCATGATCGGAGAGAAGCAGAAAAAGAACTTGAGGGCAAAGTAGAGCAGCGGACGAGTGAATTAAACCGGCAAAATATACTTTTGAGACAGCAGAATCACCTGGTGAAAAATATCTTTGATTCATCAGTTGACCTTATAGCCGTTTATGATACTGATACAAGAATTATCTCGATCAATCAGTCTGCTTTAAATACGATGAAAGCAAAAGAAGAAGATGTGATGGGAAAGACGTTATTGGAGGTGCTTCCGAAGATGAAAGATACGCAAGGGCATAAGGACCTCTTAAGAGCGATAAATGGGGAAATTATCCATAATGAGATCTATTATTCGCGGGTTTCAAACAGGTATTACGAGAACTCGCTTGTGCCTCTTAAAGGCCATGATGATAAGATCTATGCAGTATTAGTGATTGCGCATGACAATACTGAACTGATCACGTCGGCAAAAAAACTAAACGAGGCACAGCAAATTGCACAGGTGGGTCATTGGGACTGGGAAGTATCCACGAATCGTTTGACGTGGAGCGATAATTTGTACAATGTTTATGGTGTCAGTACCTCTGATGGAATTGACTTTGAAAAATTTATGGCACTCGTACATCCTGACGACCGGGCTAATATGCAAGCGAACATTGAATTTGCTGTTCAATCACGATCGTTCAAGGACTTTTATCATCGGATCATTACCCCGGCTGGAGAAATAAAAATTATATATGGCCGTGGTGAAGTAGTGATGGGTGAGGATGGAAAAGTTAGCAGGATGGTGGGCACCGGCCAGGATGTTACAAAGCAGAAGCTATTGGAACAGCAGTTGATCGAAACAAACAAGAAATTTGAAGAGCGTAACCGGTTTATTGAAAAGTTGATCAGCTCATCACTTGACCTGATAATGGTGGTTGATAAAGATCTCCGGTTTATAACGCTCAATAAAAAAGCAGAGACCGTACTCGGAAAAGTTTTTAAGGGTCCAATAATTGGTGAAAAGATCACAGATATTAATCCATCCGTAATTGGCACGCAGGCTTACCAGGATCTGCTTAATGCATTACAAGGAAATATTATTATCCGGGATAAGGTGAGATCAACGATGGGCGACGAACAATATTACGAACATAATTATGTACCGCTCTTTAATGAAAATGATGAAGTATACGCAGTGATGGTGATCAGTCATGATATTACTGAGAACATCCGGCAAATGGAAGAGTTGAGAAAACTGTCGGAATCCGATCAGCAGAAAAATAATTTCATTTCAATGGCCAGCCATGAATTGAAAACCCCGATCACATCTATTAAAGGTTATGTTCAATTGCTGCTGAATGCTTTTGATAAGGATAAAGAAAAGCAATTGCCACCACTGCTGGTACGGTCCTCGCTGATCAGCGTGGATAAACAAATTACACGATTGACAAGGCTAATATCCGAATTGCTTGATCTTACAAAGATCGAAACGGGAACGCTTGAGCTGAAAAAAGAAAAATTCAGCCTGAACCAATTAGCGATCGAAACAGTAGAAGATATTCTTTATACAAATACCAAACACCAGATAAGTTTGTTTCACGAATCGCAATCTTATGTATTCGCTGATAAGGACCGGATAGGGCAGGTGATGATCAATTTATTGACAAATGCTATTAAATATTCTCCTGGCAGTAACAAGATAGATGTATGGATACATCAAACAAAAAATGGGCGGATCGCTTTTAGTGTAAAAGATTATGGCATTGGAATTGATGAGGAAGAACAGGAAAGAATATTTGAGCGTTTTTACCGTGCAAAAGGCAAAGAAGAACAAACTTACCCGGGCTTCGGCATTGGCCTTTTTATTGCCAAAGAATTTGTAGAAAAACATGGAGGACAAATATTCGTAGAAAGCAAGAAAGGAAAAGGCTCAGTGTTTACTTTTACTTTACCGATATTTAAATAAATGAAAAAAAAATCATTGATATTGGTCCTGGATGATGACCCGGATATCTGCATAATGATAAAAATGGTGCTTGACTATTATGGGTATGACGCGATGGATGCAGAGAATGAAGAGAATGCAAAGAAGATTATTTCATCAAATCCTGTCGATCTTGTAATAATGGACATGCTGCTGTCAGGAACTAACGGAACTGATATATGCCGGCAGTTAAAACATGATAAGGAAACTTCGTCAATTCCGATCTTAATGTTTTCTGCACATCCAACGGCTAAGGAAACCTGTCTTGCTGCCGGTGCAGATGATTTCATTTCGAAACCATTTGAAATGAGTGATATGATGGATAAGATCAGTTCTTTTCTTGAACGAAAGAAGATCAGCCAGGAATAAATAGTGGGTACATAAAATCGAAAATAAAAAAGGTTGAGCAGTCACTCAACCTTTTTTATTTATTATTTATTGAAATTAATTTATGCCGATCGTATACTTGCTTAGCATTCCATAACGGGTTGTAAATTGATTATCTGTTGTGCTGGCGGAAAGATAGTAAAAGCATTGTAGGATGCGTTTTGTCTGACATCATAGATATCGCAATTTTTTTTTCAAACCCAGACTTACTTACTGACTCAACATAGCATAATCAGGTATCGGATTGCACTTTTGACTTTTTGGAGGCCATTATTTTAATGACATAGACGTTTGCAAAGAGGTATTACAGAACTTTTTCATCGATTGCGATCTGTAACCATACAATTTTGAGGGCGCTTATCTATTTTGTAACCATTAAATCTGAATTTATGAAAAAAGTAATTTTTCTTCCGCTTCTTATGGTAATGGGAATCGTGAATGCCCAACTTCAGTTCGGATTGAAAGGCGGTGTAAACATCAGCAATTTTACAGGGGGTAATTTTAATAATATTGAGAAAAGTTCACTGGTGGCATTTCATGCCGGTGGATTACTACGGATCAAGTTTGATCGCCTGGTCCTGCAACCTGAACTGCTGTTTTCTACCCAGGGTGCTAAACTGGATGATGGCACTACTGAAGCAGATTACAAGATCTCTTATGTCAACATACCTATAATGCTGCAGTGGCAATTCAAAGGGAGTTTTTATGTTGAAGCTGGTCCGCAGGCAGGTTTCAAAGTGAGCGAAGATATTCCCAACTCTACTATCGACGAGTTTGCCAAAAGCACAGACCTCTCGATTGGAGTAGGCCTGGGATTTTTGAAAAGCAAAGGACTGGGTGTCGGTGGCCGTTATACAGTTGGGGTTAGCAAAGTCGGCGATTTCGATTCAGCCAATATCGACCCTGATTTTAAAAATGGCGTGATACAATTCAGCCTCATTTTTATTTTTTAATTAAAATCTTTGACACATGGATTTAATTAACTTTACTGGCAATATTCAGCTTGTCGGATGACAAGATCATTAGAACTTAACTCATTAAATTTTTTTCCTAACTAAAATTTCATCAATATGAAAAAGGTTATGTTTTTAGCTTTATCAATGACAATTGCATTTGCTACATTCGGACAGAAGGGAGCAAGGCTTAATTTTTATACTGGCTATACATTCGACGATGGCTTTGATGTGGTGAATGATGCCAATACATACTACAATGGAACAGTGAAAGGAGGAGTTCAATGGGGTGGTGGCTTGCAATATATGTTTAATCCGCAGAGCAGTGCAGAGATTTTCTACTTACACAGAAGTACTACTGTTCCGGCCAGTTTTAAACTTGCGACTGGCGTCCCAGAAAAACATGAAAATTTCGATCTCAAACATGACTTTATAATGTTAAGCGGAGATGGACATTTTTCGAAGCACGGCAGTAAAGCCGAAGGATATGCAGGCTTAATGGCAGGAGTTTTGCTCAGCCACCTGGAAGCTCCATCACTTGGAAAAAGTTCCAGCAATGAGAATTTTGCCTGGGGTGGAAGAGTTGGCGGAAACATATGGTTCGCTCCGAAACTTGGACTAAAACTACAGGCACAGATATTATCAGCTTCCAAGGCTACTGGCGGCGATTATTATTGGAGTTGGTACGGCCCAATCTATCTTACTACATATTCTACCTTGTGGCAATTCAGCCTTGGCGGCGGATTGGCTTTGAAGTTGGGTAAGTAAGCGGGTGAATGATCACTGATAACATTCCATTCAAAATGCCAGGGCAACTTTCGTAATAATCATTTACGGAAAATACTTTGTAAGTTGGGCAACAGGTAAAAAAAACAGCTGATAATATTTGCATGAGCATGGTAAGAAGGACCGTGCCCTCAACCTTCACGACTTAGTATTACTAAATAGCATTGCTACTGGAATTATTTGATACAAGTGCGCATGGCTTTTTGTTATGCCAATGACATCCAAATAAAATCAGTTATTCATTGGAAAATAAAAACGGCGGCCTTTTAGGATCGCCTTTTTTATTACTGCACACAAGTCAGAACCTGAAGCCAATATTAAGGAACGCCTGGCCGGGCTTGCTGTCCTTGTCTTTTATCAGATCAATGAATCCGTAATTGTATCCGAGCTCAAACACCAGGAAAAGGACATCGACGCCGATTCCCAATGTCCCAGCGAAGTTGAATGTCTCAATTTTGTCCTTGTCATAACCGTAATCATTATCACCAACGCCGATGTTGAATGAGGGCGCGGCGCTGATGAAACCACGCAAAGCCAGCACTTTGTCGGTAGCCGAAAGAATATTTATTCCCAATGTGAGCGGAATGTCTATTGAGCTGACAGAAAATTTATGATCACCAGTACCACTTCCGTTCGCGGGGAAGACGCTAAATACAGGACTGTTATATCTCAGTCCAAACTGACTGAATAAAAATCCTTTGGACCGCCAGCTTAGTCCAACATGCCATCCTGTTTGCGTGTCATCCTCTAACTCTTCGCTGTTTACCCTAAGCGTGCTGATGTTTGGGCCTGCGTAGATAACGAATCTTTTGGCGTTGGCTGTGGTTCAGTAGTGGTGCTTGCTGGAGCAGCAGTGGTGTTTGGTGGGGGAGGAAGTGTATCTTTTTTTGCAGTCGTGTCAACTTGTGCATGCGCAGAGTTGGCCAGGAAAAAAACAAGAGCTAAAGAAATCATCACGGCGACGCCGGTTTGTTGAGTGTTCTCATAACATTTGGTTTAATGGTTAATAGATACTAATACTAATCGTACGAAATACAAGAATTCGTGAGAGCTCTTTCCCAAAATGGTTTCTGACTACTGAGGGTATTTCTTTGGTAGCGGACTTACGCTCGGAAAATTTTCATTTCTGAAATATTGCGGATTGGTTCATTCTAAGGCACAAAAGGTATGCCTAACTTATTGTGGAAAGCATGAGGAACTATGATCTTCGTCACTGCTGTTAAAAAATAAAAAAAGCAATCTTAAAAAGATAGCCTTTTTTAATTCGTGCCCGGGACTGGATTCGAACCAACCCTCGGTATCAATTATTTATAGACAATGTGTGTCAAAATTGTGTCGCAAAAAGTGAAAGAGCTTAAAAGTGCGCCAGTTCTACTTACTTTTTTACGGTTTC
>Ga0126305_10000518_pt1 | contig 16701 bp, 14 predicted proteins | sample Plot26_FD_92536 | JGI IMG/M metagenome (GOLD analysis project Ga0126305, IMG submission 92536) | Serpentine soil microbial communities from UC McLaughlin Reserve, CA, USA - Plot26 | ecosystem: Environmental > Terrestrial > Soil > Grasslands | place: USA: UC McLaughlin Reserve, Lake County... | reverse complement strand
TCGTCGGGACGCTGCAGTACCAGGTCGTCTCCGGGCCGATGATGACGGTCGCCGGCCTGCGCCGGCGCTCGGACGCCTATTACGGCGCCGTCACGCGCTGGCTCATCCTCGTCTCGCTCCTCTGCGGGCTCGCGATCGCCGCCTATGTCCTCGCCTTGACGGGCTGGCAGACCGGACGGGCGCGGCTCGACCTCGCGCTCGCGGGCTTTACCGTCGGCGTCGGCATCGTCCTCCATGACGGGCTGAAGCGCATCCTGTTCGCTCATCACCGGCCGCGCGCCGCCTTCGCCTTCGAGGCGCTGCGCTACGGCTTGTTCGCGCTTGCCGCCGGGCTCGGCTGGCTCATGTTCGGGGCGAGCGCCGCCGGTCTCCTGTTCTGCGTCGGGCTGGCGCCGATCGTCGTCGCGCTGCCGATGCTCGCGCCGCGGCTGCGGGCGGTTCCGCGCCATCGCCTGAAGCGCATCGTGCTCGGCCGGCACTGGCGCATCGGACGCTGGATGGCGCTGATGGTGCTGGTGTCGCTCGCCCACGAGCATGTCGTGACGATCGCCGCCGGGATGATGCTCGGCGACTGGGCGGCGGCGGGCTTGCGCGCCGGACAGATCCTGTTCGGGCCGATCCTGATGCTCATGATGAGCCTCGAGAATTTCGTGCCGCGGCAGACGGCGGAGCGGCTGCGCGCCGGCGGCCGGCCGGCGCTCGCGGCGTATCTGCGGCGCGTGTTCCTCCTAGGTGGCCTGCCGGTCGCGGGCTTCTGCCTGACGGTTGCGATCTTCGAGGACCCGCTGCTGCATCTCCTCCTCGGGCCGGCCTTCACCGCCTTCGACGAGGTCGTGACCGTGATGGCGGTCGCGCCGACGCTGATCCTCGCCCGCGAGCTCGGGATGATCTACCTGCGCACGGTCGGCGAGACGCGGGGCGTGTTCATGGCTTTCGCGGCGAGCTCGGTGATCAGCATCGTCCTCCTCGTGCCGCTGATCCGCGGCTGGGGCGTCGTCGGCGCAGCAGCCGCCTTCGCGCTCGGCCACGCGCTCTCGACGACCCTCGTCATCGCCCGCGCCTGGCGCGGCCCGCGCGGCGCCGGCGCCGTCGCCGGCGAACCGGTTCCGTAACGCCGCCTTCGCCGCTATGCTGCGGCCGAGCGGTCGCGAGCGGTCGCGAGCGGTCGCGAGCGGGGTCATCGGATGAGGCGGCGCCGGTTCATCGGCCTTCTGAGCGGCGCGGCGGCATGGCCGTTCGCGGCGGGCGCGCAGCCGGCCGCGAGCGCGAAGCTCGGCATCCTCCTCTACAGCAGCCCCACCGCCGACCCGCAAACGCCGGTGGTGCTTCGCGCGCTCGCCGAGCTCGGCCATCGCGAGGGGCGCAACCTCGCGCTCGCCTATCGCTACGCGGAAGGAGGGCCCGAAAGGCTGCCCGATCTCGCCGCCGATCTGATCGAGACGAGACCGGACGTGATCCTGGCGATCGGCGGCGACGTCGCGCCGATCGCGAAAAAGATGACGCAGACGATCCCCATCGTGTTCATCACCAGCCCCGATCCCGAGAAGCAAGGGCTGGTCGCGAGCCTCGCACGACCGGGCGGCAACGCGACGGGCGTGACCTTCCTGCAGGATGAGCTCGCATCGAAGCGCCTCGAGCTTCTGAAGGAAGCGGCCGGGAGGACATCCGAAGTCGGGTTTCTGTGGAACCCGGATCACGCCGACAACGAGGAGCGCGACGCGCAACGCGCGGCGCAGGCGCTCGGCGTTCGGCTTCATCGGCTTGGCGTACGCGGGGCAGGCGATTTCGACGCCGCGTTCGAGGCTGCCCGCCAGGCGCGCGCCGACGCCCTCTACGTGGTGTCATCGCGCCACACGGTCCTGAACATCGACAGGATCGTCGGCTTCGCGAAGCAGGCGCGGCTGCCTTTGGCCGGCGGCTGGGGCGCCTGGGCCAAGGCCGGCGGGCTCCTGTCCTACGGACCCGACACCGCCGACATGGCCCGGCGCGCCGCCGCCCATATCGACAGGATCCTGCGAGGGGCGAAGCCCGCCGACCTGCCGGTCGAGCAGCCGACGAAGTTCCAGCTCGTGATCAACCTCGCGACCGCAAGAGCACTCGCCCTCGATGTGTCGTCAAGCCTCCTCACCCGTGCCGACGAGGTGATCGAGTGAGACGGCGGACGTTCCTTGCCGGGCTCGGCGCGGCGGCCGCGCCGCTGCCGCTTTCGGCGCAGCCGGCGAAGGTTCATTTCATCCTCTGGGTCCTCGACCGAAGCCCAGCCCGACCCCTTCATCGCCGGCTTTCAACCTCAATAGTCGTTTCGGCGCGCCGCGCCTCGGCGCTCCGCACCCGCTCGCGGTAGAGCAGGTACAGCCCCGAGGCGATGACGACGGAAGCACCGATCAGCGTCCAGCGGTCGGGCAGGTCGCCGAAGATGAAATAGCCGAGCGCCATCATCCAGACGATCTGCCCGTAGATGAAGGGCGCGAGCACCCCGGCCGGCGCGCGCGCATGGGCGAGGATCAGGAGCCAGTGCCCGAGCGCCCCGAAGGCGCCCATCAGGAGCATCAGCGCCCAGACGAGCCACGACGCCGGCGTCGTCCAGACGAGCGGCAGCACCGGCGTGATCAGCACGACCCCGGCAAGGCCGGAATAGAACATCGTCGTCGCCGAGGAATCATGGGCCGCGAGGATGCGGGTCGAGATGCCGTAGAGCGCGTAGCAGACCGCGCCGATGACGCACAGGAACGCCGCCGGATGCATGCCGCCGAGCCCCGGCCGGGTAATGATCAGAACCCCGAGAAAGCCGACGCCGATCGCCGCGAGACGGCGCGGCCCGGCCCACTCGCCGAGCATCGGCCCGGCCAGCAGCGCGACCAGGAACGGCGTCGCAAACATGATCGACACCGTCTCGGTGAGCTGGAGATACTGCAGGGCGATGAAGTTGAGGATCGTCGAGACGAGCACGAGCACCGAGCGCCCGGCCTGCAGCCACGGCCGGCGGGTGCGCAACAGGCCGGGCACGGTCCACGGGTTGAGCAGCGCCGAGACGACGACGACGCTGCCCATGTAGCGCGCCCACACGGTCATCAGTGGGTCGATCGAGCGGTTGAGCCACTTGGCACAGCCGTCGAGCCCGGCAAAGCAGGCGACGGCGCCGCACATCAGCGCGATGCCGACGAGCCGGTCGCGCCGATCCATCTGCGCCTTGAGCTCTGGTCTCGGGCCCGCGTCCATTCCAATCGGCTTTGAGGGAGATTCGACGGCCCTCTTTAGGGGAGCGGACCCGCCGGCGCGAGCCACGGGGCCGCACGAGGCGGTTGCGCCGGGTGCGGGGCTCGGGAAAAGCTGCAGGAGGTGCGCGCTTCGCGGCGCGGCGGCGAAGGGTGAGTGGGACGAGGTGCCGGATACGATGGCCGCGTTCGGGACGGTGATGGCATCGCGGGCGCAGGCGTGGTCGTCCTTCGGCCGCTGGTTCGGGCTCGCCGCGGGCTGCGGTTTCCTGATCGTCATCGGGCTCGTGGTGGCGCTCGACCCGTTCGACACCGGGCGATTTCCCCGGGTGCCCGGCCGGGCCGGGGTCCACCAGCAATATGTGACCTTCCTCAGTGCCAGCCGCGGCAGGGACGAGCGGCTCAGGGTGGCGATGATCGGAAGCTCGACCGTCCAGCTCCTCGAGCCCGGGCCGCTCGCGGCGCGGATCGGGATGCCGGTGACCGCCCTCATTTCGCCAGGGGCCGGCGCCGAAGGGACGCTCGCGGTCGCCGATTGGGTGGTGCGGAGCCGTCGGACGCCGCCCTTCGCCCTGATCATCGGCATCGACGGCTGGTGGTGCACGGCGGGCCCGAGCCTGAGCGGCAGCATGCCGTTCCCGCTCTGGCTCTATGGACGGAGCGACCTCGACTACGTGCGCGGCATGGTCCGGCTCACGACGGCCGAGCACGCGCTGATCCGCGTCCAGTACCTCGCCGGCCGGCGGAAACGCCCGCCGGCCCGTCCCGACGGCTACTCGGATTACGAGGGCGCCTACCGGCGCGTGAACTACGGGGCCGGCGCCGCGGAGCGGCTGGCCAAGGTCGCGCCGGCCGCATCGGTCAACCTCACCGGGCGGTTCCCGGCCCTCGAGGCCCTGGACGGCTTCCTCAAGGAGGTGGCGCCGGAGACCATCCTGGTGCTGCTGCAGCCGCCGGTCTTCATCAACGGGCTGCCGGCCACCGGCTCCGATTACGCGCGGTCCGAGCGGCAGTGCAAGGACCGGCTGCAGAGGCTCGCGGCGGCGCGCCCGCGCACGGTCGTGCTCGACTGGCGCGTCGAGCGGCCGGAGACCCGCGCCGCCGCCAACTTCTACGACCACATCCACATGCGCGGCGCTTTGGCCCGCGTGCTGGAGCCGGAGGTCGCCGCCGCCGTCAACGCCGTCGCGAACGACGGCGTTGCGCCGTGACGGCAGGCGCGCCCCCCGCGCGGTCGTCCGGACGGCCGGGCCGCGTATCACGTGGTTGCGCTACGCTTCACTTGCGCCTAACCTCAGGCCATGGGGACTGCGATCTCCCCACGAGGCGACACGCCTAAGCATCGCGTCCTGCTCTCTTAACGAGGACGCACGCCATGTCGTCGCCAAACGTCATCACGCCTGAAAAGCTCGCCCGCCTGATCGGCCGGCCCGATTGCCCGTCCCTCATCGACGTCTGCACCGAGGAGGACTTCGCCTGCGACCCGCGCCTCGTGCCGGGCGCGGTGCGGCGCTCGCACCGCGACGTCGCCGAATGGGCGCCCGAATTCGCCGCAAGCCGCTCCGCCGTCGTCATCTGCCAGAAGGGGCTGAAGCTCAGCCAGGGCGTCGCCGCTTGGCTCCGGCACGCCGGCGTGCCGGCGGACTCGCTCGAGGGCGGCGCGCTCGGCTGGGCCGCAGCCGGGCTGCCGATGGTGCCGGTCGACAAGCTGCCGCCGCGGGACAGCCGGGGCCGCACCGTCTGGGTGACGCGCTCGCGCCCGAAGGTCGACCGCATTGCCTGCCCGTGGCTCATCCGCCGCTTCGTCGACCCGAACGCGGTGTTCCTGTTCGTGCTGCCGGCCGAGGTGATGGGCGTCGCCGAGCGCTTTTCCGCGACGCCGTTCGACATCGAAGGCGAGGGGGTGTTCTGGAGCCACCGCGGCGAGCGATGCACCTTCGACGTCATGATCGAGGAGTTCGGGCTTGCGACCGCGCCTCTGTCGCGGCTCGCTGCGATCGTGCGCGGCGCCGACACGGCGCGGATGGACCTCGCGCCGGAGGCGGCGGGGCTGCTTGCCGCGTCGCTCGGGCTGTCGCGCATGTATGCCGACGACATCGAGCAGCTCGCGGCCGGCATGACGCTCTACGACGCCTTCTACCGCTGGTGCCGCGACGCCACGGACGAGACCCATAACTGGCCGGCGAAGCCCGCAAAGGCGCCGGCGAAGCCGCGCCAGAGCGTGCCGGCATGAACGACGTCTCTCCGGCGGCGGTCGCGACCGCCGCCGACCGCACAGAGAGCGGCGCCGCCCCCTCGCACGGCATCGCCTTCCGCGACGCCGTGCGGGTGTGGGCGCGCGTCGCCGCGCTCTCCTTCGGCGGGCCGGCCGGGCAGATCGCCGTCATGCACCGCATCCTCGTCGAGGAGAAGCGCTGGATCGGCGAGAACCGGTTCCTGCATGCGCTCAACTACTGCATGCTGCTGCCCGGCCCCGAGGCGCAGCAGCTTGCGGTCTATGTCGGCTGGCTCCTGCACAAGACGAAGGGCGGGCTCGTCGCCGGCACGCTGTTCGTGCTGCCGGGGCTCATCGCCATCATGGCCCTGAGCCTGATCTACGCCGCCTGGGGCAAGGTCGGCATCGTCGCGGCGCTGTTCTTCGGGCTGAAGGCGGCCGTGCTCGCGGTGGTGCTCGAGGCGGTCGTGCGCGTCGGCAGGCGGTCGCTCAAGAACCGGGTGATGATCGGGCTCGCCGCGGCGGCCTTCGTCGCGATCTTCTTCCTCAAGGTGCCGTTCCCGCTCATCATCCTCGGCGCCGGGCTCATCGGCTATCTCGGCGGGCGCGCCGGGCATTCCGCCTTCCTGGTCGGCGGCGGCCACGGACCGAGCGGCGGCAAGGCTCTGGCCGACGCCGAGTCGGCGCTCGGCGAGAAGATCCCGGCGCATGCGCGCCCGAGCACCGCCTGGTCGCTGCGCATCGCGGCGGTGTTCCTCGGGCTGTGGCTCGCGCCGGTCTTCGCGCTCCTGCTGTGGCTCGGCCCCGGCAACGTCTTCGCCGAGATCGCGATCTTCTTCTCGAAGATGGCGGTCGTCACCTTCGGCGGCGCCTATGCGGTCCTCGCCTACGTGGCTCAGGAGGCGGTCGAGACCTACGGCTGGCTGCAGCCGGGAGAGATGCTCGACGGCCTCGGCATGGCCGAGACGACGCCCGGCCCGCTCATCATGGTGACGCAGTTCGTCGGCTTCATGGGCGCCTTCCGCGCGCCCGGCGGCCTCAACCCCTATGTGGCGGGCGTGCTCGGCGGGCTCCTCACCACCTGGGTGACCTTCACGCCCTGCTTCCTGTGGATCTTCCTCGGCGCGCCCTATGTCGAGGCGCTGCGCAGCAACCGGGCGCTGTCCGGCGCGCTCGCCGCCATCACGGCCGCGGTCGTCGGCGTGATCCTCAACCTCGCCGTCTGGTTTGGCCTGCACGTGCTCTTCCGCGAGGTCCGCGAGCTGCGCTGGGCGGGCGTGCTGACGCTCGAGGTGCCGGTCCTGAGCACGGTCAACGTCGCCTCGCTCGTGCTCACCGCCGCCGCGATCGTCGCCATGTTCCGCTTCAAGGTCGGCATGATCCCGGTGCTCGCCGCCTGCTCCGGCGCCGGGCTCCTGTACTATCTCGCGACAGGCTCGGTCGGCTGACCGGGCCGTACCGGCCGCGGCGGCGGGTCGTCGTCGAGGAGGTGTCCGAAGATCGTCATGGCGGCGGTCCTGCGATGTGTGCGCGCCATGATGCGCCGGGCAGGGCCGGAGCGATGTTCGCGAGCGCACGTGCGGAACGAAGGTCCCATGCTTCGGATTTCGTCTCCGAAGGATGGTGCGATGAAGCAGCAGGCGAAGACCAGAAAGCCCGTCGGCCTCGCCTCGTTGCCGGTGCCCGTCGGCACGGCGCCGATGGAGGCGAAGCTCGTCGAGGACCTGCCGGGCGAGCCCGGCTGGCAGTTCGAGCCGAAATGGGACGGCTTCCGCTGCCTCGCCTTCCGGGCCGGCGACGAGGTCGATCTCAGGGCGAAATCCGGCAAGCCCCTGGCGCGGTACTTCCCCGAAGTCGCGGCGATGCTGCGCGCGCTGGCGCCCGACCGGTTCGTGATCGACGGCGAGCTCGCGATCCCGGACGGTGACACGCTGTCCTTCGACGCCCTGCAGATGCGCCTGCACCCGGCCGAGAGCCGCATCCGCAAGCTTTCGGTCGAGACCCCGGCGATCCTGATCCTGTTCGACTGCCTCATGACGCCGGACGACGAAGTCCTTTTGGGCGAGCCGCTCACCGCGCGCCGCGAGGGGCTGGAGACGCTCTTTCGCTCCTTCGACGACGCCGCGGGGTTGCGGCTCTCGCCCTACACCCGCAAGGCGGCGGAAGCCCGCAGATGGCTTGCCAAGGCCGGCGGCTCGCTCGACGGCGTCATCGCAAAGCGCCTCGAAGGCCCGTACGTCTCCGGCGAGCGGGCCATGCTGAAGGTGAAGCGCCTGCGCAGCGCCGACTGCGTCGTCGGCGGCTTCCGCTACGCGACGAACAGCGATCTCGTCGGCTCGTTGCTGCTCGGGCTCTACAACGATGAAGGCAAGCTCGATCACGTCGGCTTCACCTCGACGATCTCGAACGCCGAGCGGCCGGCGCTGACGAAGCGGCTCGAGAAGCTCAAAGGGGGTCCGGGCTTCACGGGCGACGCGCCCGGCGGGCCGAGCCGCTGGTCGACCGAGCGCTCGACCGAGTGGGTGCCGCTTCGGCCCGAGCTCGTCGTCGAGGTGCGCTACGACCACGTCACCGGCGGCCGCTTCCGCCACGGCACCAAGCTCCTGCGCTGGCGGCCCGACAAGGCGCCGGAGCAGTGCACCTTCGAGCAGATGCAGGAGGAGGCCCGCCCGGGTAAGCTCGTCCGCGCGATCCTGGAGGCGTGAGTGGCAAAAGACGGCGACGAGATCGAGATCGCGGGCGTCCGGCTGACGAGCCCGGACAAGGTGCTCTATCCCGAGCAGAGCATCACCAAGCGCCAGCTTGCCGAGTACTATCTCGCCGTCGCCGAGGCGATGCTCCCGCATGTGGCGCGCCGGCCGATCACGCTCGTGCGCTGCCCGACCGGGCGCCAGCGCAAATGCTTCTATCAGCGCCATGCGGGCTCGGGCGTGCCGGCCGAGCTCGGCGAGGTCGACATCCCGGGCTTCGAGGAATCGGGCGCCTACCTCTTCATCAAGGACCCGGCCGGGCTCGTCGCCCTCGTGCAGATGGGCGTCCTCGAGGTGCACCCCTGGGGGGCGCGCGTCGACAAGCCGGACCGGCCCGACCGCATCATCTTCGACCTCGATCCCGGCGAGGGCCTCGGCTTTGCCGACGTGGCTGAGGCTGCGCACGAGGTGCGGGCGTATCTCGGCGACCTCGGCCTGACGAGCTTCGCCAAGACGACCGGCGGCAAGGGCGTGCACGTCGTGGTGCCGGTCGACCGCCGGTACGGCTATCCGCAAGTGAAGGCCTTCGCCAAGAAGGTGGCGGAGAGCCTCGCGGCGAAGACGCCGACGCGCTATCTCACCCGCATCTCGAAGGCCGAGCGCCGCGGCCGCATCTTCATCGACTACCTGCGCAACGACGCCACCTCGACCGCGGTCGCGGCCTACTCGACGCGCTCGCGCGCCGGAGCGCCGGTCGCGACGCCGGTGACCTGGGACGAGCTTACTCCGGCGCTCGACCCGGCGGCGTTCAACGTCAACACCGTGCCGGCGCGGCTCGCGAAGATCGGCGGTGACCCGTGGCGCGAGATGGGCAAGGTGCGCCAGGGCCTGCCGGCGAAGTCCGGCGCTTAACTCCGCCGGGCCATCCTCCCAAGTCCCTCATCCTGAGGTGCGAGCCGCAGGCGAGCCTCGAAGGACGCAACCCCGCCGATGCAGCGTCCGGCCGACGGTGCGTGCTTCGAGGCTCGCGCTCCGCGCGAGCACCTCAGCATGAGGAGATTGTAGCCTTTCAGGCAAGCAGGCGGTCGATTTCGGCGAGGTCCTCCGGCGTCAGCTGCCACTCGACCGCTTTGACGTTCTGCTCCAGCTGCTCCGGCTTCGTCGCTCCCGCGATCACGCTCGACACGTAGGGCTTGGCGGCGAGCCAGCTGAAGGCGAGCTCGAGCAGGCTGCGGCCGTGGCGCTTGGCGAAGTCCTCCAGCCCCTGGACTTTCCGCCAGTTGGCCTCGGTCATGTAGCGGTCGGCAAGGCGCTACGTGGTGGCGAGCCGCGTTCCCTTCGGCGGCGGCGCGTCGCGCTTGTACTTGCCGGTCAGGAGCCCGCTCGCCAGCGGGAAGAACGGCAACAGCCCCATCCGGTACGCCTCGATCGCCGGCACGAGCTCGCGCTCGATGTCGCGCACGACGAGGCTGTACTCGTCCTGGCACGAGGCGAAGGCGTTGAGGTTCTTCGTGTCGGCCGTCCACTGCGCCTCGACCACCTGCCAGGCGGCGAGGTTCGAGCAGCCGACGTAGCGGACCTTGCCCTGGCGGACGAGGTCGTCGAGGGCGCGCAGCGTCTCCTCGATCGGCGTCAGCGGGTCGGCGCGGTGGAGCTGGTAGAGGTCGATCCAGTCGGTGCGGAGGCGCCGCAGGCTGTCCTCGACCGCCTTCATGACGTAGGCGCGCGAGCCGCCCTTCATCCGGCCGGCATCGTCCATGTCCATGCCGAACTTCGTCGCCAGCACGATGTCCTTGCGGCGCTCGCCGAGGACCTCGCCGAGGAAGCGCTCCGAGCCGCCGCGCTCGCCATAGACGTCGGCGGTGTCGAAGAGCGTGATGCCGAGGTCGAGCGCCTTGTGGACGACCTTGCGGGTCGCCTCGAGGTCGATGCGGCCGCCGAAGTTGTTGCAGCCGAGACCGACGAGCGACACCCGAAGGCCCGACGATCCGAGATTGCGCTCCTGCATCCGATTCTCCTCACGCCCAGCCGCGAAAGCTCGCGAACTCGCGCGCCGGCACGCGCTCGGTCCTGAGCCGGTTCTCCGGCGCGGCGGTGTCCTCGTAGCCGATCGACAGGCCGCACACCACGACCTCTTCGTCGGCAAGCCCGAGCTCGCGCCGGATCGTCGCGTGGAACGGCGCGAACGCCGCCTGGGCGCAGGTGTCGAGGCCGTGTCCGCGCGCCGCCGTCATGATGTTGCCGAGGAAGATGCCGTAGTCGAGCCAGCTGCCGATCTCGAGGCGGCGGTCGATCGTGAAGATCATGCCGACGGGCGCGTCGAAGAAGACGAGGTTGCGCGCGTGCTGCGCCTGCATCCGCGCCGTCTCGCCGCGCGCGATGCCGAGGAGGCCGTAGAGGTCCCAGCCGACCTTGCGGCGCCGTCCCAGATACGGCTCGAAGAACTGGTCGGGGTAGTACTTGTACTCGGCGCCATGCGGCGCGCCTTCGGCATGCGCCCGCATGAGCGCGGCGGAGAGGCGCTCCTTGGGTTCGCCCGTGAGCACGTGGACGCGCCAGGGCTGCATGTTGGTGCCGCTCGGCGCCCGCGCCGCGACGTCGAGGATGCGCTCGATCAATTCGCGCGGCACCGGCGTCGGCAGGAAGGCGCGCACCGAGCGGCGCGTTGCGATCGCCGCTTCGACGACCGCCGCGGCGTCGGAGTCCGTCACGCGCCACGCCCTCCTACTTCGCGACGCGCACCACGAGCTTGCCGAAGTTCTTGCCCTTGAGCAGGCCCATGAAGGCCTGGGGCGCGTTGTCGAGGCCGTCGACCACGTCCTCGCGGTACTTGATCCTGCCCTCGCGCAGCCATTGGCCGACCTCGGTCGCGAACTCCCGCGCCTGCGCCTGGAAGTCCCAGACGATGAAACCGCGAATGGTGAGGCGCTTCGTCAAGACGGCGCGGAAGATCGCGGCGGTGCGGTCCGGTCCCGGCGGCAGCTCGGTCATGTTGTAGTTGGCGATGAGCCCGCACACGGGGACGCGCGCGAAGTCGTTGAGGAGCGGGAACACCGCATCCCACACCGCGCCGCCGACGTTCTCGAAATAGACGTCGATGCCCTTCGGGCAGGCGGCCTTGAGCTTCTCCGGGAAATCCGGTGCGCGGTGGTCGACGGCGGCGTCGAAGCCGAACTCCTCGATCAGCGCTCGGCATTTGTCGGCGCCGCCGGCGATGCCGACGGCGCGGCATCCTTTGAGCTTCGCGATCTGGCCGACGAGCGAGCCGACCGGTCCGGTCGCCGCGGCGACAGCGACGGTCTCGCCCGGCTTCGGCTGGCCGATGTTGAGGAGACCCGTATAGGCCGTCATGCCCGGCATGCCGAGGACGCCGAGCGCCGTCGAGGGCGGCGCCGCCGCGGGGTCGACCTTGCGCAGCTCCTTGCCGTCGAGGACGGCGTATTCCTGCCAGCCGCCCATGCCGAGCGCGAGGTCGCCGGGCGCGAATTTCGGGTCGCTCGAGCGCACCACCTCGCCGAGGATGCCGCCGGTCATGACCTCGCCGATGCCGACCGGCTTCGCATAGGACTTCGCGTCGCTCATCCGCCCGCGCATGTAGGGATCGAGGGAGAGCCAGAGCGTGCGCAGCAGGACCTGGCCCGGACCGGGCTCGGGGACCGGCGCGCTCTCGAGCCGGAAGTCGGTCGGCTTCGGCTCGCCGACGGGGCGGGAGGCGAGCACGATGCGGCGGTTCTGGTCTGTCACGATCGCCTCCCAAGCGCGATGCCTAATCCCTCCCCGAAGGGGAGGGCCGACTCGGGCGAAGCCCGAGCGGGGTGGGGAAGCGCCGCCGGGGACGGACTCTCCCCCACCCGGCATCGCTTCGCTCGCCACCCTCCCCTGCGGGGAGGGATTAGGCCACCTCGAACAGCCCGGCGGCGCCCATGCCGCCGCCGACGCACATGGTGCAGACCACGTACTTGGCGCCGCGGCGCTTGCCCTCGATGAGGGCGTGGCCGACCATGCGGGCGCCGCTCATGCCGTAGGGGTGGCCGATCGCCACCGCGCCGCCGTCGACGTTGAGCGCGTCGTTCGGGATGCCGAGCTTGTCGCGGCAGTACAGCACCTGCACCGCGAAGGCCTCGTTCAGCTCCCACAAGTCGATGTCGTCGATCGTCAGGCCGTGGCGCTCCAGGAGCCGCGGCACCGCATAGATCGGGCCGATGCCCATCTCGTCCGGCTCGCAGCCGGCAACGCTGAGGCCGCGGAAGATGCCGAGCGGCGAGAGCCCGCGCTTCTCGGCGAGCTTGCCGTTCATGACGACGCAGGCCGAGGCGCCATCGGAGAGCTGGCTCGCATTGCCGGCGGTGATGAAGGCGCCCGGGCCCCGCACCGGCTCGAGCTTCGCCAGGCCCTCGGGCGAGGTGTCGGGCCGGTTACCCTCGTCCCGGGTCAGCGTCATCGCCTGCTCGCCGACGTCGCCCGTCGCCTTGTCCTGCACGAGCTTCGTCGTCGGCAGCGGCACGATCTCGTCGTAGAAGCGGCCGGCCTGCTGGGCGGCGGCGGTGCGCAGCTGGCTCTGCAGCGCATATTGGTCCTGGGCCTCGCGGCTGATCTTGTAGCGCTTCGCCACGACCTCGGCGGTGTCGATCATCGGCAGGTAGATCTCGGGCTTATGCTGGTCGAGCCATTCGTCGTGCAGGCGGTGCTTGTTCTTGTGCTCGTTCTGCACGAGGCTCACCGACTCGACCCCGCCCGCGACCATCACCGGCACGTGGTCGACGATCACGCGCTGCGCCGCGAGCGCGATCGTCTGCATGCCGGACGAGCAGAAGCGGTTGACGGTCGCGCCGCTCGTCGTCACCGGCAGCCCGGCCCGGATCGCCGCCTGGCGGGCGATGTTCTCGCCGGTCGCGCCTTCGGGCAGCGCGCAGCCGATGAGCACGTCCTCGACCTCGCCGGGCTCGATGCCGGCGCGCTCGACGGCGTTCCTGATCGCGTGGCCGGCAAGCGTCGCCCCATGGGTGTTGTTGAAGGCGCCGCGATAGGCCTTGCCGATCGGCGTGCGGGCGGTCGAGACGATAACGGCGTCGGTCATGGGCGGCTCCTCCCCGGTCTTGCCGCACCTTTGCCGGATGGCGCGAGGGGGCGCAAGCGTCCCGCCCGCGGGGGGCGTCCGTGGGCGCGCGGCATCCACCCCGGGCGCGGGTGGCCCGCCGCGCGAAAGGCTGAGCAGGCTCCGCCGCGAAGGGCGTAACCCCTCACCCGGACGGCTCCCGCCGTCTCGACCTCTCCCTCCGGGAGAGGTTGGCTCCTACACCTCCAGCCACTCCTTGCGCACGCCGGCGTTGGCGCGCAGGTCCGCCGGCGTGCCCTCGAAGACGATGCGGCCGTGGCCCATGACGTAGAGGCGCTTCGAGATCGCGAGCGCGATGGTGAGCTTCTGCTCGACGAGGAGGATCGCGACGCCGCGCCCGGCGATCTGCGTCAGGAGCGCGCCGACGCGCTCGACCATCTGCGGCGACAGGCCTTCGGTCGGCTCGTCGACCATGATGAGGTCCGGGTCGCCCATCAGCGTGCGGCAGATGGTGAGCATCTGCTGCTCGCCGCCCGAGAGCACGCCGGCCGGCACGTCGGCGCGCTCCTCGAGGCGGGGGAAGATCGCGAACATGTCCCGCATCGACCAGCGTCCGCCCTCGCGCGCGCCCTTCTGGCCGAGGACGAGGTTCTGGCGCACCGTCAGGCTCGGGAAGATCGAGCGGTCCTCGGGCACGTAGCCGAGGCCGAGGCGGGCGATCTCGAACGGGCGCATGCCGGCGATCGGCCGCTTCCTGAACATGATCGCGCCGTGCGGCGGCACATTGCCCATGATCGCCTTCAGCGTCGTCGAGCGGCCGACGCCGTTGCGGCCGAGCATCGAGACGATCTCGCCTTCGCCGACCGCGAAGGTGACGCCCTGGAGGATGTGGCTCTTGCCGTAATAGGCGTGGAGGTCGGCGACCTCGAGCATCGCGCTCATGCCGGCACCGTGCCGAGATAGGCTTCCTGGACGGCCTTGCTGGCCTTGATCTTCTCCGGCACGTCGGTCGCGATGATCTCGCCGTAGACCAGGACCGAGATGCGGTCGGCAAGCCCGAACACCACCGCCATGTCGTGCTCGACGATGACGAGCGTCTTGCCGCGCGTGACGGCGCGGATGAGCGCCACCGCCTGGTCGGCCTCGCTGTGGCTCATGCCGGCGGTCGGCTCGTCAAGGAGGATGATCTCGGCCCCGCTCGCGATGGTGATGCCGATCTCGAGCGCGCGCTGCTCGGCATAGGCGAGGACGCCGGCCTGCACCTGCCGGCGCCCCAGGAGGTTGATCTGCTCGAGGATGCTCTCGGTCCGGGCCCGCACCTCGGCGAGCGCATCGATGCCGTGCCAGAAGGAGTAGCGGTAGCCGAGCGACCACAGGACGGCGCAGCGCACGTTCTCCCAGACCGAGAGCCGCGGGAAGATGTTCGTCACCTGGAAGCTGCGCGACAGCCCGCGCCGGTTGATCTCGAAGGGCTTGAGGCCGGTGACGTTCTCGCCCTTGAGCCGGATCTCGCCGGCGCTCGGGGCGAAGCGGCCGCTGATGAGGTTGAACAGCGTCGACTTGCCGGCGCCGTTCGGGCCGATGACGGCGTGGCGCTCGCCGGCCGGGATCTCGAGGCTGACGCCGCGGATGATCTCAGTGCGCCCGAAGCGCTTCTCGACGGCGGCGAGCGCGATCGCCGGCGCGCTCACAGGTGCTCCCCTCGTCCTCGCGCCGCGATCGTCGCCTCGTTCCAGGCGCTCGCGACGTAAGGCCAGGTGCGCCGGAACAGGAGGAGCCCGCCGATCGTCATCGCGGCGGCGACGAGCCAGGGCAGCGGCCGCGTCACGTCGAGCGGAATGCGCAGGAACGCCATGTCCGGTCCGTCCGACGCGCGCGCCGCGAAGCGATGCGCCATCTCGATCGCGAGGATCGCGCCGAGCGTCATTACGGCGAGCGGGGCGAGGCCGACGAGGTAGGCCGGCACGAGCCGGTGCAGCACGCCCGCCCGCCACAAGGGCTGGTGCATCGCCAGGAGGCCGGCGATGCCGTTCGGGGCGAACATCACGATGACGATGAAGAGCAGCCCGAAATAGAGCTGCCAGATCGCCGTCACGTCGGAGAGCATGACCTGGAGATAGGTGACGATGATCGCGCCGATCACCGGCCCGACGAAGTAGCCGACGCCCCCGATATAGGCGGCGAGCAGCACGACGCCGGATTGGCCGAGCCCGACATAGCTCGAGTTGACGATCTCGAAGTTGATCGCCGCGAGCGCGCCGGCGATGCCGGCGAAGAAGCCCGAAAGCGGGAAGGCGATGAAGCGCACCGTCTGCGGATTGTAGCCGACGAACTGGGCCCGCTCGGGGTTCTCGCGCACCGCGTTGCACATGCGCCCGAGCGGCGTGCGGGTGATCGCGTACATCGCGATCATGCAGAGGAGGCACCAGGCGGCGATCAGGAAATAGACCTGGAGCTGCGGCCCGAAATTCAGGCCGAGCACCGGCAAGAGCTTCGTGCGGTTCGTGGTGATCCCCTCCTCGCCGCCGAAGAAGCCGCGCAGGATGTTGGCGCTCGACGCCACGAGCTCGGCGAGACCGAGCGAGATCATGGCGAAGGCGGTGCCGCCGCGCCGCGTCGAGACCGAGCCGAAGATGATGCCGAAGACGAGGCCGGCAAGGCCGCCGACGAGCGGGATCGCGATCACCGGCACCGGCAGCCCGGCGCGGGTGACGGCGTTCATCGCATGCACGGCGAAGAAGGCGCCGAGCCCGTAATAGACCGCGTGCCCGAAGGACAGCATGCCGGTCTGGCCGAGCAGCATGTTGTAGGACAGCGTGAACACGATCATGATGCCCATCAGGCTCAGCATCGTGAGCCCGGCGCCGGATGAGAAGACGTAAGGAACGACGAGGAAGGCGAGCGCCGCCGCAATCCAGACGGCATAGCCGCGCAACGCCCCGCCGGCGGCCGGCACCGGGCCGGTCCAATCGGCGGATTTCGCGACTTCGCTCATGTGTCGCGGGTCCCGAGGAGCCCGGTCGGCCGGAAGATCAGGACCAGCACGAGGAGGAGATAGGGCAGGATCGGTGCGATCTGCGCGATCGTCACCGTCCAGATCTCCGACAGTGCGCTTCCCGGCCCGACGGTGATCCCGAAGGCACCGAACAGGTCGGCGAGCGAGACGTTGAGCGCGACGCCGAAGGTCTGCACGAGGCCGATGAGGAGCGAGGCGATGAAGGCGCCGGCAAGCGAGCCGAGCCCGCCGATCACGACGACGACGAACAGGATCGGGCCGAGAAGGCCGGCCATGTTGGCCTGGGTGACGAGCGCCGGCCCGGCGATCACGCCGGCGATCGCGGCAAGCCCGGTGCCGACGCCGAAGACGAGCATGAACACCCGCGGCACGTTGTGGCCGAGCATCGCGACCATGTCGGGGTGGGTCAGCGCCGCCTGGATGATCAGCCCGGTGCGGGTGCGGGTCAGGACCGCGAGCAGCGCCGCGAAGATGCAGATCGCGGTGAACAGCATGAACATCTTGTAGGC
>Ga0126305_10000517_pt1 | contig 16708 bp, 24 predicted proteins | sample Plot26_FD_92536 | JGI IMG/M metagenome (GOLD analysis project Ga0126305, IMG submission 92536) | Serpentine soil microbial communities from UC McLaughlin Reserve, CA, USA - Plot26 | ecosystem: Environmental > Terrestrial > Soil > Grasslands | place: USA: UC McLaughlin Reserve, Lake County... | reverse complement strand
TCTTATTAGTGTTCCTTAGGTTAAATTTATTGTCAGAACTTGTCTATACTTTCCAGTCTATGGCTATTATTTTTTGGCATACTTTTAGTAGTGATATTGTCCTCATTTCCATTATCATCCATGGCAGATCCACAGACAATCATCATCACCACGCCTAATGATGAGGAAGACGATGAATTAGGTTATGAGAAAAATGATGACGAAGACTTTGAACAAGAAAACTCTATTCGGATATGTTGTGCTTGGGGTAACGCTCTAGCAGATGGAAGACTAACATATTACATAAATGATGAAGATTCATCAGAAAAACAGCAAGAGGCAGTTCGTGATGCTATAGAGGAATGGGATAAAAATATAAATCCTGTAGAGCTTGAAGAGTCGTCTAATAAAAAAGGATCTGATATTAGAGTTGACTTTAAGGGAGATAACGAGCTAGATGTTGCAGGACAGACTATGAATACATTTGATAGACATGGCTTTACGGGAAAAGTAGAAATAACTATTTTCAAGGAAACTTCTGATTATAAATTCAATAATGCAATTATAGAACAGATAGCGGAACACGAGGTGGGTCATGCTCTTGGACTAGGACATGCAAACTTTGATGGAAATATTATGGCAGCACAAATTAATGATGGTACGGATACCATCTCTGAATGTGAGATAAGCGGTGTATTTGAAGCAAATCGTTGGTATTTGCAAGATAATGATGATGGTAGCAATATTCCTGAAAATCCCAGGTACGACGCAATAGCATGTGATAGGTGAAATGATTGTTATCTACACTAAGAATATATGAATATGTTAATTTCTGACAAATAGTCTACCAACACTAATTATGTATCACAGATTGTTCAATTGAGGATAGCATTTGTTAAATAAGCAATTAAATATACAGGTCGCATGGGATAAGTTTGAAAGTATAATAATAATTGTGTCATTTAGTACCGTCTTGTTGAGTATTATTTTATTCGGGATACTTCATGGAGTAAATCTGTCGCATGGCTGGCCTACAGGTACCAACGCAGGATCTTGATATGTATGTATCAGAGTTAACTGATAGAGATTTTATTGTCACTAGCATGCATAATTTCAAGGACTTGCGTGGTGGGCAAGAAGGAACGGGCGATACACAGACACTTTTATTATGGGGAGCAGATTCTTCTTCCATGAATTTAGATAGAATAATTTCTACGTTAAAAGAAATAACTCCAGAGATCCCATATAGTTAGACAGTAGTTAGACAGAGCAGCAGTGCTCACTATGTAGACATTTATTCATTGATAATTCCTAATTCTAATATACTAGGGTTTTCCTCCACTTTTTCCCCTTCCAAAGAAGTATTCTATTAAAGAGGCCATTTTACTTCCGCCTTATTAGGAATATAGTCGCTACTGCAACACTACTTATTATTCCAATTAGTATAGCAGTAACAGCGATTTGCTGATTGTTATCTGAGGCTGTTGTTGGAGAGGAGGGAAATGGATTTAATATACTAGGCGGTGCCTGGTGTGGTACAAATACATTAAAAGATGATGCAGTACTTGAATCATTTGTATCCAGCCTTGTTATGACTTGGTGGGTTCCATCGTCAGGGAATATATATTTTACAGAAAAATGACCATTATTTCCAACAGATATATTTTCAAACTTGAACAACCTCTGGCCATTTGTAACTACTACTCTTGCTATAGCATCTTCATTATCAGAAATATGATCTCCGGTAGTTGTATTCTGAATGCTGAATTTAAGCTCGGTAAAAGTGTCAATTATAGGCTTTTCAGGTTCGTAGACAAACTGGGTACTAATACCATTATAAGAGTCTGTCCATTCCTGAATCCTCGATGTATTACTTACAGGCATGTGTGCAAAGGCCTGGTATTTAGAGAAGCTATGATAAGGATCTGGCAAAGATGTATCCGTCACAAAGAGAAGCATAAAAACACTTATACAAATTAAAAGAGAACAGTGTAAAGCCAATTTCAATTGCTATTAGTATACTGTAAGTTAAATGCTTCTAGAAGGTTTGGATGAATTTGAATATGAATAATAAAATCTACGCAGAATGGAGGATCAGCGACTTTGAAATTAGAGGCGCTTCGTTTATAAGTATATAATTTCATTTCTTAGAGTCCTTAATGTTAAAAAATGGTTTCGGAATAACTATTATACTAAGTTACTCTACTACCCGTCTCATTTTGCTTGCACTATTAGCTTCAATTATTTTTGGCTCTTTAAGTAATGAACGAGCACTGGCACATGTATTTGTGCCTGATGAGAACGCATCATTGTTGGCATTAATCAATCAATTAAAAACTGAGTTAGAGCTTATTCGGTATAACCTCAAAGATTTTAATAATAAAAATTTAGCCTTAGAACATTTGGCAGATACCATAAAGATTCAAAACAAAAATAATATTTCCCCATTTGTCATTCCTGAACTTAGTGAGCTGGATCAATTAATCAAAATAAATTCTAATCTACAGCAGCCAGCATCGATGTCATATATTGATGAGAAAATTAATAATGCATCCAAGTTTTTGGATGAAAGAATTGAATTTGAAATAGATAGCAGAGACTTAAAGAATGCTACAGTTCAAGCCTTGAATATTGCTAACATCACAGATGAGATTCTAAGAGAATATGCTATGGCTTATGATATTGAACCCATTATTGCTGGTAATACTGGCAGTATGTTAAATATGAATATGCCAAATATGCCAAATATAGGATCTTCTGTAACTCCTGATTCTTCTTTTCCTCTATCTTCATCTACGGAAGAAAATAACGTTCAGAATTCTTTTACAACAAACAAGAGTAGTACTTTAAATGCCACTAAGATTGTTAACATATCAAATTACCAAAGCGCACAAGCACTTGCAAATAAAGCCTTAGAAATATTTAGGGAGGATTTAAAGCCTTTAGAATTACCTCGTTCTACCAGGGCTTTTAGCTCGGCTGCTATTAGGACAAGTTCCGTCTCTGGGCTAGAGGATGCCATATCTCTGCTAATCAATTCAGTAAATGAAAAGAAACCTTACAGTGATATTATGCAGATTGTTCATGGACCAATTCATACTGATCTATTTTTGGCATATAATTTGAAAATGATAGCAGACTAATGATATAACATATTTAATAATGAAAACTATTATTGTAGTGAAATCAATATCTTATCTTAATTCCGCTATTTAATGACAGTCCCATTGCACATTTTTATTGTGTTGAATTCCCCGCTGTTGCTGCTTCTTCTGGCCCATGTTCCTCAGCAGCACCAGGCAATACTTTATTGACACCTATGACTACAATGCTTGTCGCAGGAAGTTCCATATCCTCTTCACCCGGATTTTGAATGGCGATTATATTCTCTTTCATCTATTGCTTTTATTGAGTAGTAGCATTTTCAAGTTCTTCTATTTTGTTTACTATTTCGTTATTTGACATATATGGTTCTGGGAATCCGATGCTATCCCGTGATTGAGGACACCCAAAGCTCCCCGACACCCCTTTTCTAGTTACACCGGTTGAAGTTTGAACTGTAGAATTATCTTGGGCTAGAACTGACTCACCAGCAGGACTACATGTCCAAGTTTCTCTGAAGTCGGTGCTGTTAATATTTCCAAACAGCGTATAGTTGTAAGTAGTTTCAATAGTTGGTATGAAAACTGCTTCATATACTCCTATCTCACCAAATGCTGGCTCAAAAGCTAATGTCTTATTCTTGTCTCCTGCAGATATTTCTACCTTTAATATATTTTCAAGTCCTTCTATAGGTTCGGTACTGTTAGCATTAGAATTCAAAGGATCAGATGGATCAGGCCAGAAAGCAGAAAATGTTACCCCTGATTTATCATCAACAAACAAAGGCTCTCCGATGGAACCAACTACAAATAGATAGTCCTTATCGCCTATTGTAAACAGCTTTCGCTGATGTGCAGAGGCAAGTTGCATGGGCGCTACAGATGATATAAAAAGCATAGCGCCAATAGCGCAGGCAATAACAAAAAGAATTTTTGCTTTGAACATTTTTTCAGCAGCAATTCTCCTTGATGTGTTATTTAAGAAATGTGGTACACGCATCAAATTAGTTCGATGGGTGAACTAGTGAACTTTTATACTATGACTAATAATCTACATAATCTTGGGAGATGCAATTCACAAAGCCTTCTATCCAGAGAATAGTATCTAGCAAGACTAAGCTATTAATTGCAATATCTCTTACTACAGTAGCAGGCCTTTCCATGCCTGTTATTCTTCCTCACATCAATCATCCATCAATGATTTACCATATAGTATTGCATATAGTAAGTCTCATTGTGGCTGTTTTTCGGATCATGGATACTCAAAATTTTATTTATTAAGGTCATTGATAATCCAATTTAAGGTTAATATAAAGGGTTATTGCCTAAACCGGTCAATTTTTTATATATTCGACATCCTAATATAAATATAAGAAAATAGAGGTACATGGGATCAATAATAAACATACTCTGTTTATTTTTCTTAGTGACTAATACAATTTTTGTATGTTTAGGTACAAACAATGCATTTGCGCACATACCCCAGGAAAATAAGCCATTTGCTACAATACAGGAGTGGGAGAACCAACAAGACAATGTAAAAATTCAGTTTAGCTACAGCCCAGACAAACCTCTGATCTATTCAGACACCGACCTGATATTCAGCATACAAAATCTCAATACAGGAAATCACATAAAAAATCTTATTACAAGCATAACTATAATCAAGAATGATAAGATTTTCTTCAAGTTCAATGATGTAGTCATACAAAATGGTGATCTCTCTTTAAAACTCCGATTTTTAGAAGATGGCAATTACCAAGTTATCAGTCAAATAAGGTCTACAGATAACATTGGAATTGCACTAGCATCTTTTAAGATCTTTGTACCTCTTCTGCCAGCTGGGAAATTCAACGCTGAAGCCCTGAGTTCATCGTTGATTCCTTCGGGATTAGTAGCAATAGGTCTTTCCGTATTAATAATCGCACTCATTTTGATATCAAGAAAAAAGGAGAAAGCAAGCAAACCTACAGAAAGAGAAAGACAAAAAGCAGGAGCAGGGAAGGACAGGTAGGCTATACAATATGATATAAAAATTCATTATGATGTTCCAAACCATCTTTAACATCTGGTCAATCCATTCATACATTTTTGACATTGATCTGGTAATCTTTCTTGGACATAAGATTTAGATTTTCATGGGCTTGTTTATGTAGATAAGATAAGTCTTCTGCCAACTGTAGATTATTTGTCTTCATATAAAAACAAAAATAAATGACTTTATCCATTTTAGTGGAGCCTTTTTTTAGGTAACTAAGGATACTTACTACACATAATAAATACTCTATATTCCTTTCTTTTTGTAACACAAGTAAGATAATTAGAATAATCCTGATGGAAAACGTGTGTTTAGTAATAATTTTATTGGTTGACACTATATATTCATTATCCTACGCGTTTATTATTATAAAGATAGGATGCTATTTTTGTCATAATTATATCAATCAATTGCATATTTAATTGGGTTTAATATCACCACTATGTCAGGCTAGGTTTAAGCGAAAACCCTCATCTAGCCTGTGTTCCAGTTTTTCCCTTCTTGTATGATTCGGATAAGTAGTACATGCTAAGCGAGTGTTAGAAACCATTTGTAATTTGCCTTATATTTCGTGTCTGTTTAACAATTGTGGTCTTCTCTCTAGCGACCTTGCCGTATTAACTGCAAATTATAGGCTAACTGAAGAGTGGGATGAATTTGTGTATGTACCACTCTCATTAGCTCTTGAGCCGATACCTTGTCGTTTACCAAGTTCTTCAAGTCAACCATACCTTTTTCTAGCTTTAATATAGTATGACTATTACTATTATTACCATTGTTATTATCATTATCAGCACTGTTATAGTAAGATAAGGGCTGTTGTTGCATTAGTTTATTTTTAAAAATCAAATAAGCTACCTCTGAAAGCTTTTGGGCACTTTGATAATCATCTATATTGACTAACTTCGAAGAGGAATTTTCTAACATGTTCGAATGCATAGACGTGTTTATAGAAATGGAGGATAGGGTGGAGGAGTTCAAACCAGACATGGAAGAAGCAGACGTCATAATCATATTTGACATGTTTGTTAAATCATAGTCAATATCAAATGCATCTCCATATTCTCTTAAAACTTGGTCTACAATATTTGCTAGAACCAGCGCATGAGTTGTAGAATTAGTATTCCTTAATGCTTTCTCATATTTTGCAATAAAGTCACTATCATCTATAATGTCTTCGTCTCCGTAGTAAGCGTCATCCATTAATTTAACAGCATCTTCAGCATGGTTCATAGACAACGTAACGTTAGAAGGAAAATTATTATTGGCTAATGAAAGCTCTATACCTGCTCTATACACTCGTGTTAGAAATGTGGAAGAATCATTAGGTACAAAATTATGAGCATACACAGTTTGAATAAATGTATTCATATGCTCCAACAATATAGAAGAACCGAGAGATAATACTGACAATAAAATTGGCAGATAGTATCTGACTTTTATCATAAATATGGCTATACTATTAAGTAATGTTATAATCTTTTTCATGGTGGCTGGAATAGTTGGTAATAGAGATAACATATGTTTCAGAACCTTAGATTAAGAAGGAAAAGAGATACTCTAACTGTATGGTAGAGAAGGTGTTAGTTCCTCCAAATCAGAGAGTATTTTATCCAAACCCATTTGGGAGTCTGCAGTCCAAACTATCAATGTTTGTTCTGGTCCAGTTCCCTCCTGTCCACCACGAAGATCTGCAAATGTATGGACGCTGTTTACTCCAAATCCTCTTTCGTTGAGATATGAAATGTGTTCATCAAGATCCTGGGCTGGGACCATAAGAGTACCTACGGTATCGATATTGCCCGGTCCTTGGATGCTAGGATTGCTACTATTGACAGAAGAAGTGGGTAAGGGAGACGACTGTTGTCGCTGATTTATTACATCTATAGTTCCCTCCATGACAAAGTCTAGATCGTCTTCAAGAACATCTGCTTCGTAATACCTGTAGGAACCAGTATTATTTAGTACAATAGGATTCGAAGCCTCATTAAATGTAAACACAGGGCTGTCAAATACTATCTGATTCGTATTTGTATCTTGCAGAGTTATTTTATGGTCATGGTCTACATCTCCATTGAACCATACAACCATGGTATCCAGGCTTACTATGGCTTTCTGCGGAATATATGGCTGAGCTATATGTCTTTGTTCTTCTTCTAGTTCTGGAGACTCATGAGCCTCATTTGGTAGTAGGATTACAAGATGTTTAACATTACTAGGCAGAATCATTTGTCCCGTATCATAGAGACTAGTGGCATTGATGTTTGGTTGTTGTTGTTGTTGTTGTTGTTGTTGACTAGTTCCTGTCTGTGCTGAGGCTAGAGCTAATGGACTTGATGCGAATGGGTAGAATGCTATTGCAAGCATGAAAGTGACTACGATAACCATACTACAAAATATAGTAGTTAGAGGATATTCTTTGATCATTGGTCTTCATCGTTGATTCGTACCATAATAAAACGGTTTAGGATGATTCTCAGAACAGAGATAAATCTTAGTTACTTGGTTTCTATCATTTTTATGATAAATTCGAAGGCTTTGTAGATTAAGCAGTATGGTTATATCACGTTGGACGATTGAGCAAGAAGGAAGACCTGCCAGTAGAAGTACAAGAATAACTCCACTAGTAATCTAAAGTAAGATTGGAAGATAATGGGAACCCAAAATACTATTGACTTCACTATCCCAGGCTAATGCTATCTTTACTCTTGTAAATGGGCTCCAGCCAGATATTGGGGTTCTAACACGATAAGTAAATCTTGACATACGATTGGAATCAAAATCTCTAGATGATAATGTTCCAACATCCCATCCACGCTCGGCAATACCGTTTCTGCTGACTCGATTTTCGGTAATCGCATAGCTATTGTAAGCATTTGCAGCACCTACTCCATCCTTTGAATCAATTCCAAATGAAACGTCGTTCCACCACGTACCGCCTGTCACACTTCTGTTTGCACCTGCCAGTAATATTGCTCTACAACCTTCGGGCCTGCTATGACCGCATCTGTCACTTAGAGCAAAGTATTTTTCCGTCAACGTTGGCAATCATTATCTCTTTCCCATTTACTTCTACATGTTTTGTTTTTACAACAGGTATTTCATCTGTTTTTACTGACGATTGACGTACTCGTGGGAGTATAATTTGGAGGGAATTAGTATGGTATATTGTCTCAGAAATCTTTTGTAATTTTTAAGCGTATTATAATTAAGCCGTAGGAGTGTCCAAGAAGCAGCTCCGGTATATTGATGCCGTGCTGTTTCCTTCTTATATCCATGGAAAATGATACTTGAGAGGAATAAATGGCTCTCCTCCTAGGGTCCATTTCAGATCCAAAATCTCTAGGTATGCTTCTCCGATAACGCCTTCACTACGTCCTAAAAACATGCCACTGAAATAACTCCAGACCAGTTAAAAGGATATTTGAACTATGATAGTTACACTTATCTGTTATCGTGCATTAACAAGGAAGTCGGCTCCTGCAATTACAGTACTGTAACCGCTGATCGCTCAATTAATCTCATATTAGCATTATTCAACGAGAAGAATGTTGATTACGATCATAACGACTTTCAAACCCTTCGTAAATTACAGTCCTTGCGTTCTGCTAAACAACCTGTCCATAGCGGTGAACATAAAGCAGTTAAGGTTCTCGGAACACTCGGTATTGACTATCCCTTTAACTGGGAGAAAGCTGGCAAAAATTGTCTACACCATCTAATAGCTTCTTTTACTGGTCTAAAGTCGTCATTGATACTTCATAATAGTAAACCTATTAAGTAAAATTCAAAATATTTTGTATCCAAAACGAAGGACTACCAAAAGAAAAAGAAAAGACAAGAGGGCGAAAGCGCAAGCATTTGTTGTTAAGTCACTATTATTGGAACATCATCTGTTGCTTTACTTTTGGGGAAAAAGTTTAAGCATTTTATGGGTTAAAATTGAACAAAATTGAAACAAAATGAAAATGAGTAAACATAGGCTGGGAAAGTTTTTAGTTTTTTCTGTGATTGCAAGGTTCAGGTAGGTTCTCTTTTATTGGTACTTATTTCCTCCATTACCTTATCTACATATTGTTTCATTTCATCTTCAGTTACGGATGACTTAACGCCTGTATCTTCAGCCATCTGGTCTGAATATTCTTTAGTCATCTTGAGAACTATTTCCTGTATTCCTTGGTCCATTTGAGCCGATCCAATACTATCTAAAAATTTGGAGTGTTCTTTTACAGACCTGCGAATTGACTTCCGTAATTCTGCATCTAGGGATACTGATATGGCTGAAGAATAGATACCAACGATTAGCAGATAAGATGACACTCCCAAAAATGATACGGCGGCTAGTCCAAAAGGAGGATAAGGGGCTGTGACCAATACTATGGCCTGATTTGAAGCAAATAATAGAACAAAACCATAGGCAGAAATTATCATATAGTTTCTTACAGCGTTATCATGTCCAATACTTCTAGCCAAAGTCCAAAATGAGACGCCAAATAATATCCCTCCTATTGGTTTACTCAATGTAAATAGCAATGTGACCAAAATACTATAGAAAACAGGCTGCGATTGGAAAAAGGGTTGAAATATATTCAGAAAAAATGTAACAAACTGACTCGTAAAATATACCAACGGAATGGCAAGAATAATCCAATATTTGACTTTTCCCAACTTATACGAATAGTGAAGTAGTAGTAAAGCAGCGGCAACCCAGGTCACCAAAAAGGATAGAATAGAGGATACAAAATAGGAATAATTGAGCATGTTTCCCCAAGGGGAACGAACGAGATATTCTGCCGAGCCTAACATGTTCGGGTATAATTCCCTTGGAATATTTACGAACGCACTATTTACGAGTAGAAAGGTAAATCCTGAGTTAATCGCTAGTATTGCAGCAGACAGACCATAAAGCAAAATCACAGCATTTCTATTGGATTTGAACCATGAAAAGAATCTTTGTGAAAGTAAGGCTAGCATAGCAGTCGCTAGTAAATAGCTAATAGAGGTTACTGCGACTAGTATGGAAGCGCTATAATGTGATGTGACAAGTATCTGAAAGAGCACAAATACAAGGAGTGCCATGAGCACATATTGGACCAACGTTACTATTTTGTGAATTTTATCAAGATGAATCTCCCTGGGGTTTACAATATTACTAATTCTTTTCCGCCTAACAAATTCAAGCACAAGATATTGTCCAACTATGGAGATAGTAACTACAGTAGAAAAAACAATTATCCTCCAGCCCAATGACTCCTTTTTGCCAAATAGATCATATGTTTTGATAATCGCTGTATCAGTTATTATGGCAGTGACTATTATTAACACGACGATTAGGATTCCGTTGTTGCTATAACTTGGTGCTAAAAAATTGGAAATGGCACTTAAACCCATTTTTTGTTGACCCATCTAACACGTTTGAGAATATACATAGTAAACAACCGAGGCACGCGATCTGTCTTTAGTTATAAAAAGATACAAAAGCGATTCCTTATTAAATTAGTAATCATAAACCCGTATATAAGCATGAAATCTTCTGACAACTATCAATTTCAGGTGATTGGATGCCTATCTATTCTTGCAGTTCTAATATTACCTGTTACGCTTTCTAATACTGAAGGAAATAACACTAGCGAGAGAGTAGTTCCAATAAACTCAAAACCATATGGTTTGACATACGGAGAATGGAGCGCCAAGTGGTGGCAGTGGGTATCATCTATTCCTACAAAAGATAATCCAATTGTTGACTAGACTGGCGCAAAATGTGCTGTGGATCAGAAGGATCCTAATTTGTGGTTTTTGTCCGGAACAGGTGGAGGTGAGGTTACTCGTGCATGTAGCATACCTGCAGGAAAGGCCATTTTCTTTCCGGTTCTTAATGTAGAGTGTGATTACCTAAGCCCAAATTTGAAGACTGAGCCAGATTTGCGAAAATGTGCGAAAGACGACCAAGATAAGGCAACAAATCTACAAGCAACAGTTGACGGAGTCGCCATACCTGACTTGAAGTCATATCGAGTTCAATCTCCATTATTCAATATGACCCTTCCAAATAAATGTCCGATCGATAAGCTGATCAAGGACTTCTCTCATTTTATCGTCTAACATATATAGATTACGACTTCAGTCCTTAAGATTATTTCTACTACGGTTTACTTAAATCCTATATTTTCATAGATCTCTGACTCGGAGGGCAAGTACATCCTTTAATCCAGGGATGTAACAAAGGCACACATTGTTCTCCGAGTCATCCAACTCTTTCTTCAAAGCTGATCCATTTAAAGCCCTTCGACTTTAGCGCTTCAAATACTTCAGGAAGTTTATCTTCTTTCTTTTTAGCCCATGTCTCTGGGCAGATTGCAGTAAGAAGAGGTTTATCTTGAGTTAAAACATTGCCATGGATATCTGTTTCAGGACCTGGAGTTTGGGACAAGAGTGCTTTATGTCTGCTTTTTTCTTCTGATCGCTTTTATCATCATTATTATTGTTGTTGTCCGCTGACGGAATATTATACAGATATCTTTCTATTGTCTTATCTGTTGTATCCTCTGCAACTGTAGGAGTTGGATCTGTTGTAAAACAAACGGCTAAAGAAATAATCAATGATAATGCAAAGGAAGATTTCATCGTCTTGGCTCTCCATAATATAGTCAAAAGCATTATTCATAAAGAGATCCTTAGTCCAAATACTGTGATGTGTTATTATTCAAATACAAAGCGAGTGACGTTTAGCTCAACTGCTGTTCTCTAGTTAGTCTGTCGTACTATTGTTATTGATAGCAGAAAGGCTGGCATCATTTGCCGGCGGCACATAAAGCCATGGATCACTGTGTTCCATTTCTTGTAGATATTCATCTCTGTCTCCACCATCATGCTGTGCCATATACTCCTCATCGTATGGAGTATCCTGAGCAAATGCTAAACTTGTTGCAAAAAACGATAGCATTATGGTAGAACCTAATATAGTTAATACCGGCAATGTTAGATACTTCTTCATTTGTGACGTAGTACAGGTTGATTTTCACACAGATGCCGCCTACAGTAATAGAATACCGACACGTGCCTATACTGTAGACGATAGTAACAGAGAATATTACAACTCAAGCTGAAAAGGCGAGGCAAAGAAGAGAAGACGAAAACAGGTAGAGGAAATGCGTCTGGCTAAAAAGCTGCAGATGTTGCAAGATGTCTATTTACGCAAAGGTATTGTCATATAATAGATGTTAGATCAAATGTCCTAGATTCATAAATATGATCGTCCTCCAGGAAAGTAAAATGTGATAAGTGCGGTATGATAGTCGATGGACCTAAAGAACTGAGAAGACACAAACAGGAATACCACTCTTATTAACTCTTAGGACTAAGGCTTAGGTTTTCCTCTTTGAATCATCCACTCAACTTTCGAACGGTCTATCAATGGTAGTGTGCCCGTAGAAACCTCATCTAGTAACGCCTCCAATATTGGTCTCAGTTTATATTCTGATGGAATAGATACCATATCTAGTGGATAAACAGCGAATGATAAAAGTCTTCCAGAACCCTAATTTTTTTCTTGTTCCTTTTCGCAAACGCGGCAGACCTTCTTTCTAGGATAGTACCACCTTCCTCTATGGTCCATTTCTGGACGTACTTTCCTTATGCCACATTGTTTACAAAACCTATCCGGCCATCTTCCCAGGTTTCCGGGTTTCTTTTTCATCTAACTATAAGGCGGAATTAAACGCCTTAAACTTTGAGTTACAAAAACAACAACCATGACGGCTATAGAAAATAGTTAAAGTTGTAGCGATATGAGCTTGAAGTCAGCCAAAACGAGCTAACAAAAAATAGGGAGTTAGTTAGCCGCTTCTACGCGGTGACTTGTATCTTTGCCTCTTCCTTCTCTGGTTATTTTTAGCAAGAGTTTGCCCTCTAGTAATAGAGAGTCAATCTTCTTTGATGTCAGTTTGCCTGCTTCAAACTTCTTAGGTCCTTTGTCTGCATAGTTTGGGTCGACAACAGTATAAGAAATCTTAATACCGTATTGACCTTTCACCGGTTCTATCTTTTCTGGATTGAACTGCAGCACTCTTGACTCTTTTTCTTCCAATTTTATCCATGCTGATCCGGCCTTCCATAGCTCTGAGTTTTGTTCAAGCTTTTGTCTTGCTATTTCGCTGATTGATGATATTTTTCTTGTTCACCTTTCTCTTTTGTCTTGGAAAATTAGTCTCTCTTTGGACCTAGAGTAGATGAGCCAGACTCCATGAATCCAAAGAGGTTCAGCCACGGGATCGAGAACCCTTTTCCATGTGGCCATATAGAAGATTGTTAGATAACGGTTGTAAAATACGACGCAGAGGGAGGTCACATAAATATAAAATATTTTCACTATTCGAACCACTTCTCAAAATACAGCTCCGGATTAGTAAAATATCTGTCTGCTAACTGCTCCAGGGTTAACCGCTCGCCATTTTCATCCAAAATCTCATATTCAGATTTTTCATCAAAAAAAGAGGGGTATATTATCCTGTCTATAATGGTCCGAAAGGTTCGTTTCCGTCGTCATTGCTATAATATAATCGGATATAGTGGATGCATTATCATAGGATATTGTATGTAGCACATTGAAATAGCCTGATCTGATACCGGTTGTTATATTCTTTATTTTTCTTTCCAAAGCTGGTGAAAATGATGTTTCACCATAACCATTGTTATCCAGCTTCTGTATGGACTTTTGAATTTTTTTCCTATTATCTGACCCCTTAAGCATGTAGAAGGTTGGATATTCCACTATATAAGTGGGTATTATATACTTCCTTACGAATGGGTAAGGCAGACTTTCAGATTTAGAATGAATCAGATCACGCATTAGGGTTAGCTCACGGAATCATTATTACGGGCTTTGTATCACATTTTAATACTCATAACAAGAGAGAACCTAACCAAAAAGAGTTAATAGAAGTGAGTAAGGTACTTTCTAAGAGAACAGCAGAGCTAAGGGAAGCTGTATTTAAGGGTGAATAGTAAACCGCAGGAAATTCAACAAGTGAGTGGTGGCGGTTTGGTATCTGAGTCTAGGACCTCCCCTCAGTCACATGGTCTAAGATTAGGTCCCAGGGATTACTGTGAACTATCCTATTTACAAAGAGTCACTTGATATGGCTATCTTTTAGATTGTCATTGGATTTAAGCCTACCTGCGGTTGGTGCTCATGAAGGGGGACCCCGTAATCTACTGAACTATCGTATTTATCTTAATTGTTCTACTTCTTCTCTATCAATTGATAAGGTTAAAAAATAATGGATAACAAGAAAAAAGCAAGAAGGTGGAGTGACATAGAGGATTACAAAAAGGCGGGCTCAAAAACTAGCCAATTACAGGGAAAAAACAGAAAAAAAGTAGTGGACTTGCCTGAAAACGAGATCATATCATCGAAGATAAGTAAATTCGGCAAGGGTTTTAAAATTCCTAATAATAAAACGAACAAAAGGCATAAGGGAGAGAAATTAGAGAAAAATGAAGTTTAAGATCTTGACGGCTTGGTAATCTCATATGAGCAAGAGTCATTGCTCATCATCTTTCTTTGAAGTTAACTTATGTTAAGGACTTATGTTAACGGCTCAACCAATAGCATCAAAGGGAAACTTGTTGTTAGGTTAGGTTATTTTGTGTTTTCAATTAACTAGTGTGGAAGAATGGTAGCAGTATAATGTACGCCAGGACTAAAGTTTATCCAACTGACAATAGAGATTGTGTTCATACTATATAGCAACACTATGTTGCATGCTACTTAGTTCTATGGACTAGAGTCGTTACCCTGTTGTAGTCGTTGTCGTTGCGTTTCCACCGCTGCTGCCAGCATTACTAGTGTTTCCAGCAGTCGCTCCAGTAGCATTACTCGTCCCGCCTGCACCAGCCGCGCTGACAGTCAACTTGGATGTCATATAAGGATGTACTTGGCAATAATATGGCACTTCATCTCCTTCTTTTGCACCTGCGAGTTGCAGTGGAGATGATTCCTCTCCACCATTTATTATACTCGTATCAAAAATTTTCCCAGAATTAGGGTCTGCGCCTCCTGTACCCGATGTCGCAGTGTGTGGCATAGTATCTTCGTTTACCCAAACAACATTTTCATTTAATGGAACCTCAGTATCTTCTGGTTCATAATCAGGATTTCCTTGGACTGAAGATCCTGCAAGAATAGTAATAACCATTCCCCCAGAAGAAGTTCCATCTTCCATACCTCCACTTTTCTGAGATGTACCATTGGTGATAGCAGTGCTTTCATTATTTGCTGTGCTTACCTCTTGACCCTGATCTACATTTCTAAGAGAAGGTGGAGTCAGGAGTTCCTCTGGATCATCAGTGGTTTCTTGAACCGGAAGGCCAAAGTTCTCTCTTAATGTCCTTTGCTGATTAGCCAAAGTGTCTTCAGAAAATGTTGGACCAATATATCCAAACCATACCCATAGTATAATGACAGCAGCCAATGACAAACCCATGACGAGGATGGACCATGCAACCCCTGTGAGGTCATTATATCCATGGCCCTGTTCCTCTTTCTCATGATGAGCACACATATTGTGACACATAGACGTAGCGTAAATGCTTTTAAAAATTTTTGTATTCTACCTCAAGCATGTCATTTTGACCTATTTAGTTTATACCCTCAGGTATATTCTATCATACTTTCAAGGCTCATATCGACATAAAGATCCTATCAATTTTAGAATCAGGAATCTTCTGAGATATCAAATGGTCGTATCTATTATTTACTTTGAATATAACCAATATGCTCTTTAGCCGTGACCCAAATTTCTTCTATTGTGATAAATTAAGGCACCTTCTGGATTTGAGAAAGATATACGTATATAGGATCGGATCGTCGCGGCATGCTAAATAAGCTACGCACTCGAAATGAACCCATCCACCGATTTTTACCACGCGGGCTTCGTCTACTTATGCCTCAGCATGCACTACGCTGACTTGCATAATCAAAAGAAGGACCTATTCCTTAATTGATGATCCTGCACGAGAAAGGTGTGATATGCTACTAGCATTTAAACTGGCTTGTGTCACGTGATGTCTCTCCTTTAGCCGTAGTTGACCGGCTTCTGCCAGTGCATATGTAAAGGGCTTATTATTTGAGTCTCTGGTGATAAATCCGTATTCGCATAGCCTCTTCATTAAACGTGAGGTGTGTTCCCTGGACCTTCCAATAGCATGCTGGACTTCCTTCGATGTCATAGTTCTCCCGTCTAACAATTTCAATACATACTCAGCAGTCCCATTCTGTACGTCATTGGAATCTGAAACATCCCCAGAGATTTCTCTCAAAGGTTCCACTCTTTTAGGCCTGTGATACGCATGAAATGAGGGGTGTAGCGATTGGTCATGTGATTGGTCATGTGATTGGTCATGTGATGCATCACCTAGGGTGACTGATGGTGTACTCTCTGTTGAATGCGATTGCTGAGTAAGTAAATGCTTCTGACTCTGCAACTCTATTACATCAAGTCTGACATGCAGGTCTGCAATGACGCTATCATATTTTTCCATTCTCCTTGCATATTCAGAAGTTATTGCATTGATTACGCTTGTATTTTTG
>Ga0126305_10000516_pt1 | contig 16715 bp, 17 predicted proteins | sample Plot26_FD_92536 | JGI IMG/M metagenome (GOLD analysis project Ga0126305, IMG submission 92536) | Serpentine soil microbial communities from UC McLaughlin Reserve, CA, USA - Plot26 | ecosystem: Environmental > Terrestrial > Soil > Grasslands | place: USA: UC McLaughlin Reserve, Lake County... | reverse complement strand
GATCCCGGGCTCGTGGATCGGCACGCGACGGCGATTGAGCGATCGGATCTTGTCCGCGTCGATGTCCATCGCGATCACCTCGTGGCCCATCTCGGCGAAGCACGCCGCCGTCACGAGGCCGACCCAGCCGACCCCGATGACTCCGATTGGTCGTTCGTCGCTCATTGGCTCAGCATGTTCGCGGCTGCGTGTGGTCGCGCGTCAGCCGGTGTACTTCCGGATCGACTGCGCGATGCCGAACATCTGACCGGGGGTCAGCACGTTCAGCAGCGTGTTGTCGACCCAGTAGGACCCCTGGTCGGTCTTCCAGCCGATCAGCCGCAGCTGCCCACCGTCCCAGGACAGCAGGTACTCCTGGTTGTCGATGGTCCTGGTCTCGTCGGGATTGTCCAGGATCGGCGGGTCCTTCCAGTCGGTGCCGGAGACCCCGTAGTACCCGGTGTATCCGTCGGTCGGCATGCTGACGACGAACTTGTAGCCGTGGTACTCCTCGTCACCGGGGCCGTCGATCGGGAAGGCCCGCGAGTCCTCCGTGATGATCGAGTCCGGGGCGAGCTTCGTCGGGTAGCCCACGGGAAAGCGCAACATCGGCTTGCCGCCCTTTGTCTTCGTGGCAGCGAGCGTGGCCCCGGTTTCCTGGGCCGTGCCAGTCGCGTCGATCAACGGGGGTGGCGCCGGCGCCTCGCCGGACGAGCCACCGGTCCCCGAGCCGCCGCCTGACCCGGACCCCGAGCCCTCGGAGGACGCCTCCGGAATCGGCGTGGGCGTCGTGCCCTCGAACTTCGCGACCGCCTGCTTGATCGCCGACTCCGATGCCGTCACGTAGGACGCTGTCGGGCCGCCGAGATTGGCCGGGAAGTGCACCTGGACGACCGGCGCACCGCTCGCCGAGAGGATCAGCTTGGCCAAATTGATCAGGTCGGCGCCCTTTTGGATGTCCAGCGTGACGTACTTTTGGAGGATGTCGACGAGATCGCCGTAGTCGTTCGCGATCCGCTCCGCCGGCAGCTCCTGGCGCATCTCGCGCAGGAACTCCTGCTGGCGCGCCGACCGGACGAGGTCGTTGTCGTCGTGGCGGTAGCGGACGTACTGGAGCGCGTTGTACCCGCACATCCGCTGATAGCCGGCCGGGATGTCGATCTCGGCGTACTGCTCGGCGGCCGCCAGGCCGACGTTCGAATGGTAGTAGTGGTGGTCGACGTCGACGTAGACGCAGCCGATCGAGTTGACGGCATCCGCGAAGCCGGTGAAGTTGACGTTCACGACGTGATTGATGTCGGTGATCCCGGTGAGCTGCTTGACGACCTTGACCGTCAGCTTCGGGCCACCCTCCGTGTAAGCGGCGTTGAACTTGTCGATCCCGTGGCCGGGGATGTTCACCTTCAGGTCACGCGGGATCGACAGCACGGTGATCTGATTCGACGCGATCCGCAGCAGGATCGTCGTGTCCGATCGAGCCCCGATGGCCTTGTCCTCGGGCCGCTCGTCCGAACCCAGGATGAGGATCGTCTGCGGGTCGCCGGGGTGGGCAACCACCAGTTCGTTCTCGATTCCAGGCTGCACGCCTTCAAACCCATCCAGGAGCCCATTGACGAAGAAGAAGCCGCTCAGCGCCGTCGCGGTCGCCATGGCCACGATGATCAGCGCCGAGCCGGCCGCGAACCGCGCCCAGATCCCCCGGGGGGGAGGCTCATCGTCCGTCTCCTCGGCCGGGGTGACCGGCGCCGACGGCGCCTGCGCGGGCGGCTGCTGCCCGTCAGCCTGGGCCTCGGTTGGCTTCGGCGTCTTCGGAGGCGGCGCCGTGATCGCCTCGGTCCCTGGCTTCGAGGCATTCTCGGCGGCCCTGGCGCGCAAACCTGCGAGCGCGGCCTCGCGAGCCGCCTCGCGATCTCCAAGCGCGAGTGTGTTCGCCTCGACCGTGTCCTGGCTCAGGCGCTCGGCAGTGTCGCCGGCGGCTGCCTCCTCATCCTCGCCGTCGGCGTCGTCGGGCTCCACGGCATCGACCTCCGCCTCGGGCTCGCCAGCTTCATCGTCCCCCTCGGCCTCTTCGGCCTCGGCGTCGCGGGCCTCATCACCTGCCGGAGGCGCTTCCTCGGACTCGTCCGCAGGAAGCTGGTCGTGCTCGCCCGCGTCCTCGGGGGCGCTTTGCCGTCGCCGGCCAGCCCAGGTGGCGGGGGTTGGCTCCGAGGCGGTCGGCTCGACACCGGCGCCCTCGTCGCCCACGGGCTCGTCGGTCGAGACCTCGTCGCCCCGGTCGGTCGGCTTGGAGTCGTTATCTCGCTCGGTCAACTCGCCTCTTGCCCGGACGCGGGCCCCTCCTGCTGAACGGTATGGGGCAGCTGGTTGACGAATTCCACGATCGAGCGCCGGTACCTCTCGAGCGACGGCACCGACACCCACTCCTCGGGACCGTGATGGCCCCCTCCCACCGGTCCGAACTCCACGGCCGGGACCCCGGCACGGATGAACGAGACCGCGTCCGAGGCGCCGTCGCGACCGACGATCCCGCGGGCGGTGCCGTCGCCCTGCGAGCCCGCGGCCTGCCGCAGCGCGAGGACGTACGGCGAGTCGGGGTCCACCTCCGCCGGCGGGCGGGAGAAGGTCGAGATCACGCGAGTACCTGGCAGCTCGCGAACCTGCGCGAGTATTTCTCCGGGGTCCTGCTCAGGCAGGTAGCGAACGTCCACATCGATGGCACAGGAATCGGGAACCTTGTTCAGAGCGTCGCCGCCCAGGATGCGGCCGAGATTGATCGACGGCCGATCGAAGAGCTCCGAGCTTTGGCCCGCAAACGGTAGCGACTCGAGCTCTCGGAACACCTCGTAGGCACGAAGAATCGCGTTCTCGCCGAGCCAGGGCGTGGCGCCGTGTGCGGCGCGACCGCTCACCAGCAGCCGCATCGCGAGCACGCCCTTCGCCGCGACGCCCACGTGGAGGTCGGTGGGCTCGCCCGTGATCGCGAAGTCACCGAGGAAACCCGCCTCCACCAGCCGATCCCCACCGCGGTCCGTCTCCTCCTCGGACTCCTCATCCGGGACGACGCCCAGCCGGACCCGCACGGCTTCCTGCCCCCGAAGGTCGGCGAGCGCCAGCAGGAGGCACGCGAGCGCGCCCTTCATGTCGTAGGCACCGCGCCCGTAGAGGCGGTCTCCGTCTACACGCGGCATGAATTGCTCCTGCCTGCCCGGCACCACGTCGACGTGGCCGTGAAGCAGCACGACCTGCTGGCCGTCGGCGGGGCCCACCTCGGCCATCGTCACCGGGAGGCCGCGGACCCCAATCTGCTCGGCGACGATGTCGCGGGCCTCCAGCCAGCCCTTCACGAAGCCGGCGCAGAGCTTGATGCCCTCGGCCGTGGAGGTGTCGTAGCCGATCAGCTCTTCGGTCAGGGCGCGGGCTTCCATCTCAGCATGCAGCTTGCCGCATGCAGCATGCAGAGGTAGGCCCGATCAGAGCTCTGCCTGCTGCCTGCTGCCTGCTACGCGCTATCGCTCTGCGATCTCCAGAAACGCTTCGAAGCGGCGTTTCTCGCGCTCGGCGAGCTCGTGGGCCGTCGAGCCCTCCTCGGCGTCGCTCAGGCGCTGCTCGGCCTCATCGAGGCGCTCCCGCAGATCACCCGCGTCCAAGTCGTCGGGCGGAATCGCCTCCGCGATCAGGACCCGCGCCCGGTTGGCGAACACCTCCAACCAGCCCTCACCCTGTGCGTAGCGCTCGACCTCCCCGTCGGGCGGGTGAAGGCGCAGCTCGGCGGGGACAAGCCGGGCGACCATCGGCGCGTGCCGGGCGAGGATCCCGATCTCGCCCACCGAGGTGCGGGTGGAGAGCTGCGTGAGCTCGCCGCTGAAGACCTCGCCCTCGGGGGTCAGGACCTGGGCCTCGAGAGTGTGGCGCTCGTCCGCCACGCGCTACTGGCCGGCCTCCGAGGCGGCCTGGCCCTCGCGCTCGGGCTCGCCAGGTCCGGCGGCCTCCTCGGGCTCGCTCTCATCGTCGCCGGAGGCCTCGGCATCCGAGCCCTCTTCCTGCGCCTCGGCGCCCTCCTGTTGGTCCTGGCTTTCCTCGGTCTTCGCCTCGCCCTCGTCGTCCTTCTTCTCGTCCTCGGGCTTGTCCTGGCGCCCCTCGCTGCGGGCGTCCTCGACCACCTGGTCGATCGTTCCCTTCATGTAGAAGGCCTGCTCGGGCAGGTCGTCGTGCTTGCCATCGAGGATCTCGCGGAAGCCCCGGACGGTTTCATCGACTGGGACGTAGATGCCGTCCCGGCCGGTGAACGCCTCGGCGACGAAGAACGGCTGCGAGAGGAAGCGCTCGATCTTGCGGGCGCGGTTGACGGTGAGCCGGTCCTCGTCGGAGAGCTCCTCGATCCCGAGGATGGCGATGATGTCCTGGAGCTCCCTGTAGCGCTGCAGCACCTCCTGAACCTCGGTCGCCGTCCGGTAGTGGTCCTCGCCCAGGATCTCCGGCTTCAGGATCGTGGATGTCGAGTCGAGCGGATCGACCGCCGGGTAGATCCCCTTCTCCGAGATCTGCCGCGAGAGCGTCGTCGTCGCGTTCAGGTGGGCGAAGACCGACGCCGGCGCGGGGTCCGTGAGGTCGTCAGCGGGGACGTAGATCGCCTGGATCGACGTCACCGAGCCCTGCTGGGTCGAGGTGATCCGCTCCTGGAGCTCGCCCATCTCCGTCTCCAGGGTGGGCTGGTAGCCGACCGCCGAGGGCATCCGGCCCAGCAGCGCCGAAACCTCGGATCCCGCCTGCACGAACCGGAAGATGTTGTCGATGAACAGGAGGACGTCCTGGCCGCCCTCCTCGCGGAAGTACTCCGCCATCGTCAAGCCCGACAGCGCGACGCGCAGACGCGCGCCCGGCGGCTCGTTCATCTGCCCGAAGACGAGCATCGTCCGGTCGAGCACACCGGACTCCTTCATCTCCAGCCACAGGTCGTTTCCCTCTCGGGAGCGCTCGCCGACGCCGCAGAACGCCGATCGGCCCTCGTGCTCCTCGGCGATGTTACGGATCAGCTCCTGAATCAACACCGTCTTGCCCACACCGGCACCGCCGAACAGGCCAACCTTTCCACCCTTGGCGTAGGGGGCGAGGAGGTCGACCACCTTGATCCCGGTCTCCAGCATCTCCTGGGTCGGCGTGAGGTCCTCGACCTCGGGTGCGGCGCGGTGGATCGGCCACCTGGCCTCCCCGTCCACAGGCTTGCCCTCGTCGATCGGCTCGCCGAGGAGGTTGAACAGGCGCCCCAGCGTCGCCTCGCCCACGGGGACCGTGATCGGGCCGCCGGTGTCCAGGACCTCGTCGCCGCGGCGCAGGCCATCGGTGGCGTCCATAGCCACGGCCTTGATCCGGTCGTCGCCCAGGTGTTGCTGCACCTCGAGCGTCAGGTCGATGGGGTCGCGCCCGTCGCCCTCCGCCACCTCGATCTTGAGGGCGTGGTAGATCTCGGGCAGGTCCTCGTCGGGAAAGACGACGTCGACGACGACGCCCGTCACCTGCTCGACCTTGCCGACCCGTTGACCGTTTCCATTGCCGTTGTTATCAGCCATTTATCTCCTTATCCAAGCGCTTCGGCGCCTGCCACGACTTCCAAGATTTCCTGCGTGATCTCCGCCTGACGCACCCGGTTCATCTCGAGCGTGAGGTTGCTGATCATGTCCTGAGCGTTCTCCGCAGCGTTCCGCATCGCGGTCATCCGGGCGCCGTGCTCCGAGGCAGCGGACTCCAGAAGCGCCCTGTAGACCGAGAGCGACGCGTATTCCTCGAACAGCATCGGCAGAAGCTCCTCCGGCTCGGGCTCATAGAACCACGAGCCGCGCCTATGGGCCTCGGCCAGCTCGTCGTCGGCGGGCGCCTCCGGCTCGGGGATCCCCTCGCCGTAGACCTCCGCTTCCTCCAGCGGCAGCAGCGTCTGACGCCGCACGTACTGGGTCAGCGGCGACACGTAGCGGTTGTAGACGATGTCGACGCGATCCAGCTCGCCGTCGACGTACCCCTGGATCAGGTCGTGGGAGATCTCGCGGGCGTTGCTGAACGCCGGCCGATCCGTGAACCCCACGTACGAGTTCGCCACGTCCTCGCCCCGGAACTGCATCGTCGAGTTGCCGCGGCGTCCGACGACCGAGAAGACGACCCGTGCTCCCTCGTCGCTGAACTCGCGCTTGAGCCGAAGGCCCTCGCGGATGATCTGCGTGTTGAAGGCACCGGCCAGGCCGCGATCGCCCGTGACCAAAACCAGAGCAGCCGTCTCGGTGCGCTCGTGCGTCTCGAGCAGCGGGATCCGGGGAATGGTGCCCTCGGCCGCCTCCGAGACCTGGCGGGCCATCTTGCGGATCGCCTGGGCATAGGGACGCATCGCGGCGATCCGCTGCTCGGCGCGGCGCAGCCGCGCCGCCGCCACCATCTCCATCGCGCGGGTGATCTTGTGGATGTTCTTGACCGACCCGATGCGATTCTTGACTTCCTTCTGAGTGGCTATGCGGGAACCTCCTCGCGCTCAGCCTCCGGCTCCTCTTCGGTCTCGCCCTCGCCCTCGCCCTCGCCGGCTTCGCCCTCGTCGCGGCGCTCGCCCCGGACCCGGTCGGACTCGCCCTCCTCGAGCGGCTGGCCCTCCTCGTCGAAGTTCGGGCCGAAGTCGTCGATGGCCTCGGCGATGGCGTCGCCGAGGCGCTTCTCGTCCTCGTCCGAGAGCTCGCCCGACTCGTTGATGCCCTTCATCAGGTCCCCGCTCTCCGAGTGCAGGCCCGAGAGCAGGCGGTCCAGGAACTCCTGCACCCGTTCCGTCTTGATCCGGTCCAGGTAGCCACCCGTGCCCGCGTAGATCGAGGCGACCTGGTCGGCCACCGAAAGCGGCTTACGCTCCTTTTGGTTCAACATCTCCACCAGGCGCTCGCCGCGAGCCAGGGAGCGCTGCGTCTCGGGGTCGAGCTCGGATCCGAACTGGGCGAACGCCTCGAGGTCGCGGTACTGGGAGAGGTCCAGGCGCAGCTTGCCCGCGACCTTCTTCATCGCCTTGGTCTGAGCGTTTCCACCTACTCGTGAAACAGAGATTCCGACGTTGATCGCCGGTCGCGTCCCCTTGTAGAAGAGGTCCGCCTCCAGGAAGATCTGGCCGTCGGTGATCGAGATGACGTTCGTCGGGATGTACGCCGACACGTCGTTGGCCTGCGTCTCGATGATCGGCAGCGCGGTCAGCGATCCGCCGCCGAGGTCATCGTTCAGCCGCACCGCCCGCTCCAGGAGGCGCGAGTGCAGGTAGAAGACGTCTCCGGGATACGCCTCGCGACCGGGGGGCCGCCGGAGAAGGAGGGACATCTGCCGGTAGGCGTACGCGTGCTTGGTGAGGTCGTCGTACACGCAGAGCGCGTCCTTGCCGTTGTAGAGAAAGTGCTCGCCCATCGCGCAGCCCGCGTACGGCGCCATGTACTTGATCGGCGCCGCCTCGTCGGCGGCCGCGGCCACGATGATCGTGTTCTCCATCGCGCCGTGCTCCTCGAGCATCTCCATCACCTGGACCACCGTGGACATTCGCTGCCCGACCGCGACGTAGATGCAGACGAGGTCCTTGTCGCGGTTGTTGATGATCGTGTCGATGGCGACCGAGGTCTTCCCGGTCTGGCGGTCGCCGATGATCAGCTCGCGCTGGCCACGGCCGATCGGGATCATGCCGTCGATCGCCTTCAAACCGGTCTGAACCGGCGTGTTGACGGGCTGGCGCTGGACGACGCCAGGGGCCTTGAACTCGGCCGGGCGCGTCTCGCTGGCGTTGACGTCGCCCTTGTCGTCGAGCGGGCGCCCGAGGGGATCCACCATCCGGCCGAGGAGCTCCTCGCCGACCGGGATCTCGAGCAGGTTGCCGGTCCGCTTGACGGTGTCGCCCTCGACGATCTCGTCCCAATCGCCGAACAGGACGACGCCCACGTTGTCCTCCTCGAGGTTCAGCGCCAGCCCGGTCACGTCGTGGGGCAGCTCGAGCATCTCGAGCGACATGCAGTTGTCCAGGCCGTGCACGCGCGAAATCCCGTCGGCCACGGAGAGGACGGTCCCAACCTCCGCCAGGTCGGCGCCCCCGGTCTCCAGGCCCTCGATCCGGTCTCGCAGGATGCTCGCTATCTCGTCCGGCTTGATCTCCACGTTTATCTAGCTCCTTGAATCTCTTGCGGCCGCCTGCGGCGGCCTTACGTGCTGCGTTTGTCTAGCTCCTTGAATCTCTTGCGGCCGCCTGCGGCGGCCTTACATGCCGGTTTCGGGGCTAAAGCCCCTCACTGGCATCTATGCCTTCGCGACTTCCTTTCTCAATCTCTCGAGCTTGTTGCGGACGCTCGCGTCCAGGACCATGTTGCCAACCTGCAGCACGATGCCGCCCAGGATGTTCTCGTCGACGTCGCTCTCCAGCTCGATGGTCTGCCCGGTTTGGTCCTCGATCTGCTTCCCGACCTCCTTCACCACAGCGCTGGGCAGCTCGACGGCGCTCGTCAGCCTCACCTCGAGGCGGCGCTTCTGCTTGGCCCACATCTCGTCGAATCGGCGGCGGATGCGGAAGATGACCGGCATCCGGTGCTTCTCCGCGAGGAGCTCCAGAAAGTTGATGAGCTCGGGCTCGGCTCCTGACAGGACGCGGGCGATGCCGTCGCGCTTCTCGGCGGACGCGAAGTAGGGGCTGAAGAAGAACACCTGCAGGTCGCGGTTCTCGGCGATCGCATCGGCGACCTCTCCCAGCTGGTCGTGGATCTCGTCGAGCTTGCCCTTGTCCTTGGCGACGCCAAACAGCGCCTCGGCATATACGCGTGCGATGTCTTCCATCAGGACCTCGAGTCGCCGTTCCCTTCCGCATCACCGCTCGACAGGGCCGAGAAGTCGACTTCCTTCAGGGCCTCGTCGATCAGGCGCTTGTGGTCCTCGTCGTCCAGCGACTTTCGCGTCACCTTCTCGGTCGCGAGCACGGTCAGGTCCGCGACCTCCTTGCGGATGCGCTCCAGGGACCGCCTGGTCTCCATCTCGATGTCGCGGCGTGCGGCGGCGACCAGCTCCTCGCGCTTGGAGCGGCCCGAGGCGGTGGCCTCGGCCTCGGCGGCCTCGGCGGCCTTGCGGGCTCGCGCGACGATCTCATCCGCCTGTTCGCGCGCCTCCTTGAGGCGCTCGCGGTACTCGGAGAGCAGCCGGTCGGCCTCGGTGCGCTGCTTCTCGGCCGCCTCGATGCTGTCGCGGATCGCGTTGGCGCGCTTCTCCAGGGCCTCGCCGATCCTGGGCAGCGCGAACTTCGACAGCACGAACAGGGTCGCGCCGAACGCGATCAGCGTCCAGATCATCAGGCCCAGCGCGGGCGAGACGAGGAAGCTGCCGCTTCCGCCTTCGGCGGCGAGTGGGATCGCTGCTGTCATCTGACCGATCGGCTCCACGCGGCCTAGAGGAAGAACGCGATCAGGCCGAAGATGAACGTGTAGAAGGCGACGGCCTCCGTCAGCGCGAAGCCGAGCCAGCGGATCGCCTGCAGCTCGTCCTTCATCTCGGGCTGGCGGGCGACGGACTCGATCTCCTTGCCGAAGATGATGCCGATGCCGACACCGGCACCGATCGAGCCAAGCCCCGCCCCGACGCCGAGCGCGATCGCCTTCCCGGCATCGGTGATGCCGGTGTCGGTGATACCGCTCGCTTGGGCTATGAGGTCAACCATGAATGAACTCCTTCGTTTCTTGACGCATCGATGTCTAGTGACTCGCGGAGGTCGCGCCTCCCAGGTAGATAGCGGTGAGGATCGAGAAGATGAATGCCTGCAGGGTCGCGATCAGGACGACCTCGAAGATGAAGAAGGCGAAGGCCAGCGGGAACGTGAGCGCCCCCAGCGCAGCCAGCCCGAGGAGCACCGCGAGGCCGCCGGCCATGAACAGGATCAGCAGGTGGCCGGCGAGGATGTTCGCGAACAGTCGCACTGACAGCGAGATCAGCCGCACGAAGTGCGAGATCACCTCGATCCCGAAGATCGCCGCCTTGCCGAGGGGATTCATGTCCTCGAGGCCGGGCGGTAGCCAGGTCTTCAGGTACCCGAAGAAGCCGTGGGTCCGGATCCCCTCGACGTTGTAGGAGATCCAGACGATGAGCGTCAGCATCAGCGGGACCGAGATGTTGGCCGTCGCCGCGTAAATGGCGAACGTCGGCACCTCCAGCCCGAAGATGCTCACGGTCTCCGCCGAGTTGGTGGGCAGCGGCACGTAGCCGAGCATGTTCGAGAACCAGATGAAGAAGAACAGCGTCGCGCAGAAGGGGAACCATTTGACCGCCAGCCTCCCCTCGATGTTCTGGCCGGTGATCTGGTTGCGCGTGAGGTCGTAGGCGGCCTCGATCGCCATCTGGACGCGGTTGGGCTTCGCCTGCATCCGCTTCGAGATCCAGATCATGGTGCCGATGGTCAGGGCACTCGCCAGCGCCAGGTAGAGCACCGCCTTGTTGATGGAGAGGTCGATGCCCCCGATCTGGATCGGGATCCACGCCTCGAGCTGAAACTCGTTCTGAGGCTTGAACTCGTCGTTCTTCCCCGCGCTGCCGAATGCGACCCCGAGCAGGATCACGATCAGCAGATAGGCGCCGAGCGCGAGGAGCACCTTGTTGCGGGTCTTCATCAGTCCGCCGCCTCGGGGTGAAGGAGCCGGTCCAGCACCTGGCTGCCGAAGTACACGGTGAACAGGGCGGCGCTCAAGAGAGCGGCGGCGAGCCCGGCATCGCGCTCGACCAGGCCCACGATGAGGACGGCCAGCGCGATCAGCCAGACCCGCCCAAGGGTCGAGGCGCCCATGATTCCGAGGGCGGCGCGGCGATCCCCGCTCGCGATCGACCGGCGCACGCGCCGGGTGGCGACGAGGTGGATCCCTCGCTGTGCGAGCCAGGCCCCGGCGGCCACGACGTAGCCCAGGAGCGGCCAGCCCGCGACGAGGAAGGCGGGCAGCGCCAGCGCCAGAAGCACGAGGTCGCCGTATCGCAACACCATCGCGCCGACGCCTCCGTTGCTCAGGCCTCTAGAGCCGTTTAAAGCGAGCGTAGACAAGGGCAAACCCCACGACGAGTCCCGCGAAGAGACCAACGAGGCCGAGCGGAACCGCAAGCCCGGTGAGCGAGCCGAGCCCGTACCCGGCTGCCGCGCAGGCCAGCATCGCGCCGATCAGCATGGCTCCCGCCGCGGCCGCATCGGCCCTCCCCGGCGGGATCTTCGTCATCACGTCTTCCGGTGAGGGGGCGCCAGCCCCCGAATCTGGCAGGTGCCGTCGATGGTGTATCGAAGTCGGGACGAAACAATCGGAAACTGCTCCAAAGGAAGAGATAGCCGCGCAGGGCCCGGCGAAACACCGGTTCCAGGCGGCGAGGCGAATATATCCCAAACAGGCGCCGCCCGATCCGGGCCCCTAGTGCCCTTCGGCGCAAGTGTCGAGGCGGGTTCAGGCGTCTCGCTCGGAACCAGCCGCGCCCGTTCCCGACGGGCGCTGGGGCTCGTTTCTCGCCCGCTCGCCGTCCGGGGCTTGCTCGAGCGCCATGAACTCCCCCGTCTCCGGGTCGACGGCCGGGAAGGTTCCGGTCTCGAGCTCCGTGGCCACGCCCGAATCGACCTCCTCCGGGCCGGACACCGGGACGCCGAGTCCCACCAGCTCTCGAAAGCGCGACAGGCGCAGTTTCAGGACCTCGAGCGCCACCAGCAGGTAGACGCTCGCGGCGACCGCGGCGACCGCACAGACGAGGATGACGGCGGTCCAGAGGGCGTCGAAGTGGCCGTGGTTGTCACTGTACGGCACGAAGCGTAGGGCGAGGGCGAGCCCGGCGAGCACCAACGCCCAGCCGTAGAGGTATGCAAGGGTGCGGCGCTGCGAGAAGCCGATATTGGCCATCCGATGGTGGAAGTGCGAGGTGTCGGCCTCGTAGATGGGGCGCCGGTGCTTGATGCGCTTCGCGATCACGAACCCTGAGTCAAGGATCGGCACGGCGAGCACGCACAGAGGGAAGAACAGGGCCACCACCGCGTTGGTCTTCAGCGACCCGAGGACAGCCACGGCCGCCAGCAGGTACCCGAGCAGGTTGGAGCCGGTGTCGCCCATGAAGCTCGAGGCGGGCGGGAAGCCGTGTCGCAGGAACCCGAGGGCGGCGCCTCCGGTCACGGCCGCCAGCACGGCGGCGCCGGGGCGGTCGAGCGACAGGGCGATGACCGACAGAGTGACCGCCGAGATGAGGCAGACGCCCGCCGCCAGCCCGTCCACCCCATCGATGAAGTTGATGATGTTCATGATCGCGACGAATCCCACGATGGTCAGGACGTGCCCGACGGTGACCCTCCCGAGCACCGGTACGTGGTCGAACAGCACGTGGGTCAGGTCGACGCCGCCCACGAATGGCAGGGTGAAGCTCTCCACCTTCACCCCGTTGAAGACCGGGATCATCGCCGCCGCAATCTGGCCGACGAGCTTGACACCGGGCGGTAGGTCGAAGACGTCGTCCAGGATGCCCACGGTCGCGATCAGGGCCGCCCCGCCGAGGATCGCCCTGGTCTGAGGCGCCCACGGCAGAAACAGCAAACCGGCCACGAGGACCCCCACGAGCATCGCCAGCCCGCCCAGCTTCGGGGTGGGAACCGCGTGGATGCTGCGCTCGTTCGGGATGTCGATCGCCTTGATGCGCCGGGCGATCCGCTCGGTGATCGGCACGAGCACCCACGCGAGGACCGCGGCGGCGAGAAACGCGTAAAGCGCATAGATCTCGGGCGGTCTTCCGTCGACGAGCAATAGGGCTCTCCCGCGGCGAGACTAGCGGTACGTTCGGTGGGTCAGCCGTCGACGACCTGGAGGATCGCGTCCGCGAGCAGCCCGGGATCGCGAGGGTGGCGGACTCCATCGCCGGCATCGCGCTTGGTCAGCCGAAGCTCGGCGGGGTCGTGAAGCGGGATCAAGCGCCCGTCGGAAATCAGCCGCTCATCCACGGCTCCCATGCGTCCGCTGAAGATCGTGTACGCGGGGGTTCCGAGCGCCACAGCCTCCCGGTTCATCGTCCCGCCGGCGCTCACGACCAGGTCGGCGAGGGCGATCAGGCTCTGAGCGTCGATGGCCCGCTGCGGAACGATGATGCCCGATGCCCCGCGGCCACGCGCTCGATGGCCCTGGGCCTCGGTTCGCGGTATGACGACGCAGATGACGCCATCGGCCGCTGCCAGGCGATCAAGCAACCGCTCCTCGAGCGGATTGTCGGCGTGGTACGCGGACGTCTCGGGCGAGGGCCGGAAGACGACGAGGACCGAGGAACGATCGATCCCCAGCTCGCCGAGGACCGCGGGATCCGGCTCGAAGTCCGCGAGGTAGTAGTCCTCCTTCAGCCCTGGATAGCGGAAGAGCTTTCGCTCGCTCGCACCGGCGCGACGCATGGCGTCGGGCGGGATCGCATCGGGAACCAGCACGCGGCGTGCCACTCGGAACGCGAGCTGACGCTGAAGACCGGCGTACTCGTAGTCCTGCATCTGTGACGACGGGATCCGCAGGATCGCCGACACGACACCCAGGTCGACCGATCCGTGTCCCAGGGCGAGATCAAAGCGCTGCGGCCGCGCCCAGCGGGCGAGCGCGAGGCTTCGCGTGGCCACGGCACTCGCCTTGCGGCCGAGCGACGCCCCCGCATGGCGACCCACGGCCTCGTAGGGAATGCCGAGCCGCTCCAGGACCCCCAAGGTCTGCCCGTACTCGCGGGCCGTCACAAGCACGCCGTGTCCCCGCTCCTCCAACCGCTCCACGATCGGCCGCAGCACGAGCGGGTGCGCGGCGGCCGTGCAATCGACCCAAATCTTCACGCCGCGGTCGCTACGAACATGTCGGCCTGGCCGTGCTGGATAGGGGCGTGGCGCCCTGCGGCGTCAGAGCGAATCCGACCGGGTTGGCGGCCGACGGGATCGATACCTGCTCTCCGTTCAGCTCGATTCGCATCTCGCCGTTGCCGAGCGTGAGCTTCAGGTCGCGATCCTTGAACGGCCCGCGGTCGTCGCCTGAGGTCAAGGTCTCCCCGTTGACCAGGGGCTTCCCCGAGTGATCGACGAGGCAGACCCAGACCGTCCCGGTGGGTGACAGCAGTACCGACGCCTCGCTGGGGATCGAGCTGGTGGTCGTGGAGGTTTGCTTCCCGCCACCGTTGCCGCCACGGTGGCCTCGCCCACCGTCCTTCTTGTCCGACCCATCGGTGATTGCGAGCACAAGGAACAGGGCCACCAGCCCGGCGGACACGGCGAGTGCGATCGTGCCCGCGCGGCGCCAGATCGGATTGCCACCCACCGGGCGCGGTGGTTCGAAGGGGACCTCCATCGGATGCTCGGCCTCCGCCTGAACGCCAAGCCGGTCGTACTCCTCCACGAGCGCGGCCCCGTCGACACCCAGGTAGTCGCCGTAGGTGTGCAAGAACCCGCGGACGTAGGCCTCACCGGGCAGCACGCCCCAATCCTCGTTTTCCAGCGCATCGAGGTAGCGGATCCTGATCCGGATCGTTCGCTCGGCCTGGTCGAGGTCGATACCGGCCGCGAGGCGGGCCTCGCGCAGGGTTTCGCCGATTCCCGCGGGCATTGCCACATTGTCCAACGATGCGCCCCTTCGGCGCCGAGATGGTCAGCTAGACGGGCGCCGCCGAGAGCTGCGGATACAGCGGATACTGCTCCATCAGCGCCTGGGTGCGCTCCGCCAGCGAATCCCGCTCGGCCTCGAAGCGGTCCGACAGAGCCACGCTGATGACCTGTGCGACCTCGCGCATGTCGTCCTCGGTGAGGCCGCGAGTCGTCAATGCCGGCGTCCCGATGCGAAGTCCCGACGGATTCATCGGCGGGCGCTCGTCGAATGGGATCGCGTTGCGGTTCACGGTGATCCCGACCTCCTCGAGGCGGCTCTCAGCCGTCTTGCCGTCGAGCCCGGTGGGGCCGAGGTCGACCAGTACCAGGTGAACGTCGGTACCCCCGGTGAGCACGTCCACCCCACCGGCGATCAGCTCGTCGGCGAATGCCTTTGCGTTGGCGATCGTCTGGCGCTGGCGAGCCCGGAAGGGCTCGGACGAGGCGATCCCCAGAGCCACTGCCTTGGCGGCAATGATGTGCATCAGCGGGCCGCCCTGCTGCCCCGGGAAGACGGAGCGGTTGATGTCCTTGGCGAGCTCCTCCTTGCAGAGGATCATGCCGCTACGGGGCCCGCCGAGGGTCTTGTGGATGGTCGTGGTCGTGACGTCCGCGTACGGAACCGGGTTCGGGTGCTCACCCGCCGCGACGAGACCGGCGAAGTGCGCCATGTCGACCATGAGGCGAGCTCCCACGCCGTCGGCGATCTGCCGGAACGCGGCGAAGTCGAGGTGCCGCGGATAGGCCGACCATCCCGCGACGATGACCTTGGGACGGTGCTCCTGCGCGAGGCGCTCGACCTCCTCCATGTCGCACCGAAGGTCGTCGCGGCGCACATGGTAGGCGACGACCTCGTACAGCTTGCCGGACAAGTTCAGCTTCATCCCGTGGGTGAGGTGCCCGCCGTGGTCGAGCGCCATGCCCATGATCGTGTCGCCCGGCTCGAGCATCGCCATGTATGCGGCGTTGTTCGCCTGGGCGCCGGCGTGGGGCTGGACGTTCACATGCTCGGCCCCGAACAGCTCACTGGCGCGATCGATCGCGAGCTGCTCGGCTACGTCGACCTCCTCGCAGCCGCCGTAATAGCGCTTCCCGGGGTAGCCCTCGGCGTACTTGTTGGTCAGGACCGAACCGGCCGCATCGAGGACCGCCTGGGGGACGAAGTTCTCGGAGGCGATCATCTCAAGGGTGTTCTGCTGGCGATGAAGCTCGCGCCGCAGGACCTCGGCGATCGCGGGATCGACGTCGGCGAGGGGCGCGGTCTGGAAGTCGTCCGGAAGTTCGGTCATCCCGCCCGACGATAGCAACGGCCCTGGCGGGCAATACTGCTGGGATGGGCGAGTCCAACGCGGACCTGGTGCGTCGGGGTTTCGAGGCCATGCGTGAGGGGGACGTCGACGCTCTGCTGCCGTTCATCCATCCCGATTTCGAGGCGACGACGCCGCCGGGGCTCGCCGCCGAGCCGGACACGTACCGCGGCGCGGACGGCATCCGGCGCTACTTCGACTCGTTTTACGAGGCGATGGACCGATTGAACTTCGAGCCGCACGACTTCATTCCGGTCGGCGAGCGCGTGGTGGTTCCGCTCACGCTTCGAGCCCGTGGGCGCACCACGGGCATCGAGACCGCCCAGGACATCGTCCTGATCTGGGACGTGAAGGACGGCAAGGCGATTCGGATCGAGGTCTACGCGACCCTGGAGGAGGCCATGGCCCCCGCCCGCTCGACCACTGGCGACGCCTAGCCGAGGCACCGGTCGAGCTCCTCGCGCGGTAGCGCGCCCTCGCGCAGGATCTCCCACTCGCCCCCGTTGTCCAGGGCGGTGAGATCGACCACCGTCGAGGGCTCTCCGCCCAGAGCGCCGCCGTCGATCGCCAGATCCACGTCGGCGAGCAGGTCCGGGTTGACGTTCTCGAACCGGCTGGGCGCCCGCTCGCCGCTGCGGTTCGCGCTGGTCTGGAAGATCGCGCACCGCGCCCCGCCCAGCGGCCCCTCGATGAGCCGGAGGCCGAGCCGCTCGGGGTCCTCGCGGCAGGCGAGTGGATATCGGTGGTCGGGGTTGGAGACGACCGCGGTGACCGGCCCCGGCAGGAGCGCGCCCAGGGCGTCG
>Ga0126305_10000515_pt1 | contig 16741 bp, 15 predicted proteins | sample Plot26_FD_92536 | JGI IMG/M metagenome (GOLD analysis project Ga0126305, IMG submission 92536) | Serpentine soil microbial communities from UC McLaughlin Reserve, CA, USA - Plot26 | ecosystem: Environmental > Terrestrial > Soil > Grasslands | place: USA: UC McLaughlin Reserve, Lake County... | reverse complement strand
GGGCAGGCGGAGTTTACCCGAACGGCGGCGGGTGGGGGGACCTGCCCGAGGAGGCCGCGGGGCTATGGGGGCTGAGGACCAAGGAGACGGCGGAAACACGTAGGGGCGCAGCAGGCTGCGCCCCTACAAATCTCCGGCCTGTGGGCAACAAAGAAGCCGGTCTTCGCCGGGCTCACCCGCGGGCGAGCCGCGGAAGCTCCCGTTCAGCCTTTCTTCAGGTGGGAATTGACGTGCTTCGTCAGCTCGAACATGGTGACGGAATCCTTGCCGTCGAAGATCGGCTTCAGCTTCGCGTCCGCGCGGATCGTCCGCTTGTCCTTGGGATCCTGCAGATTGTTCTGACGGATGTAGTCCCAGATCTTCTTGGTGACCTCGGTGCGCGGCAGGGGATCGCCGCCAATCACCGCGGCCAGCGCCGCATCCGGCGTCAGCGGAGCCATGAACCCACCGCCCCCTCCGCTCTTCTTGGCGGCCCCACCGGCCTTGGCGGCTCCGCCCGTCTTCTTGGCACTCGCTTTCTTTTCGGCCATTGAATGCTCCTCCACAATCTGCTGAAGGTTAAAGGTGCACAGCTTCTAGTTCAGGCCGAGACATATGCAAATCTCCGGCCTGTGTTCCCCTCCGAGCGAGGATCTCGCCCTTGCCCCCTATGGTATCCGGTTTCTGGTAACTTTCCCGCCATGCCGCCTTTGTTCGTCACGTTCGAGGGTCTCGACGGCAGCGGCAAGTCGACCCATCTGCGCCGCGTGTCCGCCTGGCTGGTGGAGCGGGGAGTCCCCCACGTGGTTACCCACGAGCCGGGGGGCACGCCGCTGGGGGACGACCTGCGCGCCCTTTTTCTCGACCCCAAGCGAGGGGCGATGGACGGCGTCGTCGAGCTGCTCCTGGTCTTCGCCAGCCGGCGCCAGCACCTGATCGAGGTGATCGAGCCGGCTCTGGAGCAGGGCAAGCACGTGCTCTGCGACCGCTTCACCGACTCGACGGTGGCCTACCAGGGCTATGGCCGGGGGGTGCCGCTCGGCGTCATCGAGCAGGTGGACCGGCTGTCGACCGGCGGCCGGACCCCCGACCGCACGCTGCTCTTCGACCTGCCGGCCGTGAAGGCCCGGGCCCGCGGGCACTCGCCCTCCCGCCAGGAGCGGGGGGCCGCCGACCGGCTCGACGCCGAGGGCCTGGATTTCTACTCGCGGGTGCGCCGCGGCTTCCTGGCCCTGGCCGAGGCGGAGCCGCGCTTCCGCGTCATCCCTTCCGCCGGCTCGCTCCAGGCCACGGAGGCGGGGGTGCGCGAGGCGCTCGCGGACCTGCTGGAGGCGGGCGCTTGAACCTCCCCGCGGCCCTCGTCTCCGCCCGCCAGGGACGGCTCTACCCGTCGGTGATCCTCGACGGCGGGGACGCCGAGGCGCGGCAGCGCGCCGCCCTCGAGCTCGCCCGCACCCTGCTCTGCGAGGCCGCTGCCGAGTCGCGGCCGTGCGGCGTCTGCCGGCACTGCCGGCGCATCGTCTGGCCCGGCGCCGAAGGCGAGGAGGCGGCCTTCCACCCCGACTTCCAGGTGCTGGCGCGCGACCTCAAGGCCTCGACCTCCGTGGACGCCACCCGCGAGATGCTCCGGACGGCCCAGGTCTCCCCCTTCGAGGCGCGCGGGCAGGTCTTCGTCATCGCCAGCGCCGAGAGCCTCACCGGCGAGGCCGCCAACGCCCTGCTGAAGACGCTGGAGGAGCCGCACGTCACCTCGCCGCGCAATTTCTTCCTGCTCGCCCCTTCGCGGCTCGACCTTCTGCGCACGCTGCGCAGCCGCTCCCTGGCCGTCTTCCTGGGGCCGGCCGAGCCGGTCGATCCGGCGACCGTGGAGCCGCTGGCGCGGGCCTTCGCCGCCGCCGTCGCGGCGTGGACGGCGAGCGGCTCCCCGATCTATCTGCTGTCGGCGGCGGCGGCGTTGTCCTCCGCGGGGGGCTGGGAGGACCCGCGCTCCGGCCGTCCGTGGGCCGTGGCGGCGGCCGCCGTGCTGCGCTCGCTCGACCTCGACGAGGCCGGGCCGGCCGGCCGGCGGGCGCGGCTGGCGCTCGCCGAGTCCCTCCTCGAGTCGCCCGCCCTGCGCCTGCGCGGGATCGCCGCCGAGCGGATCCTGGAAGGGCTCGTGTCTCGCCATCTGGCCTCTTGAGCACCCTGTCTGTTGGAAGGCCGGTTTCTCGGGACGTAATACGGCCGTGCTAAAGTACCCATTCGATTTTTGGAATTCGCCACCGTCACGATCTGTTTCCAGCCCTCGAAACCACTGTATCGTCCACCGTTTGGTAAAGGAGCTCCACCCATGAATGTACCTCACCGTAAACCCTTGATCCCGGGCGTTCTGGTCCTGTTCTTCGCCCTGGGCGTCTGGCTGCCGGCCTGCTCGGCGCAGGACAAGTCCGCCAAGAAGATGGACTCGAAGACCGCTGCCGGCTCGGGCGAGGTGCTGGCCGTCGTCAACGGCAAGCCGATCACCGACGCCGAGGTCCGCCAGAGCGCCGCCGACCAGTTCAAGGCGCTGGAGCGGGAGTATCAGACGCAGACCCGCACGCTGCTCGAGAGCTCGCTCGACCAGGCCATCCAGGAGCGCCTCCTTGAGACTGAGGCCGCCGCCCGCGGCGTCGCCAAGGAAGCCGTCCTCGCCGAGCTCAAGCCCGCGGCCGTGACCGACGCCGACGTCGACGCCTTCTACGAGCAGAACAAGGCCCAGATCCCCCGTCCGAAGGAACAGGTCGCCGCCCAGATCAAGTCCTACCTCGAGCAGCAGGGCGGGCAGAAGGCCCAGCAGGACTTCTACGGCAAGCTCAAGGACAAGTACAAGGTCGAGTACAAGATGGAGCCGATCCGCGTCGAGGTGGCCGCCACCGGCCCCACCCGCGGTCCCGCGAACGCGCCCGTGACGATCGTCGAGTTCTCCGACTTCCAGTGCCCCTTCTGCTCCCGCCTGATCCCCACGATGAAGCAGGTCGAGGAGAAGTATGGCGACAAAGTGCGGGTCGTCTTCCGCCAGTTCCCGCTGTCTTTCCATCAGAACGCCCAGAAGGCCGCCGAGGCCTCGCTGTGCGCCAGTGACCAGGGCAAGTTCTGGGAGATGCACGACGCCATGTTCGCCAACCAGAACTCCCTCGAGGTCGCTCAGCTCAAGGCCAAGGCCGCCGAGCTCGGCCTCAAGGCCGAGGAGTTCAACTCCTGCGTCGACTCCGGCAAGCATGCCGCCGCCATTCAGGCCGACATGAAGGACGGCTCGGCCGCCGGCGTCAGCGGCACCCCCGCGATCTTCATCAACGGCCGGTTCATCAACGGCGCCGTGCCGTTCGAGCAGATCGCCACGGTGATCGACGACGAGCTGCGCCGCAAGGGCGTGCAGGTTTCCGCCAACTAAGCCGTCTCGAGCTGCGCTGGACTGAAAAGGGCGGCCCGCGGGCCGCCCTTTTCGTTTCCCGCCCTGTTTTCTTTTCGGATAATTTTTTCGGATACTCTTCCCCCATGTCCAGCGACCTACCTCCCGACGAGCTCCGGTCGGCGATGCACCGCGTGGCCGATCTGGTCGCCGATTACCTGGAGGGCGTGGGCGACCGCCCCGTGCTGCCCGCCGTCGCTCCCGGCGAGGTGCGGCGCGTGCTGCCGGCGTCCCCTCCGGCGGCGCCGGAGCCGGTCGACACCATCCTCGACGACTACCTGCGGGTGATCGAGCCCAACCTCACCCACTGGAACCATCCCGGCTTCTTCGCCTACTTCGGCATCACCGGCTCAGGCCCCGGCATCCTGGGCGAGACCCTGGCCGCGGCGCTCAACGTCAACGCCATGCTCTGGCGCACGGGGCCGGCTGCCACCGAGCTCGAGGAGCGGGTCTGCGACTGGCTGGGGCAGATGATGGAGCTGCCCCGCGACTTCCATGGCCACATCAACGACACCGCTTCGTCGAGCAGCCTGGTGGCCCTCGCCGCCGCCCGGCACCGCCTGCCGGGACTCGACGTGCGGGTCAAGGGGCTCTCCGGCCGTCCGGACCTGCCGCCGCTCACCGTCTACGCCAGCGACCAGGCCCACTCCTCGATCGACAAGTCGGCCATCGTGCTGGGCGTCGGCCAGGAGAACGTCCGCCGGCTGGCGAGCGACGACAGCTTCCGGATGTCAGTGCCCGCCCTGGCCGAGGCCATCGCCCGCGACCGCGCCGAGGGGCGGCTGCCCATGGCCGTGGTGGCCACCGCCGGCACCACCTCGACGACCAGCGTCGATCCCGTGCCCGAGATCGCCGACCTCTGCGAGCGGGAGGGGATCTGGCTGCACGTGGACGCCGCCTACGCCGGCTCGGCCGCCATCTGCCCCGAGCTCCGGGCGGTCATGCCGGGCCTCGAGCGGGCGGACTCCCTGGTGGTCAATCCCCACAAGTGGCTGTTCACCCCGGTGGACTGCTCGGTGCTCTTCGTGCGCGATCCCGCCCTGCTCAAGGCCGCCTTCTCCCTGGTCCCCGAGTACCTGCGGACGGACGAGGCCGCCGAGGTGACGAACCTGATGGACCTGGGCTTCCAACTCGGCCGCCGGTTCCGCTCCCTGAAGCTCTGGATGGTGATCCGCGCCTTCGGCGTCGAAGGCCTGAGGGAACGCATCCGCGAGCACTGCGCGATGGCGCGGGGGCTGGCGGACCGGATCGCGGCGGACCCCCGCTTCGAGCTGGCCGCTCCCGTGCCCTTCAGCACCGTCTGCTTCCGCGCCCTCCGCCCGGGCCCGCCCGCGGACCAGGACCGGTTCAACGAGCGGCTCATGGCGCGGGTCAACGCCGCCGGCCCCGTCTTCCTCTCCCACACGGGGCTCAAGGGGCGCTACACCCTGCGGGTGGCGATCGGCAACCTGCGGACGGAGCGGCAGCACGTCGAGGCGCTCTGGGACCTGGTCGTGAGCTGCCTGGAACAGGAGCTGGAGGCGGAGGCTTGAGCGGCCGCTTCCCCTTCATCCCCTACCGCCCGGAGCGCCTGCCGGCAGACGAGATGCTCCGGCGGGGCCGCGCCTTCCACGAGGAGATGGCGGGCCGCCGCAGCGTGCGCTGCTTCTCGCCCGACCCGGTGCCTCGGGAGCTGATCGAGCTCGCCATCCGCACGGCCTCCACCGCCCCCTCGGGGGCCCACCGCCAGCCCTGGAAGTTCGTGGCCGTGAGCGATCCCGGGATCAAGCGCGAGATCCGGATCGCCGCCGAGGCCGAGGAGTACGAGAGCTACGCCGGCGGCCGCATGCCGCCGGAGTGGCTGGAGGCCCTGGAGCCGCTCGGCACCAACTGGGAGAAGCCGTTCCTCGAAGCCGTGCCCTGGATCGTGGTGGTCTTCGAGGAGCTCTACGCCGTCGACGCCCAGGGCGGCAAGCGGAAGAACTACTACCCCAAGGAGAGCGTGGGCATCGCCTGCGGCCTCTTCATCACCGCCCTCCACCGCATGGGGCTCGCCACCCTCACCCACACCCCCAGCCCCATGGCCTTCCTCTCCCGTCTCCTGGACCGCCCGGCCAACGAGAAGCCCTTCATCCTCTTCCCCGTGGGGTACCCGGCGCCGGACGCCGAGGTGCCGGAGCTTCGGCGGAAGGGGCTGGAGGAGGTGGCGGTGTGGTTGTAGGCGCCCATTAGCGACAGTAAGGCGCGCTTCTTGCTTATGAAATGGGCAGAAAGGAGGTAGAGGATGAAGAAGAAAATCGCCTCTAAGAATCGTGTCTTGGCTCGCCGTCTAGCCAAAGAGTTGACAGCGGACGAGCTGAGGAGATCGTCGGGTGATGGAACCAGCTATCGCAGCACGGATTACGGTTACGACGTCGAGGGTTGCGACTGTTGTATCGGACCTGACCGAATGGTGTAGCAGGCGAAGCTTCTGACTCAGATTTTTAATCAAGGGTGTTCCTCGGCGGATCTCCACTTTGAAAATTGTGCCTTCTGAGGGCAAGCCCAGAGTCCTGATCCTTACGAGCCCAGCGGAAATCCACTCTTTCGCGGTCAAAGAGGGGCTTGTAAGGAAGGGTGTCGAGACTCACCTCTGGCACACCCCTGATTTCCCCTCCCTCCAAACGGGCTCACTTTGGTTCGACAGTGCTGGAAATAAATGCGAGGTTGTTGGGCCAGAACTTGAGATCCTAAATGATGGGATCACATCGCTCTGGGTGAGACGGCCCACGGCACCGGTGCTGCCCGACCAACTCGACCCGGCAGATCGGGATTTTGCTCTGAGAGAGAGCACGCTTTTCGCACGCTCTCTGTACAGAGAGGTGGGAGCCAAAGCATTCTGGGTCAATCCGCCTGACAGTCAACGCAGGGCGAATCTCAAAACGCAGCAACTCAGAGCCGCCGCTCAGGCCGGATTCAAAATTCCCCGGACTCTCTGCAGCAACGATCCTACGCGGATCCGCGAATTTCTCCGCAGTGCTCCGAAAGGTATCATATACAAATCTTTTTTCCCCATGTCTTGGCGAACCTCTGACGGAGTAGCAACTCTTTTCAGCTCGGTCGTTCAAGAACAGGATCTCCCGCACGATCCTGTTCTGCAAGCTTCTCCCGGAATTTTCCAGGAGCTTGTTCCCAAGGCCTACGAGTTGCGAATCACGGCTATGGGCAGTCGGATGTTTACGGCCAAGTTCCGGTCCCAGGAGATCCCTGAAGGGAGGGTTGATTGGCGTGCCGCCTTCGATCGCCTCCCCATCGAACCCGCCGAGCTACCGGAATCCGTTGCGGTTGCCTGCCGACAGGTCATGACGAGCCTTGGGCTGGTATTTGGTTGTTTCGACCTCATCGTTACGCCAGAGGGTGATTACGTGTTCTTGGAGATAAATGAGATGGGAGCGTTCCTCTGGATTGAGGAGAAGGTCGAGGAGCTCAGGCTTCTGGATGCATTTTGCGAGTTTCTGATTCAGGGGGCGGTCGACTTTCGTTGGTGCAAATCTTCAGAGAATGTTCACTGGAGAGATGTGTTTGATCGAGCTATGCGCCAGTTCGAGGTTGAAGCGCCGCAAGCTCATATTCGCATCCCAACAGAGAGTATTTTCGACGATGCACAAGATGATTGGCCCTACCGCGAATCTTTGGATGGCGAGCATGCGGAGCTAAATCGGACTTCTACCGCTCCAAAAACTCCTACGTACTGAGACAGCGGAGTCATACCTAAGTCTCGGCGGCGCGTATCGACTTTGTCAGGTTCCTCGGTAAGAAGCACAACTGGCTTCCCCGCGACGTCCTGCCCCATTCTCGTGCCGTAGCGTTGCGGCTTTCCCAAAAGGAGTTGAATCCGGTCGTAGAGTAGGGCGTAGGTTTCCCCTTCCAAGCGTCCGGCATCAACCTCCTCCTTGATCTCGGGGAGCGCTGCGAGCATAAGCGGCAGGTCCTGGCTATGTTGCGCCAGAAGAAAAGCAGCATCCGCGGCTGTAGAGCCGAATCGCTGCGAGTCGACCCAGCCAACCTCGGCGATGAGGCTCTTGAGGTAGGCCGTGTTATCTGATTTGACCGCCAGCAGGCGTAAGTCTTCGGCATCGAAAGAACCGGCTCCGGGCTTTCGCCTTTTTCCCCAAAGTTCCTCAAATTGCCCTCTCTGTGTAATCTGGTCCCGCCGGAGACGGTGGCCCAACTCACCTTCAATCTGTTGAGCTCGATCGATGGGGACCATCGTGGGCTTGGGAACCCTGAGGGGCAGAAGCTTCAGACTCAAAGGTTGTTGCGGAAGTTTTTGAAACTGATGCATCTCGGACCTCTTGAGGTTGTGGAGAGCAAGGTCGGGACCCTTCAGGGAGAACTCTAGAATCGTCTCTTCTCCATCTTCACAGAGCCGTATTCTCGACTCTGAGAGGCCGAGGATCGTTGCGACCGATCGTACCTGTCCCCCGAAAGCCACTGTATAGCTCCGGCCTTCAAAGGCGACAAAATAGCTGGACTCGTCTCTCGCTTGCCAATAGCCTGAGAGTCGTGCCGAGTTTGGTTGAGGAAGTGGGCCAGGCGGAGGAGGTTGGGCCGGAGTTGCGCAGCAGGCAAGGATATTAAGAGCCAGACTGGTAGGAATGAGAACCGCGTGAAAACTTGCCCATGCCACACTACGAATCTACCACCCAGCCTCGAGTCGAGGCAAACTGCTCAGCGGCGAGAAGGGTGAAGACTATGGCCGAGGGGTCAGCCACCCGGCCGCCCCGGCCAGCGCCACCGCCGCCAGCACCAACCCCAGGAGGAACCCCGGAGCCCTGTACACCAGCTCCACCCGGTGCTCGCCGGCCGGCAGCCAGGCCCCGAGGAAAGGGCCGTTGGCCGTCACGGTGGGGTGGCGCCGGCCGTCGAGCAGCAGGGCCCAGCCGCCGTCCTGGTAGATGCTGGAGGCCAGAAGGCGTTCCTCCGCCAGGAGGCCCCGGGCCGTGACGCGGGCCGGCTCGATACCCAGAATCTCCACGGCGGACTCAGCCGGCCGGGCGGCCGTCCAGGTTGCAGCCCGGCCGGGGTTGGGACCGGGGATGGCGAGAACGAGCGCGCGGGCCGCGAAGTCGGGGTTCGCGGCGAGCCACTCCGTCCAGGCGAGGGCGCCCGGGGGCTCGGCGGCCTCGGGGAGGAAGAGCCGGGGCAGGATCTTGGCGCGCTCGAAAATCCGGGCCGTGGGGTCGCGGAACACGGCCCGCCAGCCGGGCCTGGACCGCATCCGCGGCGGCGCGATCACGTAACGCACCCCGAGGAGCTGGTAGAGCGGGTGCTCGGCCTTCAGCAGGATGTGCTCCGTGGCGCGGATGGAAGCGCTCACCGGCGCCAGCGCCTGGACGTAGGTAAAAGGCTTGAAAGGATTGGAGATGCGGATGTCCGCCAAGCCGTAGACCGAGGGCGCGTTGGGCAGCAGCCGGTCGCCCAGCCCAGCGACCCGGAAGCCGCTCGCGTTCTCCTGGAGGAAGCCGATCGTCGGCGTCGTCGGGTAGAACCCGCTCCGGGGCAGGGACGGGTTGGCCGGACGGTGGATCATCAGGAGCTCGACGGCGGCGAGGCCGGTCAGCAGCCAGAGGGAGGAAGGCTTGCGGCGGATCAGGACCAGGGCCGCGGCCGCCACGGCGGCGAGCTGCACGCCCATCCAGATCCGGCGGGAGGGGAGGAGGGCCGTCACCTCCGGCGAGAGGAGATAGGCCCAGGCGATGAGCCCGAGCAGGACCGCCGCGCAGGCCGCGACCGTCCAGCGCTTCGGCCCTTCGCCGGTCCGCCACCTCTCCAATACGCAGGCGGCGAGGTAGGCGAGCGAGAAGCCGAGGACCAGGAGCAGCCGCCGGTGGGCGCTGATCGACTCGCTCAGCACGGGCAGGGCCGCGAGCACCCGGGGTACGCCGGGCACGCGGACGGCGATCAGGAAGCTGGCCGCCGCCAGGGCCAGGAACAGCCGCTCCTGCGGCGCCCGCCGGGCCGCCGGGACGAAGGCCAGCAGGGCGGCGAGCAGGGCGGCGCCGCCCACGAAGGCGCTGGCGTCCTCGTTGGTGTTGGCGTCTCCCCAGTAGACGCCGTAGCGGCTGTTGCCGAAGGCGTTCGGCGCGAACACGGCGACGAAGCGCTTCTCGATCCCCTGGCGGGTCTTCCGGCGCTCCTCCGGGGTCCGCCAGCCGGCCAGGGCGGCGCGCTCCTCCATCCGCTCCTTGCGCTGCTCCACCATGTGGTCGCGGTGGGTCTGGGGAAGCAGCCGGAACGTCGGCACCAGGGCCGGCGCGGCCAGCCCCAGGGCGATCCCGCCGGCGAGCGCCCAGCGGCCGAGCAGTCCGGGCCGCTCTCGGGCAGCCCGCCCCCGGAGCCGGGCCAGGGCGAACAGGCCGCCCACGATCACCACGTAGAGGATCGTCTCGGGATGCCCGCCCGCCAGCAAGGCTGCAAGGGCCGCGATCAGCAGCAGGAAGTCCCGCCGGGCGCCCCGATCGCCGGTCATCACCAGGGCGTAGAGCACCAGGGGGAGCAGTGCCGGCGAGTTGCCGATCGGCCAGCTCAGCCACAGGAGGAGGAACCCGCCGAGGCCGAACGCCACGCTGCCGAAGAGGGCCGGACCCTCCGAGAGCCCCTGCCGCCGGAGCAGCAGGAAGAAGAAGACCAGGGCGATCAGCACGCGTAGCGCCGCCGTCACCCCCACCGCCTGGGGCAGGGGGAAGGGCATCGCGAGCAGAACGAGGGGCTGGAAGACCTGCGACTGGGGGTCGGCGAGCAGCGGCATCCCCGCGCCCGTGAGGCCGTTCCACAGCGGCCACGCCCCGGACCGCACCGCCCGCCGCACCTCGGCTTGCCACGGGATGATCTGGGTCACCAGGTCGAGCTGCAGCTTGTTGCCCTCGGGGAGCGCCCCCACCTTCTCGACGGGGACCACTCCCGGGAGGATGTCGACGGGAAGCAGGACCTTCCCCAGGAACAGCGCCGGCCCGAAGAGCACCAGGATCAGAATGGCGAACACCGCCCAGACGCGCGCGGGCATCGGATCCCACCATCGCCGGAGAGCCCAGGCGAGGAGGAAGGCGAGGAAGGTGAGGTAGAGGCCGGGGAGGAGGCTCATTTGCAGGAGGGCTGGATCATATCGGCAAGCGAGCAAATAGGGGGCGAGGAACAGGACGCCGGCCGCCCCGCCCGGGCATGAATGCCCGGGCTACCAAGGGAAGAAGCCGGATGAATCCGGCTCAATTCAGGTCGCAGCCCCTTGAGCCGGGTTTACCCGGCTTCTTGGATTTGTAGCCCGGGCATTCATGCCCGGGCGGCGCTTCCCGGAGAACCTTGTGATCATAGCCCGGAGCGAATTCAATCTTTCCTTCAAGGTCCAGGAGAGACGGTCGCCTATGCTGCGCGATCAGAAACCGCAGGGCTTCGCGAATCAGGTCCTCTAACTCGGTGATCCCGCTGACCCGCATGGCCTCGGTAACGAGGTCATCATCTAAATCGATCTCCAATCTCATCCCCCCAGCTCCACCATCGCCCACCGCGGCGGGCACCAGAACCGGATGGGCGCCACCGACATCCCCACTCCGGAGTTGATGTAGAGCGTCGTCAGCCCGCGGGCGTTCGGAGCGGCGAATTCGAAGCGCCCGCGGTCGTAGAAGGCGCCCATCGAGGTGCGGGTCGTCAGGGCGCCGAAGACGGGGATGCGCACCTGCCCGCCGTGGGTGTGGCCGGCGATCACGGCCTCGATGCCCCGCCGCGAGGCTTCCATCGCCACGTCGGGCACATGGGAGAGGACGACGACCGGCGTGCCGGGCGGCACCTCGGGGCTGCGGGCCAGCGCCATGGCCAGGCGAGTTCCCCGTGGTCCCACCCGGAAACCCGCCGGCTGGCGGACGCCCGGCGGCAGCACGAGCGGCTCGTCGAGGAGCACCCGGCCGGCCGCGTCCACCACGCGGAGGTTGCGGTAGGCCGTGGTGCCGCCCCCCGAGGCCCAGAGACCCACGGTCCCCGCGATGGCCCGGGTCGGAGTGAGGTCCACGCCCTCGGCCTGCCACCTCGCGGGCTCCCCCTGGCCGGCCGGCCACACCTTGGCCCGCACGAGCAGACGGTCCGGCTTCACCTCGGTCCGCACCTTGAGGCGGTACCAGCGCCCGGGCTCCGGGATCACGCCCGTATGCGCCCGGCCCTTCAGAGCGGAGCCGTGCTCGAAGAGTCCGAAGTCGCCCCCCTGGGCCCAGCGGGAGCCGTCGCGGCTGAGCTCGACCGAACGGTCCTCGCCCAGCACGTAGCGGCTGTGGAGGGAGAGCCCCACCCCGGCGTCCTCTTCATCGATCCAGGCGTCGCACGTCACCTCGTAGCCGCTCCAGGCGAGGGGGCCGCCGATGCCGCTGATGCCCGCGAGACCGGCGGGCGCGGGGTCGTAGTGGCTGTAGAAGTTCCGGTAGGGCTCGCCCCGGCGGGCGCCGTAGAGCCTCAGGCCGTCCACCTCGACCGGGCGGAAAGGGGAAGGCCACTTCAAGCCGAAGGCGTCGACCCCCACCTGCGTGTTCAGGCCGAGGAGCAGGATGCCGCCGCCCGGGCCGATCCGCCGCCCCTCGTTGGACAGCCACTCGAGGCCGGCCTGCTGAAGGAGCGTCACCAGCTCCCCCTGATGCTCGCTGTGCCCCTGGACGCCGTAGACCGGGGCGATCCGGCGCAGGGCGCGGATGACGGCGGACACCGCGGCGATGTTGTCGAGGAAATCCTCGCGGTCCGGCACGTCGTGAATCAGGTCGCCGCTGATGAAGATGAGGTCCGGCCGGGCGGCGGCGACCTCGCGGACGAGCCGGTGGAGCAGCGGCATGTCGCCGCGGATGTGGAGGTCCGAGAGGTGCGCCACCCGCACCCGGGGGGCCGCGAGGCCGATCCGCACGTCGTCCCGGAAGAGGAGCGTGCGCGGCTCGATCCAGCAGGCGTCCGCGAGGCCGAGGACAGCCAGGAGGGCGATCAGAGCGGCGCCGGGTACGGCGTAAGGGACCAGGCGCCGCTTCAGGACCACGCCGGCCGCTCTCTGGGTGGCGGCCCCTCCGGCCTCCGGCGGCCGCCCAGGAGGAGCAGGAGGAGGGGACCGGCCACGAAGCCGCCGATATGGGCGAAGAAGGCCACGCCGCCGGCCTGCGCGTCCGCCGCGCCCAGGGACGTCACCCCGGAGAAGAGCTGGATCAGGAACCAGATCGGCAGGAACACCCACGCCGGCACGTAGATGAACTGAATGAAGAAGCCGAGGAAGAGCAGGGTCTGGATGCGCGCCCTGGGATGGAGGAAGAGGTAGGCGCCGAGCACGCCCGAGATGGCGCCGCTGGCGCCGATCGCCGGCACCAGCGAGCCCGGGCTGCTCCACAGGTGCGCGAAGGTGGCGGCGTAGCCGGCGGCCAGGTAGAAGATCAGATAGCGGAAGTGCCCCAGCCGGTCCTCGACGTTGTCGCCGAAGATCCAGAGGAACAGCATGTTGCCCAGGAAGTGCGCCCAGCCGCCGTGCAGGAACATGGAGAGCAGGCCGCTCTCGAGCCCCAGCCCGAGATCGCCCAGGGACAGGCCGCCCTCGGAGATCCGCGCCGGCACGAAGGCCGCCGACATCACGAAGGGCTCCAGCCGCTCTCCCAGCGACAGCTCGAAGAAGAACATCAGGGCGTTGGCCGCGATCAGCAGCACGGTGACGACCGGGGGTCCAGTGCGTTTGGCGTCGAGGTCGCGAAGGGGGATCAAGGGGCGGCGCTCCCGTCAGAGGGACCGGATGCGGTGCACCCGCATCAGGTTGGTCAGGGGGCGCTCGCGCACGGGGTGCCCCATGAGGATGATGATGCGGTCGCCCGGCTGGACCAGGTTCGCCTCCAGGAGCTGGCGCTCGACGACCTGGACGATGTCCTCCAGGCTGCCGACCTGGAACTCGGCCACGAACGGCCGCACGCCCCAGACGAGCTGGATCTGCCGCGCCACCCGGGCGTCGGGGGTGAAGGCCATGATCGGCGAGCGCGGGCGGTAGCGGGCCACCAGGCGGGCCGTGAAGCCGCTCTGGCTGAAGGCGACGATGCGCCGCACCCCGAGCTGCTCGGCGGCGTAGACGGCCGAGGCCGAGACCATGTCCGGCACCTGGAGCACCGCCTCGCCGTCGACGGCCGTCCCGGCTTCCTCGAGGGCGACGTTGCGCCGGGCGTGGGCGTGGCCGAGCGGCTCGAGCGAGTGCCGCGGGGTGCTCTGGCGGGCGTAGTCCTCGGCTTCCAGGATGATCCGCGCCATGGTCTCGACGACCAGCACCGGGTACTTGCCGGCCGCCGTCTCGCCGGAGAGCATCAGGGCGTCGGCGCCGTCGAATACGGCGTTGGCCACGTCGGTCGCCTCGGCCCGGGTGGGGCGCGGCTGCTCGATCATCGACTCCAGCATCTGCGTCGCCACGATCACCGGCTTGCCTGCCAGGCGTCCGGCGGCCACGATCTTCTTCTGCAGCACGGGCACGGTGTAGAGGGGGACCTCCACTCCGAGGTCGCCGCGGGCCACCATCAGGCCGTCCGCCGCCTCGGTGATCTGATCCAGGTGCTCGATGGCGGTGGCCCGCTCGATCTTGGCGATGATGGGGATCCGCCCGTCGTGCTCCGTCACCACGGCGCGCACCGCCTCGACGTGCGCGGCCTCGCCCACGTAGCTGGCGGCGATGTAGTCCGCCCCCTCGGCCACGGCGAAGGCGATGTCGGCGCGGTCCTTTTCCGAGATCTCGAAGGGCAGCGCGCTGTCGGGCAGGTTGATCCCTTTGCGGGTCTTCACCGGGCCGCCGTTGATCACCCGGGCGCGCACCCGGTCGCCCTCCTTGGCGATCACCAGCAGCTCGATCAGGCCGCTGTCGATGAGCACCCGCTCGTCGGGCTGCAGGTGCTCCAGGATCTCGGCGTCGACGGGCAGGTCGACGCCGGGCGACTCGGTGCCGAGCACGACCTCCTGGTTGGGCTTGAGCATGCGCGGCTCGTCGGGGATCTGCCCCAGGCGGTAGCGGGGGCCCATGAGGTCCAGGGCCACCGGCAGATGGCAGCCTTCTTCGGCGGCGACGCGGCGCACGCGGCGCAGCGTCTCGCGGTGCTGCTCCTGGGTGCCGTGAGAGAGGTTCAGACGAAACAGGTCGACGCCGGCCCGCACCAGCCCGCGCAGCACCGTCTCATCCCGGCTCACCGGTCCCAGAGTTGCCATGATCTTCGCTCTTCGTTCCATGGCGGGGGAGTATATCGATCGGGTCCTGGAGGGGTTTGGAGAATATCGAGGGGAAATTTCGCCGTGCTACCATTCCGTTTCCCCAGAGGATCCGCGGCATGCCCGCCGCGCAGCCAGAGAGGTCTTTTTTCCCATGTTCGACGGTTTGCAAGATAAGCTCCAGGACGTCTTCCGCCAGCTCAAGGGCGAGGGCAGGGTCACGCCCGAGGCCCTCGACGCGGCGCTGCGCCAGATCCGGGTGGCGCTGCTCGAGGCCGACGTCCACTTCCGGGTGGTCAAGCCCTTCATCGAGCGGGTGCGCGAGCGCGCGCTGGGCCAGGAGGTGCTCGAGAGCCTCTCGCCGGCCCAGCAGGTGGTCAAGATCGTGCGCGACGAGCTCTCCGCCCTGCTCGGCGAGGAGGGCGCCGAGCTGCGCCTCGACGGCCGGCCGACGGTGCTCATGCTCTGCGGCCTCCAGGGCTCGGGCAAGACGACCACCGCCGGCAAGATCGCCAAGCGCTTGAAAAAGCGCGGCAAGCATCCTCTGCTGGTGGCGGGCGACCTTCAGCGCGCCGCCGCCGTCGAGCAGTTGAAGCAGGTGGGCAAGGGCGTCGACGTGCCGGTGCTCGAGCCCGAGCCGGGCGAGAACGTGGTGGACCTCGGCGCCCGGGCGCTGTCCGTCGCCCGCCAGCGCGGCCACGACGTCGTGATCATGGACACCGCCGGCCGTCTCCACGTCGACACGGCGCTGATGGAAGAGATCCGCCAGCTCGCCGGCCGCATCGAGCCGCACGAGATCCTCTTCGTGGCCGACTCGATGACCGGCCAGGACGCGGTCAAGAGCGCCGAGCAGTTCTCCCAGGTGCTCGCCCTGACCGGCGTCATCCTCACCAAGCTCGACGGCGACTCCCGCGGCGGCGCCGCCCTGTCGATCCGCACCGTCGCCCAGGTGCCCATCCGCTTCGTGGGCATCGGCGAGAAGGCGGACGACCTCGAGCTGTTCCACCCCGAGCGCATGGCCTCGCGGATGATCGGCATGGGCGACGTGCTGTCGCTCATCGAGAAGGCCGAGCGCGGCCTCGACCAGGCCGAGACGGAGCGCCTGGCCAAGCGCATCGTCAGCCAGCAGTTCACCCTCGAGGATCTGCGCGACCAGCTCCGGCAGCTCAAGAAGCTGGGGCCGCTCGCCTCGGTCCTGGAGATGCTGCCGAAGGTGGGCCCCCTGCGCGGCCTCGACGCCTCCAGCGTGGACGAGAGCGGCCTCCAGCGCGTCGAGGCGATCATCAACTCGATGACGCCGACTGAGCGCAAGCGTCCGGATGTCCTGAACGGCAGCCGCAAGAAGCGCATCGCCATGGGCTCCGGCACCTCGGTGGCCGAGATCAACCGCCTGCTCAAGCAGTACGCCCAGATGAGGAAGATGATGAAGGGCGTCCAGGGCAAGTGGCTGCGCCGCGCCATGGGTATGGGCGGCCAGGCGCGGGCGTAGGGCATTGGTCTCCGGACGTCCCGCTAAGGTCTCCGGAGGTCCCGCCAGGGTCAACGCAGGTCGCGCTACGGTGAAAAGACGTCGCGCCACGGTGAACGGACGTCCCGCTGAAGTCAACGCAGGTCGCGCTACGGTAAACGCAGGTCGCATCGCGGTGAATGCACGTCGCGTTACGGTGAAAAGACGTCGCGCCACGGTCAACGGAGGTCCCGCTGAGGTCGGCGGGACGTCCGGAAAGGTCAGCGGGACGCCCGCCAAGCCAGCGAGGAGTAGAATCGAGGCATGCCAACCCATGCGCTGAAAGAGCAGAGGCCCCAGTCACGACCGGCCGGGTACTTCGCCGAAACGGCGGTCGGGGCGGTCGTGCTGGTCTCCATCCAGTTCCTCTCCCTTCCCCTTCTCGTCGGAGGTCTGGCCCTGATCGGGATCGTGAAGTTCTTCTCCAGGTTACGTACTCCCAGTCGGCCCTGAAGGGGCCCAATCTGAATAGCCCGGCGCTTTAGCGCCGGGTAGGCATTTCCCCTCCTCCCCCTGTGTCAGAGTAGGTGTCGCCTCGATAGAACTACGTAACCTGGGGCAGAGACGAGGTCGCGTTGGCACGATACGGACAGAGCTTCAAGAACAGAGCGTTGGCGCGGTTGCTGCCGCCT